>JACCED011467649.1_pt1 | contig 79658 bp, 67 predicted proteins | sample 7455021 | NCBI WGS metagenome assembly JACCED01 (sample SAMN15323456, study PRJNA562643) | freshwater metagenome | isolation source: river surface water | place: USA:Blue River Watershed | collected 2017-08-19 | reverse complement strand
AAGTAAACGATTACAAAGTAATTGGTATCGGAATAGATAGAAGTTCCAATGCTAACGGTATTTTTTCTGTCAATTTTACAACAATTACACAAGCAAAAGACAATTTGTAAAATTTAATTATGACCAGAAAAGGAGAAAGAGTTATGTATCCTGATTTTGGTTGTGATATATGGTCTTTACTATTTGAACCAATAATAAATGGTGAAATAGATAATAAAATAGAAGCATCTATAATACGTGCGGTTGATATTTGGATTCCATATATTAGTATTGATGAAATTGTATTTGATTATGATGATGAGGATATTGATAAACATCAAATTAATTTAGAAATTAGATTTTCATTGAAATCAAATGAAAACCTATCAGAAACAATAAATGTAAGTATAAAACAATAATAAATGGCACTTAAACCAATAGATAAAAATTGGAAAAATAATAACAGAGATATAAACTATGTGGGAAAAGATTTTGCCTCATTTAGACAAAATTTAGTTGATTATTCTAAAACATATTTCCCAAATACATTTTCCGATTTTAGTGAAGCATCACCCGGTGGTGTATTTTTAGATATGGCTGCGTTTGTTGGAGATGTATTATCTTTCTATCAAGATGTTCAATTAAAAGAATCTTTATTGTTACATGCAACGGAAAGAAAAAACGTTATGGCATTGGCCCAATCAATGGGATATAAACCAAAACTAACAACACCTGCAGTAACCACATTAACTGTATATCAAACCGTTCCATCAATGGGTGCACCAGGTTACGGACCAAACTCTACATATTATTTTAAAATAAAGGATGGATTGCAAGTTCAATCAAAATCAAATCCAAATATTGTATTTAGAACAATAGATAATATTGATTTTTCAAACCCAACGGATAGAGAAATAGATGTGGCGGGAAGAGATGAAATCACAGGCGAACCTAATTTATACTTAATAACAAAAAAAGTAAAAGCCATATCTGCAGAAGAACGTGAAATTCAAATTGAAATAACAGATAATACAGAATATCCAACAATAACATTAAATGATACAAATATTATATCAATAAGTTCTATCGTAGATTCACAAGGAAATAAGTGGTATGAAGTTCCATATTTAGCACAAGAAAGTATTTTTGTAGAGCAACCAAATACGGGAGCAAATACGGAATTATCACAATATGCGGATAGTGTTCCTTACGTTTTGGAAGTTCAAAAGGTTCCAAGAAGATTTTCAGTTAGAGTTAATTCGGATAGCACTATTGATTTACAATTTGGTAGTGGTAATAATTCCGCAGGATATGAAGATGAAATTATTTTACCAAATACAAAAAATGTTGGATTAGGATTAGCAAATTCTATAAAAAGAACAAATGAAGGTATTGACCCATCTAATTTTTTAAAAACAAATACATTTGGGATATCACCATTTGGAAAAACGCTTACTATAAAGTATTTAGTTGGTGGTGGAGTTCAATCAAATATTAATTCCGAAGATTTAACAACTATAAGTAGAATAGAATTTGAAGAAGATATTTTAAGTTTAACACCTGCAGAAGCAGCATTGTATGAATCAAATAAAGATTCTATTGCAGTTGAAAATTTAGAACCAGCAGTTGGTGGTAGAGGTGCTGAATCCGTTGAAGAAATTAGACAAAACGCTATAGCAACATTTGGTTCTCAAAATCGTGCAGTTACCAAACAAGATTATATGGTTAGAGCATTATCTATGCCAGAAAGATATGGTAGTGTTGCAAAAGTATATGTATCCGCTGATGGTGAAATTGATAATAATTCACCTGCATCAATTCTTGCTAATCCAAAAAATTTACAGGAATTTTCTAATTTAGTAGAATCACTTAAAGGATTATCAAAAGAAGATACGCAAAAAGAATTAGCAAAATACTTATCTCAAAAAAAATCAAACGTAGGTGAATTAAATAACCCATTTGCAATTAATATGTATGTGTTGGGTTATACATCTGATAAAAAATTAACTAATTTGAATGATGCCGTAAAAGAAAATCTTAAAACATATTTAGGTGAATACAGAATATTGACAGATGGTGTTAATATAATAAACGGATTTGTTGTAAATATTGGAATTGATTTTGAAATAATCGCATATTCAAATTATAATAAAAGAGAAGTTCTTGCAAATTGTTTAGCAGAAATGCAAGATTATTTTAATATAGATAATTGGACATTCAATAAACCAATTAATATTTCCGAAGTAGAATTACTACTTGCAAATATAGAAGGAGTGATGAGTGTTCCATCTGTTAAAATTTATAACATTTGTGGCGATGGTGGTGCAGGATATTCTCCAAACAAATACAACATAGATGAGGCGACAAAAGGTAAGATAATTTATCCATCTTTAGACCCTTGTGTTTTTGAAGTAAAATTCCCTAACAAAGATATAAAAGGAAGAGCTTTATAATATGCATAAATTTTTTACATCATCATACGATGCCAGTATCTACCTACAGCAACCTGACCAAAATGCAGGTAGAGATGAGATATTAGAGGTTGGTAAACTTTACTATGGTTCTACTAAAGATATAGCTAGAGCATTGATAAAGTTTGATACAGGTTCTATAAAAGCAGAAATAGAAACGATAGGAACTGGTAGTTGGAAAACATATTTGGTTCTACGTTCTGCAAATTCCGAAGAAATACCATTAGAATACACAATTTATGCAAATGCCGTTTCTCAAAGTTGGACAATGGGAACAGGCACAAAATTTGATAATATTACAACGGATGGTATTAGTTGGAAATATAGAGATGGTGATAATAAATGGCAAGAAAACGCAGTAGGTGGCACCGCATATTATATAGCAGGAACTACAGGTTCTGCAAATGCAGAAGGTGGCACTTGGTATTTATCAGGTTCTGCATCACAATCATTTAACTATGAACCTGATGATGTTAGAATGGATGTAACAAATATTATTCATTTGTGGGTGAGTGGTTCTTTACCAAATAATGGATTTATTGTTCATCATAGCTTACAAAATGAATATGGAAATAATTTAGATTATGGTATTCTTAAATTTTTCTCAAAAGAAACTAATACAATATATGAACCAAAATTAGAATTGGTTTGGGATGATAGTGTATTTTCGGTAGGAAGTTTATCACCAATAACCGGCTCAAATTCTTCAGATGCGTTGGAAAATTCAAAAGTAGTTGTAACAAATTTACAAAAAGAATATTTTCAAAATACAAAAACAAAAGTAAGAGTTAAAGGAAGAGATTTGTATCCAATAAAATCTTTTGGAACAACATTTGAATATGACCAATCAAAATATTTACCAACATCATCTTATTATCAAATAGAAGATTATAAAACAAATGAAATAATTGTTCCATTTGGTGAATATTCAAAATTAAGTTGTGATTCTAAATCTAATTATTTTTATTTAGATACAGCGGCATACCCTATAAACAGAAGTTATAGATTAAAATTAAAAGTTGTAGTAGAAGGTGTTTCGAAAATAATTGATGACAAATTAATATTTGATGTTATATAATGACAAATTTAGAAGCTATAGCATTAAGATTGCAAGAAGAAAAGGATAAACGATTGGATGATATTCTAAAAGTATCAGGATCAGCTGCCATTTCTAAAACAGAATACAATGTTAATATTGTAGATGAATCCAACCCAGCATCATCTTTAATATTTAAAAGATTAAATAAACCAAAGTTAGATGAAGAAAGGATTGTAAAATCAATAGATGTAGAATTAAAAGAATTAAAACCAAATATTCCGAAGCAAGTAAAAGATTTAGTTCCAAAACCATTATACGATGCTGTGGTTGTGGATAATGAAGATTTACGATTAAAAGTTGAAAAACTTACAAATGATGTACAAGAATTAAATGGAACTATAACAAATTTACAAGCACAAGTTCAAACTGAAATAAATAACAGATTGAACATTGAACAAACAAATGATGCATTAGTAAATCAATTAGATACTATTAATAAAACAATAGATGATTTTTCAAATCAAATTGCAACATCATTACAAAAATCAGTTGATGAATCCATATTGAGAGCAGCTTTACAATCACAGAATACAGGATTTAAAGCACAAATTAATGCATTAATAAAACAAATTGATTCATTAAATTCAATCATTGAAGGTTTACAATCTCAATTAGGAGCAGTTCAACAACAACAGGCAATTCAACAATCAACTGCAAATGTAGCATTAGCAAGTGGTGCAGATGTTGTTAACAATGTTGTTGCTATAAAAGTCAATCCTAAAAAAGAAAAAGAAGAGTTCCCTGATTTTGATGCAAGAATTAATAATAAAGATAGTGCAAATAAATGGATTGCAGGTAACACAATTGATATAACAAATAATGATACCAAAGATGTTCAGATTGCAATAACTACACAATTTGGTGAAGGACAGAAATGGTTTAGTCTACCTAAAACGAATTTTACAATAGCAGCAGGTCAAAATGATAAATTACCTTTAACAATTACACCGGGTGGATGTAGATATGGTAAGAGAGATAATAGTAAATTCATACAAGGTACAATGAAGATAGTTGTTAAAAGATTATCAGATGGTAGCGAACAAAGTAAAGAATATAAAATGCAAATTGGTATAATGCATCCAAAATCATACTAATAAATTATGAGTATTAAGAAATATACAAATTTTGAAGATGTAAATTTAAAAAACACAAACGAAGGACAGTTTTTACAAGCTGAAGATTTTTTTATTGTCACAAAAAATGAAATAGAAGAAAGTTATTTCAGCGAATGTAAATACGATGTTATGGAAGTTGCTGTTTATGATATTAACAATAATCTATTGCCACAAAAATCCGGTAAAAATGTTGCATACATAAAATCGCAAAATATTGCAGAATATATGTATAATATTACAAATACACAAGGTCAAAAAGAGTTGGTAATAAATGCTGAAAAATTATTAAACGATTTAGGATTTACAAATGGTATACTTAAATTAAACATAAATTTTGTTCGTAATAGAGTTGGTAGTGATAATGAATTGGAAAGAGTTTGGATTCACGAAATATCACCATCAAGAGAAGAAATTAGAATATTACCACTTAAGACAAAGTTTGAAAATATAAATGAAAAAAATAATAAAGAATTTAATGATGTAAATAAATTAACAAAAGATTTTGTTTTTTACAAAAAAGAAATATTAAATTCTTTGGATTTATATGAAACTCAATATCTTGAAAAAATAGATACAGCATTGGAAACAAGATTTGGTAAAGATTTTTTTGCAATACTTAAAAAAGATTTTGGATTAGGAAAATTTGCAGATTTAAGAACAAAAATGTTTTCAGATTTTAAAACATCCGTTAAATATTATTTAGAAAACAAATATTATACATTGGGTGATGGTACATACGGAAAACCATCCGAAGTTCGTTTTGATAATTGTGAAAGATATGATTTTCAAATAATATTGGGAGATATACAAAATATATTAGCAAATTGTATTGATATAAATTTATCATTTCTTAAAAGAAGAACTGTGGATATTAAAAAAGTTCCTAGAGAGTTTAAAACAATTACATTTGATAAAAATATTAAAGATACTATTGGTTTGTTGGGTGAACCTGTTAAAGATGTTAAAATCGTATTTGATGGTGAACGAGTTAAAATAACGGATGAAAAGCCGGTTCCTCAATTCCCAACAATCATACAGGATAGAGATGAAATAATTTTACCACCTCCTCCAAAAAAGGATGTGATAATAGATAATCCGCCTCCACCTCCTGTTAAAGATTTGCCGCCTCCGCCACCTCCAAAAAAGGATATAATATTACCTCCGGATAATGATATTATAATATTTCCACCAAAAGAACCTATATTTGAAGAACCTATTAAAGAGCAACCTATATTTGATGAACCTATTAAAGAACAACCGCCTATATATAATGGTAGCGGCGGCGGTGGAGGTGGAGGTGGTTATGTTGATACCGATATGGGTATTGGGTTTGGTAGAGACCAAGTTTTTACTAAAGATATGAGTCAAAGAGAAAATTTACAATAAAATATTTATAAAAAAAGTAAATGGCGAGAAGTATAGATGATATTAATCCGTTTTTTTCCAACGGCGGAGGAAATTTAAATCCAGGGCAAGAATATAATCCATTTATACCAAATCAAGGATTTTTTGATACCGTTGATATGGGTGGTGGATTTGGCGGCGGTGGAGGAACTATTGGTGGTGGTGGAACTATCGGCGGTGGTGGGCCTGTTTATGTGCCCCCTACATATTCCGAACCAAATTCTGGTTCTTTAAAAATAAATTTAATATCGGATGGACCAACGGAGTTTTTAGAAAACGATATATCAGTTGGTATTGGTGTATCCACTACACTAACATATAGCCCATCTTTAACGTTTGGTAATAGTAAAATATATAAATCTAACACTACAAATAAAATTTCTAAAAATTATTATGAAGTAAGTGTTAAGAAAACCCACTTTAGTCCATTATTTGATTCGGTAAATAATCAAAATGATATAATAAATCAATCATTTAGAGGATTATCATTTACAAATATTCCTGCAGATGATTATGCAACCGGCGCGCCAACATTATTGGATGTTAATTTTAGAGAAAGAATTAGAATACAAGAATTCGTTTATAATGAAGTAACAAAAGAATATGAAGCAGGTGATGTATCTGCATTAACTGGTGTAAACGGTGTGGTAAATCTTTCATTTTCATTTATACCAAATGTATCTACAGGTGGTGGAAATGGTGATGGTGATGGCGATATTGATATTGACCCACCACCAATGGGAGTTGCAATTCCATATAATGTTGATTTTGTATCAAACTATACAAACGAATTGGGTGAATTTATTAAATTAAATTTCCAAATTGTTTCATCAAAAAATGATATAGTAGATACGGGAGATTGTAAACTTTCCGATGGTAATATAGATGCTAAATATGTTGATGAAACTTTATTAACAGAAGGTACTGTTAATTTAAACGTATTTGAATCGTATGAGACCGCCAGATTAACTTTAAATACTCAAAATTTGCCTGAAGGGTTTACTTATTCGGACATTTATTGGGCACCTAAAGCGGTATGGGAAAGAAATAAAGATATATTTTCTAATAATACCACAAATAATTATGATGGCTGGAATAAGGTAGGAAAATTCTTTAGAACATCTGGTAGAGAATTTGCAAGTGGTATTGTTGTTGGTATTGTTTTTAATAAACAATCATCAATAGAAATAACAAAATATAAACCTGTAATTACTCTAAATGATTTTGCAAAAGAATTTGAAGTAAAAGATTCTGATGATGATAAAATCATTAACATTCCATTTAATACATCCAACGCAGAATATGTGGATGTATATATTTCTGAAACACCAATTAGAGTACCCGCTCAAAATAGATTTGTTAAATTATCATTTAAAGATGATTTTGCAGGTGTATATGGTGGTAAAATAATTTACTTTGTTCCTTGGAATCAGTTTGGTAGAGGTGAAACGGTTTCTGATGTTGTTAAATTTATTGCAGTAAACGATTTTCCATCTATTACACAAATAACTTTACCAGAAACAATTGATGTACCTGCGTTTTCCGATTTAAACATAGAATTTGAAGTAGAATATAATACATTTGCGGCAACATCCGTTGATGTTTATATTTTAGATATAGATAAACAAAAAATACCTTTATTATCTTCAATAACACCAAATGGTTCGTTTAGTGTAAATTTAAAAACTTTAATTACACAATTTTTAAAGGGAAATCAAATTGATTTAACATTTGTATTTGTTCCATATAATAGAGCAGGTATAAAAGAATTAATTGGTAATGAATATGAATTAACTACATTAGTTACATATTCTACTTTAAATTTAGATGAATCAACCATAAAAAAAGCTATTTTTGATACTATTTCTGATAATCTTAAATTTAATGATTTAGGATTAGAAAGTAAATATTTAACACATTTAGTCAATTTTGGAAATAACGAACAAATTATAATTTCTTCTTGGGAAGAAGATGATTGGACATTATCCGAAAAGGTAGAAGATGAAATTGGTAATTTAGTTATTAAAAATAAAGTAGATTCAATTCTTTTAAAATTATATTCACCGTTACCTGCAAACATTGGTACAAATTCAACTCTCTGGATTACAAAATTAATGAGTAATCCGTTGATTGAAACGGTTGTATTAAACGAACAAGATGTTGTAAAATGTCCACCAATTAAAGGACCTAACTTTAGTATAGAAGTAGATTTTGTTAGTGGAAAATCAACGGCGTTTGAATCACTGGATAATTTAATTTTAAACGCGTCAACTTCATCATCTGCAAATCTTATATCAACATATTTAAGTTCATCATTAATTAATACCGATGAATTAAATATAGAATATTATAGTGGTTCAAATCTCCTAACGGGATCATTAGTTTGGAATAATTTTGTTCATTTTAGTTCTGCTAAAGAAAGAGTTGATAATTTTGTATATAAAGTTCAATTAATAGAAGCATATGAATCTTACATAGAAAATAGCTACAATGTAGGAAATTCAACAGCGGAACTTCAAGAAAGAGAAAGACAACTTTTAAAGAAAAATCAATTAATAAATAACTTTGATGGTTTTGAAAAATTCTTATATACTTCATCATCATTATATACCAATAATGCAAGTAATTCTATAACTTGGCCATATAATAATGGTATTAGATTGTTAAGTAGTAATACAATAGTATCCAATTGGTATGAAAATATAATAGAATTAGCGGAAAATTATGATTCCGAAAACCCAAATTATTTAAAAAATAATATACCACAATACATTTTGAATAATAATGAAAATGATAACTTTTTATTATTTTTCTCTATGATTGGACACCACTTTGATAACATTTATTATTTTACAAAAGCTTTAGAGAAAAATAGAGGTCTTGGTTATAAGTTAAAAGGTGGTATGCCTGATAAACTATTATTTGATACTTTAAAATCATTTGGTTGGGATGCAAAAAATCTTGCAGTTGATGAAAAGTTGTGGAAATACGTTTATGGACAAGATGCGGATGGAAACATAAAAGAATCAAATCCGGCTAAAGCAAGAACTAATGAGATATGGAGAAGAATTATAAATAACTTACCATATCTTTTAAAGCACAAAGGTACAAGAAGAGGTATATACGCAATTATGGCCTGTTATGGTGTTCCATCATCAAATCTTTCAATTTTAGAATTTGGTGGACCAGAAGCAGCAAATAGATTTTCAGAAACAGAAGAGGCCGGAACTACAAAACTATTAATGGATAATACAACATACGCATTATCTATGATAAGTGGTTCAAAATTAGAAGTTGAATGGAAAAATACAAATACGGGTGAAAAACCAAAAACAATAGAAATGTTTTTGAAACCTGCGTATCCACAAAATACAACTATAATATCCGGTTCTGCAGGTTGGAATGTAGAAATATCAGGATCAGCAGGTAGTGAGTTTGGTGTTGTAAAGTATAATAGCGGTAGCACAAATTTAATAACATCCGATTCTATTCCTATCTTTAATGGTAGATTTTTTGGATTATGTATTTCATCTGGTTCAACCGGAATAAAAATGAATCTTAAACAGGTTGAAAAAGATAGAAATATATTTGAAAATGCATATAGTTCATCTTTAAATAACAATTTCGGACCTCAGACAAGTAAAGTTTATTTTGGATGGAATTATAGTGGTAGTGTAGATGAAATAAGATTATGGACAACACAATTATCCGCATCCGCTTTCCATAAACACGTTTATTTTCCTGAAGCGATAAATGGTAATCATATTTCATCTTCAACGGAAGATTTATATTTCCGTTTGGATTTTGAATATCCTAAAAATTTAGCATTAACATCTTCTTTAATGAATGTTGATACTAACGTTTATTTTAGTGGAAGTTTAACAAGAAATGATTATGAAAATAGACCATCCTTATCCGCATCGTTATATTCGGAAAATTCTTCTCCATTATTATATGCAACGGCTAGTCAATTTTCATCTAGTACCGTATATCCGTATAATTTTGAAGTAATAGAAAGAACGGTTGCTTTAGAAATTCCAAATATTGGTTCTAGTAGATATTCAACTAATAAAGTTCGTTTTGAAAATCAAACAGATGTGTTTGGAAACGATGCTTCACTTGGAATTAATCTTTCATCAAAAAATAGAACAACAAAAAAATCATTTGACCAATCTCCTGTTGATACTAATAGAATTGGATTATTCTTTTCACCAACAAAGGAAATGAATATTGATATTGCTAAATCATTTGGTGGAATTACTTTGGATAATTATATTGGTGACCCATCAGATGAGTATCGTTCTAACTATAAATCATTGGAAAATCTAAGAAAATATTATTTTAATAGATTTGATGGAAGAGATATCTATCAATATGTTAATTTGATAAAATCTTATGAAAAATCTTTATTCGAAGATATTAAAAAAATGTTGCCAGCAAGGGTTAGAGCAACTACAGGTTTGTTAATTGAACCGCATATTTTAGAAAGAAGTAAAATAGAACAATCAAAACCAGCTGGTCAAGAATATCAACAATATTCAACAATAAATACAACCGAACACATAAGTAGTTTAGGTGAAAATAATCAGTATGAATTGGTTATTAATACAAATATTGATAAAGATTTAATTGGTGAAAATAATCAATGGGAAGCAACTATATATACGGCATCTCTTAATAACGTCATTGCTGATAATTATCAATATACTTCTTCGATATATCCAAATGATGAATTATTAACAATGGGTGAATCTTATCAAAAAGAAGTAAACATAAACACAGATTTAGGAAATGGAACCATTTTAACAGAAATTGATGTTTATGATATAAATACAATCGCCGGTCAATCTGAGTTAGAAACTATTGGATTCGGTGTATATGTAGAAAGTGGTTCGGCGATTAGAACTTATTTTGATAAAGAAGGTAGACGAGTTAAAGAAAGAATTAGAGTTAATTTAGTTACAGAACAAAAGAAAAGAGATACCGTTAAATATAAAGTGGTTGTTAATGGACAAGGTGACCCTAGAGGTGGTGTAGAACTAACATCATCACTTTATACGGAAACTAAATTAAATATTCAGCCGTTTTCAGGATCAACTATTCCTTCAATTGGTGGTGATATTATAGATGTTAAGCCGGTTAGTGGTTATTTAAAAACGCATTATAGAAACACATCGGATTTAACAAGAGGATTGGAAAATTCTTTCTTTAGAGGTTCTAGAAATACGGCAAATACTACTTTAGATGGTGCACCTCCAATTGAAACATTTACTACCAATCCTAATACTTTAAGAGTAAATAAAGCAGGTAGAGATGCAAGTGAACCAATATTAGAAATAGAATAACGGAATTTGAAAATTATTATATTTATTAACAAACGATATAAAAATACATTATGGGATATTTAAGTAATACCGAATTGACTGTAGATGCGATTCTTACTAAAAAAGGTAGAGAAAAATTAGCAGCAGGACAAGGATTAAACATTACTCAATTTGCATTAGCAGATGATGAAATAGATTATTCACTTTACGAACCGGCTCACCCATTGGGGTCTGCTTATTATGATGCGGCAATTAAAAATATGCCAGTTTTAGAAGCTAACCCAGATGAAACGCAGGTTATGAAATATAAGTTGGTAACGCTTCCAAAAAATACAACAAGAATACCTGTGGTAGAATTTGGTGTTCCTAATATAGCAGTTAATCAAAGAAGTGGTGAAGTATCGTTATCTCCAACAACATCTCCAGCAGGTAATAGAAATTTAGGATATACTTTGGTATTATCAAATAAAAATGCAGGTGATATTGTGGGTGAAGGTGTTTCATCGGCAGTTGGTTCTGTGCCAGTATTTATTGGTGATGATGTATCAGCAACAGCAGCAATCGCTAAAGGATTAACATTTAAGTTTATTCCAAACCCATCATTAACTTCGACTATCAGAACAACAATAACTGTTTATGGTAACGAAACGGGTGGTTCACAAACTATTCCAGTAACAGTAACTTACGTTCAATAATATAAACTATGGCAGTAATAAGAGATAATAGAGGAGCCCTTTTAGCAAGTAATTTATCACAATACTTAGCCGGTGCAGCTAACACCGCAGGAACTCCAATTGATACTAACGAATTAGTTAGAATCGTGAACAATTTTTTGGGACAGGGAGAGCAAATTAGTGCAGATATCACTACCATTACAAATGGTATTTACAAAAAATTTGGTGCTATTGATAAAGTAACTAACAGAACAGAAATTGTAACTTCTGGAATATGGAGTGGTGATACAGGTTCGTTAACAATTCAGATGAATTTTACATCATCAGTACAACAATCATCAACAAGTGGTAAATACTATTTGGATGTATATAATATGCAAACTTCATCCGATGCAGCAGAGGTTCAATTCTCAATTGCATATGGTGATGCTAATGGATATGGTGCACCAACATTGACAGATGATGATTCAAGCACACTTCCTACATTGGCTACTTATAATCAATATAAAAATGTATTATTAGATTCAACTGACCCTTATTTTACAGTTTTAAGCGGACCTACTGCAAGTGCAACTAGCACATTTGATTTAACATCTTTTTACGCAATTAACATTAATAGAGCTAGATACAAAGAAAGATTGGATCCAGGAAATATTCAAATTAAATTATCTGGTTCAGCTGGATTGGTAACTCTAATTGATGATAGTGGTGGAACTGATGAAAATGTAACAACCGCAGGTAGAGTTTATAACTTAGTTAGTGGTTCATTAAATATTGGTTCAGCATTAACTGCTTCAATTAAACAATATACTGATAATGCAACTAAACAAGGATATGGTTTATTCTATCCTGATATGGGTATTATCTTATTGAATCCATCAGCATTTACAGGTTCGGTGAGTTCATCTTTACAATCAGCAACTGCAACTGAGGCTGCAGGTGTTTATCATTTATCAAGTTATGGAAGAACTAAGGGTGCCGCAGCAGTATTACACGCATTGGCAAGTGGTTCTGATTTTCAAGTAAGAAGAACTGAAAATGTATCAACATCGCATTTCTTTGTTAGAGCAAACAATAGAGAATTCAACTTCTCAAACAACCCAACATTCGTAACAGGTTCAACGGGACAATTCTCTGTATCAAGTTTTGAAAGAGACCCTAAAGTTTACATTACAACGGTTGGTCTTTATGATGATGCAAACGAATTGTTAGCAGTTGCAAAAACTTCTAAACCAATTGAAAAATCATTTGATAAAGAAGTCGCAATTAAAGTTAAATTAGATTTCTAATCGGAGAATAAATTAAAATCTATTAACCCACCTTAATTTGGTGGGTTTTTAGTTTTAGAATATTTATATATGATATGTTAAAAAGAATACCAAAATCAGATATTAGTGTTAGGCCATTCAAAGCCTATAAACAATGGAATTTCGATAATACATCTACTGAAATTACTTTATTAGAAGCAGATTCGGAATCGGAAGCTTCATCATCTTATTTTCCAAAAAAATCAATATACGGACAACTAAGAGCTCAATTTTATAATGGTAATGAAGATAATCCATTTTTAAGATTTGGAACAAAAACCGTAGATTACGCAACGGGATTGGGTTCTGAAAGATATATAAGTAGTTCTGCAAAAATATTATCAATTCCACAAATATATGTTGGTGAAGGAATTAAAAAAGGTTCTGTAACTTTAATAGATAATGGAACTTCGTATATTGATGATGGATATGGTAATTTAATTGGTGCCGCAGGTGATACGGTTAATTTTTCCGTATTTAATAACCAAACGGGAGCTGCAACATTTACTGACTTTTTAGGAAATGTATATGATATAGTTGTTACTACTATAAATTTTCAAACAGGTGTAATAACGGGAACATATTCAGGAGAACCATTTTCTGCAAATATGGTATCGTTTAATTTAGAAACAGGAGATATGACTGTTGATAATTTTGATTTCTTAGAAGGTGCTGCCGGTTCCGATAAAGCTGGTAATATATTTTATAATCAAGGATTAATCGTTTTAACAAGAGTGGTAAATGAAAGATTAAATAATAGTTGGGATTTATCTTTTAAATCTACAAAAACAATATACGAACATGAATATCTTTTAATAGTGAATCCTGACGAGTTTAATATATCGCAAAACCCATCTGCAGTAAAAGAAGTTGGATTTGAATACCAATATGTAACAGGATCGGATAATAAAATTTATAAAGTAAACACAAAAACCGGAGCAAGATATATTAGAAAAAGATTTGAATTAGAAAATGGTAATACTTTGGATTTTAGATATACATCATCCGTAAATTCATCAATACGTGGTGGATTTGATGATTGGGAGACAAATGGTTCGGTAGATACAACTGGCTCATTCTTAACACCATTTATTACAACAATTGGTTTATATGATGATGATTTGGATTTAGTTGCAGTTGCAAAATTACCGCAACCAATAAAATCCGAACCAGATTTTCCTGTAAACTTTATTGTGCGATTTGATATTTAATTTATATTTATACTTAAAAACAAATAATATGGCTAAAAGTATTTTAGAATTATACAATGAACAAAAATCAGGTGACTGGCAAGAAGGTAAACCTGCTGCAGATTTAGTAGATGCAAATAAAGCAAACGACAAAACAAAATATTCAGTAGGTATTGACTTTTCTGGAACAAAAAATGCGGATGATAAAGCTATTGCAACATTTGAAGCAATTACACCAGCTAAAAGTAGATATGGTATTGCCGGCGGTCAAATTGGTGGTGGTAGTTCGTATTTAAAAAACGGATATACCGATGTAAAGCCATACGGCAAAAACGATAGAACAAAATAAGTTTAATGGCTAAAAAAGTTACAAAAAACAAAACCAACTCTAAATGGGTTGCGAAAAAATATGGATTTAAGTCAGGTCTTGAAGAAAACATTTCCACTCAAATTGCAAATAAGGGAATCTCTGTTCAATATGAATCCGAAGAAGTTCCTTATATTATACCTGCTTCTGAACATACTTACCACCCTGATTTTAAGTTACCAAATGGTATAAGAATAGAAACGAAAGGTAGATTTGTTCTTGCAGATAGAAAAAAGCATCTTTTAGTGAAACAACAACATCCAGAATTGGATATCCGTTTTGTATTTACAAATTCCAAAAATAAAATAAATAAAAAATCCAAAACCACCTACGGAATGTGGTGTGAAAAGAATGGATTTAAATATGCAGACAAAGAAATACCAGATGAGTGGTTTTTAGAACCATAAAAATTTGGTATTTTAAAATATTTGTCGTATATTTGGTTTGTGTTGAAGCAGACTGATAAAAATATCGTAATATCCACGTTGTCTAATACGTTGGGTAGTTATTCCGCATTAAAGGGTAACGAATTAGCATTTTATTGTCCGTTTTGTAATCACCATAAACAAAAATTACAGGTTAATACCGAAACTCAAAAGTGGCATTGTTGGACTTGTAATAGTGGTGGTAAAAAATTGACATCCCTACTTCGTAAACTTGATGTGGATAGGAAAACTATATCCGTAATCAGAGAAATATATGGAGATAGTAATTGGACACCACAACAGGAAGATGCCGAAACAAAGGTATTCATTTCACTCCCAAAAGAATTTATTAGTTTAGCAGAAGAGCCAAAAGGATTTAATCCTGAATATAAGCATGCTATCCATTACCTTAACGAAAGAGGTATTACACAAAAAGATATAATCAAATACAACATAGGGTATTGTAAAGAGGGATTGTATGCAAGAAGAGTAATAATCCCATCATATAATTCCGATGGTTCACTTAATTACTTCGTTTCTCGTTCTTATTATACAGATGAGAAAATGAAATACAAAAACCCACCAATTAGTAAGAATGTTATAGCATTTGAATCACAAGTAAATTGGAAAGAACCGATTATACTTTGTGAGGGTGTATTTGATGCAATCACAATCAAACGAAATGCAATTCCACTACTGGGTAAGTTTCCTTCTAAACAATTAGTTGAGAAAATCTTTATGAGTGGTGTTAGTGATATCATCATTTCGTTGGATAACGATGCGATGAGTGAAGCATTGAAAGCAGCAGAGTATTTTAGAAAGAATGGAATACAGGTTAAAATGATGTATTTGAAAGATAAAGATGCCGCCGATATGGGGTATGAAAAATTCTACGAAGAACTAAAGAAAACTAAAGAATTTACTTCGGAAGAATTATTGTTAAATAAAATAAATTCATTATGAGTTTAAAAAGAATTTATCATATTGCGGATGTTCATATCCGTAATGTGAAACGACACAAAGAGTATAGACAAGTATTTGAAAAAATGTTTGAAGAAATTCGTAATAGAGGAACGGAAGATTCAATCATTTATTTAGCAGGTGATATTGCACATGCTAAATTGGAAATGTCTCCAGAATTAGTTAGAGAGATTAGTTGGTTATTTACAGAGTGTGCTAAATTGGCACCCACAATCCTTATCACAGGTAACCACGATTGTAATATGAACAATTTGGATAGAATTGATGTTCTTACTCCGATTGTCGAAGCATTGAATTTAGATAATTTTTATTATTTAAGAGATACACAGGTTTGGAAATATGGTGATACTGCATTTGCTGTTTATTCTATTTTTGATAATAAGGATAACTGGCCTAAAGCAGAAGATATTGATGCTAAAACAAAGATTGCATTATTCCACGGGCCTGTTGATAATTCTATTACGGATGTGGGTTATGTAGTTTCATCACGTCACTTTACAACGGATATATTTGATGGATATGATTTAGCTCTATTGGGTGATATTCATAAACGCCAGGAAATGATTAGTCCGAAAGGATGTAAGGTAGTTTATGCCGGCTCATTGGTTCAACAAAACTTCGGTGAAACATTGGATAAGCACGGTTTCATTGTTTGGAATATGGATACTCTAACTTACGAAGGAATTGATATTGCGAATGAGTATGGATATTATACTTTAGATGTGGATAATGGTGTTGTTCCAATTGTATCAGATATGCCGAAGCATGCACGATTGAGAGTTCGTTTATCTAACACCGATACTGCCGATACAAAGAAGGTATTGACAGAAATTAAGATGAGATACGGACTTGAAGATTTTACAATCATTAGAACGGACTCGCTTTCTAAATTAAAGACCGGAAATAGACAAAACAAATTGGACTTTGAAGATATAACAGATGTAAACCATCAAAACTCTTTAATACATGATTATGTTAGTAGAATGATGCCGTTTGTGACACAACAAGACCTTGCGGAATTAGAAACTATAAATAGAGATGTAAATAGTAGAATTGTATTAGATGATGTTGCAAGAAATATTCAATGGAAACCAATCCGTTTTGAATTCTCCAATATGTTCTCTTATGGTGAAGATAACAAAATCGACTTCAGCAAATTGAATGGTTTGATGGGATTATTCGCACCAAATGCAAGTGGTAAATCCTCACTATTTGACTCTATCTCATTTTGTTTGTATGATAAGAGTAGTAGAGCATTCAAAGCAGCAAACATAATGAATAATCGTAAAACCGATTTCAAATGTAAATTGGAATTCGATATAAATGGTGAAAGATACTTCATTGAGAGAAGTGCTAAAACAATCAACAAAGGAAGGAATGTAAAAGTGGATGTTGAGTTCTACAAAATGGAAGGAGATGAAAGAACATCACTAAACGGAACGGAACGTAGAGATACCAACGCAATCATTGAACAATATGTAGGAACGTATGAAGATTTCGTTCTAACTGCATTGAGTTTGCAAGGTAACAATGCCCTATTCATTGATAAATCCCAATCAGAGAGAAAAGATTTATTAGCACAGTTTATGGGATTGAATATCTTTGATAAATTGTATGATACTGCATTGGAAGATATTAGAGAAGTGAGTGTGCTTATCAAAAATTTTAAGAAAACCGACTTTACGACAGAATTGGCGAATAAGGGTATTGAGATTAAAGATAGAAAAGGTGAATTAAAAGAATTACAACAACAATTAAATTCTGAAACAAAAATAAAAGAAGGAATTGAAGGTGAGGTATTGAATTTAACAAGACAACTTGCACCAATCGACTCTAATTTGGATTTACCTACTTTGGAAGAGAAACGAAAATCAATTGGAAAACAAATTGAAAATTTAGAAACGGAGTATACAAATACCGAAACCAAAATAGAAACACACAACGATACTCTTACAGAAATTTCTAAATCAATTGAAGAAAAGAAAACCTTTAATGGTTCGATTGATATAGAAACTGCTTATTCAAATTATCAACGAGAGAAAACCAATTTAGTTGAAGCTACAAAAGTTTATGATACTGCAAAACTACATTTAAGTTTAGCAGAGGAAAAGATTTCACATTTGGATAAACACGAATATGACCCAAATTGTAAATTCTGTTGCAATAATGAATTCGTTAAAGATGCGATGAAGGCAAAAGAAGGATTACCCCAATTTAAAGATGTAGTTAAACAGGCGATGATTGATTGTGTGGGTATTCAACAAACATTGGATACTATGGAAGGTGTGGAAGAACAATATAATCAATTACAAGAATTAAAAACCAGATATTCCAAATTGAAAGTGATATTAGAGAAAGCAGAAATGGAATATAAAGGTTTGGAAACTAAAGAAGAATTGTTGCAAACTCAATTGGACAAAGTTGAAGAAGATATTGAGAAATATTACGAAAACGAAGATACAATTGAAACCAATAAAGAGTTAGAAAAACAAATCAAAGAAAAGGAAACTCTTAAATCGGAAGTTGATAAGGTAATAAGACAAATTAACAAAGATATAAACGACACAAATAGTGCTATAACGCAATTACAATCGTTTATAGACAACATCAAAACAAAGATGGATGAAGTTAAGGATTTGGAAGAAAAGAACCGCCTATACACCTATTATTTAGATGCAGTGAAGCGTGATGGAGTTCCATATGAATTAATTTCGAAAGCATTGCCAGTTATCCAAACGGAAGTAAATAATATATTAGGACAGGTGGTTGATTTCGGAGTTGTAATGGAAGTGGATGGTAAGAATATCAACGCAAAGATTGTTTATGAGGACCAGGAATGGGCATTAGAAATGTGTAGTGGTATGGAGAAGTTTATTAGTGGACTTGCGATACGAGTTGCACTAATTAACATATGTGGATTACCTCGTCCAAATTTCTTGGTAATTGATGAAGGTTTCGGAACATTGGATAGTGATAACCTTTCATCCCTTTTTGGAATGATGCAATATTTAAAAACTCAATTTGATTTTATTTGGGTAATATCCCATTTGGATGCTATGAGAGATATAGTGGATGGATTAATTGAAATCAAAAAAGAAAATGGATTTAGCAAAATTGATTTTTAATATTTATTAATATGGTAAGTATAGAAAAATTTAGAGAAAGTGGATATGTTTATGATTCAATTGAAAACTATCCTGATTTAATTAACTTTGATGATTTAAAGTCGATTAAAGATTCCATAGATGCTATTAATGTAAAAAGACATTCTAAATATGATTATTGGTTTAAATACAAAGAATTATCATATATGGAAGAATTGGTATATGATGAACTTTTAAGAAATGATAAAAATTTAGATGTTGCGGATGAAGTTTATCAAAAAGGACATGAATACCAAATTAAAAAAATAGAAGAATGTGGATTTTATCCTACTTGGGTATTTGGAACATCAATGAGTTCTGATGTGACTCATATTTTACATAATGGTATTATAAATAAATTCCAAGAAAATTTTTGTAAATATTATTATTCCGATAAGGTAAACGATACTACTACATTTATGCCAATGAATAGATTACAATTTTATGATAACGGATGTGAAATAAAATTACATGATGATGGTAGCCCAATTGATAGAATTTGTGTATTCTTATATTTTTTAAATTCAGATTGGAATAATGAAAATGGTGGGCAGTTAATTCTTTATACAAATGAAAATGAAACTATAAAAGTAAATCCAATATTTCCTAATTTTGTAGTATTGGATTCTGATAAAAACTTATTTCACGAAGTTGAAAAAGTTAAAAATGATATGAAATATAATATTGTATCATTTCTATCATATAAAAATAATGGTTAGGAAGAGTGAGTTCTAATAGAAACTTTATCAGCCTTCAACACACCTGATTGATGTTTCACAACACCAACGTGTTTTTTAATTAGATTCTCAACCAAACTACCCATCTTAAACCCGTGTTCTTCACAATATGATTTGAGAAGTTCATGGGTTTCTTTTTTAATTTGTAACATTGCGTATTTCATAACTTATTTAGTTTTCTTTAGTTTTCTATAATACATTAAAGTATTTATTAGTTTTCTTTATATAAATATGATGGAATAATTTTTTTAGAAATATTTATTTAAAAAGATTAATGGCGGTTCTTAAGAAAACATTATTTCCAGAAAATTTAGAAAAGTATTCGGTTCTGATTCAAGATACCGACCCTAATAGTAGATATTTTAAAATTACAGAATTACCCGATACATTTACTGGTGGTAAAAATGCATTCTTAATACAAGGTTCTGAATTTTTAGTTGCAGATACTATTGTAAAAATTGAAATAAAAGATGCAAAAGGAAATATAATTTATCACGAACCAGGTGAAGGTATTCCTGAATATTATGAGGGAACTTCTAAAGTTATAGCAGTTTACATATATCCAGATACGGCTTTTGGTCCTTGCACAATTACAATATTAGGTGAAGTTTCGGAATATGTTGATGCTAATGGTATAAAACAACCGGTTCCTTTACAATATAAGGATACATACAATGTAAGATGGCAAAAACAAATAAATGTAAATCCATTATTACAAAATAACACTAAAATTCGTTTTTATCGCAGGCCTTCGGTGGATATAACTGAAGTTTTAAAACCTGTATTCACCATATCGGAGACTTACGTTCAACAATCAGGCAATGCAAATTTAATACCGTTTTCACCAGCACCTGGTGAACACTATGATGATTGGTTAGCGAGTGGAACGGAATTAAATTATCAAATAAAAATTACGGGTGGAAATATATTTACATCAAATATGTTAAATCAGACTATGAGTTTTGCTTCATATCCTGATTATAATCCCAGAATAACCGAAATACTTGCACCTACATTTGCTAAATTAGATAAACCACTTGTTGAAGATGGATTTGTAAATCAAGTCATATCAACACCATATTCAATTACATATTTATCTGGTTCAGATAGAACTCAATCAGAATTTACATCATCTTATGCGAATATAAAATTAACAAATTTAGAAACATTTGCGGGTGATGTAAAAAGAGTAAAAGTATTTAGACGTTCAAAAGGTAGTATTTCTGATTATGAATTGGTACAAGATATTTTGTTAGAATCATCGGAATTATTATTTACTTTGGATGGTACAAGTAAAGCAGTGCAACCAACGGGTATTTTTGATTCTCAAATTTTATCAAAATATTGGAATGTAGATGGAACGCTTACTTCGGTTTTATCAAATTCAAAATTAATAAATGGTGTTAAGTTAACTGGTGCAGGAAAATTCAAATACACATCATCTTTAGATTTAACTGCAAGAACTGTTTATGAATTACAATTTGATTCGTTTTATAGTTCATCCGATGCATCTAATTTGGATATTTACATAAGTGGTTCAACTACAACAAATAGTTCATCAATTGGTGAATTAAAAATTGGAAGTTTAAATGGAATTGCACCAACTAAAAGATTTGAAAATCAAATAGTTCAATTTAAATTAGATGTAAATGAACCATCGGCATCACTTTATTTTAGCGCATCTCAAGGAGAGTGGCATTTATCCGATATAAGTTTAGTTGTTTCAGCTGAAACTGCATTTTCTCCGGATTCTGTTACATTTTTAACATCTATACCAACTACCGTTCCAAACGAAATATTTGAATTTAAATTTGAATTTTATGATGTAAATAATAATTTTGTTCCTGTAACGGTTTTAAAAGAACAACAATTTAGTGGTGGAACAAATACTATAATCGTTTTAACTCAAATTGCATCATCTTCTGCAGAAATAAGTTCTTCATTATTGGCCGTATCACAATCTATTAGTGGAACCGTCACAACAAATAGTGCATCAGCATTTACAACAATTACAAATGTGAGTAGTTCTGTTAGTGGTTCCATATTTAGTTTAAGTGGAAGTGTTAGTGGAACAATTGGACAAGTTAGTAGCTCCGTTAGTGGAACAATCGGACAAGTTAGTAGTTCGGTTAGTGGGACAATTGGACAAGTTAGTAGTTCGGTTAGTGGAACAATCGGTAGTGTTAGTTCATCTGTAAGTGGAACAATTGGAGTATTAAGTGGAAGTGTTAGTGGTTCAATATATACTTTAAGTGGTTCGGTTAGTGCATCTATATCCAATGTCAGTTCATCTATAAGTTCATCTTTGAGTACAGCAAATTCGCAATCATTATATACAGTTTATTCCGCATCTGCATATTTAGATAAATTTATTTTTACAGATGAAAATGGTAAATTAAAAAAACCACCAACAGTATCAGGAAACGGATTATATACAGGAGATGACCATCTTGGTTTTTATAGTTCAGGTGTTTGGAAAACTTATATGGATAATCAAGGTGATTTCTATTTAACATCATCAGCAGCAAATGGTGGTTTCTTAGCATGGAGTTCAGCGCAAGGTAGATTACAAATACAGGGAGATATCAATATACAAGGTGGAAATGCGGCAACTACAACTGCACTATCATCATCATTAAATGCTGTTAGCGGAGCAATAAATTCCGCAACCGCATCGTTATCTACATCTGTTGCAACTACTACATTTACAACCGCAACCGGTTTGATTGCAAAACCACCGAGTGTTTTAGTTGGTTCTACTTCTGGATTATATTTAGGAAATTCGTTTTTAGGATATTACGATGGTAATGGTTGGAAAACATTTATGGCCAACAATGGTAACTTTTATTTAAGTGGAAGTGGTGGTGATTCTTTGACATGGGCGGGTGGGGTATTAAGTATAAATGGTGCAATCAACATAACAGGTGGTAACGCCGCAACATCAGCTGCATTAACATCATCTTTATCATCTACATTATCATCAGCAAACTCAACTGCTGCGGGGTATGCAGCAAACGCAGCATTATCCGCATCAATAAGCGGTTCGGTAAATGCAAGTGGACAAATTACAAAACCAGCAACACCTTCGGGTGCAGGTCTATATTTAGGTGCATCTTATTTAGGATACTATAATGGTTCTACTTGGAAAACCTATATGGAAAATAATGGTAATTTCTATTTAAGTGGAGCAGGAACAGATTCGTTAACTTGGAATGGAAGCACTTTAACAATCAATGGTGCAATAACTGTGACGGGTGGTAACGCCGCAACGGCTGCAGCATTAACATCTTCATTAGCATCTACATTAAGTTCTGCAAATTCCACTGCTGCAGGATATGCTGCAAATGCGGTGACATCGGGTTCGGTTTCGGCTGCGGCAGCACAAACAGCTGCACAACTATTTGCAACAAGTATAGGAAACAATGCGGTATTATCAGGTTCATCTGCAGCATCAGCTGCACAAACTGCTGCAATTAATCAGGCTAAAACCGATGCATCTGCTTCTATTAATTTATTAGCTAATGGTAATTGGACGGGTGGTAGTGGAACATTTATAACAGCAACATCTATATCATCTCCTGTAATCGCAGGTAATGGTGGGTATATTTCTGGATTATTTGTTGTTGGAAGTGGTGGAGCTATTACATTAGATGGTATTAACAAAAAAATGTATATAGGAACCGGAACTCATAATAATGCAAACACTTCTTTTTATGTAGATAATTCCGGCAAATTTTCATTAAAAGATAAATTAGTATGGGATGGGGATACATTATCAATAAATGGTAATATAACGGTTGCAGGTGGAAACGCTGCGACAACAACTGCAGTATCAAATGCACAAACCGCCGCCGATAACGCTGCGTCGGCTGCATCAACCGCACAAACAACTGCAAATAACGCCGCAAGTGCTGCAGCAACTGCACAAACAACTGCAAATGGTAAAATTTCGGCCGGTGGTGCTGCAGCGGATGTTAATTCAAATGTTACTACAATAAGTGGTGGTAAAATTAGAACGGGTATAATTGAATCTACCGGATATTCATATTCATCAGGAGATTTTTCTTCAGCAGGTACACAAATAAATTTAGATAATGGTTTAATTCGTTCAAAAAACTTTTCAATTAGTTCAGCGGGTGATGCTAAATTTAGAGGCAACGTTGAAGCCACAAGTATTACTGCAACAACCACAGGAAATATTGCAGGATGGTCATTAACTTCCGACTCTCTAACAAAAACAACAGGTAGTTTTAGTTTAAGATTAACAACGGAATCGAATAAACCGGCAATTGTAATAACAGAAACAGTTGGTTCTACCGCAGAAAATTTTGATAGATTAAGGATTAACGCAGATTTAACCATTCCAGCAATAAATGTTACCGATACCGGTTCAATTAACTATTCCAATAGTAATCAAATAATAGCTCAAATCATTGGTCAGGCCACATACTTAAATGGCACTTATGGGCCGGTTTTAGGTGATGGTGGTAGTAATGATTATGGTACTGGTTATTTTGGTATTATTGGTTTGATATACGGTTCTGAAGAGATATTTGTTGAAGCTGAACAATTTCCATCTATATCAAGCGTATTGAGTGGTAACGCAAACGGGGATTATGTGTTTGGATATTGGGATTGTTATTTGAGAGTTAGAAGATTTCCCACCTTCCAAGATGCAATAAATGAAACTAATATAGATACTACATATGGATTTTCAGGCGAAGAACGTGTTCTAATAGCTTCTTCATTTTATGAAGAACTGGGATATTCACCAGTCGAATATAACAACATATATGGTGGTACTGTTAAAGCCCCTGGTGGCGGTGGAATAAATAGTCAAGGCCCTGCAAAAATTTATAGAATTGAAATTGAACAATCTTACTATATAGAATCATCAGGACAATATTCAAGTATTGCAGTTCGTAGACCAAATGGTATGATTCAAGTAAAATTTGGTAGAGTTGGTAATGGTTATTCTATATTTTCTCCTGGTGGTATTCAAGTTTATCAAGGATTTAAAAACTATATGAATGCAGCAAACGTTGCAGCAAAAGCGGCAGGATTAGATGAAGAAGCAGCTGCAGCTGTAAACTTTTTTGAAGTTAAAGGTAAATCCGGAATAATAGGTTCTTTATCCGTTTCAAGTGGTTTAACCGTACCAAAAGGAAAACAATTTAAAATACAACACCCAAAAAATCCTGATAAATGGTTATATCATACTGCTTTAGAATCACCAAGAGCGGATTTAATTTATAGAGGAGTATGCGAATTAAATGAAGGATTTGCGAGTTGTTCAATCGACTCAGCGTCTAGAATGGAAGAAGGAACATTTTATAGTTTTACAAAAAATCCACAGTTATTTTTACAAAACGATTCTGGATTTGATAGATTAAAAGGAAATGTAATTAGTGGTTCGGTCCAAATTTATTCAGAAAATAATCAATCAACAGATGTAATAAGTTGGATGGTAGTTGCCGAAAGAAACGATAAAGATATAACGGAATCACCATTATATGATAAATATGGTAATTATAGACCCGAAAGGTTAAATGAAAAGTATATTGCGGAAAAAAGAAAAAATAGTAAAAATTTAATAAGCGGTTCTATATGATAGTATTTATCACAACAGGTTACGGAAAAAATGTTATTGGTGGTTCGGATATTTGGTGTAATAACTTTGTCGAAAATATTCTTCCATTAGTAAAAGAAGATTACAAAATAATTGTAGTTGGTAGGCCTTTAATAAAAGAAGAAGGTGCGATTTATACTTACGAAAACGATGATGAAGTAAAAAAAATATTAGATGAATGTGAAAGAATTGTTATCCTTCACCATCCATATAAAAAATGGGAATTACTTAAAAACTATTTTCATAAAATTCATACAACATTTGTTCATGCTTTTATTCCTGATGTTGTTGGGTTAAATGATGAGTATGAAAACTTAATGACACGTTTGGATTGGCATTGGCAAAAAGACCTTTTAGATAACTCAAAAAATATAGTTTGGATTGGATATGAAAATGATACGATTCATACATACTATCCAAATACAATTACTATTACAAATTATTATGAATGGAAACACACTAAACCATTTACAGGGGTAATAAGTAATAGAATTGGATATGCGGCACGTTGTGAGACCAGAAAAAATGCACATTACTTAGATAAAATTCCGGCTTTTATATTTTCAAACAAATATGATTATAAACGGTTGTTGGATGTATCTAAAATAAATTCAGAAGTTCATCAATTTATAGAATTTGATTATCGTTTTCATAATAAATTTTTTGAAAAAAACTTTCAAATATTTCATGGAGCATATACTAAAGAACCATTTGGATATGCAATCTTTGATGCGATTGATAATGGTAAACTTCCGATATTAGATACCAACTGGATGAAACAAATAAAGTATCGTTATAGAGCAATGAATAAAGAACAATTTCATTATCAATATTTAAGAATATTAGAAGACAATTTTGAAAAAAATAAAAAACAATTTGATAGATTAAAAAAAGGTCTTGAAAAATATACCGATAAAAATAAATGGATTAAAGAAATATTAAAGGTTATATGAAATATATAAATTTACTTTGCACATCACCTGAATTACATTGTTTATTTCCGGTTGCTGAATTATTTGATTTGAATACGATAACTCCCGAATTATCTATTTTAAAAATAAAGTCGAATGGTGATATGATTGCCATAAATCATCATCTAGATATAAACATTTATACAAAAATTCAAAACACAAAAAATAATATTGATATAAATTCTTATTATGCAAATCCCATAGAAAATTTAACCATAATTTGTGATAGAAAATTGTGGTATGAATTTTATTACCCCCTTTTAAAAAATGATATTGAATCTTTTTATATTTTAGAAAAAAGATATGTAGAAAAAAATGTAACCGTTTTATTTAACTTTGCATTTTTAGAAGCTGTAAATTATGAAGATGAATCCGATTTATTTTTATATGATTTTAAATTTAATCACATCAAATTAACCGATTATCAATTGTTTGAAAATAAAAATAATTTTTATTATGATTCATTTTATTCATTGTATCACATATTAGGAGAAGGACAACTTACATCAATATTATTTCCAAATACAAAATATGGTTACTATGAATATTTAATTCATTTTGAAGATATATTTAAAAATTTTAATGTAAATAATAGAATGTGTAGGCCTTTTGTTTATTCGCAAACTTGTCAAAAACCAAGATATCACAGAATAAAATTTTTATTAGAAGCAGCTAAAAATAATATTTTACAAGAAGGAAAAAATAATGTAAATATTAAATTTTTAGAAGAATATAAACAATGCACTAACGAAAATCAAATTCATACGGATAATACAAAAAAGCACGGATTAAATCATAAAAAATATTTTAATAAAGATTTTTTTGATGAATTTTTAAAAATTCTAAACAAAATAAATATAACAAAGGATGATGCCGACTTTTTATATGACCATTTAAAATATTATTTTAAAGACCAAGAATATAATGATTCCTATATAGATGTTGTAGGTGAAACCCATTGTATATTTGATTTACAATATGGATTTTTTACCGAAAAATCTATAAAACCAATTATAGCAGAAAATTTTTGTATGATATATGGTTCTAAAAAAGTTTATGAAGAATATAAAAGGATAGGAATTGATTTATTTTTAGATGAATTTGAATTGAATGGTATAGAAGATAAAAATGAATTAGAACAAATAGATATGATTGTAGCTTCTTTGAAAAAATTAAATAAGAGTAAACTGCAGAAAATATACATAAAAAATTACAATAAAATAAAAGATAACAAAAAAAAGTTATTTAATCACTATTGTAATATAATGAATGATGTAAATAAATTATTATTAAAAACAAATAATATAATATGATTTTAGTAAATGGGTGTTCGTTTTCCGCACCGTCTGATGATAACGATAGTTGGGTAGTTGGATTTTATGATAAAGGGTTTGACCGTTTTAATTATCAAGTGCCAAGTAGTTTAGAACAAAAATACGCAATAAGAAATATTGCAGTTGGAGGTTCTTCCAACACAGTTATAAGAAGAAAAACATTTTGGTATTTAAATGATTTATCACATAAACATATGCCTGATTATATGATTGTTCAATGGTCCACAATTGATAGATGGGATTATCCAATTTTTGTTTCGGAAGAAAAAGCAAATACTTTTCCAAGAATAAAAGATATATCTCCACAATGGGTAAATAAAATAAATTATATGTGTAATGGAACGGATACTATGGGATACGCGAAGGATTTTTATGAAAAATATTATTCATTTTATGGTGCAGTGTTAGATACATTGGAAAACATATACCATACCCAACAATATTTAAATACAAAAGGAATACCATATAAAATGATTACAATTGGTAATCTTTTTGATATGGATGTTAGTATTGAAAAATTAATAAAACTACAAACTGATACAACAGGTCAAAGCGGTAATTATGCAAATTTAAAAACAAATAAAAGTATTTTTGATAAATTAGAACCATTTGAAACTTCGTGGTATGAACTAAATACATTGAAAGCGTTATTGGAAAAGATTGATTTCTCTAAATTTATATTTACGGATGATGTAAATATTTCAGGATTTGGTGGTGGTATTATAGAATGGTTTTTAAATAAAAATGAAATGCTTACCGGCGGACAATGGCATCCATCACAAGAACAACATATTAGATTTTTTAATGAATTTCTGTGGCCTAAAATTGAAAAAGAAGTAGAACAATATTCAAGAAAATGAATCTATTAAATCAAACATTAATTCAAAAATATTTAACCAACAATCATAAAATTGATGAAAGTGGTAACATAATTTTAGAACCAGTAAAATATCGTTGGACACATGGTGCAACCGATTTACACCTGGGTGATGGATTAATGATATATTCACTCATAATGTTTAATAGAGCAAAGATATGCGTCTGTATTGGAACAGGAGGGGGATTTATACCACGTCTAATGACCCAAGCAAGAAAAGATTTATGGGAACAAAAAATATTTGAAGGAAATAACCAAACGGAATGGGGAGATATAGGAACTACAATTATAGTTGATGCATCAAATGGTATTGGTGGGTTTACAGATTGGACTGATGAAAATTCTTTTTTAAGACAACATTTTTCACCGCAGGTTATTTTAGAAACTTCTGAAAGAGCATTCTATGATTATTTTGTTAGACAAGATATTAAAATAGATTACTTACACATTGATGGTGACCATTCCTATGAAGGAGTTAAAAAAGATTTTGAATTATATTCAACTATAATGTCAGAAAATGGTATTATAACAATTCACGATACAGACCAGAAATATCACGATACATTTATAGTAACGGAAGATGCAAAGAAAGATTTTGATAATTTTGATGGCCCGGCAAAATTTATTAAAGAATTAGAAAAAAATACTGAATGGAATTTGGTAAATTTAAAAAACTTTCGTATGTTTGACTCTTTAAAACCAACAACAACTGGTTTGACAATACTGAATAGAAAATAAATGAATAAAAAAATAAGATTAGTTACAGTAACAGGTTCGAGAACTGATACACTTGAGTATATGATTAACCACTATTATGCTTTGGTTGATGAGATTTATATTGTAGTATATGATACAGGAAATGGACAGTATGATAGAGTTAAAGAAATAACAGACAATTATAAAGATAAAATTTTTTTATATAGACATGATGATACTCAGGAATATAATTGGGAAACGGTAACTGCTTTATATAATGAAATAAAAAATTTATATCCAAATGATTGGTGGATTATATCCGATGATGATGAATTTCATGTATATTCAAAACCTATCACAGAAATAATAAATGATTGTGAAGCAAATAATTGGGATATAGTAAGAGGTGGATTTATTGATAGAATCGGAGAGGATGGTAAATTTAAAAAAATAGAAAAATTTTCAAAGAAACAAAGTATATTTAGTCAATTCCCATATGCAGGATTTTTTAGATATCAAATGAGTAAAGCCTGTCCAAATAAAATATGTATAGTTAAAGGTTATATAGAAATTACACCTGGCCAACACTACGCAAAAATAGATGGACAAACAACTTGGAGATGGCAAGGTTGGAATCACCCACTAATTGCACCAATAGAAGAATATAGTGTTCAGGTGCACCATTTTAAATGGGATAAGACGGTTATAGATAGAATAAAAAAAGTAGCAGATATAAGAAAGGATTATGCATATTCAGATGAATATTTTAAAATGTATCAATCGTTGAGAAATTCTAATTTTGAATTAAATTTACTTATAGAAGATTATAATTTTGAATATTGCCCCGTTGCGACCTATGAAAGTTATAAAAATTGGAAAAAATTATTTAAGAAGATTATATCTATATAAAAGGTTATATGCAAGATAAAAAGTTATCTATTATAGTTCCGTATTCGGACCGTAAAGAACAAATGTATACGTTCATAGGTCACATGGAATATTTCCTTAAGGATAAGGTAAATTACGAAATACATTTCATTGAACAAAAAGATGCTGATGTTTATTTTAACTATGGAAAGTTGTGTAATATTGGTTTTGATATAACCGCCGATAGTTCTGATTATTATGTTTTTCAAGATATAGATTTACTACCAAAACAAGATAGTTGTGATTATAGTTATTCACATTATCCAACACATCTTGCAACAAATTTAAAACCATATGCTAATTGGATTGGTGGTTCTTTTAAAATAACAAAAGAAGATTTTATAAAAGTAAATGGTTTTAGTAATGATTATTGGGGTGGTATTTTCCATTGGGAAGATTTTTTATTTAGATTAAATAAACAAAGTTTACTACCAGTTAAGAGATTTTTTACTAAAAATGTTTATAAACCACATAGATTAATTGATGTTGATGAAATAAATAAATTTAGTAAAAAAACAGTATATCCATTTATTTCTGACCAAAACAATTGTGCTATTATCAAAGCCAACAAAAAAACAGATTACTTATTTGAAGATTCATTTACAATATCAATGGATGTATGGATAAATGATAATCAATCAACAAACGGATGTATAATTGGTAAGCAAGGATATGATATGGGTATTTTTGTAATGAAAAACCAAGCTATTGCAGTTCAAATATGGGGTGAAGATAATCAATTGTATAATATTTGGTTTGAACACAAAAACTATACTAATCAATGGGTGAATTTAGCATTGAAAGTTGATATGGATTATAGAAAAGCATCTTTGTTTATAGATGGTAAATTAGTAGGTTGGAGTGAGTTGCCGGATGTTTTAATGGATTTTAGAGGTAAAGATTTGTGGATAGGAAGTATGGCATTTAGAGATTGTTTTGAAGGAAAGATATCAAACCTATTATGTTTTGATTATGCATTAAATGATTCTGAAATTGAAAAAATATATGTAGATGGTTACAAAACGGATGATATAGTTAATACAAATTTTGAAGGCATTATTGATATATCATTCAGTAAAAAATTTGGTGATTTTTATGTAGATGAATCAAAATCAAAATCGCATGCACGATTGATATCAACAGGTTTACATAATCAAATATATTCAGAAGAAATAACTCTTTCATATGAAACCAATATGCCTGAACAATCTTTAGGTAGATTTGAAATTATGGAAGGTGAAGAAAAGTTTTCTAAATTAGGTGTGTATGATTGGGTTGAAAAAGATGGAAATTTTGTAGAAAATGAAAGTATATTTTTCTATGAGATAGCAAATGAAACACTAAACACAAACAATTTTGGATTAAATACGCTTTCATATGATTTATATGAAACAGAACAATTAAAAGATAATATATTTTTACACTCAATTAAAATTTAAAAATGGCAAAAATTAAGTTACAAGAAGTAGAATCACCAGAACAATCTCAAAATTTAGAATCGGTTGTTTTGGAGACTAGAAAAGTTAAAGCATTAGAAAAGATTGCAAACTCTTTGGATGCATTGACCGTTTGGTTTGAAGAAATCGACAAAAAAGAATGGGGTGAAAGATTAGCATGGTATTTGTATGAATGGCATACAATGGCTAAAGCAAATTTTACAGGTGAAACACCAACACCACAGGAAGAAGAACAAGCTCCACCACCGCCAAGAAAAGTTAGACCTAAAAAAGATATAGAAAAAGTTTAATAAATGAAATTAGGAATAATCGTTCCATATAGAAATAGAGAAACTCATTTAAACAAGTTTATATCTGAAACAAAAAATTATTTAAAATCTAAACAAATAGATTCTGAAATAATAATAGTTGAGCAATCGGATGATAAACCCTTTAATAGAGGAAAACTATTAAATGTAGGATATATAAAAGCAAAGGAATTAGGATGTGATTATATTGTATTTCACGATGTGGATATGATACCAATTGATGTAGATTATTCATATTCCGAAGTTCCATTGCATCTTGCTACCAAATTTGAATTGGAATACGAAAAGGCCAAAAACTTAGAATTTGATGATTATTTTGGCGGCGTTACTATGATGTCAAATAAAATATTTGAAAAGGTAAATGGTTATTCCAATTTATATTGGGGATGGGGATTTGAAGATGATGATTTATTATTTAGATGTGCGGAAAAAGGAATTATTTTAGATAGAAAAGTAATTGGAAAAAAAGAAGTTAAAAAAATATATGGATTATATTTTAATGGTAAAGATTCATATATAAAAATTCCAAAGAAAGATTTATTTGATTTTAATAAAGATGTATCAATATTAATATCATTTAAACCCGATGAAGTTATTTCAAATCCAATGAAAGAATATGATGAGTATACCGCATTTTCTATACCAGGATACGATACTAACATATCTTATAATTCATTTAGAAGATATAAATGTGATTTTTGGAATTCTAAAAACGAAAACCTATCTATAAATTCAGAAATACTTATAAATCATTTTACACAAATTTGTATTACGGTTAGTGTAAAAAATAAAGAAATTTCATTTTACAAAGACGGTGAGTTGGTTGAATCTAAAAAATTAACAGGTGATTTTAAAAACTATTCCGATGAAGAATATTTTTATTTGGGTGTTGGTTCTCCTGAAAGATTAGATAATAACAATTATTTTTATGGAATAATTTCCGAATTTGCTATTTTTGATAAAGTATTAGAGGAAAGAGAAATAGAAATACTTTCAGAAAACACTTTAGAAAATTCTTTATTAGAAAACTTTAGAGCATATAAATCTTCTAACAATTTAAAATTATATTATGATTTTAAATTCTATAAAAATAAAAAATTAATTGATTTATCGGGAAATGGAAATGATGGTGAAATAATCAATTCGCATTTTGTAAAATCAAATCAACAATTGGGTAAAGAGATGATGGTTCCATATAGAAGAGAAAGTCTTTTCAAATTACTATCACATAAACCAAATAGTTGGAATGGTAAGAGTTGGGTTCATAGAGAAACCAGAATAAATCAATTAAGATTTTTAAATGAAGTAAAAAAACGATTATATAATATAGAATTAGATGGGTTGAATAGTTGCATGTATCAAATAATCGGTGAAGCTAAAAAAGAAAATATACATCACTTATCAGTATTGTTATAATATGAAATTAGGAGTTTGCGTTCCATACAGAAATAGGCAAGAACATATGAATAAATTCGTTCCTCACGTTTCAAAATTTTTGGAAGATAGAGGAATAGAACACACTATATACCTTGCGCATCAATGTGATGAAAAACTTTTTAATAGAGGTTTAATGAAAAACATCGCAGCAAAGCATGCATTTGATGATGGATGTGACTACATAGTTTGGCATGATATTGATATGGTGCCGGAAGATGATAGTTGTGATTATTCATATAATCCAGATGCACCAAAACATTTGGCAGTTAGAATATCACAATCTGATTATGGATTAAAATACCAAGAATACTTTGGTGGTGCTGTGTTATTTACAAAAGAACAAGTAATGAAAACCAACGGATATTCGAATGGCTATTGGGATTGGGGTATGGAAGATGATGATTTATTTTGGAGATGTGTATTGGAAGGATATGCTGATAAAAAAACTTTAAATTATAATAAAACAAAAAAAGTTGGAGTATTTGATGGAAAATCATCATTTATAAAAATACCAAATCAGGCCGATGATAAATTAAGACAATCTTTAAATACTTGTCATACGGTTTCAGTATTAGTAAAAGCTGACCAACAAATAGAAAAAGTTCCTATTTGGTTAATTGGTGATGAAAAAAGAAAATTCGTAGAATATCCAATAATTAGAAAACCAGGATTTGATTGGGGATTATCTTTTAATAATAGTAGAGCATATACTGCAATGCTTTGGAATAATCATAGAGAACACATTTATCAATGGGTTAAAAGATATGAAAATGAGTGGAGTTGGGTTACTATGGTTGTTGATTCTAAAAGAAAAAGGATGCATCTATATATTAATGGTAGAGAAAGTGATGCAAGAAATGGAATGGGAACACAATCACCTGTCAGATATCAGTATGAGTTAAAACGATATGGTAGTGAACCATTTTATATTGGACATACACCTTCGGTTGCAGGATTTGAACCTAATGCATTTTTTAAAGGAGAAATTGCTGATATAAAAATTTGGAATAGAGTATTAGAAGAAGCAGAAATAGAATTATTAAATAAACAATATTCAACAACTGGATTGGTTTTACATTATAACTTTGATGATATAGAAAATGATTATTTAATAGACCAGGCAGAATTAAACGATGGGTTTATAAATAATGTAAAATTTGAAGATAGAGATATAGTGATACCTGATGTAATATTACCACATAGAAGAGATGGTAAATTCTTTTGTTTACCCCACCAAACTGAAGGATTAATAAATGTTGGTGGAATCGAAAGATGGGCAAAAGGAGAAACAACCGCAGCAAATGAGAGAAGATATGTATTAGAAATGCAGCAAGGTAAAATTGATTATAAAAAAGATGGTATAAATAGTATGAAATATACATACTTAAATACCCAAACAATATTTGAAAAACATAAAATGATTAACGTTCATTGTTAAATTATGGCAGAACAAAAAACATACAAAGAAAATCCAATTTACTTAAGAGTAAAGGATGAATTAAACGAAGTGGGACCAGGAATGTGTTTAGCAAAATGGACACAGGTTACCCTACAATTGCAAAATGGACATAATCATTCTTGCCACCACCCTCGTACTCACAAAATTTCAGAACAAGAGATTGCACGAAATCCATCGGCACTTCATAATACGAGATATAAAAAACTTCGTAGAAAAGAAATGTTGCAAGGTAGTAGACCTGTTGAATGTGATTATTGTTGGGGGGTAGAAGATAACTCCGATAGATTTAGTGATAGAATTTTTAAATCAGGTGAAAGTTGGTCTTATCCGTTTATGAAAGAAATAACTGAATCGGATTGGAGAGATGATTACAATCCAAAATATGTAGAAGTTGCATTTAGTAATACTTGTAATTTCAAATGTTCATATTGTGGACCAGCATTTAGTTCTAAATGGGTAGAAGAAATTGAACAATATGGACATTATCCTACATTGGATAATTTTAATTCAAACGATTGGTTAAAAGTTGAAGATAAATTTCCTATTCCTGCAAGAGAACATAATCCATATGTAGATGCATTTTGGAAGTGGTGGCCGGATTTGTATAGAGATTTACATACATTTAGAATCACAGGTGGTGAACCATTGTTATCTAAAGATACTTGGAAAGTATTAGATTATATTATAAATGAACCAAATCCAAACACAGAGTTAAAGTTAGCATTTAATTCAAATTTAGGTATACCATCGGACTTGGTTGATAAATTTATAGAAAAAATAAAAAGAATTGAAGATGAAGGTAGAGCCAAAGAAGTCGTTATTTTTACATCAGTAGATACTTGGGGTGAGCAGGCTGAATATATTAGAACAGGATTAGAATTTAACAGATTCTGGGATAATGTTAATAAAATTCTCACAGCATGTCCTAGAGTTATTATAACATTTATGTCTACTTACAATGCTTTAAGTGTTTTTAATTACGAACAATTGATTCACAATGTTTATACATTAAAAGACCAATATGCATCATCCGATAGATACTGGAACTCTGCGGTATTTTTAGATTCATCTTATTTGAGATTTCCACTACATCAAACGGTTCAAGTATTACCATATGATTTTTCAAAATATATTTTAGACCAATCTAAATTGATTACATATTATGCAGCTCCATCTTTTAGTCCAGAACATATTGGATATAGTGATGTTGAAGTTCAAAAGGTAAAACGTATTTATGATTGGATGTTGGCACCGCAAGACCCAACACAACAAATGAAAAATAGATATAGTTTTTATCAATATTTTTCAAATCACGATAAAAGGAGAGGAACCAATTTTGTAAAAACATTCCCAGAATTAGAAGAGTTTTATAACTTCTGTAAAACCATTAAAATATGAGTTTAAAAGTAGACAAGGATAATATATTTTTTATTTTACCTGAGAGTAGATATTCCGTATCAAATAGAATTGATAAATGGATGGAAGAAGATTTTTCATTACATTTATCTGCAAAAGTGTTTTTAGAAGAATTGACAATAAATCAATCTTTTATGTTTGCAAGAAATGGTATGCATTCGGGTATATCGGCATTTAAAGACCAATTCGATAATGTAAATGTTGCATTTAGTTATTGGTTTAAAACACCAAACGGAGAATCAATTGTTAAGCAAGTATTTTATGGTTTACTTCCTGAAGAAGTTAATGAATTTAATGAATATTCAATGATATGTGACCAATTTGAGGATAGAAAGATAGATTGTTATTTTAATGGAAAATTGGTAGGAACTATAAATTTTGGAGATGATGAGAAGCAATCATATGAACATGCTTTTTATTGGTTTGGTTGTGGAAGTATGATAGGACCTGAAGAACATAGAGGATATGGAATGTTTGAATACAAACTATGTTTTCTATTAGATAAAAAATTAAAAATAGTTGAATTACAAGATATAGCAGATAATTACACAGATAAATACAGCCACACGGTTTTTAATGATTTGAAAAAATTAAATTATGATTTTGCATTAAGACCGCATTTTGCATTTTTTTGTGATTTTAATCATCACAACCGATATAAAGTTTGGGATTTATCATTTAGTGGAAACTACCCACAATTTTATATAGAACACAATATATACTTTTAATATGAAAATTTTAATAACAGGTGGTGCCGGATATTTAGGTTCGGTTATAGTTGGTAAAATGCTAGAAGAAGGATATGAAGTTGTAGTATTGGATAAATTGCTATTTAATCAAACATCTTTATTACAATATACATCGAATCCAAAATTTAAATTTATTTATGGAGATGTTCGTAATGAATCTATTTTGGAAAAATTGTGTAAAGAGGTTGATGTAATTATTCCATTGGCTGCAATCGTTGGATTTCCAGCATGTGCAGCAGACCCACAATTGGCTAAAGATGTTAATTTTAAACAAATAATTAATATTGTAAGATTTGGTAAAGATAAAAAGATTTTATATCCGAATACAAATAGTGGATATGGAATAGCAGAAGGACAAACTGAGTGTACGGAAGAATCACCACTTACACCTATTTCAGTTTATGGACAAACAAAATGTGATGCAGAAAATTTTTTAAGAACATCAACGGATGCAATTGTATTTAGATTGGCAACCGTATTTGGAGTTTCACCAAGAATGAGAACGGATTTGTTAGTTAATGATTTTACTTATAAAGCAATTACTGATAAATACATTGTTGTATTTGAAAAGAATTTCAAAAGAAACTTTATTCATGTTGAAGATGTGGCATCTGCGTTTCTTTTTATGTTAAAAAATTATGATACATACAAAGGTGAAGTATTTAATGTGGGATTGAGTTCTGCAAATTTGAATAAGCAAGAACTATTAGAAAAAATACAAACACATGTAAAAGATTTCGCAATATCATATAATGATTACTACGAAGATCCAGATAAAAGAGATTACATTGTATCAAACGCTAAAATAGAAGCAACGGGTTGGTATCCAGAGTGGGATTTGGATAGAGGTATAAAACAATTAATTCAAGGATATCAAATGATAGTTCCTAAAATGGGAGCAGAATTTAGAAACGGATTTCCATTAGGTTACGCACAAAACTTTTAATATGAGTAATAAGTGGGATGAGTTTAAGATAACTCCATCAAAAATATTTGGTATAGAAGTTCCACAATTTCAACCATCGGTATTCAGAGAATATAGAGGTGAGATATTTACAACCTTTCATTCAAAAGAACATCCTGTTATGAATTATGTGAGCGATGGATGTGAAATACACGGAAGATTTTCTCGTTCATACAAGGGAGTATTGAGAGGATTACATTGGGATAATAAAACGTGGAAGTTGGTTCAAGCTGCAGTAGGTGATATCTACTTAGTTGTTTTGGATATGAGACCAACATCCGATACATATGGTGAATGGGAAAGTTATATTATAAGTGAGAGACTGAGAAATCAAGTATTAGTTCCACCGGGTTTTGCAAATGGACACTACGCATTAACCGATTGTATGTTTCATTACAACTTATTTTATAAAGATGGTTATGTTGATGCAAATGAACAAGGTGTAGTTAAATGGAATGACCCGGAATATCAAATGGAATGGCCAACAAATAATCCAATATTACAAAAAAGAGACAGATGATAAAAAATTTAGAACAATATCCAATAGTTAGGGATATACAGCAGACAGAAGAAACTCTAATTGATTTTGAAAACCTAATTGTAAAACATTGGGAAGAAGGAAAAATTAGAGGACCAATTCATTTATCAAATGGAAATGAAGAACAATTAATTGAAATATTCAAACGAATTAAAACATCAGATTGGGTATTCTCAACTTGGCGTTCTCATTACCATGCATTATTAAAAGAAGTATGTCCAGTATGGATTGAAGAAGAAATTCTAAAAGGAAAATCTATTACTCTTTGTAATATTGATGAAAAGTTTTATTCATCTGCAATTGTAGGTGGAACTTTATCTATTGCATTGGGTGTAGCAATGGGAATTAAAGAAAAAGGCAGTGATGAGAAAGTATTTGTATTCATTGGTGATATGTCATTTGAAAGTGGTATATTTTATGAAGTTCACAAGTATGCTAGAAACTTTGATTTACCAATTGTATTTGTTGTAGAAGATAATGGTGTTTCAACTTATACACCAACCGAAGCAACTTGGAATGTTAAAAGAGAAATACCATCGGATGTTATTCATTATACTTACAAATCGAAATACCCGCATTACGGAAGTGGTAAGTGGGTAGTATTTTAATTATGTTATATAATTTAGAAAGAGATAATTTTGATAAATTTATATCCGATTGGGATATAGATACCGAATATGTTTTATTTGGTGCAAGCAAAGAGTGCGTTCAATTCATTAGGAGTATTGACCATTTAATGGGTGATAATGTATTAAAAATAAAATACATAGTAGACCATAATGTAAAAGATATAGAAACATTGGATAACATAAATCAAATAAGTTCAGCATATCATCAATCTAAAAATATAAAAATAAACCGAAGTGATTTAAAACTAATTCATATAGATGATTTTAAATTTGATGAAAATACAAAAGTTATAATTACAACGGATGTATTTAAAAAAAAGTATAAAGATTTTTTAGAGCAAAAAAATATAAAGTGGACTTGGTATAAAAATATATCATCAATCTGGCCATATAAACATAAAAACAAAGTTCACATTTATCAAACAGATGTTTTAGTGACAGAACGTTGCACTTTAAATTGTTCTCATTGTAATATGTTCATGCCACATTTTGAAGCACCAATACATAGAGAGTTAGATACTATAATTTCTGATATAGATTCTTTTTTTAATATAGTGGATTATGTTAGTGTATTCCATTTGGTAGGCGGTGAACCATTCTTATATCCAAATATAGAAGTTGTCGTAAGACATATTTTAGAAAATTATATAGATAGGATTGATAAATTAATTATTACCACAAATGGAACAATTTTACCAAAAGAAAGTATGATTGAATTGTTAAAAAATAATGATATCATTTTAAGTGTAAGTGATTATACTGATAAATTGGAAAATATAAAAAAGAAAGTTGTTAAAGTATTAGAAACATATAAAGAAAATAAAATTAATCATTATGTTAGAAATGAAATTGAATGGTATGATTTTGGTGATTTAAGAGTAAAGAAAAATTTACCAATAGATGAATTGATAAAACATTTTGATTCATGTACTGCACCATTTAGAGGATTAAATGATGGTAAGTTTTATTATTGTCATTTAAACACATCAGCAGTCAGAACAAAATTATTTCCATTAAATGAAAATGATTATTTGGATATAAACAATATTTCAAAAGAGCAGTTATTAAAATTTGATTTAGGTTATACCGATTTGGGTTATATAACATTTTGTGATAATTGTAATGGGTGTAATACAGGAATTAAAATTCCAGTTAGTTATGAAAAACAAGGAGTTAGAGATTTATGAAAGTAATAATTGATATAGATAATACACTTTGTATTAGTAACGAAAGATTTGGATTAGCAACAAAACAAAATGGAAAAATTGATTGGGATGTTGCACATAAAGTAGAACTTATAGAGAACGATAAACCAAATTATCCAATGATTGATTTGGCCAAAAAATATAAAAAAGATGGGTTTGAAGTTATTGTATTAACAGGCAGACCAGAATCAGTTAGAAAAGTGACAGAATTTTGGTTAAAAAAATATGAAATTGAATATGACCATTTAATTATGAGAAATTGGGAAAACAATTTTTTAAAAGCTCCTGTTTATAAAAAGAAAATATACGAAACGGAAATTAAATCAGATGTGTTTTGTGCATATGATGATGAAGAAGAAATAATACAAATGTGGAATAGTTTGGGAATAACGGCATTTAAAGTTTATGGAATTGATTGATAAACATATAAAATTATTATTGCAAAATAAAGATTTACAAAACCCAAACTCATTTGAAGATTTGGGTTATAATTTTTTTGGACCAATTGTATTTAATTTTTTTTATTGGTTAAAAAACGAAATAAATGAATGCGATTTGATTTTGTTTAATTCAAGAGAAGGTTATTTTTTTATACAAATATATGAATTGTTTAAACAAAAATACAATTTGCCAAAATACAAATATTTTAAAACATCACGAAAGTTATCAACTATTGCATCTTTAAAAAGTGAGCAAGATGTATACGATACATTTAAACTACACAGATATAACGGAACATTAAAAAGTTTATTGAGAGATAGATTTGGAATAGATACTAAAGATGATTACAATATTGATACATTAAGTGAAATACCAAATTTGGATAAATACATTTCTGAAATTTTAAAAAATGCAGAAAGAGTTAGAAATGAATATGGAAAGTATATTAATGAAATTGTAGATGGATTTAGTAATATAGGCATGATAGATAGTGGATATCAGGGAACAACACAATATAACATTCAAAAAACATATGGAATAAATTTTAAAGGTAGATATATAACATATAAAGGAAATTTACCATTAAAAGATACGGCCGGATTTTGTGATTTTTATAAAGCAAATTTCAAAAATAATATAATATTTTTTGAAAGTGTTTTTACGGATAAAGTAGGAACATATATTGATATTATTGATGGTGAATTTGTAAATGAAAATATTGAAGTTTTATACTTTAATGAAAAACAAAAAATTGTAAATGGAATATTAGAATTTATAAAAGATGAATTTAATTTAGAAATAAATTACAAATTATCATACGAATATCCTGATTATATTTTTAATTTAATGTGTAAACAAGGTTATGTAAAAAATGATAGACTGTTTGATATTTTTTTGCACGATAATTATTATGTGAGAAGTAATACTAAAAAAGTTAATAGAATATAATATGGAAAATATGCATGGTGCAAAATTTAAATTAGTTTATACGGACTGGTATATTCAGGGAGGTGAAAGAAAACCATTTGGTAATGGTATACACCCTGCGATAAGAGAATTTATTCAATATGTTCATAAAAATAATTTAAATATTGATTATTATAGAATGTTGCAATATGAACAAGAACAAAAAGGAATTCCTTTTGACCATTCCGAATTAATAAATTTCTTTGCAAGAAATTTTCAACAAAATATTATAAATATAAATCAAATTGAGGATGATGAATATACATACATCTATCCTTTGGAAATAAAAGCAACATTGAGTTATTTAACATCAGAAAACAGATTTTTTTTAAATGATATAAATTATGTTTGGAAATTAAAAGATATTTTCCCAAAAGAAATAATAGAATATTTTAGAAATGGAAAAGTTAAAATTTTAGTTAATATAATACATGACCCTTTATATGATGATTATAATATTAGAGAATTTGAATTGGAAATGAATAAATTGGGTATAAGTGGTTCGAATATTATTTTTTTAGGTGGTAGTAATTTTGATGAATATTATCAAAAACATCCACATAGTAAAGTAAAAATATATAATGGACATTTATTCATAAAAGGATATGCAGATATGATGAAAAAGTTTCCTGAAAAGGGAGATTTGGGATATATTTGTGATTTGGCAAGAATTGAAGATTTATCGGAAAATACAATTAGACCTTATAAATTTTTATGCAATAATAAAACCATGTCAAAAGGGCATAGAGTTGCAATGGCATATTTTGCAATAAAATATGATTTATTAAATGAAGGTAAATTTTCTTTTATACAAAAGTTACCAAAAGATGAATTAATTAGAAATGCAACATCTTTGTTGGATAATCCAAATAAGGAATATATTGAAAAAATAGAATCAATCTTACCATATGAATTAGATACACAACATTTGGAAGAAAAACAAAAAGCACATTTTGGTGCAAAAAATAATAAAAAAGATTGGTATACGGAAACTTATATAAATTTAGTAACAGAAACATTTTTTGGTAGAAATGTATTTTTATCTGAAAAAATATTTAAACCACTTTCTAATTTACAACCATTTATTGTATTGGGTGATTATGGAACTTTGGCAGAATTAAAAAGATTAGGATTTAAAACATTTGAACCATTTATAGATGAAAGTTATGATTTAGAAATTGAAAGAAAAAAAAGAATAAAAAAAATTGAAATTGAAATAGAAAAATTAAAAAATAAATCTATTGAGGAAATTCACAATTGGTATTATTCTATAAAAGAAATACTTATACATAATCAAACTCATTTGTATACTTTTGATGAATACGAATGTTTTGAAGAAATATTTGAAAAAATAAAATTAGATTACGAAAAAGAAAAGTTATGGAATTCTCAGGAAAAAAAGTTATTGTAACCGGAGCAAACGGTTTAGTTGGATTACCAGCAGTTAAAAAATGTTTAGATGAAGGTGCTGAAAGAGTATATGCAGTAGACCTTAAAATTAGTGATAACCTTAAATGGTTACAATCTCAATACGGAAGTGATAAATTGGTATTGGTTAAAACCGACCTTACTTATCTTTCTCATTGTGAAGATTTATTTGCAGGAGAAAAAATTGATATCGTTCTCCATATTGCAGGTGTTAAAGGTTCACCTGCTCGTTCATCCACACAACCGGCAGATTATCTATTCCCAATGTTGATGTTCAATACTAATATGATTAAAGCATCATTTGATGCAAAAGTAGATTGGTTTGTATATCTTTCATCAGTTGGTGTTTATAAACCGGCAGATGTAATGAACGAAGAAGATACTTGGAATCAAGAAGAAACTTGGGCATCTACTCCATCTCGTTTAGATTGGCATCCGGGTTGGACAAAAAGAATGGGCGAATTGACTTTAGATTCATTAAGAGTTCAGTATGGTTGGGATAATTATACTGTCATTAGACCTTCGAATATCTATGGTGTAAACGATAACTTTGCACAAGATGCAACTGTTATTTCATCTAATATTTGGAAATGTTTCAATGTAGAAGCTGATGATATGGTTTGTTGGGGTAACGGTTCATCAAAGAGAGATTTTGTATTTGGTGATGATGTTGCACAGGCATCCATTGATGTTGTTAAAAAAGAAGTTAGAGATATTATTAATTTCGGATGTGGTGAAGCAGTAACAATTAAAGAAACAATTGAAACCATTTCGGAATGTTATACGGAACTTACAGGTAAAACTAAAAATATTGTTTGGGATGAAACCAAAACAAATGGAGACCCTATTAGATGTTTGGGTAAAAAAAGACAAGAAAAATATGGAATCTTACCACAAACATCATTAAAAGATGGTATTTTAAAATCAATGAAAGAATATAAAAATAGATTGTAATGGAATTATATGCATTCGGATGTTCTTTTACTGATGGAGTAGGATTGCATGATAATAAATCCGAAGCATATCCTATATTATTGGGAAAAAAATTGGGATTGAATGTTTACAATATGGGTTCGGCCGGACAATCTAATGATTATATTTTTAGAAATGTTTTTGCACATTTAAAAACTCATATAAAAAAAGATGATATCGTTTTAGTTCAATGGACTCATTATATAAGAAAAGAAATTCCAATACAATACAATAATAGAAATTTATATTTGGTTGCACCAAATTGTTTTAATGCATTACAAACCGGAAGAGCAGATAATCTTTCTAAAAATTGTGTTGGCGAATATGTTAATCAGAATTTAGAAAAAGATAATGAACAAATAAAATTAGAATATAAAAATTTTTATAATGATTATATTTTAAGAGCATTGCATGAACATTATCAAATAATAACAACAGAAAATTACATAAATGCATTGTATACCTATCTTGAACATAATGGGTATAAACATATACATTTTTTTGGTTGGGATTCTTGCAAAGAACCATTTAATTTTTATTATAACAAAATATTAGAGGATACTTTTGGTGGATATACAAACACCCTTAATAATGACCATCCTGATAAGATTGGGCATGAAAAATGGGCAAATTATTTGGAAGAAAAAATAAAAAAATTATTATGAAGCATATAGTAGTATCCGGATGTTCTTTTACAAATAATTTTAGAATTAACATTGGAGATGAACGAAGATGGGAAAACGACCCAATTGAAGATTGGACTTGGGCAAATTGGCTACAAGATAAATTGAAAGATACACACATAATTCATAATTATGGTGCATTGACTCACGATAACAAAAGTATTGTTCGTTCTATAATTTATAAAGTTTCCGATTTATTAAAAGAAGGTGTATCACCCGATGATATTATTGTAATAGCACAATGGACAACACTTACAAGAAATTCTTTTTTTATTACTCCTGAAAAATATGATGATGTAAATCCGGCATTAAGATATCAAAAACATAATGAAAGTTGGGCACATACAACCGATTATTTAATAAATGGAAAAGATAAAATATCACCATATCAGCAGGGATATTTTCATTTAACAGGCGGATTTAATCCTACAAATAATCCAATCAATATAGACCCGGTTACATTTGAATGGTTGGATAAAGTAATGACTTATACGGAAAGATATTTTGAATGGTTTGAATACATTAATATGCTTTTAGATTTTCTTCATAACAACGGAATAGAAAAAATAAAATTCTTTTGTATGAATAATAATTTCAGTAAAAAGTATTTAAATGAAGGCAAAACACCACCATATTATCATACACCAAAAGAAAAATCGGTTTATGAATGTATTATAGAAAATAAAGATATTTGTAACACTTGGGAACAAAAGGAGTTATTTTTTGAAAATTCTTATGTAAAATCATATGCAGAAAAAATAGATTTTAAAAAATATTTTTGGTTTTTTGAAGAAAATTCCTTACATTTGTTTGGTGGTCTAATTGAATGGTCAATAAGAAATTTTGATTATAATATGGAAGGTAATTTACCAAAAGTATTATGGAGAGAAATGAACGGCATGAATTTAGATGAACAAAAAAAATATTTAGAAAGAAGTTGGTATGGGCACACATCATCCATATTGACAAATAAATTTGTAAATGATGTGGTTATAAATTGGGATATTTTAAAATAAAAATTATGAATAAAACAGACAAAATTTTAGTTACAGGAGCAAGTGGTTTTATCGGCTCACACCTATTAAGATTATTATGGGAAAAAGGATATAGAAACTTAAGAGCAACATCGTTTAGTAGAGGTTTAAGAAATGACTTCGAAGGTTGTGAATCAATTGAACATCATATTGGTGATTTACAAAATGCAGAATTTTGTGAAACAATGAGTAAAGATATTAATGTGGTATTTCATTGTGCAGCAAACACATCCAATGCATTGGATACTAAATACAATCCCTTATTACACGTTACCCCAAACATTGAAATGAATGTAAACTTAATGGAACAAAGTTGGAAGAATGGTGTTAAAAAATTCCTTTTTATTTCTTCTAATACGGTTTATCCTGATATGTTAAATGATTGGTGTACCGAAGATATGAATGTGCATGCAACTCCGATGGTGCCTGTTTACAAAGCAGTGGGTGGTATGAAAAGATATACAGAAACACTTTGTGATTTCTTCTCAAATCAAATCCATAACCCAATGCAGTGTTTAATTGTTAGACCTTCAAATGCATTCGGCCCTAATGATAAATTTGATTTTGAAAAATGTCACGTTACTCCTGCAAATATCCGCAAGGTAGCAGATGGTTTAAATCCAATTCCGGTTTGGGGTGATGGAACGGAAGTAAGAGATTTATTGCATGTTGAAGATATGGCAGATGGTTTTATTTTTGTAGCAGAGAATTGTGATAAATATGATATTTTTAATGTTTGTTATGGTGAAGGATTTACCGTAAATGAAGTATTAGATTGGATTAAAGAATTGGATAATAACACAAATCCAATAGACTATGTAAATAATAAAGCACCAATGATTCCAGTTAGATTGTTATCTTCTAAAAAAATTAATGCTATGGGTTGGAAACCAAAAAGAGACCTAAAACAGGCATTAAAAGAAACAATTGAATGGTATAAAGCAAATAAACATCAATTTAATCCAAATTCACAACCATAATGAGTAAGCCAGAGTTTTCACCATATAAAGATGAATTGACCAAAGCAATGAATTTTCTTTCTGAAAAGGAAGATACAATTTTCATCGGCCAACAAATAGTTTATGCCGGAAATCCAATGTCAACAACATTAGGTGATGTTCCAAAAGAAAAAATGATTGAAGTTCCTGTTATGGAAGAAACACAAATGGGAATGAGTTTGGGAATGGCAATAACCGGAAAAACTGTTATTTCATTTTATCCAAGATGGGACTTTTTAGTATCAGCGGCAAATCAATTAATTAACCATGCCGATAAATTTGAACATATGACCGGTAAAAAAGTAAATATGTTAATTAGAGTTGGTGTTGGCAGTAAAGACCCATTGGATCCAGGTATACAGCATAGAAATGATTATACCGATGAATTTCAATCAATTCTTCAATTTACAAAAGTTCACAAATTAAAAAAATTTGAAGATATTTATAAAATATACACCGAAGCATATGAGCAAGGTGGAATCCACATTATAGTTGAATGGCCGGAACTTTATTATAAAAACTAATTTATGTTTAAAAAATTACCTATCATCTCATTTTTCGTTAAAAAATACGAAAATTATAAGATGAAAAAGAAAATCCAGAAAAAATTAGAGGAACTAAAAAAGAGAGACCCATTCGTTTATAAAAATTTCTAAGTTTTTAGGATATTTATATGTATGAATTTATTAAACGAAGTAGATAAACCTCAAGTAGAAAAGACAGTAGTAATTTATGCTGGTCGTTTTCAACCTTTCCACAAAGGACATTATGCCGCATATAGTAGGTTAGTTTCCAAATTTGGAGCAGGAAATGTTTATATAGGAACATCTAATGACCAATCTGGCACAAAATCTCCATTTTCTTTCAAAGAAAAAAAAGAGATAGCAACAAAAATGTTTGGAATTCCTTCTAGTAGATTTATACAAATTCGTAATCCATACCAACCAATAGAAATACTTAAAAAATTTGATGGTAAAACTACAGCATATATTGCTGCAGTTGGTGAAAAAGATGCGACAAGATTGCAAGGAAAATATTTCAAACCATACAAAGGAAAAACGGGATATGGTTATGATGAAATAGGTTACACATATCCAATACCAGCAGAAGCAGACCCAATTAGTGGAACCGATGTTCGTAATAATTTGGGAAGTGGTGATATGGAAAAAGCTAAAAAGTTTTTTTTAAAAGCATATCCAAAATTTGATAAAGAAATATTTAAGATGATAACAGGAAAACTTAATGAAAATTTTATAAAAGGTTATCCATCAAAAGAAGATGTTAAAAAAATTCAAAAGAAAAATGATGATATTCGTTCAGTAGCAACTACGGATGATTCATATGTATATGACCCAATTAATGAATTGATTGGTAGAATTACAGCAGAAGAAATTTTTAATGATTTTATTTTGGAATATTTGGATGAAGCACCTAATAAAGCATTAGACCAAGATATTAGCTATACAAATAGTAAAGGACAACAAAAGAAAATCAAAGCAAGAGATGCATTAAGATTACCAAAAGACCATCCTGCACACGTACAGGCGGCTAAAATAGCAGGACCGGATGATGCTCCTGCAAACGAACCAAAAGCAAAAGAAGAACCGGGAAAAGCTTCACAAAAAGCTGCAGAACCATCTCAACCAGGTCAACCAACCAAAAAAGACCAAACTCAGCAAGGTAAAATTGATAAAGAAAAACCAGCTGCAGCAGGTCAATCTGGAAAAGAACAAGGACCTCCACCTGAACAAAAATTGAGTGGGGCCGAATTAAAATCTTCAGCAGAAACTTCACCAAAAGAAAAAGCCGCTTCTGAAAGAGAAGAAAAAGTAAAGCAAGCATTGGATAATGCTAGAAAGGATTTATCCGAAGAAGATAATCAAACTATTGATAAGGTAAATAATCCAGATTCACCTGAAAGAAAAGGTATGGTGGATAATGTTAAAAATGGTTTAAAAAAATTTGGTAGAGGTATTCTTAATTGGGGAAAACACCAAGCAGAGAACATTGGCGGAACAATATCAGCTGTTAAAGATTTAGCAACAACTGGTAAATTAGGAGCAGTTAAAGATAAAGAAGGAAAAAATAGACATTGGAGTGAATTCACATCTGTTGGTAGAGGTGGCGGACCTGAGTGGGAAGAAGTTGAAGTTGATGTAACAGACCATCATGGCCACCCAACTGGAAAAAAGAAAACGGAGAAAAGACCAAAGATATCGGAATATGCATCGGATGAAGAACGAGAATTATTTAACCAATCTTGGGAAAAAAGTAAAAAGCAAAAGAAAGCTTGTAAAAATGTCGCAATAACCACAGGATTGTTATTAGCTTCTATGGCAGTGGGTGGTGCAGGTGTTGCGGCAGTTAAAGCAGCCGCAGCTGGTAGTAGCGCAGCTACAGTTGGTGCAGCTGCAGGTAGCGGTGCAGCAGGTGCATTTACACATGGGGCGGTTGGATTTGGAGTCCACCTTGCTAAAGATATAGGAAAGCATGCAACATTGGAAGCAATGGGAATGGGTGCTGGTACAGCAGCAGGCGCTGGCGCAGCTTTATCAACTGCTACTTTGGGTATTTTAGAAAATGTTAATGATGGTGATGGAAATGATAAATTTCTTATAAATGTAATTAAGAAAGCTGCAGAAAAAATGGAAAAATATAAACTTTCCGATGAACAGCTACTCAAATCTATTGAAAATTATAAGAAAAATAAACCAAAGCAAGATGCGGCAGACTTATTAAAAGAAAATTTGTCGGAAACAAAACAACAATCTATACAACATTTTGTAGAATTTGCAACTAAAAGATTAAAACTTAAAGAAACACCAAAGGTAAATTTAGTTGGTGGACGTGAGTTTGCAGAAATAAAAACCAGTTTAGGTGGATTCGACCCACTAACAAAAGAAATATTTGTAGCAACAGAAAATAGATTGACGGCAGATATTTTAAGAACACTTGCACATGAAATGGTTCATAGAAAGCAAGATGAGATGGGATTGGTTAGAAATGCAGAAACGGATGGGGCGGATGGTTCTCCAATAGAAAATCAAGCACACGCAGTAGCGGGAATCCTAATGAGAGAATACGGAAGAATCAACAAACAAATTTATAACGAAGATGTTAATGTAGATGTTGATAAAGGTGATACCGTTTTAATGGGTAAGTTTAAAAATAAAAAAGTTACCGTTAAAGATATCGGAACCGATGACCATGGAATGCCAACAATTAATGGCAGGCAGGCAACCACATTTCGTAAAGTAGATGAAATGGGTAGTAAGGATATTCATTTTGCAAATATCATAAAATTATATAGAAATTCAACTTTTAGAAAAAGAATCAATGCATATCTTTTTGGTAGAGCAAATATGCCAGTAAATGCAAACGCAGTTGCGAGAGCACTTCGTAATATGGGATATGATGAGATTACTCAAATGGAAAAAGAATTAAATATTCAACCTAATTTAAATGAAAGTCTATTATTAGAAGGTGGAGCATATGGTCATATGAGTCATCCATTCGATGATATGGATTTAACATTTGGTGACCTTAAAAATATAATTACAGGAGCACTTAATGGTGATTTGGGGGTTGTTAGAGAAAAAACAGATGGACAGGCATTGGCAATAAGTTGGAAAAATGGTAGATTAATTGCAGCAAGAAATAAATCCCATTTGGCAAAGGCAGGAGCAAATGCGATGGGTATTGAAGGTGTTGCTTCTAAATTTGCAGGAAGAGGTGGTTTAACCGATGCTTATAATTTCGCAATGAAAGATTTATCAGCAGCAATATCATCTTTATCTCAAAAACAAAGAGAAAAAATTTTTGGTGAAGGTAAAAACTTTATGAATATTGAAGTTATTTGGCCACAATCTGTAAATGTTATTCCTTACGGACAAGCGTTATTGGTTTTCCATAATTGTATAGAATATGATGAAAGTGGAAGTGCAATTGGACAAGTTGATGGGGCAGAATCTTTACTTGCTAAAATGATTAAGCAAGTAAATGCGGATGTTCAATCTAAGTATACAATACAAGGGCCCCCGGTAACATCAATACCAAAAGATGAAAATTTATCATCAAAACAGGGAAAATATTTATCTAAATTACAAAAATTACAATCGGAATTTGGATTAGCAGATAACGATACTGTTGCTGTTTATCATCAAAGTTGGTGGGAAAATTTTATAGATACTAAGTCGCCTGTGAAAGTTGATAAAATGACTAAAGAGGCATTAGTTAGAAGATGGGCATTTGGTGATAAAGGATTTAGATTAAATACTATATCAAATCCAGAACTACAAAAATGGTCAATGGATAATGATAAAGTAAATATTCCAAAACAACAAAAAGATAATATGAAACCATTTGAAGAAATCTTTTTAGGTGTTGGAGCAGATGTTTTAGATTTTGTAAGTTCAGTATTAACCGTTCATTCCGAAAAAGCAATTAGAGCAATAAAAGAAAGATTTAAATCAGTTGCTGCAGAAGTAAGAGGAAGTGGTGATACCACAAAAATACAAAAACTTAAATCAGAATTAAAAAGATTAAATCAATTGGGTGGTATAGAAAGAATCGTTGCTGCAGAAGGATTAGTTTTTTTCTACAATGGAAAAACATACAAATTAACGGGAACATTCGCACCACTTAATCAAATATTAGGATTATTTTATTAAAATTAAAAAGTTATGCAAAAAAGGACCAGTTTTGACCAAAAAAACAAATACATTCACAAATCTCGTAAAAAGATTATTGATACCGTATTTGGTAGAGAAGATAATACTCAAAGAGTATTTGGTTATGAAAAAGTAGAAGATACTGCAAAAAGAGAAGTAGGTGAAAAATGGACCGATTCCGATGGTAAAGAATGGGAACAAAGAGAAGGATATAAAGTGGCGGTATCTCAAATGGATGATGTTAGAGAGTATCTTAAAAAATTAACAACATGTAAAAATCCAAAATGCGAAACTACAACATATTCAAAAGCTGATAAAAAACTTATAGTAAGAGCGGGGTATTGTGTTGATTGTAATATAGAATTTGAAGCACAATTAAAAAAAGAAGGCGTTTATAATTTTTATGAAGATTATAAAATTACTTCTAATAAAATCGGTTGGTTGAGAGATTATAAACAAAAAATGGAAGATAGTTTAAAATATGTTTCTACTGATTATCAAATGGTTTATGAAAATGGACATGTTGAAAATTGGAAATGGAATATAGATATAGATAAGGTAAAAGAAGATTTGAAAAAAGATATTGATAGTTCTTATGAAGCATTGGAATTATTATTAAATAGAAAAATGTTATTGGAAGATAAGTTACGTGAATTAAATCATCCAGAATTAATAAAAAATTAAAAAAATGAAAAAGTATTTAAACTTAAAAAACATTGCTATCGCAGCATTAATTATTTACATCCTGTTACAATGGTTCAATCCTGGAGGGGTTATGCCTGGTGGAAGAACTATTCGTATAGATGGTAAAAAGTATGAAGTTATAAAACATACGATTGATACCATTGAAGTTGAAAAAACTAAAGTGGTTACTAAACAAGGAAAAGATATCGTTCATGAAGTAATTGATGTAGATACTTTGGTTTTAAAAGAATTAGTAAATGTAGATAGTGCAGCAATCCTTAAAGATTACTTAGCAAAGATTGTTTATAAAGATACCCTAACTTTAGATGGTGGATTAGGAACTATCGCATTAACTGATACTATCACAAAGAATAGAATTTTAGGTAGAACTTGGGATGCTAAAGTTAAAGAAAGAATTATTAAAGAAGAACTTATTGTTAAAGAACCTGCAAAAGCACAATTGTATTATGGTTTGAATGGTGGATTTAATAAGGCAGATGTAGTATCTCATGTTGGAGCAGGATTGATGTTAAAAACTAAAAAAGATAAACTTTATCAATTTGGTTTAGGAGTTGCAAATAGAACGGTTGATGGAACTAATGGTTCATTATCACCATTTATCAATTTCGGAACTTATTGGAAAATTAAAGTTAAAAAATAATGAGTGTACAAGGGCAACCTAAAAAGTCATTAAAAGAGATAATTGCTGATGAATATCGTAAATGTGCGGGTGACCCCATTTACTTTATGAAAAAATATTGTATGATTCAGCATCCGGTGAGAGGAAAAATACCCTTTCACCTTTATCCTTTCCAGGAGACATGTTTGACCGATTTTAAAGATAATCGTTTTAACATTATTCTTAAAAGTAGACAGTTGGGTTTATCAACACTTTCTGCCGGCTATATTCTTTGGAAAATGATATTCAATCAGGATTTCAACGCGTTGGTAATCGCAACAAAAGTGACAGTAGCTAAAAACCTTGTAGAAAAGGTTAGAGTTATGCACGATTTACTTCCAATATGGTTAAGAGATGGTGGAACGGCTGCAGCAGAGGACAATAAACTTTCCCTTAAATTAAAAAATGGTTCACAAGTAAAAGCAATCGCAAGTTCTCCTGATGCAGGTCGTTCAGAAGCCCTATCCCTATTAGTTGTGGATGAAGCTGCATTCATTAGAGATATTGATGAGATTTGGTTATCGGCACAATCAACACTATCAACGGGTGGTTCTGCAATTGTATTATCTACTCCAAATGGTGTGGGAAACTGGTTCCACAAAATGTGGGTAGAAGGTGAAAGTGGTGCAAATGGTTTCAATTGTATTAAATTGCATTGGACAGTTCACCCAGAAAGAAACCAATCGTGGAGAGATGAACAGACTCGTATTTTAGGTGTTAAAGGTGCAGCACAGGAATGTGATTGTGACTTTATCGGTTCGGGTGATAACGTAATCGACCCACAATTGTTGATGTGGTATAAAGATACATATGTGATGGAACCGGTTGAAAAAAGAGGATTCGATGGTAATCTTTGGATATGGGAACATCCAAATTATAGTAGACAATATATGGTAGTAGCGGACGTTGCCAGGGGTGATGGTTCGGATTATTCTACTGCTCAAATAATTGATATAGAAGATTGTTCACAAGTTGGGGAATATAGAGGTAAAATTGATACAAAAGATTTTGGAAATTTCTTAACTGCACTTGCAACCGAATATAACAATGCATTATTAGTAATTGAAAACTCAAATGTAGGTTGGGCATGTATTCAACAAGTGATTGATAGGGCATATCCTAACTTATTCTATATGAGTAATGATTTGAAATATGTGGATGTTGAAAAACAAATGAGTAACAAATATTACAGAGATGAGAGACAAATGGTTGCTGGATTTTCTACAACATCCAAAACCCGCCCACTTATCATATCAGCATTAGACACTTATATGAATGATAAAGATATTCTTATTCGTTCTCAACGATTAATAGATGAATTATTTACATTTATTTGGAGTAGTGGTAGAGCAGAAGCAATGAAAGGATATAATGATGACCTTACAATGGCACTTTCTATTGGATTGTGGGTAAGGAATACAGCATTGAGATTGAGACAAGAAGGTATTGATTTAACAAAAGCAATGCTAGGTGCATCACAAGTAAACAAATATGAAAGCGTTTATACTGCACAATCTCATTTAAAACAAAATCCCTATGAAATGCAAACTGGAAAAGGTGAAACTGAGAATTTACATTGGTTATTGGGATAATCTTATATTTATATGTTGAAACTATTATAGATGAACGAAGATTTAAATAAGTGGTTTAAGGAAAAATGGGTAAACATCGGCAAAAAAGTCGATGGTAAACACCCACCATGTGGAACTTCGGGAGATAAAAGTGGATATGCAAAATGTGTTCCTGCAGCAAAAGCTGCCGGAATGAGCAAAAAAGAAAAAGAAAGTGCAACTAGAAGAAAAAGAGCTGCACAAAATGATGCGGGAAGAGGTGGTAAAAGTAGTAGTGGACAAGGTAAAAAACCAATATATGTTTCTACTAAACCAAAAAATGAAGAGTGGAGTGAGAAATATAAAAATAGTATAGATTGTAATAATCCAAAAGGTTTCTCTCAAAAAGCGCATTGCGCAGGAAAGAAAAAAAATGAAACTATGAATATAGAAGAAAAACTAAATTTATTCTTAGAAAAGAATTGCCCAACAGATCCAGGTAAGTGGGCGGCATCAAAAGCAGCAGCTAAATCAAAATTCGATGTATACCCATCCGCATACGCAAACGGTTGGGCTGCAAAAAATTACAAAGGTAAGGGTGGTGGATGGAGAAAGTGTAATGAAAGTTTAGGAGAACTAAACGCATTGCATGAGTGTTGGGATGGATATAGAGAAATTGGTGGCAAAATGAAAAATGGTAAAATGGTTCCAAATTGTGTACCCGTAAAAGAAAATATTAAAGATATGAGATTAGTAAATTTGATGCCTGTAAATGGTAAAAAAATTAGTGAGCAAATAGATGAAGTAGAAGAATATGATGTTGAGAACGGACAAGATATGAAAGAGTTTGTTCAATTTATGAGAGAATACACACAATATCTTGCAGAAGCAAATTGTAATTGTGTTTACGAAGCTGAGTATCAGGGTAGAAAAGTTCAATTGGGTAAACCAATGCAAGGGGATGTTAAGAAGTTTAAAGTTTATGTTAGAAACGGAGAAGGAAATGTTGTTAAGGTAAACTTTGGTGACCCTAATATGAGAATTAAAAAATCAAACCCAGATAGAAGAAGAAGTTTTAGAGCTAGACATAATTGTGATAATCCAGGTCCAAGATGGAAAGCAAGATATTGGAGTTGCCGTAAATGGTAATTTGGTAAATCAAAAAAAATTTCGTATATTTTCAAAAATTATATCATAAATGGCAGATAAATCAATATTTGGTAGGTTACAAAAATTATTTTCAACAAATACCATAATTCGTAAAACAGAGCAAGGTGTAAAAGTCGTTGATACGGATGAATATCAATCAATGACTACAAATCTTGTAGACCGTTTTATGAAATTAAAGGTAAGTAATTATGCAGGCGGTGTAGAATCCGGATTGGCATATCAACAAGTTAGAATTGATTTGTTTAGAGATTACGACTCAATGGATATGGACCCAATTATTTCAGCCGCATTAAATGTTTATTCAGATGAATGCACGGCTAGAAATGAATTTGGAAATGTATTAAAAATTCATCATGAAGATGATAATATAAAACAAATATTAGAAAACCTTTTTTACGATATTCTAAATATAGAACACACCTTATGGATGTGGACTCGTAATTTGGTAAAATACGGTGATTTTTATTTACAATTAGAAATGGCTGAAGGATTGGGTATTATTAATGCTCTCCCAATGTCTACTTATGAAATGAGTAGAATTGAAGGATTCGATCCTGAAAATCCACAAAGAGTTAAATTCGTATACGCTCCATACCAAAATCCATACAATGCGGTAGGACAAACTGCAAAGAAAGAATATGAGAATTATGAAATTGCTCACTTCCGTTTAAATGGTGATGCAAACTTCTTACCTTATGGAAAATCAATGATTGAAGGTGGTAGAAGAGTTTGGAAACAATTATCATTAATGGAAGATGCTATGTTAATTCATAGAGTAATGAGAGCTCCTGAAAAGAGAATATTCAAAGTAGATGTTGGTAATATTCCACCAAACGAAGTGGATAACTACATGCAAAAGATTATTAATGCATCTAAAAAAGTTCCATTTTTGGATGAAAGAACCGGTGAGTATAATTTGAAATATAATATTCAAAATCTTATCGAAGATTATTATATGCCTGTTCGTGGTAGTGATAATGGAACTTCAATTGATACTTTGAAAGGTTTGGAATATAATATGACCGATGATATTAATTACTTAAAAGGTAAATTATTGGCGGCATTACAAATTCCAAAAGCATTTTTAGGATACGAAGAAGATACAAATGGTAAAGCAACTTTAGCCGGTATGGATGTAAGATTTGCAAAAACCATAGAAAGAATACAAAGAGTATTGATTTCAGAATTAACAAAGATTGCAATTATACATTTATATGCTCAAGGAATAGATGATGATAGATTAACCGATTTTTCATTAGAATTAACTATTCCATCAAAAATATATGAACAAGAAAAAGTAGAATTGTATACTTCAAAGGTTGCCTTAATTCAATCAATGCAACAAACCAAAATGGTTTCTAAAAAATGGATGTATGAAACTATTTTAGGAATGGCACAAGATGAACAAGATGAGCAAACTCTTGCAGTATTAGAAGATACTAAACAACAATTCCGTTTAACATCAATTGAAACTCAAGGTGTAGACCCCGCTAAAGAAACAGGTACAGATGGTCCTACAAATGTCGAAGAAGAAATACAAAAAATAAAAGATGAATTAGAGGAAGATAATGTAGGTAGACCAAAAGACCCGGTTAGGTATGGCAAAGATGACCATCCGGAAGGTAGAGACCCATTGGGAGTTAAGACTTTAAAAACCAAAGAAGGTTCTGTAAAATTTAAACCAAGAAATTCATATTTAGAGATATTTAAAGATATGAATGGGAATAAACACAAGATTTTGACAGAGAATTTGGATAAAAAGTAATAAACGAATAGAAAAATATATTTATATCTGATAAATAATATCAATTGATGAAAAAAATAAAACATTCTAAATTTAAAAATACTGGATTTATTTTTGAATTGCTAGTTAGACAGATTACATCAGAAATAATGTCTGCTAATAAATCCGTTGCGGAAAAAATATTAAAAGAAAATTTTAATTCTAAAAAAGAACTTTCAAAAGAATTAAAACTATACCAATATTTGGTTAATGAAAAATATAACTCAGAAACAAAAGCTGAGCAATTTATCAATACCATTATCGAAGCTCGTAAAAGATTAGATGAAAAAAAACTTATCAAAGAAAAATATAGTTTAATCAAAACAATTAAAGAAACTTATAATTTGGATGAATTTATCAAGTCTCCAATTTCTAATTATAAAACATTGGCTTCAATATACAAAATATTTGAAGTAGCAATATCCAACGAACAATACGACCCAACTGATATTGTATCTGCAAAATTTACAATTGCAGAAAATATAATTAATACATCTATTCAAAATAAAGATTCTAAAATTAAAGATGCCGTTTTGGAAGAATATAGAAAGCAAGATGAAGATTTGAGAGCCGTATCTTATAAATTATTAGTAGAATCATTCAACAACAAATATAAAAATCTTACAACGGAACAAAAGAGTTTATTAAGAGAATATATCAATAATATCAATAATACTGGTAAATTAAATGAATATGTTTCAGTTGAGATTTCTAAATTAGTTGAATCATTAAAAGAAGTTGGTTCAAAAGTTTCGGATAAAGTTACTAAAATTAAATTAGCAGAAACAATTTCAAATATTAAAAAAATTAAATCTGTTAAAAAAATAAAAGAGCAACATTTATCTGCTATGATGATGACTTATGAATTATTAAATGAATTAAAAAATAGTTTAAATAAATAAAAATGACAAATTATAGAATATCTAACATACTGGAAGTATCAGGCAGCGCACCTGCTCCAACCAATGCATGGGGTGTAATGAGAATGACATCTACTTGTTCTGGTTCAATACTTTTAGAGGGTGGTTCTCGTCTAAAATTAGAATATGTTGCACAAGGACAACCTGTTCCTTGTTATGTTAAATCAGTAACGGTATCTTCAGGTTTAGCTTATATTTTATCTTAATTTAAACAGATAACAAAATGCCAGCAGTATCAAAAGCACAACAAAGATTTATGGGTATGGTTCATGCTACTCAAAAAGGAGACATGGAAGCACCATCACCGGAGGTAGCAAAAGCAGCGGATTCAATGTCTGATAAGGATGCAAAAGATTTCGCATCAACATCTCATAAAGGATTGCCTGATAAAAAGACGGAACAATTAAATAAGATTAAAGAAATCATTCGTAAAATAGTTAGAGAGAGAATGATTGATGAAATGAATGTTACTGGAAATGTTCAAGGATATAATACACCTAATGCATTTTCAAAAGGTGGTGATAGCAAAAAGAAAGCTAAAAAAGCGGCCGCCATGGTTGGATATACCGTTGTTAATGAAAATCGTTGGTTAGAACTTAAAAGAGATGAATCAACCGCACAGGCTAAAATTGGTAGAGGTATTTCAAATATCAATAAACAATTAAGAGAAATGGAAAGATTTCTTAATTGGTATGGTAAAATTAAAAATGAAAGTGGTGTAGATAATAAATCTTATTGGAAAAGAACAAATAATCATATTTATGCTATAAAGGAAAGATTATTAAAATTAGACCAAAAAATCAGACAAATATCAGAATAAGATGAATATAAATCAATTAAAAGAACTTATCAAACAAGTAGTTAAAGAAGAAAGCGATTATCAACAATTGTTCAAACATATGTTGGATAAAACTGGAAAATCTATTCCTGATATGTCAGATGCGGAAAAGGTTAAATTTTTCCAAGCAGTTGATAAAGCAGCTAAAGCAAAATCGGAAGGTAGATTAACAGGTTTACCTGAAGAATTGAGTGATAAGCAAAAGCAAATTGATGTAGATAAGGATGGTGAGATTGAAGGTTCAGATTTAGCAGCATTAAGAGCTAAAAACGAATCGGTTAAAAAAAAAAAGTAAATGAGAACCTTGCTTTAGGATTAATAACTACATTGAGTAGTATAATCATAGGTAAGGTTATATTTTATTTTCTTTATGAATTGGCTAGAAAGGGAATAAATTATTTCTCTGGAAAGAAAAATTATAAAGATGCAGTTAAAAAGATTTTAGATTCAATATCAAATAATAAAAGTTTGATATCAGATATATCTAAAATAATAGAAATGAATGGTGAGATTGATAATGCAGCTGCAAATAAAATTGTAAATTTACCATATGTTAAAACACAAATAATAAAAATGAGTGATTCTACTAATGGTGAATTGACTGAAACGGAATTAGAAAATGAATTAAAAACAATTCTAATTAAATCGTGGGGTGATTTAGGAAATAAAGCGGTAGATAAAATAAAAAAAGATTTGAAATAAATGAATAAGGGATTATTAATAGAAACACACTTATTTGAAGCAAAAATTGTTCAAGAAGAAAACGGAACTTATTTAGTTCAAGGAATTCTTCAAAGAGCAGGTGCTCCAAATCAAAATAATAGAAGATATCCAAGAGAAATATTGCAAAGAGAGTGTGAGAAATATAATCAATTAATTAAAGAGCGTAGAGCATTGGGTGAATTAGACCATCCAGATTCTCCTGTAATTAATCTTAAAAATGTATCACATAACATTAGAGAAATTTGGTGGGATGGTGATGATGTAATGGGTAAGGTAGAAATATTATCAACACCATCTGGTAACATCCTTAGAGAATTGTTAAAAAACAATATTCGTTTGGGAATTTCATCAAGAGGATTAGGCTCAGTAAAAGAATTAAAAGATGGGACTGTGATGGTTCAAGAAGATTTTGAATTGGTAGGTTGGGATTTTGTATCTAATCCATCAACACATGGAGCATTTATGGCACCAATTAATGAATCAAAGCAATGGAAACAAATTGCGGATGAATGTGGTAAATGGTGTAAAGCACAAGATTTAATGAGAGAAATTATAATTGAATTAAATTAATATGGCAAAGTTAATAAACTTAATACCTGGTAGAGAAGTAGTAAAAGAAGAGTTGGATGATATGGATGTATCATTACCAGCATCTGCCGAAAGATTTTTAGATAGAGCAATTAAAGCATTAAAAGGATACAATCTTAATAGAAGAAAAGAACAATATGTAATTGCAAAATTAATTGATGCATTGGATATGACACCTTCCGAATTAATGCAAGCGGTTCAAAAATTAAAAAGAAATAAAATTGTAAAGAAATAACTATGATAAAGTTAAAAAATATATTAAGAGAGACAGAAGAGTTTCAACAACTTCCATCTGAAATAAAAAAACATTTTTTGGAAATTATTTCTACATTTGGACAGCATAGAGAATCTATGACTAGAAAATCGGATATCAGACAAGTTGCAGAAACTTTAGGTGGTATTGCAGATGCAGCTCAAGAATATACCTTGAGAGAAGGTGGTGATTGGTTTGATAGAGTAACTATTAAGAGAAATATGAATGAACTTAAAAAGTTACAAACTGCATTTGAAAAGGAAGCAGTTGAAGCAAAAGCACAAGAACAAAGATTGGAATCTTTATATGAAGATATGGGACATGTGTTAGGAAGATATTTTGAAATTGCAGATGTATCCGAAGATGTTATGAAACAAAGATTAGGATTACAAGAAACTAAAAAAAATAAAAAGAAGTAATGGAACAACTGGCATCATTATTATTGCATAGTAGAACACAAGCGCATTCGTTTCATGTTGGTGTTAAAGGTGTTGGTGCATTATCTGCACATTTAGCATTAGGACATTATTATGATACTATTGGTGGAATTGTTGATGGATTGGTTGAAGCATATCAAGGACAATATGGTTTGATTAAATTACAACCTGTTAGTGGACTAGATACAAACAACGATATAAAAAATATCATAGCATATTTTGTTAAATTGATTGCAGCAGTTGAAAAATTAAGACAAGAAAAAAAATTACAAATGAGTTGGTTACAAAATGATATTGATACCGTTGTAACTCTTTTATATCAAACAAAATATAAATTAGAAAATTTACAATAAGTTATGTTGATTATCAATGTAAAGGGTGGTAACATTGAAGGTGCTCTTAAAGAATATAAAAAGAAAGTTCAATCTACAAAACAAATTGAACAATTAAGAGATAGACAAACCTACACAAAACCATCAGTTAAAAACAGGTTACAAAAAGAAGAAGCTAAAAGAAAAAATAAGATTTTTTAAAAATTTCTTTAGTTTTCTATAAAAGTTTGATATATATTATCAAATATCCCATTTTATATGGGATTTATTATTACGACTTAGTTGGTTAATGAATACCCTTCTCTTATAAGGTGTGACCGAACAACCGACAATTATCTATTGGAGTTTCCTTTCGAAATAACTTCACAAACAAATTTAAGGAGAAAACAAATGGCAAATTCAAAATTGTTAAAAGAAGCAATTGCTGATGCTAAAGCTGTTAAAGAAACTGCTCTTGCAAACGCAAAACTCGCTCTTGAAGAAGCATTTACTCCAAGACTTCAATCTATCTTATCTCAAAAGTTAAGAGCAGAAGCAGAAGCTGAGGAAAAAGATGCAGAAAAAGTAGACGAGGAATTGGATTCTACAGGCATTGGTTCTTCTACCTCTAATCCAAAATTAGACGCACATACTGAATTCGAAGGTGGTTCTACTGAAACTACATCTGGTGAGCCAGGTGCACAAGTTGCAGACTACAAAAAAGTAGCAGATATCAACGAAGAAGAAGGTATGGAAATGGGTGATGATGAAGCTGAAAAGCAAAACGAAATCGCTCAATTAAAAGCAAGATTGGCAGAATTAGAAGGTGAAGAAGGTGATGATGAAGAAAATCCAATGGCTGGCATGGATATGGGAACTGAAGAAGAAAACCCATTCGCTGGCGAAGATGATGGTGAAGAATATGATGTTACCGGTGATGAAGAAGAAGATACCGAAGATGACAACATGGATTTAGAAGCTATCATTAGAGAATTGGAAGCACAATTAGGTGAAGAAGATTCTGAAGAAGAAGTTCCTGCAGAAGATGAACCAATGGCTGAAAACTTAGCAGATGGTTCTGAAGCTGGTACTGACAAAGGTGAGGACCCTAAAGTGGTTGTTACCAACGAAGAAGAATCTAAAGAAGATGACGAAAAAGTTGTTGATTTAGAAGAAATCTTACGTGAAATGGAAGATGATATGAAAAAAGCTGATGACAAAGTAGATGAAGCTGAAGAAGAAGAAAAAGAAAAAGAACTTCAAGAAGCTTACAAAACTATCAAATCATTACAAAAGACTATCAACGAAGTGAACTTATTGAACGCTAAGTTGTTATTCGCAAACAAATTATTCAGAGCACACAACATGACTAACGAACAAAAAGTTAAAGTGATTGAAACTTTGGATAGAACAAAATCAGTTAGAGAAGTTAAATTAGTTTACTCTACATTAGCAGAAAACTTTAAATATACTGGCTCTAACAAAGTTGCTAAAAAAGCAATATCAGAAGGAATCGCTTCTAAAGCAGTTAAATCAACTGCACCAAAGGCGGCTAAACAAGTAATTGCAGAATCAACAGATTTTTCTGATAGATTCAAAAAATTAGCAGGAATTATTAAGTAATTAACAAAAAATAATTAAAAATTAATTAAAATGGATTTAAAACAAATTATGACAGGAAAAAACCCACAGTCATTAATGCTTGAGCAAACTAGAGGTTTGAAAAGCAAGTGGGAAAAAACCGGTTTGTTAGAAGGAGTAGGTTCTGAAACTTCTAAGCACGGTATGGCTGTTATGCTTGAAAACCAAGCTAAGCAGTTGCTTGATGAAGCTACTAGAACTGGTACTTCAGCAGGTTCAGAAGAGTGGGCAGGTGTAGCTCTTCCATTGGTAAGAAGAATTTTTGGTTCAATCGCAGCTAAAGAATTCGTTTCTGTACAACCAATGAACTTACCTTCAGGTCTTATTTTCTACATGGATTTCAAATATGGCACTGATACAACAGTAGGTAGACCAGCTTCTGGTTCTTCTATGTTCGGTAACGGTGGAACTTTTGGTAAAGATTCATTATCACCAGCAGGTAACAAATTGGGTTCTACTCAAGCAACTGAAGGTGGTTTATATGGTGCAGGTAGATTCGGATATACAATCAATGATGAAGCTGCAGTTGTATCTGCTAGTTTAGCAACTGGTTCTTTATCTGATATTTCTTTCGATTTATCTGATGCTACACTTTCTGCATCTTTTGCAGCAGGTTTAGTAAGAAAAATGACTGTAACATTACCAACAGATGCTGATTTCAATGGTGTAAGAGCTTTTGATTTAGCTACAACTGGTTCAAATGTAACTTTCTATCCTCAATTTACTGTGAAGAACGGAAGCGCAGTATCTTTCGTTGCAAGCCTTGCATCTAACGATACTTATTCAGGTTCTGCAGCAGTAGGTGCATCTTTACAATATCACAAACAACCAACTGATATCTCAAGAGGTGATTTCGAAGATAGAGGTTCTGATTTAGCGATTCCTGAAATCGAATTAGAATTGAAGTCTGAACCAATCGTTGCTAAGACTAGAAAGTTAAAAGCAATCTGGACTCCAGAATTGGCACAAGACTTAAACGCTTACCATTCAGTAGATGCTGAAGCTGAATTAACTCAAATGTTATCTGAGTATATTTCTTTAGAAATCGACTTAGAAATCTTAGAGATGTTACAGCAAAACGCATTCACAACTGATTATTGGTCAGCAAGAGTTGGATACGATTACAATAGTGCAGCAAATGCATTCCAAATCGACTCTAACGCAGCAGCAGCTTCTGCTTACACAAAGAGCACTTGGTATCAAACTTTAGGTATTAAATTACAAAAAGTTTCTAACAAGATTCACCAATTAACTATGAGAGGTGGTGCAAACTTTATCGTTGTATCTCCAAACGTAGCTACAATTTTAGAATCAATGAACGGATTCTCTGCAAACCCAGGTAAAGATGCTTTACAATTTGCAGCAGGTGTTACTAACATCGGTTCAATCTCTAACAGATATGACGTTTACAAAAACCCATACATGACTGAGAATGTAATCTTGTTAGGTTTCAAAGGTTCTAACTTCTTCGAAACAGGTGCTGTATACGCTCCATATGTTCCGTTGATTATGACTCCATTAGTTTATGACCCAACTAACTTCACTCCAAGAAGAGGTGTTATGACTAGATACGCTAAGAAAATCGTAAGACCAGAGTTCTACGGTAAGATTATCGTTGATGGTTTAAACACTTTATAATCTTTGAGTAGATTAGATAAGTAATAAACTTACAATAAAGAAAAAGGGAGAGTAGAAATACTTTCCCTTTTTTATTTTTAATATAATATTTATCTGTATATGAACTTACCACCATCAAAGATTATATTTAAAGCATACGACTTATATGAACATTCTATTGATGAATCTAATCGTAGAAGTAGTTCGTATGTTATGGCAAAGCAACCGGATGGTGAATTTGGTTATTTTAATACAAATCAATTTGCTTTAACTTCATCGAATGCATTTGTTGGAAATCAAACTATAAATGGAAATCTTACTATAAATGGTGATATAAATGCAAACCAATTTTTAGTAACAACGATGTCGGTCAATCATTACACCGCATCCACTAATTTTGGATTGGATGATGGTGATACGCATACATTCACTGGTTCGGTTAGAATTACAGGTTCATTAAATACAATTGGAAGTTCCACTATGACGGGTTCACTTTTAGTGAGCGGTTCGACTACACAAATTGGAAACAATAGTTTATTGGGTATCACTACTTTAAGTGGTTCATTGGATGTAAGTGGTTCAACTAACTTCCATAATCACACAATTACAATGACGGGTTCAATGTTTACAAGTGGTTCCCAAAGAATTACGGGTTCATTGGATGTAAAAGGAAATATAAATGTAGCAAGTGGTTCTGAATTTTATTTAGCAGGAAACAAATTATTCAATTACGGACAATTTAGTGATACAACTACACAAAGTGGTTCAGCAAATACTGCATATGCAAAAAAATTAAATACTATTGATTTTGCACATGAAGTTACAATTGAAAATGGAACTAGAATTAAAGTAGCAAATACCGGAATATATAATTTACAATTTTCATCACAATTAGCAAATACGGCAAATACAAACATTACATTTGATATATGGTTATCATATACGGGTAGTAACTACGCAAATACGAACACTCAAATTGATGTAAACAAATCGGCAGGACAATTGGGTAGACAAGTTGCAGCTTGGAACTTTATGTTACCAATTAAAGCAAACGATTATGTTGAATTGATGTGGAGTTGTAATGCAGATACAGGTCAATTAGCAGCAATGGGAACACAAACCAACCCAAATAGACCGGCAATTCCATCGGTAATTGCAACATTGACACAAATCGGATAACATTCTTTTTTTATTCTTATATTTATAGTAGTAAAACTATAAATTTTAAGTAATGTCTGTAAACACATACTGGTCTGGTTCAACTTATAACGCATTTTTATCAGCATCTGCATCTTTAGAAGCAACTCCATTTGGAATATATGATAATGATACTGATTTCAAAACCGATGCACCCAAAACAGCCGTTTGGGTTGCAAAAAGATTGGGATATCCTATTGTTAATATTGAATTAGATAATCAACAAATTTGGGCATGTTTTGAAGAATCCGTTTCGGAATATTCTGCACAAATAAATCAATTCAATTTGAGAAACAATTTGGATATTTTAAAAGGCCAACCAAAAGGAAAGGTTGCAAATTATTCTCAAACGCTTGTTGAAGGTTCATTTCTACCAACAACGGTTCGTATGTCTCAGCAATATGGAACACTTGCCGGTGTAGGTGGTTCGACATCTATAAAAAAAGCATATGTAAATTTAACATCATCAGTACAAGTATATAATTTGATGTCAGGTGCAATTGATGTTGAAACTGGTAAAAGCTTTCCTGAAATATTTAGTGGTAGTTCTACAATAGATGTAACGAGAGTATATCATGAAGCAGTTCCTGCAATTACAAGATTTTTTGACCCATATTCGGTAGGTGCACAGGGAACTTTAAATTTAATTTCTGAATTAGGATTTGGTAACTACTCACCAGCGGCGCAATTCTTAATGATGCCTTTATATGAGGATGTATTGAGAATGCAACATATTGAATTTAATGACCATATTAGAAAATCGGCACATACATTTAATATAGTTGATAATAAATTGGAAATATTTCCAGTTCCTACGGGTACAGGAATGACACGAGTTTATTTTGAATATATGAGTAGAGATGAATTTGAACATGATTCACAAACCGTTCAAGCTGACTCACTTTCGGATTATTCTGATATTCCATATAATTTTATACAATATTCAAAAATAAATGAAGTTGGTAAACAATGGATTAGAAAATATACTCTTGCGTTATCGAAAGAATTGTTAGGAGCAATTAGAGAAAAATATAATACCGTTCCGATTCCAGATGGTGAAGTGAGTTTAGATGGTGCAGCATTGAGAGCAGAAGCACAAGTTGAGAAAGATGCACTTATAACACAATTGAGAGAAAATTTAGAAGAGATGAGTAGAATTAAAGTGATGGAAAATAAAGCACACGAATCAACTCATCAACAAGAAATGTTAAGAAAAGTTCCTTTAAAATTATATGTAGGATAATATGCCAAAATTTTTAGTAGGTAGAGATATACAATTTTTAAGAAATGTTGCCAGAGAATTAGTCGAAAAGGTAATAGAAGAAACTTGCGTTTTATATAAAATAAATTTAAATGAAACAAAAGTTAACATCTATGGTGAAGCAATGAATAAAACTTGGCATAGAGGAGTTGAACTGTATGTGTTAATAAATAAAGAAGCGGAAACACCAAATTATGAAGGATTTGGACCGGATACAAATCAAAATGTTGAGTTTCGTTTTGATAGAGAACATTGTAGAGAAAGAAACGCATATCCAGAAGTTGGTGATGTTATTTATTTCAATGATTCTTATTTTGAAATTGATAATACAAATGAAATTCAATTTGTAGGAGGTTTACCTGGTACAGAATCGGAAGCGAGAAACTGGAGTATCATATGTTCAACATTTATGGTATCTAAATCAAATCTTAATATTGAAGAAAGAATAAATTAAATTATAAGATGTCAGTAAATCCACTAAGACAGGACTTCAATAGAGGTAAAGAAATTAAATCTACAAAAAATGACCTTAAACAAAGTGTCACTCTTTTTGATATAGATTATGCAATGATGTCTTATTTAGAAGATACCGTTTTACCAACATTAAAAGATGGACAGGGAACTTTAGTAAAAATACCTGTAATATATGGTAATTCAGAAAGATGGAATGGTTCTCGTAGACAAGGTGTTTATAGAGATAATAAAGGTAAAATACAATTACCATTATTAATGATTAGAAGAACATCTATTGCAAAGGATGATACAATGCCAATGTTAAATAGACATGTTTCTTATCCGGCAATAACAAAATGGTCAAAAGATAACAGATACGATAGATTTACAGCATTGGGTAGTGGTGTTCAACCAAAAAAAGAAGTATATAGAATTACAATGCCTGATTATGTTGAAGTAAATTATGATTGTATGTGTTGGACTTCTTATACTGAACAATTAAATGAAGTAATTGAGCATCTTAATTTTACATCAACATATTGGGGAGATAAAGATAAATTTAAATTCAGAACATCCGTTTCCGATTTTAATGTAATAAATGAGGTTGGTGAAGGAACGGAAAGAATTAATAGAGTTGAATTTTCTCTTAATGTAAAAGCTTATTTATTGCCAGAAAAATTTGATGGAGAATTAACTACCAAAAAATCAATGTCTGTAAAAAGATTAGTAGTTGCAACCGAAGTTGATTTGACAAGTGGTAATGGTAGATTAGAAGGATTATTAACAACTCCATCACCTTATTATGATAATAAAGATTTGATTGATTTTTTATCGATAAACAATAGTAAAGCACAAAATCCTACAACAAATAATACTATAACTTTTTCTAATATAAAATGTATAAAAACACCACCAACGTTATCATCATATGTAACCGGTGGAATTGGAATTAGTGATGATACATATGATATAAAGGTATATATAAATAGTACAAGATATTACCCATCAACACATTTTTCGGTTACATTGACACAATCTTCATTGATGTTGACATTTAATCCAATTAATTTAGGATTTAATGTAACAAATACAGATGAAATTATCATAACAGGAAAATTTATTGATGTTTAATGAAAAGAAGTATATTAGATATAACTCAAAAAATCAGTAGAAATCCTGGTCATACACCAATGACTCCATATGATTTAAACGATTCTACATATTGGATTTTTCAGGCAAAAGGGTGGAGATTTGTTTCTTTATTAAGAGAAATTGAATACAGAAATTCTCAAGATAGGATATCAATTTATGTAAACACTCTTGCAATAAGTAATAGAGATTTTTTAGTAGAACAAAAAACTGATGGAATTTTAGTTAAATTTATTAAAGATAATTTTGAGTATAGTTTGGATGATGATGATTATGTTGAAATTAAAGGAGATATAGAACAATATGCTTAAACAATTTAATTCAAATGCCAGAAAAATTAATAGAGTAGTGAAACAAATAAATTTTAATAATTTATCTGGATCACTAAATGATATTAATTTGAATATAGATTTGACCGGTAGTCTATTGAATATAAAATTACCAACAACATCATCATTTGAATCTCATACAAAATCTAATCCAAATCAAATAAAATTAGTAAATAATAAATCAAATATATCGAACTTTCATCAAGAAATTTTGCAACATAGTGTAATGTATGTTAAAAAAAATATAGATGCTTTTGATAATGTTGAAAATACTTTAATCGTATACAATGCACAAACGGATTATGGAACACAAGGTCCATCTGAAAATAATTTTGAAATATTAGTTTATGGACTTCATATTCCTGGAGATTTTAAAGTTGAAAATGTAGGTGATAATGTTGTAATAACTTTAAATCAAAGATATATTGATTTTGATAATGTTACTTTAAATGATATTTATGTTTTTGGAAAATTCATATAAGATATGGCAAACTTAATTAGATTAAAACAAATAGAAAGCGCATCAGCAATAGAAGCAGCCGCAGTTGTAGGAACGGATTTTAGTAGTTCGGTAAACGAAGTTGTATCACAATCAATACAAACACAATTTTCACAATCAATTATTACTATTATTACAAATAATGTTGGTGCGGTATTACCCGATGGAGTTATATCCAGTTCTACGCAATTGGATGGAACTATTATTAAAAATCTAACAATATCGACACAAAATGCAGATGGATATTCTTTGATTGTTAGTGGTGCAGTTAGTATTGTAGATGCAACCGGTTTAACAGGAAGTATAGATGGAGATATGGATGTGAGTGTTCCTGGACAAATATATTTAGTTTCAGGCTCTGTTCCACCAAATGACCCATATGTAAGTGGAAGCTCTCAATCAAATATTATTGACCAAGGTGAATGGTAAAGAAAAAAAAAGTATATTTATAGATTGAATAAGTATAATTAACGGAGAATAACTAAAAATATGGCGCAAATAATTAAACACAGACGTGGTTCGTTGGAAGGATTAGCATCCGTAACCTCGTCTATAAATAAAGGTGAACTCGTAATAGCTACCGGTTCAAGTAATTTATCGGTATCTAATGGTAGTTCTATTGTATTTGCTGCAGCAGCAGACGGCCAATTACAAGCCGTAAACAGAATACTTGTAGGAACATCGGCACCCGCAAATTTTGCAAACTCAACATACAATGGACTTGTATCGGGTGTTCCATTTTACGATAGTACAAGTGGTTCTTTATATATTTTAGGAACCGATGCCAATACAAAACTAAACTTAATTGGTAATATCAATTCCTTCTCCCAATCCGTTGATAGTAGATTGGATTCAGTTGAAGCCTCTTTAGGTGGTGGTGGAGATATCGGTAATTCGGTAACACAATTAAATATATTTACAGGAAGTGCAACTATTAGATTAAATAATTTAGAATCTACATCTGCAAGTGTTAATATTAGTGTTTCAAATTTAAACGCATTTAGTGCATCCGAAAATACTAAATCTGAAACTTTAAGATTATATACTGCAAGTGTTGATACTAAATTTTCTACTCTCCAAACTTTAACTGCTTCATTAGCAGCTCAAGTTGCAAGATTACAAGAATCAACTGCAAGTTTAAATTTATATACATCTTCTTTAAGAAGTGCATTTACAGCAAGTGGTGCAAATGTAATTTTTAGTGGGGATGTAACTATTCCTGGTAATTTAACCGTTACAGGAACACAAACCATTGTTAATTCTACGACTGTTCAAATTGGTGATAATATACTTGAATTAAATGGTACCGGAACTGCAAATGGGGGTTTATTGGTTAAAGACCCAACTTCACCAAATACATTAAGTGGTTCTTTATTATGGGATTCAACTTTAGATTATTGGAAAGCAGGCGCCAAAGATGCAGAATCAAAAATACTTTTAGCAGGTGGAGACTCTGTTGTTACAAGTTCCGCACAAGTTGTTGGTATTTTACAATCATTGAATTCATTCAGCGCGTCAGAAAATACTAAATCTGCTACATTAGCATTATATACTGCGAGCGTTGATACCAAATTCACAACTTTACAAAGTTATACTGCAAGTATTGATACAAAGTTCACAACTTTACAATCATTAACTGCATCTAACTCAACAAGATTCCAAAGAATTGAAGAAAGCACTTCATCACTCAATGCGTTTAGTGCATCTGAAAATACTAAATCTGAAACTTTAAGATTATATACGGCATCTGTTGATACGAAATTTACAACTTTACAAAGTTACACAGCATCAATAGATACAAAGTTCACAACTTTACAATCATTAACCGCATCTAACTCAGCGAGATTTACTAGAATTGAAGAATCAACTGCATCCTTAAATTCTTATACATCTTCAAATGATACTACAAATACTGCACAAAACAGTAGATTGACAAATATCGAATCATTCACATCATCATTTGGAACATCCTTTAGTTCTTCTGTTGATAGTAGACTTGATACGTTAGAAGGAACTGGAACAATACAAGGAGTAGGAACCGGAAATCAAGTAACATTTGCAAAGGTAACAACAACGGGTGATGTAGTAGTGGGTGGTGATTTAGTAGTACAAGGTAATACTGTTACTTTAAATACTGCACAATTAGTAGTCGAAGATAAATTAATTTCATTAGCAAGTGGTTCAACAAACGCAGCAACTGCAAACGGAGCCGGTATTCAAATTTTAGGAGCAAATGCAACATTTACATATGATTCAACTCCAAATGCATGGACAGCAAATATTCCAATTAGTGCATCTGCAGTAACCGCATCAGTAAATGTTCCTGGATTTGGTTCTTCTAAAAGAGTGGCATTTAGAGCAACAACAGGTAATTTAGATTTTGTAGCTGCACCGACAACATCGGGAGATTTGGTTCAATGGGATGGTGCAAACTTTGTAATGAGTAATGTGATAGATGGTGGAACATTCTAAAATTTTTAATAATATTTAAAGACCCTTCTTCGGAAGGGTTTTTTATTTTCAAAAAGTATATTTATTGAAGTAGTATATACTACCTTTTGTTATATAACCATAGAATAGACTATATATGTCACAATCAATTATACTGAAGCGTTCTGCGCTACCCGGTAAAGTCCCTGATACGGGTTCTCTTAACTTAGGTGAAATCGCAATAAATACCTACGATGGAAAGGTATTTTTAAAACGTTCCGGAAGTATTGAGTCTATTCAATCGTTAGTAACAACCGACTCCACAACTACGGGGTCAATTACTCTTACTCAATCGGGTTCATTTGGTGAATTAGTTGTAACACAGGATGCAAATATTACAAGAGACCTTTTTGTAGGCAGGGATATTGTATCAAATGGTGATATAGATATATTAGGTGATATCACAGGTTCCAATTTATTAATAAGAGGAAACATTGTAGCACAACAATTAATTATTAGTTCATCCGTAACTAATATGACCACACAATATGCAAGTGGTTCAACTTCATTTGGTGATACATTAACCGATACACATAGATTTACAGGTTCAGTATCTATAACCGGCTCATTAACATTAAATGGTAATGATTTAGGACAAGCAACTGGAGGAAGTGGTTCTTTTAGTGGTTCTTTTTCGGGATCATTCATTGGAGATGGTAGTGGATTGACAAATGTTATTGTGGATTTATCATCTGCACAATTAAATGATGTGGATGGTAATTTAATTCCACCCCGTTCATTTGCAGAATTGTATATAGCATGTGCAATTGCAGAAATAGTAGATTTGGATTTTAATGATTAACGATATTTATACAAAACAGAAATAATATTAGATGGCAGCTATATTTACATTAAGAAGAGGTTCCACAAACGCAAGTCCTTCACTAATAGAAGCAGAATTATATTTGCATTTGGGTAGTGGTTCTATACAATTTGGTAGTGGTTCAACTACATATAATTTATTACCATTAAATGCTCCCGCTATAGGCGATATTAATTTAATAGGTAATATATCCGCATCGGGTGATGTTAGAATCGGTGGAAATATTTATTTAGGTAATGCATCTGCAGATAATATTCAAGCTTTAGGTCAATTTACAACAAATTTAATACCTAATGGAACTATTGATATAGGAACAACATCAGCACCCTGGACAAATGTATATGCTACAAACGTTTATGGAAATATAAAAGCATATAATGGTGTAGTATCAGGTTCTTCACAAATTATAGCAGCATTACCAGCTGGATTAGTTTCAGGTTCTTCTCAAGTTAATTTTACACAATTAAGTAATATAAGTTCAAATATTGTTTCGGCATCATCCGATACGGCAAATGTTGATATCATTATATCAAATGGTTCAATATCTGCAAATTTATATGGTGGTGTATTTTCTGGTTCTGCACAAGTTGTTGGTATACTAAGTTCTTTAAACGCATATACGGCTAGTAATGAAACTATTAATACAACTCAAAATAGTAGATTAGACCAATTATCAACTGATAGTGGTTCACAAAATACAAGAATTACAACTTTAGAAAATAAAGCAACTACATTACAAACTTATACCGCAAGTGTTGATTCTACGATTGCAAGATTAAGAGAATCAACTGCAAGTATTAATTTGACAACGGCGAGTTTAAATGGACACGTTGCGGATATTAATCTTAAAACAGGTTCATTTGAAACTAAATTTAATAGTATTCAAATAGCTACAGCAAGTTTAAATACATTTACGGCATCTGCGAATAGTAGATTAAATGATATAGAAGCATATACATCATCTCTAAAAACGGCAATTGGTGTAAGTGGACAAAATGTTACTATTGCTGGAAACTTGACTGTAGCAGGAACAACAACTGCAGTAAACTCAACAACGGTTCAGTTAGGTGATAACATTATTGAATTGAATGGTAATGGTGCAGTAAATGGTGGATTGTGGGTTAAAGACCCAACTTCACCGAATACTGCAACTGGTTCGATAATTTGGGATTCTACAAATGATTATTGGAAGGCGGGAGTTAAAGATGTGGAATCAAAAATTCTTTTAGCAGGAGGAGATTCGGTAGTTTCTAGTTCCGCACAAGTTGTTGGTATTTTACAATCGCTTAATACGTTTAGTAGTTCTCAAGATAATAAAAATACAACTTTAGCAGCATATACGGCATCGGTTGATGGTAAATTTAATGCAGTTCAAATAGTAACAAGTTCTTTAAATTCAGCAACTGCATCTTTATATTCTTATACTGCTTCTTTAAATAATAGATTAAATAGAATTGAAGAAAGCACTTCATCACTTAATACATTTAGTGCATCACAAAATGTAAAAGATGAAACTTTAAGATTATACACTGCAAGTGTTGATAGTAAATTCACAACTTTACAAACATACACTGCAAGTGTTGATAGTAAATTCACAACTTTACAAACATACACTGCAAGTGTTGATTCTACGATTGAAAGATTAAAAGAATCAACTGCATCGTTAAATTTATATACTCAATCAAACGATACAACCAATACTACTCAAAATACAAGATTAAGTAGATTGGAAGAATCGACTGCAAGTTTAAATACATTTAGTGCAAGTATAAATGGACATGTTTCCGATATAAACATCTATACTTCATCTATAAACGGACACGTTGCTGACATAAATGCATGGACGGGTTCTCAAAAACAAAAAGATACAACATTAGAGTCAGTAACCGCATCTTTAAATTTACAAACCGCATCATTTAATACATGGACTGGGTCAACATTCCAACCATTTTCAACTTCGGTAGATGGTAGATTGGATTCATTGGAATACACCGTAACTATATTAAGTCCTGGTGGATTGGAAGCATCACTGTTATCTATTAATTCGGCAACACAATCATTACAATTAGTAAGTCAATCATTACATTTATATACAGCTAGTTTGAACGATACTATTGCAAGATTGAAAGAATCAACTGCAAGTATTAATTTAACAACCGCATCTATAAATGGTCATATTGCTGATATTAATGTATGGAGTGGTTCTGCAAAAACTTCTATAACTACTTTAGAAACCAAAGCAACTACATTACAAACTTATACTGCTTCAATTGATACAAAGTTCACAACTTTACAATCTTTAACTGCATCCAACTTAGCAAGATTCCAAAGAATTGAAGAATCAACGGCATCGTTAAATTCTTACACTTCATCATTAAAAACAGCAATAACAGTTGCAGGTTCAGATGTGACAGTTAATGGTAATTTGACAGTGGTTGGAACAACAACACAAATTAATTCAACACAAGTTAATATTGGTGAAAATATATTAGAATTAAATTACGGTGGGTCAGCTACTACATCGGGTATATATACAAAAGATGCAACGGGCGTTTCAACCACATCGGGTTCACTTCTTTGGGATGCAACCAATGATATGTGGATTGCTGGTAAAAAAGGAACTGAAGCAAAAGTATTAACAGATGGAATGGGAATAATATCCGGTTCCGGTCAATTGGGAAGTTATGAAACTACCGGTAGAGGAATAATTTCATCTTCTGCTCAAATTGATGTATTATTTAATTTGGATGGAATCGTTTCATCTTCTGCACAATTACCAAACTTTGAAACAACAGGTAGAAATATTATATCAGGTGCTGCGCAATTAACAAACTACGAAACAACAGGTAGAAATATTATATCAGGAGCTGCACAATTAACAAATTATGAAACTACCGGTAGAGGTATTATCTCCGGAGCAGCGCAACTGACAAATTATGAAACTACCGGAAGAGGTATTGTATCAGGTTCTTCTCAAATAAATGGAACACAGATTTCAAACAATACTATATCAATTGCAGGAACATCAGTTGCATTAGGTGGAAGTATTACATTGGGAACTATAACAGGTGGTAGTGGAATTATATCGGGTTCAGGACAATTAGCAAATTATGAAACTACAGGTAGAGGAATTATATCTTCATCTGCACAAATTGATACATTATTTAATTTAGATGGAGTAGTTTCTGGTTCATCTCAAATTAACTTTACCCAATTAAGTGGAATATCTGCAAATATAATTTCATCATCTTCGGATACTGCACAGGTTGATATGATTATTACCGGTGGTAGTATATCTGCAAACTTAAAAGGTGGTGTTGTATCTGGATCGGGTCAAATAGATGTATCTTCAACAACCGGCGATATTGCATTGGGAAGTAGAACATCGGGTAATTATGTTGCAACAATAACGGGAACAGAAAATCAAATTGTAGTATCTGGAAATGGTGTCGAATCGGCAGCAATAACATTATCAACTCCACAAAATATAAATACATCAGCAAATGTTCAATTTGGTTCTTTGGGAATTGGAACTGCAGCAAGTGGTGTAAGTGGTGAAATTAGAGCAACTGGTGATATCGTAGCATTCTATTCTTCTGATGAAAGATTAAAAGAAAATATCCAACCAATTGTTAATGCTTTGGAAAAAGTTGAAGCAATAAGTGGTAACACATATGATTGGAAAGATGGATTTGAAACAATTCATTCACATAAAGGACATGACTTGGGAGTGATTGCACAAGAAGTTCAATCAATATTACCTGAAGTCGTAATGGAAAGAGAATCGGGATATTTAGCTGTAGACTATGTAAAATTAGTTCCAGTATTAATTCAAGCGGTTAAAGAATTATCTGCAAGAGTTAAGGAATTGGAAAATAAATAAATATTTATAGACATTATATAATAAAACGTACTAAAAAGAAGGTAAACTAGATGGCACTTAAATTTAGACGTGGGACAACCGCACAGAAATCAGGTTCGTTAGCATTTGGAGAACCATATGTAAACACAACATTAGGAACATTACAAATTGGTTTAGATAGTGGGGATATTACGTTAGCAACACAAGGAACGGCTAGTTCAGGACAATTTGGAGCTATATCTGGTTCTTCTTTGGAAATTTCCGGAAATGCATCTATTGGTGGTAATTTAACATTGGGTGGTAACATTACAATAGGTGACCAATCATCCGATACGGTTGTTGTTTCTGCTAATTTAAGTTCATCGTTAATACCAAAAGATAATGATGCTTTTGATATCGGTATACCATCTAAAAGATATAAAACAATCTATGCACAAAATATAAGTGCTAGTCTTATAACAATTGAGTCAGGTAGTTGGTCAGAATTACAATTAAAAAATACCGATAGAGGAATTAGTTATCACCTACAAAATACAGCAGGTGCAAACTTTTCTATACACAATGATGTAATAGGTTCTTCTGTATTTAGAATAGATTCGGGATCAACATTAGCACAATCGCATGTGCATATTTTTTCTAATTTATATGTTTCAACTGGAAGTCTTTTTGTAGGAGAATCAATAATAGCATCGACTGGTTCTTTTGAAAAAATTATTGCAACAAGTGATATTAGTGGTTCAATAGTAGGTATAGGAAATGTAACAAATTACTCTGGATCGGTTAATAGTAAATTTATAGCTACTCAAAATATTACTACAAACTTAAATGCATTCACTGCATCGGCAGATACTAAATTTTCTACTCTTCAAACATATACTGCAAGTGTTGATTCTAAAATTTTAAGAATACAAGAATCAACCGCATCATTGAATTCATTCAGTTCATCTGAAAATACTAAATCTGCAACATTAGCATTATATACTGCGAGTGTTGATACCAAATTCACAACTCTTCAAACTTTAACTGCTTCAATGGCAGCACAAGTTAGTAGATTGCAAGAATCAACTGCATCACTTAACGCATTTAGCGCATCAGAAAATACAAAATCAGCAACACTTCAAACATATACTGCAAGTGTTGATACTAAGTTTACAACTTTACAAACCTACACCGCAAGTGTTGATTCTAAAATTTTAAGAATACAAGAATCAACTGCATCATTGAACGCATTTAGTGCATCGGAAAATACTAAATCTGAAACTTTAAGATTATACACCGCATCAATTGATACAAAGTTCACAACTTTACAAACTTTAACAGCATCTGTTCAATCACAATTAACCGATATACAAGGCTATACATCTTCATTAAAAGCAGCAATTACTGCAAGTGGAGTAAATGTGACAATAAACGGAGATACGACTGTTAAGGGTAATTTCTTTGTACAAGGAACACAGACGGTTGTAGATTCTACGACAGTAAACATTGCAGATAACATATTAGTATTAAATGCAGCAGGAACTTCCGATGGTGGTTTGGTTGTAAGAGATGCAACGGGTGGAACAACTACATCAGGTTCATTCTTATATGATGTAACAAACGATTTTTGGAAAGCTGGTAGATTGGGAAGCGAATCTCAAATTTTAGTAGCAGGTGGAATGGGTGTTGTATCCGGTTCTGCACAAATAGTTGGTGTATTAAGTAATTTAAACACATATACATCTTCACAAGATACTAAAAATAATACATTACAAAGTTATACTGCAAGTATTGATACGAAATTTACGACAATTCAATCTTTAACTGCTTCTAATGTAAGTAGATTAACAAATTTAGAAAGTGCAACTGCAAGTTTATTAATTGAAACTTCTAATTTAGAATTATTTACATCATCTATTAATACTACCATTAAAACAAAATTAGATACAGATGGTGTAATTAGTAGTAGTTTACAATTAAGTGGAAGAACAATACCAAACTTATCAGGTTCATTCACAGGTTCATACACAGGTTCATTTAGTGGTTCATTCAGAGGACCTTTGATTGGTGTAGCAGATTATGCAGCAACGGTTGCAACTGTAACAACAAACACAACAACGGATACTACATTATATCCATTATTTTCAGAAACACAATCACCAAATACATACATATCTTTAAGAACTCACGCATCTGGTTCATTCTTCTACAATGGTGTGACTAGACAAGTAAATGCGGAAGGATTTGTTGGGGGAATATTTGCAACAAATGGTGTAGTTTCGGGTTCATCACAAGTATTGGATATATTAAGTTCCTTAAACACATACACAGGTTCAAATAATACAACTAATACTACACAAAACGATAGATTAAGTAGATTAGAAGAATCAACTGCAAGTTTAAATTCATTGACTTCTT
>JACCED011727320.1_pt1 | contig 82443 bp, 63 predicted proteins | sample 7455021 | NCBI WGS metagenome assembly JACCED01 (sample SAMN15323456, study PRJNA562643) | freshwater metagenome | isolation source: river surface water | place: USA:Blue River Watershed | collected 2017-08-19 | reverse complement strand
TCAATGATAGGATCCAACAAACCTGTTGGACGAATCAACTGTTCCACAATCACCCCTTCAGATTCACGAATCTCAAATTCTGCCGGAGTTGCACTCACATAAATGGCCTGTTGAATCATGCCATAAAATTCTTCAAATTGAAGCGGTCTATTATCAAGTGCTGCCGCAAGTCGGAACCCGTAATCCACCAAATTGATTTTTCTGGATCTGTCACCGCCATACATTGCTTTAATCTGTGGCATTGAAACGTGACTTTCGTCCACCACCAACAGATAATCTTTGGGGAAATAATCCAGCAAACAGAAAGGTCTATCCCCCGGATTTCTGCGGTCAAAATAACGGCTATAGTTTTCAATACCATTGCAATAACCCAATTCACGGATCATTTCAAGGTCGAAGTTCACACGTTCCTCCAATCTCTTTGCTTCCAAGTGTCGACCCTGCATTTTGAATTCCTCAATTTGCAGCACCAAATCGTCTTGTATTTGATAGATAACCGATTGCAGCCTGTCACGAGGCGACACATAGATTTGCGCCGGATAAATGGCACAATCTTTCAACGTTTCTATTTTCTTACCAGATTCGGGCTCAAAGCTGTAAATTTCCTCAATTTCATCCCCAAAAAAGATGATGCGATACGCCAAATCGTTATAAGCCAAATGCACATCCACCGTATCGCCTTTTACCCTGAAGGTAGAACGTGCAAATTCAGCCGTGGTTCTGCTATACAAACTTTCTACCAATTTGAACAGCAATTGTTGTCTTGAGAGACGTTGACCGGTGCTCAAACGGATGATGGTATTTTCATAATCAGCGGGGTTTCCGGCACCGTAAATGCAGCTAACACTGGCCACAACAATCACATCCCTCCTGCCCGACAACAACGTTGAAACCGTGCTCAACCTCATTTTCTCAATTTCCTCATTGATGTTGAGGTCCTTTTCAATGTAAGTATTTGTGGTAGGAATGAACGCTTCAGGCTGATAGTAATCGTAATAACTCACAAAATACTCAACCGCATTGTTCGGAAAAAACTGCTTAAATTCACCATACAGCTGGGCCACTAAGGTTTTGTTGTGACTCAAGACCAAAGTAGGTTTTTGCGTTTGTTGAATCACATTGGCAACCGTAAAGGTTTTCCCTGAACCTGTTACCCCCAATAAGGTTTGCGCCCGAAGTCCCTCATGAATCCCTTCAACCAATTGCGCAATTGCCTGGGGCTGATCGCCTTTAGGCGTGAAGGGTGACTCTAAATTAAATTCGGGCATTTCGCAAAGTTACAAAGAAAATGCCCCGAATTTTCGCTTCTTCGATTATTCAATGATCAACTTTTGCGAATACTGTTTGCCGTCAATCTCTACCATTACCGCATAAATACCCGCAGCAAAATTGGTGCAATTGAGTTCGTATCTGCCAGCAATCATGATGCCTTTGTGTACCACACTGCCCCCAGCATTCATCACCAGAATATTTGCGTTTTTCACAAAAAATAATGGAGAAAAGATGTGCACTTTCTGCGACGCAGGATTCGGATACATTTGAATACCAACACTTTCAAAGTCATTCGTTGAAGCAGGCTTTTGAACCGTCACCGTCTTCGATTTTTGAGTCCCCAAACAGCCAAAACTATCGGTTTCCGTCACTTTAACAGTGGCCGTAATCGGTGGCGTATTCCATTTGATTACTACTTGACTGCTGTTTCCACCACTCAACTTTGTACCGCCAGTAATCACCCAATTGTACACCGACTTGTTCTTGGCAACCACCACATTGAAGGTGTCTTGTGCCAATAAAGTGGTGGCCTTGCCCACAATGTTCACATCAACTGGTTTCGGGAAAACCACCAAGGTATCCATCACAGAGTCAATGCAATACATCCCCAAACGCTCCACCAATTTCACAGGGTAAATACCGGGAGCGGCATAAATTTTCAATCCATTTTTTAACGTATCAATACCGCCAACACCATAAGTCCATTGATGCTTTAATGCCTTAATCGGCGTTGATTTATTCGTCAAACTGAACATGTTGTTTGTGATGCATTGGCTGTCGTTATTGACTAAAAATTGGGCAATGGGCTTTTCAAAAACCGTGATTGAATCAGACCAATTTTCGGTGCATCCATCTTCGTTGGTTACAATTAAATTCACTTGGTATTTGCCACTTGTGTTAAACACACATTGGGTGGTTTTATTCATGGTTTTCACCAAAGTGTCTGCCCCAAAATCCCAAGCAATGTCCGTGATTTTACGCCCAAAACTGTCCGATGTATTTGTAAATTCAACGGGTGTAGTTGCACAGGTTTGAGAATATTTAAAATTCACCTTCATGCATTTGGTATACACATACCAAAGTTCATTTCCGTATTCTGGGTGGTCTGCGGTGAAGTACAAAGTATCGTTGTGCAAGGTCAACAATGATGGGTTCGTGCTTTCTGATCCCTCATAAACCTCTTGAATCATGGTTGTAATTTTGCCGTTTGTACGCCACAGTTCTTGACCGTTTACACCATCATTCGCACTGAAATACAACCACTTACCCGCCACTGTCATGTTTAATACATTCGAAGAAATCGATCCTTTTTGAATGTCCTTCACCAAATAAGTGCCAGCAGTGGTTCCGTTTGTCACCCACAATTCGTTTCCATTGCTTCCATCATCGGCCAAGAAGTACATGAGGGTGTCTACCACCACGAATTTCGTGGGATTGCTGCTGCCACTTCCCGATGCAATGTCTAGGAACAATTCTGTTCCAGAGGCGGTTCCATCGGTACGGTACAATTCCCTTCCTGTGCTTGCTGTGTTGGCAGAAAAGTAGACGTATTTTCCAAACTTTTTTAAATTCGAGGGACTTGAACCTCCCGCACCAGTGAGGATGTCCTTCAAAAGTTTCGTCCCAGCCGTGGTTCCATCAGTGGTATACAATTCTGTACCATACGTGTTGTTTCCTGCGGAAAACAACATTTGAGCGGTATCGAGCACAGTTAAATAAGAAGGATTACTTGAATAATAGCTCGAGTAAATGTCCTTCACCAAAGAAACCGAATTTGATTTCGAAGCTTTATACAATTCAACACCGGTTCCCGAAGTGCCATCAGAGGCGCTGAAGAACAATTGGTCTCTGAAAACGGTTAAATTTCCCACTTTATCACCAAGTTTACTGATGTCTAAAGTCATTACTTTCGAACCATAATTGGTGGGTGTAACATAGTATAAATCGGGATAAAAACCACTTTGATTCCAGGTAAAATAGGTTTTTCCATTGAAGGATGTCCAATTGTCGGCCTGCCCATAATAACTACTACTTGTTGTCACCTCGGTTACGTTCACCCCATCTGAGTAAAAATGATCACCGTAAGAGGAATACGGTTCCGTTGTAAAAAAGACCTTTCCACCAACATTGGTGAGTTTTCGAGGTGCTGAAGAATAAGGTGAGTTGGTACCAATATCTTTCACCAATTTAGTGCGAGAAGAATCACCAGAACTGCGCCACAATTCATCTTTGAAACCAGGTTCATTGGCATTAAAAAGCACCCCACCTTTGTATTCTGCGATAGAGGAAATGCCACTTCCAAGAGTGCCATTGTTCACGTCTTTCAGGAGGGATGTTCCTGAAGCAGTGCCATCGCTCACCCAAAGTTCGCGACCTACAATATTGTCGTTGGCAGAAAAATAGAGTTTGCCATTCCAAGTGTAAAAATTGGTGGGTTGACTTGAACCAGCAGCACCGGCCCAAATGTCCTTCACCCTAGAAATCGATGAACCTTTGCACTTGAACAATTCAATATCACCATAATTTGGAGATTCCTGAGCGGTAAAAAACAAGGTATTTCCAACCGCAGTCATGTTGTTAATTTGGGCATCCGTTTGGATGGGATATAAGTCGCGAATCAGGCCAGTTCCAGAGGAAGTTCCTAAACAACGATGAAGCTCTCTTCCGTTGTAACCTGTTGCTGTGAAATACAATATGGTGTCAACCGCAACCAAACTCATGGGCGAAGAACCAGAATTTCCCGCATCAATGTCTTTCATCAACATCACAGAGGTTCCATTGGTTCTGAACAATTCTTGTCCCACAGTGGCATTATAAGCAGTAAAGTACAACCAACCATTACAAACAGTGAGGTAATTCACACTGGAATAATCTGTTGCAGTAGCGGAAGGCACTTTTTTCGTGCCAGAATCTGTTCCATCAGACTTCCAAAGTCCGAGGTATGTTCCGGGAGAGCCCGGAGTAGTGGCGTTGAAATACAAGGTATCTTTGTAAGCGGCCAATGACGAAATGTAAGAACCCGAAGCCCCCAAGTAAACATCTTTCACCAAATAGGTGCCGCTTGAAGTGCCGTCGGTTCTCCAAAGTTCTTGTCCCACGCTCGACGTCGCCACAAAATACAAAATATCTTTACAGATGGTAAACAAAATTGGTTGAGAATTTGCGGTTCCTGGGTTGATATCTTTCACCATGTAGGTACCCGAATCGGTGCCATCGCTGGTGTACAACTCATAATCGCCGCTTGCGCTTGCTCCTGCAGAAAAGTACAGTTTGTTTTTATACTCAAACAAGTTCACCACACCGGAGTTTCCAACACCTGCACGGATGTCTTTGACCAAAGCTGGAGCGGTAGCACCGCTGTCGAGTTTCCAAAGTTCGCGTCCATAATCGGCAGTAGTTGCAATAAAAAAGAGGGTTTTGCCCACTTTGGTTAAGGCAACTGGATCAGACGAAGAGGGTCCTTTGACGATATCGGCAAACAACTTGGTACCTGCGGTGGTTCCATCGGAGCGCCACAATTCTGTTCCGGAAGTAACATTTTTACCATTGAAATAAAGGTATCCATTGACTTCGCAAAATGCTGTTGGATAGCCATTTAGGTAAGTTTGATTGATATCTTTTGTTAGATGAGGGACTTGTGCTGATAGCTGGGCACAGGCTGTTGCAAAAAATGCAAATAAAAAGTGCGATTTAAAAAATTGCATCCACAAAGGTAGCCATTGAATGAAATGAATGTAACATCGCTAAAAAAATGACGCAGGGTTGATGAACACATTCAACGCGCTGGTATTGAAATTTACCACCGTTAATCCTTTTCTGTAAACATATCGTTACCTTTGTGTGAATGAAGGTGTTCGGCCCCGTTCATGCACTCTATAAATCAAACATCCTAAGGCAAATTGCATTTGCCCTTTTTATCCTTTTTGTTTCTCGTCTCGTTTGGTTTTTTGCCAATAAATTTTGGCTCCCAGCAGTGGGTATTCCTGAGTTTATCAAAGCTTTCCTCTACGGATTTTATTTCGATCTGCCCGTCATCGCTTACCTCTTTGCCCCTCTCTTCATATGGCAGCTTGCCCTCCCCAATTTTAGCCTCAAAAACCCCATTGTTACCAAAATATTGTTCCTAATTCCAAACATACTTTGCCTCATTCTCAATGGAATTGATACCGGTTTCTCCAAAATCAATGGCAAACGCAGCGGATTTGAACTCTTTTCTTTGGCGGGGGACGAAGGAAATCACATTGCCCCTTACCTCACCGACAACATTCCATCGCTCATTGCGCTCATCACCTCTTTTGTTCTCATCTATAAACTTACACCAACCGCGGGAAATGCAACTTTTTTATGGAAAAAAAACCGCATTTTTCGCAACCTCATCACCACACCGGCCATCCTTTTTGTGTGGATCATCGCAGCTCGCGGCGGACTACAACTGAGACCCATTCGCAGTATCGACGCCAGCAATTATGTAGATGCCAATATCAGTCCTCTCGTTTACTCAACCCCACTGAATATCATGAGCACTTGGGACAGAGAAGGGAAGTTTTTCAAGCAAAATACCATGTCACTGCAACAGGCAGAAGCCATACTTGGATTGTTGCAACCCGCTGAAGATCAGGTCAAAAACAAAAAGAACATTGTGGTACTGGTGGTAGAAAGTTTGTCGCGCGATTACACCGGCTTCTTGAATCAATCGCCATATACGCCATTTTTGGATTCTTTGTCGAAACAAAGCATCAATTTCACCCATTGCTTTGCCAATGGCTCAAAGAGCATCGACATGGTTCCTGCCATATTTGCGGGATTGCCCAACCTCATGGAGGAGCCTTATATCATGTCGACCTACAACACCAACATCATTGAAAATGCCTTTTTAAAGCACAAAAAAGTTGGGTATGCATCTGGGTTTTTTCATGGATCAAACAATGGCACAATGGGATTTAAATCTTTCCTCAAGCAAACTGGGGTAGACCATTATTTCGGCATCAATGAATACCCCAACAAAGACCGCGACTATGATGGAAATTGGGGAATATGGGACGAGCCATATTTGAAATACGTTGCAGACTGCATCGATACCATGCACAAACCTTGTTTCAATGCAGTGTTTACGCTATCATCGCACCACCCGTATGCTGTCCCTCAACAATACGAAAAAGCGCTTCCTTTTCATCCGAAAACCATACACCGGGCCATTGCATATACCGATTTGAGTTTGAAACATTTCTTCGAATATGCTTCGAAAAAATCATGGTTCAATGAAACCGTTTTTGTGATCACAGGTGATCACACGAGTCATGGATTGTTGGAGTATTTCTATTGTCCATCAGGACGTTATGAAATTCCATTCTTGATTTATTCCCCAGGAATTGTCCCTCAAAAAATTAAAAAATCTGTTTCTCAATGCGACATCATGCCTACGCTTGCGGCCGCAATGGGCAATGAAATTCACTATGCCGGTTTGGGTAAAAATGCGTTCGATAAAAATTACGAGGGATATTCGATGCATTACGACAAAGGGTTGTATTACATGATTCAATATCCGTATTCAATGGGGATGAATGAAAATGGGGAAGTAAAGGTGTTTCAGAAGCAAATTCGAAATTACCCAAAGCCAACAAAATTGGCACATAACGGAAAGGTTTACAATAAGATGAATGAAACCTTAACCGCCTATTTAACGGTGTTCACAGAACGCTTAAAATCCAATAAATGGAGATAGAATTTTGCGTATCTTTGCAGCAATGCAAGAGGTAGCAAAAAAACCAGAAGAACTCAGCAAAGAAGCATTTATTCAACAAGTTCTTGAAGATTATCGCATTGCCTTTGAAAGCCGTCAGGCTTCACTATTGGGTAGAAAAGAAGTACTTACCGGTAAGGCAAAATTTGGAATTTTTGGTGATGGCAAAGAAGTTGCCCAACTCGCAATGGCGAAAGTTTTTGAAAAAGGCGATTGGAGAAGTGGATATTACCGCGACCAAACGTTTATGTTTGCCAAAGGTTTGTCGGACGTTCAAAAATTCTTTGCGCAACTCTATGCAGACCCCTCTGTAGAAAACGAACCAGCAAGTGGCGGTCGTTCAATGAATGGTCACTTTGCAACCCGTTTGCTCGATGAAAACGGCAACTGGTTGTCGCAAAACGACCGTTTTAACGTGAGTGCCGATATCTCTCCAACTGCAGGTCAAATGCCACGTTTATTGGGTTTGGCAGTTGCTTCTAAGTTGTACAGAGAAAACACAGAATTGCATCAATATACCCAGTTTTCGAACAAAGGAAATGAAATTGCCTTTGGTACCATTGGAAATGCCTCTACTTCTGAAGGAATTTTTTGGGAAGTAATCAATGCTGCCAATGTCATGCAAGTACCTATGCTCATGAGCGTTTGGGACGATGGATACGGTATTTCTGTTCCCGCAAAATACCAAACTGCCAAAGAAAATATCTCTGCCATTTTAAGCGGATTTCAAACCGATAAAAATGGCAAAGGAATGGAAATTCTCACCGCTAGAGGTTGGAATTACGCAGAACTTTGCAACACTTACAAACAAGCAGCAGATATCTGCCGCGAAAAACATACCCCAGTATTGGTGCATGTAACCGAGGTGACTCAGCCTCAAGGTCATTCAACCAGCGGTTCACATGAACGTTACAAATCGAAAGAACGTTTGGAATGGGAAGTGGAATACGATTGTATTGCACAAATGAGAAAATGGATCATTGAAAGTGGGTTCTCGCAACCAAACGACCTCGATGCCCTTGAAAAAACAGCCATTGAAGCTGTCAGAAATTCTCAAAAAGCAGCGTGGAACAATTTTGCAAGCTCTATCAAGTCAGACGTTGCAGAATTTGTAAATGCACTTCAAAGTGCAGTAAATGCTGGCATCTCCGCTCCAATTGTTGCGGAAACTGCAAAAAATATTCAAGAAATTAAAGACCCAATCCGCCGTGATTTGGGAAATGCACTCCATAAATGTTTGCGCGCTACCGTGAATGAATCAGCTTCAGCACGTCAACCCCTTTTGGATTATTTGAAACATTTCAATGAAATCAATGGCGCTCGCTACAGCTCTCACTTGACCAGCGAAAGTTCATTGAATGTGCTCAATGTTGCAGAAGTTCCTGCGCAATACACCGACGAGATTGTTGATGGATATCAAGTAGTTAGGGCTTGCTTTGAAGCCAATATGGAGCGCGATCCGCGTATTTTTGCCTTCGGTGAAGACGTTGGTAAAATTGGCGACGTTAACCAAGGTTTCTCTGGATTGCAAGAAAAATTTGGTGAACTCAGAGTCACCGATAAAGGAATCAGAGAATGGAGTATTTTGGGAGAAGGTATTGGTGCTGCAATGCGCGGACTTCGCCCAATTGCTGAAATTCAATACCTCGACTATTTACTCTATGCGCTCGAACCAATGAGCGATGATTTGGCTACCATGCAATATAGAACCAAGGGTGGACAAAAATCTCCGGTAATTGTGAGAACCCGCGGTCATCGTTTGGAGGGAATTTGGCACAGTGGTTCTCCTATGGGAATGATCATCAATGCCGTAAGAGGTATGCATGTTTGTGTTCCACGCAACATGACACAGGCGGCAGGTATGTACAACACCTTGTTGCGTTCCGACGAACCTGCATTGGTTGTAGAGTGCTTAAACGGATACCGTATTAAAGAAAAATTACCAAGCAATATTTCCGAATTTACAGTGCCTTTTGGTAAACCTGAAACTTTGAGATTCGGTGAAGATGTAACCTTGGTAACCTATGGTTCTTGCTGCCGTATTGCTGCAGAAGCCGCTGATATGTTGGCAGAAGCGGGCATTCGTGTTGAAATCATTGACGTTCAAACATTGTTGCCTTTCGATGTAAACCATAGCATTGTGGAAAGCATCAAAAATACCAACAGGGTGGTGTTCTTAGATGAAGACGTGCCTGGTGGAGCTTCCGCTTATATGTTGCAACAAGTGGTTGAAAATCAAGAAGCTTACAAATATCTAGATAGCAAACCAATCACCATTGCCGCCAAACCACACCGTCCGGCATACGGCAGTGATGGTGACTATTTTTCAAAACCAAGTGCCGATGAAGTGTACGCTACCATCTATCAAATGATGCATGAAGCAAATCCTTCAAAATGGCCGAGTTTATTTTAATATACTGTGAACCAACCCGTTATACATCCTTACTTAAGACTTAGTGGTTTAGAACCATTTACCCTAACCCCCGATACCAACTTTGTCAATATCGGAGAAAGAACCAATGTTACTGGTAGTAAGAAATTTGCCCGTTTGATTTTATCGGGAGATTACAACACTGCCCTCGATATTGCCCGCCAACAAGTAGAAAATGGTGCTCAAATTATCGACGTTAACATGGATGAAGGGATGCTCGATGGTGTTCAAGCAATGACAACCTTCCTCAATTTAATTGCCTCAGAACCAGATATTTCCAGAGTGCCAATTATGATTGATAGCAGCAAATGGGATGTGATTGAAGCGGGACTTAAATGCTTGCAGGGAAAAGGAATTGTCAATTCAATATCCCTCAAAGACGGAGAAGCCGCCTTTATCCAAAAAGCCAAATTGGTGAAACGCTACGGTGCTGCCGTTGTGGTGATGGCATTTGATGAAACAGGACAAGCCGATACATTTGAACGCAAAATTCAAGTCTGCAAAAGAAGTTACGATTTACTTGTAAATGAGGCCAATTTCAATCGCAATGATATCATTTTCGACCCGAATATTTTGACCGTTGCAACCGGAATTGATGAACATAACAACTACGCCGTTGATTTTATCAATGCAACCCGTTGGATCAAGGAAAACTTACATGGTGCGAAAGTAAGCGGTGGTATTTCGAATATTTCTTTCTCATTTCGTGGTAACGACCCTGTGCGCGAAGCCATGCATGCTGCATTTCTATATCATGCCATCAAAGCGGGGCTCGACATGGGAATTGTGAATGCCGGAATGATTGAAGTGTACGAAGAAATTCCAAAAGAATTGCTTGAACATTGCGAAGACGTTCTGCTCAACCGTAGATCAGATGCAACCGAACGCTTGGTGAATTTCGCCGAAACAGTAAAAGGCAAAAAGATCGAAAAAGTTGAAGAACAAGAATGGCGTTCTTTTCCTGTTGAAGAACGTTTAAAGCATAGCCTTGTTAAAGGCATAACAGAATTTATTGACCAAGATACCCAAGAAGCTTTGGATCTATTAAATGACCCATTGGGAGTAATTGAGGGACCATTGATGGCGGGAATGAACTATGTAGGAGATTTATTTGGTGCAGGGAAAATGTTCTTGCCTCAAGTGGTAAAGTCGGCCCGTGTAATGAAAAAATCTGTGGCTTACCTTCAACCTTTCTTAGAAGCTCAAAAACTGAACAATCCCAACGCACGTGCTCAAGGTAAAATCCTTCTCGCAACTGTAAAAGGTGATGTTCATGACATTGGTAAGAATATTGTAGGTGTTGTACTTGCTTGTAACAACTACGAAATAGAAGATATGGGTGTGATGGTGCCTGCCGATAAAATATTGGCTCGTGCCAAAGAATGGGGCGCCGACATCATTGGATTGAGCGGACTCATTACCCCAAGTTTAGACGAAATGGTTCACGTAGCATCAGAAATGAACCGTTTGGGCATGAAACAACCCCTGTTAATTGGTGGCGCTACAACTTCAAGGGTTCATACCGCTGTAAAAATTGCGCCGCAAACCCAATACCCCGTGATTCACGTGCTCGACGCAAGTCGTTCGGTTCCAGTTGCCGGACAACTATTGAATCCTGAAACCTATCACATTTTCTCAGACAAACTTCGCCAAGAATATAGCGAGTTGGCAGATAATCATGCCAAACGTCAATCAATCAAAGATTTTATCCCTTATGATGAGGCCGTAAAAAATGGCCTTGTTCACAACAATGTCGTTTCAAAACCAAATCAACTTGGGTTTTATCAGTTGAAAAACATTGATATTCAAACATTAAGAGAAACCATTGACTGGACGCCTTTCTTCCAAACTTGGGAATTGGCCGGTCGATATCCAGATATTCTTCAAGATGAAATTGTGGGAACAGAAGCCCAAAAATTGTTTCATGATGCCAATGCAATGTTGGATGAATGGACACAAAATCAGTCTGTTCAATGTGAGGCTTCCTATTTCATTTTGCCCGTAAAAAGAAGCAACGATGATGTGACTGTTTACCACCACGAAAATCAATCTGAGGCACTGGCTAAATTTCACTTTTTAAGACAACAGCGCAAACTGTCTAATGGGGTTCCTAACTTGTCATTGGCCGATTTCTTATCTCCTTCGGAGATGGATTATTTGGGGGGATTTGCGGTTACGGCTGGAATTAACCTTAAACCCATAGTAGAAGCTTTCGAATCAAACCACGATGACTATAACAGCATCATGGCCAAAGCGTTGGCCGATAGATTGGCGGAGAGTTTGGCTGAGTACTTACACCTCAAAGTGAGAACTGAATATTGGGGCTATGCAAACAGCGAAAATCTTTCAAACGAAGATTTGATTCGTGAAAACTACCGTGGAATCAGACCTGCACCTGGCTACCCAGCTTGTCCCGATCACTCTGAAAAAGCCACCTTATTCAACTTGTTCGAAAAGCAGTTTCCTTTGCAAATATCCCTCACTGAAAGTATGGCCATGATGCCTGCAGCCAGTGTGAGTGGGTTCTATTTTGCCAATGAACAATCCAAGTATTTTGCAGTAGGAAAACTCAGTCAAGACCAAGTTGAAAACTATTCAGAACGCAAAGGAATGTCCCTCAAAGAAATTGAGCGTTGGTTGAGTCCCGTTTTGGGTTATTAAATCCTCAGAAAATTACTTTTTGAACGGATTGCTATACGCAGGGTTGGTGAGGAACTTCTGATCTGTCATAGACAGTAAATAAGCTTTCAAATCTGCTTTCTGCTGTGCCGACAAATTCAAGTGAATGCCGCCGTGATCCATTAATGGATGCAAATTTGGAGAATTAAAGTTTACCTTATCGCTGTAGTGGTCAATCACTTCATCGAGGGTTTTGAAACGACCGTCGTGCATGTAAGGCCCTGAAACTTCAATATTAAGCAAAGAGGGGGTTTTGAAGAGCCCAACGCTCGTAGGTTTATTGTCTATGGCACCCAAACCTTTATCTGTAGGCACTGCGTCTAGACCATTGTTTGCAAAACCACCCATATTCAAATTTTGTTGTTGCACCAATTCGCCACCATGGCAATGAAAACAGTCGGCACCATTGGTTACACCGTTTTTGAAATCCACCAAGCCATTGAATAGAAATGCACCTCGCAACTCAGATTGCGACATTAGTTGAACGCTATCGCCTGGAAAGAAGCGGTTGAAACGAGAGTTATTACTCACGATGGTGAGCATGAATTGCTCCATGGCTTTGGCCATATCCACCAAATTTGGTGGATGACCGAATGCTTTATTAAAGTACTCTTTGTAACGCGCAATATTTTTAAGTTTACCCTCCAATTTCGGCAAGGTCATGGCCATTTCATTGTGTGCTTGAATGGGTTCGAACACAAGGTCTCTCAAATTATTGACTCTTAAGTCCCAGAAAAACTTCTTGCTGTAAGCCATGTTGAACAACGAAGGGGCGTTGCGATGGGTTTTCAATCCGAAAGCACCAGATGAAACAGGCATAGGATCGGCAAAAGCAAATTCTTGCTTATGACAAGAGGCGCAGCTGATGCTACTGTCGTAAGATAATACCGGATCATAAAAAAGCATCCTACCCAAATAAACACCTTCCAGAGTAAATGGATTATCGGAAGGTAAAGGTGGTATTCCAAATTCTTTCGGAAAGATGTCCAAGGCTGAAATTTGGGTGGGCACATACGTACTTGTGCTATTTGAGCCCGCATTTCCCTCTTTCTGACAAGAAGAAATCGTAGCAATCATCAGAAAAACAATTACACTATTTTTTGCATTTTTTACAAATTTCATGAGTGTGATGTTTTGAATGTTGAACGTCAATTAAGATTAATCTTGTTGTAAATTACTCTACCGCTGTTAAGGTAAATGCAGCAACGATATTTTGAACCACTTTATCCATGAGGGCTACTTCTGCAGTACCTTCAGAATGACTTACCGAGCCACTCGCAAGTTTGATGCTATTAGGATTTGCGAAAAAATCTTCTGCATTGCTACGAATGTTTGCTGTCTTCAATGTTTTGCCGATGGTAAAATTCAAATTCAAGGTGATTTTTTTGGGATATCTATCTGTTGCAGTATGAAAACTAAAACCTTGAATGGTATTGCTGCTCGAATCTTTTTTGTAATTTCCATCCAAAGCATGAAAAATGTAACCACTAGACCAGCCCCAATGCAATCCAGTTGTGAACCCATTTAAAGGATGATTGGCTGGCCACTTTGCCGGATCATCATGATTCACATCATAATCCAAACCAAGCAAAAAAGTAATGCCTTTGTAATCTCCTTCTGGAATGTTTCTAACTGTTCTGGAATTTTTACTCGACTCCAAATAATTCACATACTGATACCCATCTCCCAATTGAACCGTATCTCCGTTAGTTTTGATCAATGCAACATGCGATAATATCATGGCCCAATTCGATACTGCCATTCTCTCTCCTTCAGATTTTGGAACATGCCCTATGCCCGAAATTTCAGATACATCTTTACCACCCAACAAACCCGTAAATTTCAATGTTATCCCATTAGAATTGTCGACTACCACAGGTGGATTGTTTTTCTCTGGTTCACACGAAGTCATCAATACCATCAACGCCAACGCAACCGCGCCAGCATACATTGCAGTTTTTAAAGTTTTAGCCATTTCTTCGAATATACTAAATTTTCTGTATTTATCCTAATAAAATAGGTGCCACGAGCGAGTTGCGACATGTCCAAGAGCATATTTCCCGTAGTTCCTTGATTGAGAAACACCTCCCGCACTTTGTCGCCAATTGCATTGTATACCTCTATCTTTTTTAAATTCGGATTCCGTGAATACACCCGTAAAATATCGGTACCGGGATTTGGCAGCAACCAAATTTCCTCGTTCTGTATGGTATTCTGGTTGACCCCTCCAACCGACGCCTTAGCCAAGACTGTCACATTTGGGTCAAAAATGGCCGTATCACAAGAAAAAGGCAATTCAAAAACAAATGAATCACTCAACTTGCTTGGTTCAAATACCATCAATTTTGATGTCGATTTGTTCTGAAATAAAACTGGGACCTTCACAAACCAAAAAGGAACTTCAGCATTGGAAGGGGTTTGATCAATTTTCACCTTCATTTTATTGCCAACTTGATTCCAATTAATTTTCAAATAAGGAAATCCTTCTCCAAAAAACCACTGTTGAAAAAATACAGACAAATCCATTCCTGAAGCTTTCTCCATCTCGAATTGTAACTCAGGGGTATATCCAAATCCATATGCATTTGTTCCCGACAGATAATTTCTACACCCTTGAAAAAAAGCCGAATCACCAATCTTATTCCTCAACATGTGGAGCACCCAAGCCCCCTTGTTGTATGTTAATCGTCCATTGAAAAGCACATTGACTTTGGAGGTATCTGAGGGACAAACGCTGCCATTCGGATCACTACAAATATCATTTCTCATGCCTCTGAGCTTGGTTCTAAAGTCATTTGGTGACTTTAAAAATTCGTAGGTTAAACACGTCAAATAAGTTGCAAAACCTTCATTTAACCATAAATCTTGCCAACTACCACAAGTAACCATATCGCCAAACCACATATGGGCGAGCTCATGAGCCATTAAATCAAACGAAAAATTAACCATAAAGCTCATGGTTTGATGCTCCATTCCTCCGCCCCATGTAAATTGAGCATGACCATATTTCTCTTTGATGAAGGGATATCGGGTAAACAAACTATCGAACAGCCTCAACATCGGCAATATGGGCTTTGTTTCTTCAAAAGCCGTATTTTTAAATTGAGGAAATACATAGTTTAAGACCGGCATTGAGTCATTATAATTTCTAAATTTCGCATAATGCGTAAATTCATCGTAATTGGTAACCGCTATAGCAACTAAATACGTAGCAATTGGATAACGATGTTTCCAATGAAAAACAATGGCTGTATCTCCTTCCAAAGTGGTGTCAACCAACAATCCATTTGATCCAACCTTCAACGTTTTATCTGTATGTACGAAAATATCTATTGAATCAATTTTGTCGTGTAAAGTTTGCTTACAAGGCCACCAAGAAGGAGCTCCATAAGGTTGACTTAAGGTATGAATAACAGGTCCAGTTTTGTGATTGTCGTACACAAACGACCCAAAACCCGAACCATTTGCTGGGTATCCCTCATAAAAGATTTCAAATGAATCTTGAACGTTTTGCAACCATTTTCCAGACTTGTAAACGTATAGCGCATCACCCTTTCTCGTAAAATTTGCTGGCGCACCTTGGTACAAAACCTGACTTACCGTAAGTCCGCTCACGATATCAACTCCCAAAGAATCAATATCTTCAACCACTGTAAATTTAAACAAGACAGAACCTTTGAAAAAGGCATTCTTTTTAGGATTCACAAACCAATTACAACGGTGATAATCAATATTATAACCGTGATTCACCACTGAAGAACCTCGACGTTGAATTCTAGCTATAACATTGGCTTTTTCAGCACAAATTAACTCTTCGGGCACCTGAGCAACCGTCCCTCCGAATAAAAAAAAGGTTAAAGCAAATACCAATCGGAACTTCATTACACAAAGTTCGTGAATTTTAGTGATAGATTTTAAGCGACGCTCAAAAAGCGCGTTATTTGCAATGTGAAATACAAATGGTTGCCCGTTTTCTTGATTGTGCTGTTGGGATGTGTGTGGGGAAGTTCCTTTATTTTAATGAAAAAAGGGTTGCAAGTATTTAGTCCAGTGCAAGTTGCAGGACTTCGACTCACCTTAGCAGGAATTTTTTTATTTCCATGGTTTCTAAAATACTCGGTATTCAAATCTTACCACCACCCTTTTATCGAAGAACATTTATCCAAAACGGAAGATTCAAAAGTAAAAGTGGTTCAACCTAAAGACTATTTTTATTTGTTCATGAGCGGAATCATTGGCAATGCCATACCTGCACTATTTTTTAGTATTGCTGGACAACGAATTCCTTCAGGATTAAGTGGTATTTTGAATGCATTTACTCCAATGTTTACTTTGCTCATGGGCGTTTGGTTCTTTAAAGACAAACTCAGTAAAAACGGACTTCTCGGAGTGGTTACCGGGTTAATTGGAGCGCTATTTCTATTCGGTCCAAGTTTGCTACTAGGCGGACAAAAAATTGATCCAATTGGTGCCATGTTGCCGCTTTTGTCGGCGCTCATGTATGGCTATAACATCAACATTATCAAACACAAACTGTCGCATTTGCCATCCATGGTAAAAACAGCCTACCCCTTTGTTTTTGTAGGATTTATTTATGCCTTTATTCTTTGGAAAACCGACATACTGAGCGTTTGGGAACAGCATCCGCAGCAGGCATGGACAAGTTTTGGCTACATGTTCTTGTTAGGTTTTGTTGGAAGCGCATTGAGCATGGTTATTTTTAACTATTTAATTTTACATACTTCAGCACTTGTAGCCTCAACCAATACTTTTATCATTCCCGTAACTGCTGTCATGTGGGGACTGTTAGACCACGAAACACTGTCGTGGAACATTTTCATTGGATTGGGATTCCTCCTAACTGCGGTTTATATGATTATGCGAAAACGCAATTAAATTGCATTTTCAATAACCGTGAACATTCGCTATTTTTGTGTAAATCATGGCGAACCATTCATTCTTAGCGGCATTGAATATTGAGCAAAATATTCCTAGTGCAAGCACTGGATTACAACATTTTCACTGCAACCAAACCCAAAAATATGTTGATGTGAGTCCTGTAGACTCATTTAAAATAACAGAATTCAACGAATGCGATTCAGATACCTATGAAATGGTGGTGACAAGAGCATTAGAAGCACAAAAAATCTGGCGCACTTGGCCTGCACCCAAAAGGGGAGAAATTGTCCGTCAAATTGGCGAAGCACTTCGTACCCACAAAGAAAATTTGGGGGCTTTGGTGAGTTATGAAATGGGAAAAAGTTTACAAGAAGGTCTTGGAGAAGTTCAAGAAATGATTGATATCTGTGATTTTGCGTTGGGATTAAGCCGTCAGCTATATGGTTTAACCATGCACAGTGAACGTCCCAACCACAGAATGTATGAACAATGGCACCCAATAGGCGTTGTGGGCATCATTTCTGCTTTCAACTTTCCAGTTGCGGTTTGGAGTTGGAATGCAATGATTGCCGCAATCTGTGGAAATTCCTGTATTTGGAAGCCTAGTGAAAAAACACCAGCAACTGCTCAAGCTGTTCAACATATTTTAAAAGAAGTTTGCACCAAGAATGAACTGCCAGAAGGATTGTTTTCTGTCATTCAAGGGGGCAAAACTGTGGGTGAATGGATGTCGAAAGATCACAGAATTCCTATGATATCTGCTACTGGTAGCACCAGGATGGGCAAACAAGTTGGCGAAATTGTAGGAGCCCGATTGGGTAAAACAATTTTAGAATTGGGTGGAAACAATGCCATCATTGTGTCAGAACATGCCAATTTAGAAATTGCAATAGTTGCCGTATTGTTTGGCGCAGTGGGTACTGCTGGCCAACGTTGTACATCGACCAGAAGGCTCATCATTCATGAATCAATTTATGAGTCTTTTAGAGACAAATTGGTTAAAGCTTACGCACAATTGCGCATTGGAAATCCGTTGGATGCACAAAATCACGTTGGTCCGTTAATCGACAAAGACGCTGTTTCGAATTACATGAATGCCATCGAAAAATTAAAAATGGAAGGCGGTAAAGTGTTATATGGTCATTCTATTTTGGAGGGACAAGGGTTTGAATCTGGATGTTATGTAATGCCGACCATTTGCGAAGGGGAAAATCATTTCCAAATTATTCAAGATGAAACGTTTGCACCCATTTTGTACTTAATGAAATACACAACTTTAGAAGAGGCAATTGCACTGCAAAATGGGGTTAAACAAGGTTTATCAAGCGCCATTTTCACAGATAATTTACAGGAAGCAGAGGCATTTTTATCGGCAACGGGTTCAGATTGCGGCATCGCGAATGTAAACATTGGAACATCAGGTGCTGAAATTGGAGGAGCCTTTGGTGGCGAAAAAGAAACCGGAGGCGGTCGCGAAAGCGGTTCTGACGCTTGGAAAGCCTATATGCGCCGTCAAACAAACACCATCAATTATGGAAAAACGTTGCCATTAGCGCAAGGGATTAAATTTGATTTGTAAATAAAATATGAAAAAAGAGTTTAAAGATTACATAATAGATGATCTCAGATAACAAAAAACCTCCCTTTGGGAGGTTTTTTTATGTCCTTCAAAAAATAAAGACGGTTAGAACTGTTGTCCAATGAAGAAGTGCACCTGAGTAGGTTGACCACTTTTCGGAACATCTTTGAAATCAAAACCCCAGGCATAATCCAAGCCAATAAGTCCGAACATAGGCATAAACAATCTCACACCAACACCGGCAGATCGCTTCAATTGGAAAGGATTGTATTTGCTTATATCTGACCATGCATCACCAGCTTCAGCGAAAGCCAATGCATACACAGTGGCAGTTTGACCTGTTGTGATTGCTTGTCGCAATTCCATTGTAAACTTGTTAAAGATTGGAGCACCGGCAGACCCACCCATAGCCGTTTGAGAAATGGTGTAATTATCATACCCTCTTTGAGAGATAATCTCAGTAGCCGCAATGTTAAATCCAAAAATACCAGCTCCACCCACTTGGAAACGCTCGAAGAAAGTAGGACCAATTACCGGATTATAATAACCTAAGAATCCGAATCTAGTTTTGGCCATTAAAACCAATTTCTTATAAATTGGGGTATACCATTCAGCATCAAACTTAAATTTATAAAATTCTGCCCACTTAAACTTCTCTGTTAAGGGCATATTCGCGTAATCTTTTTTGATGATATAGCTCAAAGGAGGTGTCGCCTGAATTGAAGTTGTAATGTTGCTTCCAGAAGTTGGATAGATTGGATCACTCACCGAACTTCTTGCAATTGTAACCTGGAAAGATGGGTTATAAGATATTCCCTGGAATCCTGTTGGAAATCCATAATACGCACCATCCATATTTTGCATTCGATAACGTTGGAAACTCACCAAATATTGAATGTTGAAGAAATCATCTGGCCATTTCAATCGCTTACCCATACTTACGTTGATACCCGTGTTAAAGAATGCTTTTTTTAGCGGGTCGTCTGATTGACGAAAATCAAAACTATTTACTGTATGGAATATCGAAACCGACAATGAATTAGGCTTATTACCACCCAACCACGGCTCTGTGAAAGAAAATGTATAACCCTGATAATTGGCACCATTAGATTGTGCTCTCAACGATAATTTTTGACCGTCTCCAGTAGGAACTGGATTCCATAATTTGGGATGGAATAATTTCCTTGCACTAAAATTATTCAAAACAATACCCGCTGTTCCTATTAATGTAGGTGTGGTACTGTAGCCATTACCTCCCCAACCACCACTCAATTCAATTTGATCAGAGGGTTTCTCAACAAGTTTATATTCAATATCCACTGTTCCATCGGATGCATTTGGCTTAGGATTTACATTCAATTGTTCTGGATCGAATAAGCCAATCGCTGCCAAATCCCTCATTGTTCTTTGGATATCGGTTCTTGAAAATGTATTTCCTGGTTTGGTTCTTAATTCGCGCAAAATAACACGATCAGAAGTTTTTGTGTTGCCTACCCAAGAAACCCTACCAATTACGGCTTGCGGTCCTTCGGTAATGCGAACTTCAAGATCAATGCTGTCATTTACAACTCCCACTTCAACGGGCATCATGTTAAAAAACAAATAACCTGCATCCATGTATAAACTTTGAATATCAAATCCGCCAGGATTGCTAAACAATCGCTCATCGAGTAAAGTTTGATTGAAGATATCTCCTTTTTTTATACCCAACAATGTATCAAGCAAAGAGGTTCTATATTTTACATTTCCCTTCCAGTTGATAGATCTAAAGCGATAAAGATTTCCTTCTACCAAATTTACATGCACCAACAATCTATCATCTCCAAACATGGTTACACTATCGGCAATAATTCTTGCATCTCTGTATCCTTTAGCATGATATTTTTGAATGATATTTGATTTTTCTTCTTCAAATTGAGATTCAATATATTTTGAACTTGCAAAGATGTTCCACTTCAATTTGGTTCTTTTTATTTTCTTGATAGACGCTCTTAGTTCTTTCTCACTCAATGCAGAATTACCCGTAAAAACAAAGTCTCTCACTTTAACTTTCGGTCCTTTGTTAACCACAAAATCAAAATTCTCGAAACCTTGCATAGGCTTTCCTTCTTTATTCAGAGCTTGAGGGCGTTTTACGGAAACTTGAACATTGTAAAACCCCTTTTCTTGATAAAACTTCTCAATTTTCTGAATCGAACGATTCACTAAATTCGGTGTGATATATATACCGCGTGTTAATCCAATTTCTTCTTTCAAGGTTTTCGCTTGAGAATTGGAAATATTTAAAAAACGATGTCCGTTTAATCTCGGTTGTTCCTGTACTACAAATTGAATGGTCACAGAATTATTGGCCCCTGGAAGAAAATAAACCTGAATATCACTAAAATAATCTTGCTTCCATACATTTTCAATTGCCTTTGGAATGTCGTTGCCTGGTACTTTAATTTCTTGACCAATGGATAAACCTGAATAAAGAATTACCATGGCTTTTTGCACTGGTTTTCCAGAAATTTCGGTTACAATGATATTTTTTATTTTATAAGTAGCAGGTTCAACGAAGTTATAATCAATACTTTGTGCATTTTTATATGCACTATCGTTCAGTTGGGCATTCAAAATACCCGTTAAACTTAAAACGATCATTAAAATCAGTTTCCTCATGAATTATTTTGCAATCTGTTCTGTTGTTTTTCCAAACCTTCTCTCTCTACCTTGGTAATCTAAAACAGCATCTAAAAAATGCTGCTTTGTAAAATCTGGCCAAAGTACATTCGTAAAATAAACTTCAGAGTAAGCAATTTCCCAAAGTAGAAAGTTGCTAATTCTATGCTCACCACTTGTACGAATGAGTAAATCTGGATCTGGATATTCTGCGGTATTCAAATGTTGAGAAATTACTTCATCGGTTACTGCCTCTGGCAACAAGGCACCGTTTTCGATTTCTTTCCCAATTTTTTGTACTGCTTGGGTTATGTCCCACCTGCCACTGTAGCTTAACGCGAGTATCAGTGTGGTTTTATTGTTTTCTTTTGTTATTTCTTCAGCTTTCCTTAATTGATTGGCGCAGTTTCCGGGAAGTTTCTGAATATCTCCCAAAGTTTTCAAACGTATGCCGTTTTTCATTAATTCTGGAAGTTCTTTCTCAATTGAGTCTACCAATAACTGCATCAACGCATTTACTTCAATGGCAGGTCGGTTCCAATTCTCAGTAGAAAATGCATACATTGTCACATATTTAATTCCAATTTCGGCTGCAAACTCAATTGCTCCACGAACCGCATCAACACCCCTCCTATGTCCAAAAATTCTAAGAAGTCCTTGTTTTTTGGCCCATCTGCCATTGCCATCCATGATAATTGCAACATGGTTGGGTACTTTTTCTGGGTGAATCTGAGGGTAAATTGAATTTGGTTCCACGGAAAATTGAAATTATCTGCAAATAAACGGAGTAAAACGATAAGAAAGGTTAAAACCATAGAAATAATACCAATCTTTTAAGTGTACATCGCCACGAAATGTGCCATTTCTTAAAGTTGGTTCATTATTCAAAGTTTGTGCTTGGCTAAATTGTGCGTTCCCTAATCCTTTGTTCTTCTTCATTTCAACGTAATCGGGGTAAACGGCGTCTACATCATCTAAATAATCAATGAAAGTTTTCCGCCAGATAGCCTCTATCCCAAAAACCCACGCACCTTTGTGGCGTCGGGCGGTTCCCATGGTTTTGTAACCAATACCAATTGGAATTGAAAATTGAAGTGGACTATAAGAAGCAGCACGATTTTCTGTGTTTAAATCACGCAAATTGATATCTTCATTTTCCAAACGGGTTGGATCAAAATAAAACATTGATAAACCAAACAAAGCATAAGGTGTTTCTGTACCATTCCGCACATTGGTTCCAAATGAATGAAAATCAAACGACAACATGCTCGCAAATTCGTATATATCAGATTTAAAGTTCAAATTTTGAAATTGATAATTAGGATTACCTTCGGTAGTTCCTGAAATCTTTAAATAACTGAACTGGTTTCGCAATGAAAAATAACTGCTCATGTTGTATCGTTGATATACACCATAAGACGGATGAAAGTGTTTTAAGTTTTGACCTTGAGATAAATCACCGTAATAATTACTCACACCATAAACCAAGCCGAATTCGTTGCGACCAGCGAAATAACGCTGCGCATGGATATGAAAATGCGCCGCCAAAGCAACGCATAAAAACAAGATTTTTTTTGTTAATTGATTAAAACTGGTAACAAGTTTGCTTTCCACCAACGATCTTTCTTGTCAATGTGAAGTTAAAAAACATATACCAATCATTCATTTCGTTACTATCACCTCTACGATCTCCTAAAGTTTCGTTGGTGCCGTAAAAATTGGTTAAACTTGGATCTCTCAATTCTGGGGTTCTATCTGCAAGAACTGAACTTAAACCAGTATTGGCACCTGTTGTAATTTGAGGATCAACATAAGTTAAACTCACATCATCGAGGTAATCGGTGAAAGTTTTTCTCAATCCTAACTCTATGCCCCATGCCCATACTTCATTGAATTGCTTCTTATAACCCACACCCAATGGCACAGAAATTTGTGTCAAAGAGTATCTTCTTCTCTCTTGATTGTATTGCGTTGTTTCTTGTCCCTCAGTGCTCAAAGGTTGAAGTTCGATCCATTGCCCATCATACTTCGATAAATCTCCATATTCTGCCGGATCGTACAAACCCGGAATGTAATGAAACTGTGTCATCGGATTGAATTTAAAAACACCTAAACCAGCAAACAAGTAAGGAGAACCCGGATTGGTGCGTTGTGTTTCACCATAACCCAAGATGTTCCATTCTAACGTACCTGAGAATTCAATGACGTTGCTCTTGAAATTCAAGTTTCTCTTGTATCGTGCAGCATCACTTGCATAGTTTTTATCGTCACCTGAAATCTGACCGAAAAGAGCATTTCCCCTCAAGGTAAGAAAATCAGAGTAATTGAAGCGACAAATGATACCTCCCATAGGTTTGGTTTCATTAAAAGCAATCAAAGGTGTTAAATCACCGTAATAGTTAGAAGCACCTGCAGTGATCCCAACTTCAATTGGCTTTCCTCTGAAACGCTTTGGCTGAGCATTCAATTTGAACGCCATCAAAGCAATAAAAACGAATAATATGCCAGTTTTAATTGTCTTTGTAGTCATGGTAATAGGCAAATTTAAATAATCGGTATTGTTTTTCCTAACTTTCTATTTATTTACAACGTAAAAGTATCAGTTTCAATTGAGTCTCACTCAAAATATTTAATTTTTCCCTCTAACCAAATAATACATCCCCATGACCAAATAGTTTCTCAAAAATGGAATTGAAGCCACCAAGCCCCATTGTTTACGGGGTTTTATGCCGAATTTATATTCGTAAATCGGATTGAATAAATAACTACTTTTTCCTGTTATTTGGAAAGATGATTTTTTACAAATACGCTCAAATCTCTCAATTGAAATTCCAGTATCGCGGATCTCTTTCATGGTTTTTATACCATTCTCGTTTACACCAAACAATTTGAGTACGGTTGGATATAAAAATCCAGGTAATAAATGATAATAAGGCATCTTCGAAGCCAACTTTCCTGGCAACACTTGCTGATGTCCTCCGTAAGGCATTTGCCAAGGTGGAAAAGCAAAAAAAACAACACCGCCAGGCTTGAGGAAACGATGCAATTGGGGCATAAACTTTTCTTGATTGGGAATATGCTCAATCACGTCCTTCAAAATAATTAAATCAAACTTGGTTCCAAGTTCTACTTCAGGCACAACATCGTAAATGTCTTTATTCAAAAACTGAATTTTGCCGCCCTGCAATTCATCTTTCATAAATTCACGGGCAAACTCTAACCGGGATTCTTCTAACTCAATGCCAGTGCAGTGAAAACCTAAATCGGTAAAAGCTTTCAATACACCAGCCTCCCCACAACCAATTTCCAATACCGTCATGTCCGACGGAAATTGAAACTTCTCCTGTATAAACGGAATGATATGTCCCACCGTAACCTTGTGGGTCATGTCGAAATAATAACGCTTGTCGCCGTGAAATTCGTACATAAATTAAGGCTTTTGCAACACCTCCCCGCAGTTTTTACAAGTACGCAAATCCTCAGAATTATAGAATTCGTTGAAATGACTTAAAAAGTCTGTTTCAATGTTCTTCAACTCAAAATATGCTTCGTGCAACTTGTGATTACAACTGTCGCAAAACCACAACAATCCATCTGTGAATCCCTTACCTTCTCTCACCCTTTCAATGACCAAACCCACACTTCCTTCTGTTCTTCCCGGAGAATGAGGCACCTTGGCCGGCAATAAAAACATATCACCCGCCTTCAAGCGTATATCTTCTCTCCTTCCATCCACTTGAATCTTCACCGTGATTTCCCCCTCCAACTGATAAAACAACTCCTCAGTTTCATTGTAGTGATAATCCTTTCGAGAATTTGGACCTCCCACCACCATCACAATATAATCGGATCCCTCAGGATAAATATTTTTATTGGCAACAGGCGGCTTCAATAAATGTTTATTTTCAGCAATCCACTCCTGTAAATTGAAAGGTTTTCTAATTTCCATAACCAAATTTTTGTAGGCTTATCCACAAAAATAGTATATTTTATCGAATCTCTTTTTTAGGAACACCATTTTTGAATTTGAATATCGTAAATTTGCAACTTACATCCCATGAGTGACGCTATAAAGCACGAATGTGGGGTTGCATTTATCCGACTTCGCAAACCCCTAGAATACTACTACGAAAAGTATGGAACCTATTGGTATGGACTGCATAAATTGCAGTTTCTCATGACCAAGCAACTGAATAGAGGACAAGACGGTGCCGGAATTGGTGTTGTTAAATTGGATCCAAATTACGGCTCTAGATACCTCGCTCGAAAAAGAAGTGCTTCTAAAACTGCTTTGAGCGACATCTTCGACGATGTGTCAATGTCCCTCAAAGAAATTCCCGAAGATTGCCAATTCAACGCCGACTATCTCCGCAAAAACTACCCTTACGCAGGAGAATTGCTTCTAGGACACTTACGGTATGGCACTTATGGAGGAAATTCTATTGAAAACATACATCCCTTCTTGCGCCAAAATAATTGGATGACAAGAAACCTAATGCTCGCCGGTAACTATAACATTACCAACACTGAACAACTCTTTAGAAATCTCATTGAACTTGGTCAACAACCTAAAGAAAAGAGCGATAACGTGCTCATGCTTGAAAAAATTGGCCATTTTATTGACGAAGAAAATCAACGTCTTTTTGGTATTCTCAAATCTCAAGGATACACAAATTTGGAAATTACAGATAAAATCAAACAAGATATTTCCATTCCAAATATTTTGAAACGCAGTTTCAAAAACGTTGATGGGGGGTATAATATGATTGGTTTGGTAGGACATGGCGACGCATTTATCATTCGCGATCCGGCTGGTATTAGACCTTCGCACTATTATGCCGACGATGAAGTTGTGGTTGTGGCTTCGGAAAGGGCAGCCATTCAAACTGCATTTAATCTCTATCCTGAACAAATCTCGGAACTCGGACCAGGAAATGCGCTCATCGTGAAAAAAGATGGCTCACACTCTGAGGTCAATATTCTTGAACCTACTGAAAGGAAAAGTTGCAGCTTCGAAAGAATTTACTTTAGCCGCGGAAACGACCAAGAGATATATGCCGAAAGAAAAGAATTGGGAAGATTATTGGCTCAACCGGTGATGGATATGTTAGGGAACGACCTGGTAGATACTGTTTTTAGCTATGTGCCAAATACCGCCTCTACGAGTTTTTATGGACTCATTGATGGAATTCATGAAATCCGATTGAAAATTCAAACTGAAGCCCTTGCCAAAATTGATGTGGCCAACAACCCCGAGAAAGTTCAAGAAATTCTCAGCTGGAGACCTCGTCGCGAAAAAATATTGGTCAAAGACGTCAAAATGAGAACTTTCATTACCAATGACACCGACAGGGAAGATTTGGTTGGACACGTTTACGATATCACATATGGCGTTGTGAAATCTTGGAAAGATACACTGGTAATCATGGACGACTCCGTTGTTCGCGGTACAACATTGAAAACAAGTATTCTAAGAATTTTAGACAGGTTAGAACCTAAACGCATCATCCTCGTGAGCTCTGCTCCTCAAATTCGTTATCCCGATTGTTACGGTATCGATATGAGTAAAATGGGCGACTTCGCCGCCTTCAGAGCAGCGGTTGAATTGCTAAAAGATAAAGGCCTCGAATCTCTGATGCAAAATCTTTATACCGAAGCGGTTGAAGAATTGAAAAAACCTGCTCACCAACAAAAATGTGTGGTTCAAAAGTTATATGAACCCCTCACCGATTCAGAAATATCGCAAAAAATTGCCGATATGGTTAAACCGGCAGGACTCAGAGCAGAATTTAACATCCTGTTCCAATCGGTTGATCAATTGCACCAAGCTTGTCCAAATGACCTTGGCGACTGGTATTTCACTGGAAACTACCCAACTCCTGGCGGAACTGAGGTGGCAAACAGAGCATTTGTTTACTACATGGAGGGACGTAAAGAAAGGGCTTACTAATATTTCAAACAATTTCAATAAATTTGCAACGTATAGACATTATGAGCACCGTTAAAGAAGTTATTAGCAAACTACAAGATCAGTTAGAAAAGAACCTATCGCATACCGGCGTTGAATTTTCACGAATCCGCGCAGGAAAAGCATCTCCAGACATGCTTTCAGGTGTTATGGTAGAATATTATGGCGCTGCTACGCCTTTGGCGCAAGTTGCAAATGTGAATACTCCAGATGCAAGAACTATCTCTATCCAACCATGGGAAAAAAGCCTAATTCGTGCCATTGAAACCGCCATTATCAATGCCAATTTAGGGTTTGCTCCACAAAATGACGGTGAGTTCATTCGAATTAGCATACCCCCAGTAACTGAAGAACGCCGTAAAGAATTGGTGAAAAAAGCAAAAGCGGAATGCGAAAATTCAAAAGTTGGTATTCGAAATTTACGCAAAGAAGCCAACGAAAAAATTAAAAAGCTAAAAGCCGATGGAACCAGCGAAGACGAATGTGCTGCTGGTGAAGAAAGCGTTCAACGAATTGTAGACAACTACATCAAAAAAACCGACGACCTGTTTGTTGTGAAAGAAAAAGAAATTATGACGGTATAACCTTCATATTCTCTTTCACATTTTCAGCGCGCTCCAACAATTTCTCAAAACTTTCTGCAATGACTGTAACGTGTCCCAACTTTCGGTTGGGTCTGCTCTCAGTTTTTCCATACATGTGGATGAAAACGTCTTTTTGTTCCATCCAATATGATTCATTCTCAAGTTTGTATGATCCCACCAATTGCTCCGGTCCTACCAAATTGATCATGGCACTTGGCTGCTTTAAGGTTGTTGACCCAAGTTCCTTGCCTTGCAAAATTCGGTCCAATTGAGCAAACTGACTGGTTTCACATCCCTCAATGGTATGGTGACCACTATTGTGTGGTCGTGGAGCAATTTCATTCACCAAAATCTCTCCTGATTTTGTATGAAACAATTCTACTGCAAATAATCCAGGTGTTTGAAACGCAACAATAACTTCTTCCGCAATTTTTCTCGCGCGCTCTTCAATATTTGACGCAACATTTGCAGGTGAAAACAAAAATTCAACCAAATTACTGCTCGGATTGAAGTACATTTCTATCGATGGATAGGCAATATGATTTCCTTTCTGATCAACAGCTACAATGACAGCCAATTCTAAAACATCTTCCACAAATTGCTCAATCAAAATCGGACCTTCAAACGGAACTTTTCCTTCCATCAATTCCGATTTTAAACAAATGCTCACCCCCTTGCCATCATAACCCCCAGTTCTGGTTTTTACAACTACTTTGTGATGTGCGTATTTACCAAAATCCAATAGCTGTATGTCTTTTGAGTCTATCAAGTCGAAAGGCGAAGTAGGTATGTTGTGTTCAATAAAAAAGGACTTCTGGGCCCCCTTATCCTGAATCATTTTTAAGATATTTGGACTTGGAATCACCATCTTTCCTTCCTCTTCAAGCGCAATTAATGTTTGAACATTGATATGCTCTATTTCCCATGTCAAAACATCAGAAACAGCCGCAAGTTCTCGTATAGATGCTTCACTATTCAATGAACCCACGATCAAATCATCGGTATAAGGTTTAGCAGGACAATCAGTTGACGATTCTAATGTAGTGTAATGAGCATTGCCTTTATCTGCCTCTTGCAACAACATCATTCCCAATTGACCACCACCTATAATCCCAATTCTTAATTTCTGATTCATTGCTACAAAGTTAATCCCGATTCCCAATATTTTTTTTGCATAAATCGCAAATCCCTTCAAAATATCATTCTAAAATTGTACCTTCGAATAAATATGCCTGACCCCCTCTCGGTACTTTTACTCAATACTGTTGCAGAAATCCCCACTTTTTCTAGTTGGATTACCATCATCGCTTGCCTACTTACCATTGCGTTTTTCTCTGGGATGGAAATTGCTTTTATCTCAGCAAACAAACTGCGCATAGAACTACGCAGCAAACAAGGTGTTTTGGGAGCAAAAATTCTCGCGCGTTATGTGAAACAACCTTCAGAATTTATTTCCACCGTACTTGTTGCTACCAATTTAAGCTTGGTCATTTATGGTATGGCTATGGGCAGTATTTTAGAGTATTACCTCGATCACCTCATTCATTCAGAAATACTCAAAATACTTACTGTTACCCTCATCAGTACATTTCTGGTGCTTATTACCGCTGAATTTATTCCTAAAACACTCTTCAAAATACAGGCCGACAAACTTATTTTGGCCTTCTCGGTGCCCTTTAGAATCACCCACCTCATTCTTTGGCCCATCATTGCCTTTACTAAATGGGCTTCCTCGGCTCTGTTGAAATCCTTTACCAAAACTCAAATCACCGAACAAACACCCGTGTTCTCAAAAGTGGACCTCGATAATTACATCTCCTCAATCGAAAACTCCATCAATACAGATAATCAAGAAATCGATACTGAAGCTTTTAGAAATGCATTGGATTTTAGTGAAGTTGTTGTTAGGGATTTTATGATTCCAAGAACTGAACTCATTGGTCTCGATATTGATTCAAGTATCGATGAATTGAAAACTAAATTCATTGAAACCTCACACTCTAGAATCTTGGTTTATCGCGAAAATATAGACAACATCATCGGCTTCGTGCATCACAGCGACCTGTTTCATCAACCTAAAGATATTAAAAGCGTTTTAAGGCCAACCTTATTTGCGAATGAGAGTTTGGAAGCACATGATATGCTCAGAAACTTCATTCAACAACGAAAGAGTTTAGCCGTAGTGGTAGATGAATTTGGAGGTACCGCAGGTATTGCTACCATTGAAGACGTCGTTGAAGAAATTTTTGGTGAAATTGAAGATGAATTTGATACTCTTGATACCAATGAACAACTATTGGCCGAAAATCATTACAAGTTTTCTTCTAGACTCGAAATCGATTATCTCAACGAAAAATATCAATTCAATATTCCCGAAGGTGAATACAATACCCTTGGAGGATTTATCATTTATTGCTCTGAGAAAATTCCTTATACCGGTGAAACCATCCGCTTCCATCAATTTGAATTCCATATCAAAAAAATGACAGGAGCAAAAATCGATGAAGTAGAAATGAAAATTATTGACTAATTAGTTCATTATCAAATATTTATCAGCAGTGTAAGTGCCAATTACACCGTATGCTCGCTTCAAATTCCCAATCACTTGCGTTGGCAATTGCGTGATAGAATTTTGTTGCCATAAGTGTGCATTTCTAGTGTTTAAATATACATACATGCCCTCTGAAATGTTTTCCAAATAAATTTCTGTTTTATACAACTCTAAATCTTTCAAATTTTGTCGATTGTAAGTCTCATAGATTACCATTCTATTGATAATTCCATTTGTAATCTCATCGCTAAATAACAATTCTTTGGTTGTATATGTATTGTAAATATTTCTTAAAATTGGAATCTCATTGCTACCAATCGACATTCTTTCTGTTACATAATTGCTATCTATTTTTTGTCCTAAAACATTGAATATGTATTTTTTAAATGTTTTAATTCCAAAAATTCTATAATAATTTTTATTGTAAGCACTATCTTTAAATTGAACCCTATAGGCTTTCGTTTTTCCCACAGACCCTACCAGCATCGACATTGTATCAACGTTGGTAATTTTTATTCGGCTTGGAATTTTTACCAAAATCTCGTCATCAAACAATGTCTGAATAATTCTCACACGCAAACTATCGTTCGGAAGCAAAGTTACATTGCCTACATATCGTCCTTCAGAAATAAAATTCAAAAAACTTTCCAGACCCGTTTTTCTTCTGAGGGACACTTGAGCATCGGAAATCCAAATATATGGTTCACTAATATTTGAAACTTTTGAAATGTCGAATTTTAGCGCACTATCTGGATTGATAAACGCATGCACCACAAGAGCATTTGGTTGTAAATTATCAGAAACGAATGGAACCTCATCAATGCAAGCAGACATAAACAACAAGACCCAAATGTATTTTAAAGTTCTCATTAAAAAGATAATTGATAATTAACAAATGGAATGATTGGCAGTAGACTCACCTGAAATAATTTACGTTCACCCTGTGAATCGATTCCTAAGTTCACAAAAAACGGATTGTGCTGATTGTAAACATTGTAAACACCTATCGTAAATTGCGCAGTGAATTTGCCCGGTTTACCCTTAACGTTCACCGACAAATCCAAACGATGATTGTCTGCTGTTCTTCTATTGTTTCGATCTCCGAATAAATATACATCGCGGAATGGATCATTTGACGAGGCCGATGGCACAATTCCAATGGGAAGAGTGTATGCAAAACCAGTATGATAAACCCAAGAAGCGTTAATAAAAATCCTGTTAGAAATTTTATAATTAGCAACAACATTTACATTGTGCCTGCGATCATAGCGCGCATCGAATTCTTTGCCCTGATTCAGTTGCTCAAACATTCGGGTAGCTTTCATCAAAGTATATGAAATCCATCCTGTTAATTTGCCATTTTTCTTTTCAACGAGGAGTTCAATGCCTCTAGATTCTCCCTGCCCTGAGCAAACAGACTTCTCCCAATTCAAACCAGAAGTCACATAAACTGCATTTTCACTGTACTCCAAAATATGATCAAATTGTTTGTAAAATCCTTCTGCACTCAAAACAAATTGCTGAAACTCTTGTGATACTCCCACCGCAAACTGTGTAGATTTTGAGGGACTATATTTTGAATTTGAAGGCACCCACAAATCTGAAGGTAATCCTAAGGTTAAATTATTTAATTGGTGAAAAAACTGTCGTGTTTGAGAGCCAGAAAATTTGAACCAAAGATCGCTGTCCACAGGAATTCGCAAACTAAATCTAGGCTCTGGTAATACATAATATTGGCCGTAATCCAACCCGTAATATACTGCACGAATTCCAAAATCTAAATAACCCAATTTGGGGTGGTGATACTCAGATGAGAAATAGCCAAAAACCTCTGGCGTGAATACTTGGTTGTCTTGAAATAAAAATTCAGTTTGAACGCTATCTGTTTCGGATAACAAGGTTCTACGATTCGGCATAAACTGATGACCAATAAATCCACTTCCAATTTTCAGATTCAGCCTTTTCGACACTTGCTTCTGCAAATGTGCTGAAACTTCAAAGTCTCTCAACCCATTCGACAAAATATAAGTTGAACGTTCCGTACTCACTACATCATTCAACTGTTTAATTTCATTTGAATATAAATGCGTGTGTGCATAAGTGTAATTCGTAACATAAGATTTTATGGCAAACGACGAAGTAGGGGAAGGTAAATAATCCCATTTTAAACTGATTGCTTGGTTTCCCCATAAAGAAACATCCTCAGATTTATTGATCTGGCTTTTATTCGAAGATAGCGAGGCAATTTTTTTATCTATCAACCCAGCATAGTCCAAACCCCCAAATATGTTCATCGAAATCCTGCTTTTAGGAGAAAAACGATGAGTCAATTTAGCATTCAAATCGAAAAAATAATATCGGTTTATAAAGTTATCTGATTTATATTCAACTGCTTGCATCAGTGGTTGAACCAAATAATCAAATATACTTCTACGAAATGCAAGCGAGAATGACGTACGATTTTTAATCAATGGGCCATTGATCGCAATTCTACTCGACAAAATACCCAGATTCACAGAGCCAGATAATTTGTTTGAATTCCCTTCTTTTGTTGTAACGTCGATCACACTGCTCAACCTGCCTCCTTTATCGGCAGGGAAAATTCCCCTGTAAAACTTGGCATTCTTGACTATGTCGCTATTAAACACCCCAAAAACACCATATAAATGGTATGGATTATAGATGGGCACATCGTCAAGTAAAACAAGATTTTGATCAGAAGCACCACCTCTTACATACATCCCAAAAACGCCTTCTGAACCAGAAACAACACCAGGATTCAAGCTCATGACCCTTAAAACATCAGGTTCACCCATCAATTGCGGAATTTTCTCTAATTGAATTCGATTGATATTGAATTCATCGGTTTTACCCAAAACCACCTTAGGAGAATTTCCACCGATTTCGGTTGTGACCAACGTCATTTCTAACTGTTCAACTTCTGGCACCAATGGTACATCTACAAAATAAGTGCGGTTATCGTTTTCAATGGTATCTATAAAAGGCAAAAACCCAGGATATGAAACCTTGTAAACAATGTTACCGCCATCGGTTCTGATTTGAAAAATGCCCTGATCATTGGTGAAAGCATTCTGCTGTGTTGATGCAATCACTACAAACGCATTTACCAATCTTTCTTTGCTTTCAGCATGATACACTCTCCCAGATAAAATTACATCTGGTTTCGGATCTTGCCAACGTTTTAATACCAGAGATTGATCTCCAACGATTGCATAATCAAGTCCATACTGATGTAAAAAATCGTGAAGTGCCACTTTGGCAATCTCGTTTTCAATGCGCACATCAAACCACTTTTTTGAAGGTTTTAACGACGCATCATATTGGAAATAGCATTGGGTTTTCTCTTCAAAAATTTGAAGAATTTTTTCAAATTCTTGTCCCTTATAAACAATTGTAATTCTGGAGTTTAAAGCATTACTTTGTGCGCCCAAAGTGCAAAGGCAAGCACACAAGAAACACAAAAAAACACCCAGTTTCTTCATTTAGATCTAGTGCTTATCTGCGTAATCAAAAGCTTTTTTCAACAAATCCGTTGTTCTTGAAACAGGGTCTTTTCGAATTTTATTTTCTTCTTTTTCTATTTCTGCAAACAATGCACTCGTGGCCTTCTGAGTTACATAAACATTTAAATCTGGTTGAATATCCGATTTTAAGCCGAGCAACGTCTTATTTTGATTGATTTTATTAACAACGGGTGTCCATGTTTTAGACAGAGCAACTTCATCTAACGCTTTTTTTACTTCCGGCATAAATAACTGCTGAAGTTGAGCTTCTGAAGTGCTTTTTAAATACGCCGTTGCTGCCCCCGAACCCCCTGTTAAAATTTTCATTGCATCAGAAAACGACATATTGGTGATGGCATTTTTAAATACAGGAACAGCCAACTTCATGCTCTTCTCCGCTCCTGCATTCATAGCATCAATGGTTTTATCCAATTCTTTGCCAATGGCCGCATTTAACAAATAGTTGTCTCTGATTTTTTGCTCAATTGATTGAACTTCTGATGGAAGTAATATTTTAATGGAAGGATTCGATGCAAATGCACCAACTTTACCCAAAGCACCGGTGCCATTCAAAACACCATTTACCAATGCGTCTTTGAGTCCACCCGCGGCTTCACTTTGTGTTAATGATTGTATATTGTTTCCGGTTCCGGTTGCATTATTGAGAACATCATTAGCCGTTTGAGTGGCCACAGATTGAACAACATCACAAGCTCCTAAAAAGAAAACCCCAGTGACAGCAAGCAAAAAATGTCTTTTTTTCATAGTGTTAGTTCAAAGATAAGAATGTTCAATTAAAAATAAATGAATTCCGATAAACCCACAACATTATTGGATAACTTTGCCATTATGCAAGATCAATTCAACGCATTATTATCGCTTTTAATCGAGTTCTCAACACCTGAGAAAAAAATACCCATGGAGAAATACATGAAAAACCTGTTTAGCTATATTGGTGTAACATCCCCCAACCGAAATGAAGCAATGAAGGTGTTTCACACTGCATGGACACCCCAAAATAACAGTGAATTAATCAATTGGGTGAATCTCTTGTGGAGTGAAGACAAAAGAGAATTCCAATATGTTGCAATGGAAACTTTTTTTAAACATAAAAAACTATGGTTAGAATCCGATATTCAAACAATTGAAATGATGATGACGCATAAAAGTTGGTGGGACAGTATTGACTTTATTGCCGCCAATATTGTGGGTGAATATTTCAAAAAATATCCCTCAACATTCGAAAAAACCATGCAAAATTGGATCCAAAGTCCCAACATGTGGGTCAATAGAACCGCCATTATTTGCCAATTAAAATACCGTGATAAAACAAACACAGAATGGCTAGAAAAAGCCATTTTACCACATCTCGAATCCAAAGAATTCTTCCATCAAAAAGCAATTGGTTGGGCGTTAAGACAATATTCAAGAACCAACCCAAATTGGGTCATTGAATTTGTAAACGCACACCCTCTCAAACCATTGTCACGCAGAGAAGCGTTCAAACATTACAAACACTTAATTTAAGTTTCCAAGGCAAATTCTGATACCTTCTTCCAAGGAATGTGGCTCATAGCCCAAAACATTGCGCGCCTTGGTGATGTCCAATCCTGTAATTGGTGGTCTTTTTGCCGGTTGATTCAAGGTGCTACTGCTCACTGTTTCAATATTTTCCATCGAAAACCCGTACATATCCGATACTTTCTGAACCAAATCTATGATACTCACATAATCCTTGCCTGCAATATTAAATACCCCAGTAACTTTCTTTTCTGCAGCCAAAACACATCCCATTGCCAAATCTTCTGCCAATGTTGGCGTGCGAAATTGATCGTCAACAACTTTTGCGTTTTTCGCGTCTTTTAGGGTATTGTAAGCCCACAAAATAATATTTGAACGGCTCATGTCTGCGACCTGTCCATACACCAAAATGGTTCGTAAAATCGACCAACTTTGTGCATTGTCCATCACCATTTTTTCCGCTTCTAATTTGCTCCAACCGTAATAAGACAACGGGTTTGCAGCATCTTCCTCAGTGTACATCGGATGTGTTCCATCGAAAATAAAATCCGTACTCAAATGCACCAAATGAAATCCAAATTGAACACTTAAAACGGCCAAATTCTTCACAGAATCGATGTTCAATTTTACACAGGCTTCCTTCTGAAATTCACAGTCATCCACTTGCGTCATCGCAGCAGTATGAATCACAACCGTTGGAGAATGTTTTGCAATTATCGCGGAAACTTGCTCCGAATTGGTAATGTCCATTTCCTCATAAATAAACCCAGTTTTTGAGGGATGTCGGTTTGAACCAACTCCTGTTGCAACCAACTGAACATTGGCTCTTTGTAAATACAAATCTGTGAGTTTTTGTCCTAATAAGCCATTACTCCCAGTCACTAAAATTGTTTCTTTTGACATTTTGAGAGTCAAAGGTCTTATCGATTTTCTCAATACACAAATCGAGTTTTCCCCCAAAAGTGCAAACGATTGTGTACCTTTGCACCATGAAATTTGTGACCTATAAAAACCAGAACACCATTGAAGTAGGAATTATTGTGAACAATCAAATTTATCCATTGAATAAAATTGATCAAACAATTCCTTCAAAAATGTCTGACATGCTTTTAGATTGGGACAACCAATTAATCAAAGCAAAAGCCATAGAGTCGCAAATTATTGAGGGACAATTTGAAAATTTGGGAACCAATTTAGAAGGTGCTGAATTGTTGGCACCGGTGCCCAATCCTACAAGTTGCAGAGACGGTTATGCGTTTCGTCAACATGTTGCAGCGGCTCGAAGAAACCGTGGTGTTCCAATGATTCCTGAATTTGATCAATATCCGATTTTCTATTTCACCAACCACAATGCCATCATGGGCCCAGGACCAATTCCTTGCATGCCCGACCATTTTCAAAAGTTAGATTTTGAATTGGAAGTAGCTGTTGTTCTTGGTAAACGAGGCCGCAATGTAAAAGCCGCCGATGCAGACCAATACATTGCTGGATTTATGATTATGAACGACATGAGTGCAAGAACCCTTCAAATGGAGGAAATGTTATTAAATCTTGGTCCCGCAAAAGGAAAAGATTTTAGCACAGTCATCGGCCCTTGGTTGGTCACTCCCGACGAACTAGAGGCATACAAAATCCCTGCTAAACCCGGCCATGTAGGTAACAATTACGACCTTAAAATGAGCTGTCATGTGAATGGAATTCAAGTAAGTGAAGGTTCGGTGGGTGATATGGATTGGACATTTGCCGAAATCATCGAAAGATGCGCCTACGGCGCAGATATTTTCCCAGGCGATGTCATTGGTTCTGGTACTGTTGGAACAGGTTGTTTCTTGGAATTGAATGGAACAGGTTTGCTCAACGATTCTAACTTCAAACCTCAATGGTTACAACCAAATGATGTTGTTACTATGGATATCACAGGACTCGGACACTTATCAAACACCATTGTCGAGGAAGATTCAAACTTCTCGATTCTCGCGTTAAAAAAGCAATCTTAATTTTTGCTTAATACCCGTTTCATCTCCTGAATTTCCAATTCCTGTTGTCGGTTTGTCTCGTTTAATTCAGATAAATCACGCTCATGTTTCTGAATCATTTTCACGTGCATTGCCGATAATGACTGATAATTCATTGATTTTGTTTGCATTTCATCGGTTGCAGTGAAAACTAAATCCGGAAAAACTTGCTCAACCTCTTGAGAAATAAATCCGTAGTTTAGTTGGTGGACTTTGAAAATATCTTCGTTCCAATAATAAGTCACAGGATTCAACTGCATGTATTTATCTGCGAGATTATTCAACACCAAACCAATGGTATTTTTCAAACGCACATCCGACATTGAAGTCAGAACAGAATAATACATTCCTGAAACTGATAAATCCCACGTACACAATCCACCGCCCCAACCAGTTGGCCAGTTAGTTTTGATATTTCCACTCACATCGGTTATCAAAACTCTTGATTGCCCACTCGTATTAAACTGCACAAGCTTGTATGAGCTAGATGACAAATTAAAATCCCAGCTTCCATTGATTATCAATCGATCTGTAGAGTTATCAATTCCAATTGAATTTCCTTTAACCATATTCAAATCCCACGATAAATAAGGATTTCCACTCGAATTACCAGCGGTTCGAATACACATCATTGAATTTGCCGAGGTTGACGTGTTGTTTGTATTGGAAATTTGTAAAGTTGGAACATCGTTAGAAGACGGGTTACCTGAATAGGTATTGCTATTTTGAATATGCAAACGTGTCGTTGGCGAAGAAACACCCAATCCAACTTTACCATTCAATATGGTGTAACCAGAGCCTGAAGGAGTCATTGTAACCGTATTATTTGTACCACCAGCTGCAAAGGCCAACGCCGAAGTACCTGTGATTGAACCTGTATTGGAATTTGTGCCACCAGTTGATAATCCTACAGTGCCAATGTTGACTGTTGGGGTAGTACTTCCATTGCTAACAGTGATTCCAGTGCCTCCTGAAATTGAAGTTACTGTTCCTGAATTTGCACTCGAGGCAGCCCAAGCAGTTCCATTGTAAACCAAAAGTTGACCGTTAGAAGCACTCATATTGTTCAATTTAGACGCAGTGATAGCATTATTTGCAATATGATTGGTTTGAACCCCTTGCGCCGACAAGGAAATTGAATTCCCTGAATTGGTTAATCCTCCAGTGAAGGAATATATGGTACCACTATTAAATTCTAACCATTGCGATCCATTATAAACATATCCATTTGAAGGAATCGTTACAAAGACAGCATCTTTTGCAGAAGGCGAACTAAAACTCCAATTACTTCCACTGTATGTGGCTATTTGTCCAACTGTTCCACCACCCCAAGAAGCACTCAATATATATCGATCGCCCGAACTTGGAGTCGATGGTGCCGAAGAAACCAAGTTTAAAACCGACTCTCGCCAAACCAAACCACCACTAAGCCCATCGGTATATGCCTTTGTTGCTAAATCATTTGCATTCGAAGGTTCTCCTACATTTGATATTTTATTACTTCCCAAGTTTAAACTTGCCGAAAAAACAGAAATTCCGTTCGATTTTATCAAGCCATCTACTTCCGTTGATGTGAGTGGACCCGTCCAAACACTTCCCGTATAATAATAAAAACCAGTGGTGTTGTCTGTTTGGAAAATAAGCAATCCTGCGGTTGGACTTAAAATTGAGTTTTTTTGAGTTTGAGTCATTCTGGGCATCAGAAAGCCTTTATTTGAACTACTCAATTCTAAACGCGCAGAACCTTCAGCAGATTCAACGCCAATAGCAGTCTGTGCCTGTAAGTCAAGCGATTTTAAAACTATAATTAAATGCAACAACCAAAACTTAAACATCTTCATGCTCGTGTTATTTTTGAATGAATTCATTGATTAATCCTTTCAACTCATTAATTTGTTGTTGTCTGGTTTCTAAGGTCTTTTTGAGCTGTTGAATTTCAATGTCCTGTTCCTGAATCTTTTTCACTGTAAGCGCATGAAACGATTGATAATTCACAGATTTGGTTTGCATTTCATCTGTGGCTGTAGATACCATATCAGGGAATATCTTTTCCACTTCTTGAGCAATAAAACCGTATTGAAGGGAATGATCATCGCAAACTCCTTTGTTCCAATAATACGTGACTGGCTGTAACGATAAAAGTTGATTGGCTTCTGCAACTGAAATTGGTTTAATGGTATTTTTAAGCCTTCTATCAGATCTCGCCACCATGGTAGTATAATAAATACCCGATAGCGTCATATCGTAAGTTCCCAATCCTCCGCCCCATCCAGTAGGCCAACTTGAGTTATATCCACCTGCATCACTCGGAATAATCACCCGAGTTTGACCTGTTTCATTGAAAATCATCATGTTATTCGCTGCCGTGCCTGTAACAAAATCCCATTTTGAATTAATGATTAATTGATCAGTGGCATTTGAAATTCCCATGCTATACCCTTTAACCCCGTTTATGTCCCATGAAATAAATGGATTTCCGCTCGAAGCACCGGCAGTTCGAATAGAAGTAACCGCATGAGCACTCGAAGAGCTATTGTTGGCGTTGTATAGGTATACTGTTGGTGCAGAATTAGAACCAGGATTGTCTGAACCCCCATAAGCATTTGAATTTTGAATATGTAGAGATGTTGCAGGGGTAGAAGTTCCAAGTCCCACTTTTCCATTCAGTAGCGTATATCCTGTCCCACTTGGGGTTAATGTAACATTTTGATTGGTCCCACCAGCCGCAAAAGTGAGTGCACCCGTTCCCGTTATCGATCCGTTTGTGGATCCAGTTCCCCCATTTGCCACAGGAACAGTGGTTAATGAAATTGTAGGTGTTGTGGTGGCATTTGAAACCGACAAGCCACTGCCCACAGAAACGCTTGTTACCGTGCCGGCGGTTGAAGTGGCTGGAGCCCATGCAGTGCCATTGTATCTCAATATTTGACCATTTGTGGCTCCCATTGAACTTAGTTTAGTGGCCGTAACCGCGCCATCGGCAATATGAGATGTTGCCACTCCTGAAGTTGCTAAAGTAATGGTGTTTGATGTGTTTGTTAACCCTGTACCAAAGGTATATGTTGTACTGCTATTGAACTGATTCCAAGTTGTACCATTGTAAACATACCCATTAGACGGAACAGTTGCAAAAACCGCATCCCGGTTCGAAGGAGTTGAAAAAGACCATGCAGATCCACTATATGTGGCTATTTGATTTGCAGACCCTCCACCCCAAGATGCTGTGAGAATATATCTGCTACCTGTTGTAGGAGAGGATGGCGCTGAAGAAACTAAGTTTACAACGGATTCTTTCCAACTCAAACCTCCACTTAATCCATCTACATAACTCTTATTCGCAGCGTCACCAGACGCAGTAGGTGTTGCTACATTTACAATTTTTTGACCACCCATGTTTAAACTTCCGGTTGCAGTTACACTACCATCCGCTTTCAAATACCCACTCAAATCACTCACCGTCAATGGCCCTGTCCATGCTGATCCGGTGTAATAATACAAACCTGGTGAATTGTTTACTTGATAAATCATTAAACCAGCCACAGGACTCACAATAGCATTTTTCTCAGCTTCCGACATTCGAGGGGGCAAAAACCCTTTAGAAGTACTACTTAAATCTAAAATTGCCGAAGCATTGGGACTATTTGTACCAATACCCACTTGTGAAAAAACACTTTTACAAAAGATAAAAGAAAATAAGAGAATTGTAATTCGCAACATAAAGAAATTGTTTGATTTGAATTACAAATTTATCCGAAAAAATCGAGAAATGTAAATTCTAAAATCCGTCGCCGTCTAGGAAATTTCCAAGGCCACCTAAAATACTACCTTCCTCTTTTCTTCCGCCTGGTTGAGCATAACTTAAAATACGGCTTGCCAAGCGACTAACTGGCAAACTCTGCAACCACACCTTACCCGGTCCTCTCAATACAGCAAAGAACAAACCTTCACCACCAAAAATTGCATTTTTAATCCCCCGAACCATCTGTATATCATAATCTACACTCGCTGTAAATGCAACAATACAACCCGTATCTACCCTTAAGGTTTCTCCCGCAGCCAATTCTCTTTCGATAATATAACCTCCAGCATGCACAAATGCCATTCCATCACCTTCCAATTTTTCCATGATAAAACCTTCTCCACCAAACAATCCAGTTCCAAGCTTGCGCTGAAACTCGATACCAACACTCACACCTTTAGCAGCGCACAAAAATGCATCCTTTTGACAAATCACTTTATTTCCCAAACGAGATAAATCTAAAGGCACTATTTTCCCTGCATAAGGAGCGGCAAATGCTACCTTTTGTTTTCCATATCCGGAATTCGTAAAGGCAGTCATGAACAAACTCTCTCCAACTAAAAGTCGCTTCCCAGCTCCCATCAATTTATCAAAAAAACCACCAGAGTTCTGAGAACTACCATCACCAAAAATGGTATGCATTTCGATGCCATTGTCCATAAACATGAAGCTTCCGCTCTCAGCAATCACCGTTTCTTGAGGATCTAACTCAATTTCAACACATTGCATTTCCTCACCGTGAATGTAGTAATCGATTTCGTGGTTTCTAATCATAATCGTATCAATAAATTTTTATTTCAAAAGTAAATGGAAAATTGAAAATTGAATTAAAAATTAGATAAAAAGAAATTTTCTTTGGTTAAAACCAATAAACCAGTTTTGCGGCTATACTTCTTCCCTTGGTGAACCACAATTCCGTTTGTTCTTTTGGTGTCAAGTTGTACCGATTCCAATTTTGCGAGAATACAATGAAAATATCGCTCATAGGTCTGTACCTCCACTGAAAACGAATGTTCATGTTCATCAACTTGTTTTGTGCATTCAACTGCCAGTAACCAGTTAAATACATGGTTGTATTTAAACTATGCTCAATTTTCAATCCTAACAAATCAATGTTGTACAGACCACTGTCCCTCAAATCAATTCTGATTCTTTGAAAATTCGAAGATACAAACCAACGTGGTAAACGCTTTTTACCCAATCCCGGAATGCGGTAATTTAAAGTAGCATTGAATTCATTTTTATTTCCAATGAAATATTTACCTGTTGTGAATTCAATAGAACCAGATAAAGGCTTTCTCGTATTTGATGTAAATTCTGTATGCCAATTAAACCAATTATATTGACCTGTAAAATAACCTCCACCCGGCATATCAACTGGTGCAAAAGGTAAAAATAAACGGTAATACTCATGGTCTATGCTTGTATGAATGATGGCACTATTTTGGAAATTAATGTCAAAACCCAATTCAGAATTTGCTTCTGTAGGCGAAAACATACTGTCGTAATAACTCGAATTATACACCATTACCGAAACATTGTTCAGCAAATCGCTATTTTTAGGATAATATGTGTACTTCAACTCCGGCTCCAACCTCCAATAATCAAATTTTTTGATTGTGCCAGAAACTGGATCAAAATTATCTACCCTAGGAACAAAACCCGTCCTGGCTTTGAAGTGCTTACTCACATACTCATGATTCCACATGAACATCCAATTCAGTGTTTTTCTCATCAACCAGGTTGCATGAGAATAACCCATTGAATTTTTCAACCCCGGATAAAACGACTTCATCAAAAAACCCTTACCCAACCAAGTGTTTCCCTTCGTAAGCAAATTGTATTCCAATCCCAAAACACTGTTATAATCTGCTTTGTTGCTTAGTTCACCTTGCTCCGCAAACTTTTGACCCAAAATTTGATCATGCACAAAAATCATACCCACAGTTGACGATGAAAATACCTTTTTCTGCAATGCAAAAACCGAGTAATTCACCCCTCTTATTTTCTTACCGTCGTTGGTAAAAACTTCGTCTGTGGTTAAATTCATGGCGCCTAGCCTCAAGCCATTGCCATATTTACCCGAAATTCTTACACCGTACAAAATTGGAATATTTCCTGCAGAATATCGACCATCAAGCCCTATTCTCCGAGAAAAAAAAGGTCTAATTTGTCTAAATCCAAAGTTCGCAAACAAATCACTATTTTCGATGAAAAATTGCCTTCTCTCCGGGAAATACAAACTATATCTTGTTAAATTAAGTTGTTGCACATCTACATCAACATTGGCAAAATCTGGGTTTGTAGTGATGTCTAAATTCAAACTAGAGGTAATTCCTACCTTCATATCTATCCCAACTTTAGGCGAATGCTTGAAATCAATTCCCGGCCTTTCAGAAACAGAATTACCACTGATGTAAGGAATCAAAACAAAGTTCTTGGATTTCGATTCTATTGGCTTTTCCCAAACCATAGAATCTGTAAAAACCAAAGAACTAATGTTAAAGTTTCGCGGCACTTTTACATAGTTGCTAATTTCATTGTTTCGATAATCAATTCTCGCAATGTTGAAACTCCAATATTTTGAACCCTTCGTATACCGAATACTCGAAAATGGAATGGCCATTTCAGCTACCCAAAAACTGTCCGAAATCTTTGTTTCACTATACCAAACTTGATCCCAAGCCGTTGTTACCCCCATGGTTCCACCATTTTCTATGGCTCCCTCCCTTTGGGCATTGTGTGGTGTTACCCCAAATGAAAAACCATTTTGCCCATCTAAAAATGGAGAAATTGATAAAACTACTGCATCATTTGTTAATACACTAAAATCTCTCTTTAAACTCTGAACCACAAAAGGCAAACTTCCATTTTTGTTCTCACAAAGAAATGCGGCATACAAAAACTTGTCGTTGTGCGCCAATTCAAAGCTCGTTTTTGTCAATGATTGTGACGTATCATAAGGATAATGTTGAATAAAAACATGCTCGTTTTTGTGGTGACGCAAATTAGACCAAACCTTTTCGGTTAATTGTCCATCTATCTTAATCGTTTCATCAATAGCATGAACCACAAAAGGTTTCGGTTTAGCCACCATCTGTGCTGATACCGAAATCACAGTTATCAACAACGTCCATAATAAGGCAAATTTCTTCATTAATCTTGTTCGGCAACTTTACGTTTTTCAGGTAAACTAAGCCGATTCAAATTTAGGTAAAAAGACTTCTTCTCTGCTAACACGTAAAACTTCAACGTTTTTCCAACCGCAAGATAATTTCCCCTTACTCGGTTCCAAGATCTAAGCTGATCTGCGGAACAATCAAAAATATCTGTCAATGTAAAAAGAGCATCTCCCTTTTTAATTTTATATGAAACCCATACTTTTTTTTGCGAATGAACCTTTGGAATCACCGAATGATTATCATCTTCCAATTCATCCTTAGACTTGATAATCGTTACGGTGTCGTTATTTTCTAAAACCTCCAATAACGTATCATAAACAATAGGTTCAACGGCCTTATCTGTAATCCAATACATCACAGAATCTTTTTTCATTCTGAAACTTTTCGCCGCTTTCTTTGGTAATTTGAAAACAAATGGCTTGCCCAAATACGGAATATAATCAGCTTTTAATGAGGGATTTAAGTTTCTAAATTCTATGACATTCACATTGAAATGATCTTGTATCAATTTAACCGGTACAATTGTATTCACCGAACTCACCGTGTCTGTTTCAACCTGCGAAAAGGCAACTTCACCAATCATTCCAGATTCCTGACTATACGTTAATGCAACAGCAGCAGCATAAAATTGAATTACCGGAATTCGTTCTTCAGGTTCCAAAAATTCATATATCTCATTGAAATTCAATGTTCCAGCTTCGTGAATTACCTGATTTAATCGGGCTGGACCAATCCGAAAGGCTGTAATCACCTTCAACCAATCCCCATAAATTTTATATAAATCTTTTAAATATTTGCACGCTGCAACTGTGGAAGCTTGTGGGTCTCTTCGCTCATCATACAATGCCAACTGCTTTAGACCGTATTTCTTTGCCATCAAATACGATAACGGCCACATTCCAGCTGTTCCCGTTTCATCCTTAAAGCGTGGTTCGCAACCCGTGTTTGCTGCAGGTAATATAGACACAAACCAAGGTAAATCTAACTTCCTCCTCACTACGTCTATCTGTTGGGTGTAATATTTATATCGACCCAAAACAATTGACGTTCCTCCGTTTTCATTCAATAACCAATCCTGTGTATATTGCTCTATCTCAGCATTATAAAAGTAGGGCAACCCTCTGGTTTCTAATTTCTTGATTTCCTTTTCTACTTTTACAGACTGCGCACCCAATCCACTCCATACCAACGAAGCTAGTAATAAAAATTTCAAACTCAATTTCATGACTTGCATGTTTCTATCAACAGCTGCGATAGGTTAAACAATTCTTGCTCCTGAAACGATTTTCCCATTAGCTGAATGCCAATCGGTAATCCCTTCTCTGTTTCAAACAAAGGAAGAGAAATGGCTGGATTCCCCGCCAAATTAGCCTGAACTGTAAATAAATCTGCTAAATACATGGCAATTGGATCCTTACTCTTTTCGCCCAACTCAAATGCAGGCGTACTGGTTGTGGGAATCAAAATAGCATCAGCATTTGCCAAAACAGCATTCGTTTGATCTTGTATGACGCGCCTTACCTTCTGAGCCTTATTGTAATAGGCGTCATATTGATCGCTCGACAATACAAACGTTCCCAACATAATTCTCCGCTTTACCTCAGTGCCAAAGCCCTCAGTTCTACTCATCACGTAAGTCGATTCTAAATCATGGGCATTTTCACTCCGCTTTCCGTATAACATTCCAGTGTAACGAGACAAATTACTGCTCGCTTCTGCTGTTGTTAATACATAGTATGTAGGAACCATTTGCTCCAATAATGGAAAATCAAAAAATGTAACCTCATGTCCCTCAGAAACCAATTTATCTAACAATCTTTGGAAGTTTTCACGAACCTCAGCATCAACTCCAGGGTGATTAATGGCTTCGTTCATGACCGCAAACCTGGCTTTTTGGGGGGACATTGGCTGAGCAAATTTCACAGAACCTTGTTGCAACATAGTAGCATCGTGATTGTCCATCCCCGACATTATTTCCGTTAGCAACATATTGTCCTCTAAACTCTTAGTCATCGGTCCTACTTGATCAAAGCTCGACGCGTAAGCAAGTAAACCCCATCGAGATATCAAACCGTAGGTTGGTTTTAAACCATAAATACCTGTAAATGCACTTGGTTGACGGATAGAACCACCAGTATCAGTGCCCAAAGCACAATGACACATATTTGACTGAACCGCAACAGCGCTGCCACCCGAAGATCCACCAGGTACGCGACTTTCATCTGCGGCGTTTCTAACCGGCCCATAAGCGCTATTTTCGTTTGATGCCCCCATTGCAAACTCGTCGCAATTGGTTCTACCAATGAAAATTGCATCTTCAGACAGCAACCTTTCTACAACTGTTGCGTTGTAAAGAGATTCAAATCCTTCTAATATTTTTGACGACGAACTAACCTTATGATTTTTATAAGCCAATACGTCTTTTAACGCAATCACAACCCCTGCCAAACGACCAGCGGTGCCTTGCTTAAACTTTTCGTCGATTTCAGCGGCGCGTAACAATGCCTCTTCTGCCCAAACTTCCAAAAAAGCATTTAAATGCTTTTTACCCTCAATGTTTTGAAGGTAACTTTGTACAAGCTGGACACACGACACCGCACCCGCTTCAATATCTAATCGAATTTCGGAAATGCGATTGTATGTTTTCAATTTTTCGATTCTGGGTTTTGTTCTTCGTTCATTCCTTTTTGAATTTCATTCTTGATGCCACTCTTTGCATCATTGAATTCACGTACTCCTCGTCCTAAGCCACGCATCAATTCAGGAATTTTCTTGCCGCCAAATAACAATAATAAAATTAATGCTACTACAACAATTTCTCCGGTACCCATACCTAAAATTAACATATTATTTAAAAAACTGCTCATGAGACCTCAAAGATAAGAAACATTTATCAGTAAATAATTGCAGTTATTACGGAATTCGACAAACTTTCAGAACATTATTTGCACTTTATGCAAATATTTTCCTATGATTCCATCGCCCAATTGCCCTTATCTTGTTGGTTAAATTGCCATGGAGCCCCGTTATTTTCCATGTTGGTGAACATTCCATTCAATTCACTTGGCGCAGCACTTTGTTCCATCACCTTAAATTGACGCATTTGATAAATAATGTCTACCGGGTTAATATTGATCGGACAAGCCTCAGCGCATGCATTACATGTTGTGCAAGCCCATAACTCCTCGGCACTGATATATGAATGCAAATCTTTACCGTCTTCTACTCGTCCCTCAATTGGACTACCCGATTTTTTAGCCGCATCAATTGCCCTTCCAACCTCTTCTAACCGATCTCGAGTATCCATCATGATTTTTCTTGGACTCAATTTCTTACCGGTGATGTTTGCGGGACAAACACTGGTGCATCTACCACACTCAGTGCATGAATATGCATCCATCAAGTTTTTCCATGTGAGATCTTGAACATCTCTCACCCCAAATCCCAACGGTGCTTCATACCCCTCAGGTGGCTGCGCCGAAGGATCCATCATTAATTTTACTTCCGTTGTTACAGAAGACATGTTGGAAAATTGTCCTTTTGGATTCAATGAACTAAAGTAAACATTGGGAAAACTCATGATGATATGCCAATGTTTGCTAAAAGGTATGTAATTCAAAAACAATAGGATTCCAACAAAATGAAACCACCATGCCGATCTTTCCATGAAATGCAATGTTGCATTCGAAAATCCCTCAAAAAATGGAACCAAAAACTGACTAATAGGGAAAGAACCATGTTTTAACATAACCCCTCTGCTTTGCAACACTTGTTCTGCAGCATTCATTTTCAGCAATGCGGCCATCAACACTATCTCTACCAACAAGATAAAGGTTGCATCTTTGATTGGCCAACCTTTAAGTTCTGGCATATTCAAACGTGGAACTTTGGTTACAAAACGACGTGTTAAAAATACCACACATGCCACCAAAACACCAAATGCTAAAATTTCAAAAAAACCAATGGCTATATCATAAATTGAACCCAAATAATGCGCAAAAAAACGATGCGTTCCGAACAAACCATCAATCATGATTTCCATGACTTCAATGTTAATCAATACAAAACCCAGATATACCAACAAATGAAAAAATGCCGCAACCGGACGTTTTCCCATCTTGCTTTGACCCATAGCTACCCACAACATTTGTTTCCAACGCGCAGCAGGTTGATCACTTAAATCAACGTCTTTACCCAACAAAATATTGCGTCTTACAACACCAACACTCTTAGAGAAAAAGTAAATTCCTACAAGAAGAAATACAGCAAAAATTATCTGTGAAATAACCATTAAGGGCGAATTTAGTACTAAATCTCAATTAACGAAAAAGATTTGCAGAAAATGCAACTATTTCATCACCAAACGCACCACTTCAAAAACCTCCGCATATCGCTGTGCCACTTGAACACCCCTCATTCTCAACTGAGAACGTAAAAATTCTTCATTGGCATATGGTCTGTGTGCCTGACTTTTATATTGCGCCAAAGCATTTACTTTACACAAAGCATCCTGCTCCTCAACTACTTCAAAAGCACATGTATTGAAATTCAAGTTGTTCCATGGCAATTCATACGAAAATACATTCATAAATTTAAATGCCCTCAACGCCTCTTCCGCCATGGTTTTATGATCTTGGTGAATATCCGATACACTAGGAATAAGCACAGTATCCGGTTGAATTTCCTCCCTTAACTGAATCAAATCATCCAAAATTGACTGCCTATGATAATTAAAAGTACGCACATCGTAGCGAAACAACTTTAAATTTTCAGCAGGAATTCCCAAAGTTGAAGTAGCCGCCTTGACCTCACTGATCAAAATGTCTTTAGGGAAATTTGGCAAAACACTTTGCTCACATGCACTAAATGCCGCGTAATATACCTGCTTTCCTTGTCGAATTAACTTAGAAACAGTGGCACCACAACCCAACTCTCCATCGTCGGTGTGTGGCGACAATAACAAAATTTTATCTCCTACCATAGTGGTTTGAATTCTTCTTTTGGTTTTTTACGACGCAATTTTAATATTTCCTTCGGCAATTTAACTTTAAAACTTTGATTCATTGCTTCAATTGTTACCAAAAGATAAGTATCCTCACCTAATTTCGATACCTCAGCCTCATGTCCCTTCAAAGGACCTTCCATAATTTCAGCAACATCCCCAATCTCCAAATTTTCCGTTTCGTCATATTGACTCACAGAATAACCCAATTCAATAAATTCTTTAATGATGTTTAATTGTCGCTCAGGGATGATGGCGTCGGATGCATTGTGACGAATGTATTTGACTACCCCAGGAATGCGAAGAACTTCGTCGCGCTGTATATCTGTAGGTTTTACAAAAACATAACCATTAAACAATGGCAATTCTAACCACTTTTTTCGGTCTTTCCAATACCTTAAACTTCGGTAAATCGGTAAATAATGTTCAATATTAAACTTTGCTAAATAAGCAGAAACTTTTTTCTCCTGACGGCTGGAAGTATAAATCACCTTCCATTTTAAAGACTCCTGTTCGCTCATTGTTCTGCAAAATTAACCATACTGTTTTGAGAATTTAATTTTCTATTTGTGAATCAAAATGTTATTTCACGAACTGTTTGTTCCAAACATTTCTTGCTGTCTGTAACCAATTCATCAACCACTTCCTTCGCCGACACTATACTATCTATATAGGCACTTACTTGACCAATCTCCAATTCTCCCTCCATTAAATCTCCTTCAAACATACCTTTTTTTGCCCTTCCGCGACCAAGCAAAGCATGCAATTGTTCGATGTTGGCATTTTCTTTATAGGCTTGTTGAACTTGTTGATAGAAAGCATTCTTGAGCAACCTAACCGGAGTTAATTCTTTTAATGTTAACTCTGTGGCACCATCACCTGCAGAAATAATCTCATTCTTGAAGGCTACATGTGCACTGCTTTCATGTGTAGCGGCAAAACGACTTCCTACTTGAACAGCTTCTGCTCCCAAACAAAGTGCAGCCGCCATAGAAGCACCATTTCCAATGCCTCCAGCAGCAATCAACGGCAAAGAACAATGCTTCTTTATCAATGGAATCAACGTCATGGTAGTGGTTTCCTCACGCCCATTGTGCCCGCCGGCTTCAAATCCCTCAGCAACAATAGCGTCAACTCCCGCTTCCTCACATTTTTTTGCAAATTTTAAATTTGCCACAACATGAACCACTTTGATTCCATGGCTCTTCAACCATGAAGTATATTTTGCCGGATTTCCCGCCGAAGTAAATACTATTTTAACACCCTCATTTACAATAATATCCAAATGCTTTTCTATATCTGGGTAAAGCAGAGGGACATTCACACCAAAAGGTTTATCCGTAGCAGCTTTGCACTTTTGTATTTGTTCCCTTAATATCTCGGGGTACATACTTCCGGATCCAATTAAACCAAGGCCGCCAGCTTCGCTTACCGCTGAAGCAAGCTCCCAACCACTGCACCAAATCATACCACCCTGAATAATTGGATATTGAATTTCAAATAATTCAAGGATACGGTTTCCCATGGAATAAAAATTTTAAATATTACGCTTCAACAACCACTCCCATTTCGGAGAATTTATTGATGCGCTTCGATACAAGTTCTTCGATTGATAATTTCTTTAAAGAAGCAAATTCCTTAATAACCGCTTGCTTTAAGAAATCGTAAGCCTCTGATGGATTGTGATGTGCTCCACCTACAGGTTCTTGGATCACTCCATCAACCAACTTGTTATTCAGCATGTCAGTTGAAGATAATTTTAAGGCTTCAGCTGCCAATTCTTTCTTCTCCCAAGTTCGCCATAAAATACTGGAACAACTTTCTGGACTGATAACACTATACCACGTATATTGCATCATCAAAACCTTATCGCCAACTCCTATTCCCAATGCACCACCACTCGCTCCTTCACCAATCACCACGCAAACAATAGGAACCTCTAAAGTAGCCATTTCAAATAAATTCTTTGCAATCGCCTCACCTTGACCGCGCTCTTCAGCTTCTAATCCAGGACTAGCGCCCGGAGTATCAATCAAAGTTAAAACCGGAACATTGAATTTCTCTGCCAACTTCATCAATCGTAAAGCTTTACGATATCCCTCAGGATTTGGCATACCAAAGTTTCGGAACTGGCGTTGTTTGGTATTTCTACCCTTTTGTTGACCAATAACCATCACTGGCTGACCGTCAATTTTAGCAAAACCGCCAACAATGGCTTTATCGTCTTTCACTTGTCGATCACCGAAAAGCTCTACAAAATCTGTACAGATATTTTCAATGTAATCTAACGTATAAGGTCTATCGGGGTGACGTGAAATTTGTACTTTCTGCCATCCCGTTAAATTAGAATAGGTATTTGCTTGCGCTTCTTTGATTTTGGTTTCGATAGCCAACATCATGTCGGTCATGTCTAGTTTGCCTTCATCATGCGTTGCTTTCGCTTTTTCAAGCTGTGTACACAATTCAGCAATATCTTTCTCAAAATCAAACCAATTTTGATTCGCCATAATTTTTTAGTTTGGTTGCGTCAATGACGCGTTAAATTTAAAGGAAAGGAATTATACCCAATCCATTGCCATAGCCATTCCACCAAAGAAAGTTGGCAGACCTAACCAGAATGCTTGCGGTAAGAAAATGGTTGTTAAGGTAAGTGCAATACCACTAACAATGCATAATGCCCAATAGCCTTTGGTGTTACGTTTTTCGTTACTCATAGTCATGCGAAGATAATATCAATTTTCATTGCTACAAATATTTTTTTGCTCAATACGCCTATCAAAGTGCCGTCACATCAGTAATCACGGCATCTTCCCAATAACGAACAAATTTCTTTCCCCAAGCAATCTTTATATCTTGTAAATGCAATTCCTCACCAATTGCCATTTTCACCGCCATCAACGGAATATTTACGCCTGCCATTTCGCAAGCCGATGTTGTGCCCTGTAGTCTCGGATTTATTTCCAATAAATGCGGCATTTCTTCTGCATCTTCTTTGAACTGTATTCCAATTGGTCCGTGCAAGTTGAATTGATTCACCAACGACAAACAAAAAGCTTTCAATGTAAAATTGTTTTCAAATGTTCCCGCAACACTTATACCGCCAATCATTTTATCGCGGGTTCTTGGCACACACACCAAAACCTTTCCATGATCACAAAGCAAATCAACACTATATTCTTTTCCAGGCAAATAGGAAGAAATCATCAATAGATCCTCAAACTCTTTGGGCATTCGTGCACTCCATTCTTTCAAAGTTAAAGGTAATATTCCCGCTTTTTCTGTTAAAAAATCATCGGAAACCTCTTGAGTGATAATTCCAAATCCCCTGCTACCATTACCCTCTACAGGTTTAAAGCAAAGTTTATCATGCGCCGTAAAAAGAGATTTTGCTATTTCATTGAACCCAACCTTACCCATCGCAAATCCGAAATCGGGAATGGGTATTTGTGTTTCATTCTTCATCTGATGATGCAACAAACGCCCCTTGTGATTCGCAATTTCAAGTCCCTCCAAATCAGAAACCATCACTTTGGCACCAACAGACTCAATGGTGCTTTTGTGCTCCGATAATGGAATGAGCTCTCTCGTGGTGATTGGTAAAACTACATTGATTGAATGCTTTTCGCAGATTTCGCAAATCTTTTCTATGTAATTTTCCGCAGAACTCGCGGGCATTACAAAAAAATGATTCACCAATGCCTTGCCATAGGGATTTTCCTGAATGTCTCCAGCGAATATTTCAATGCGTTCGTCTTTTTTCAAACAACGAACAATTCCAGCAAATCCCGGCGCTCCAGCACCTGAAGGAATGAATACTTTGATGATTTCAGAGGAACTCATTTACTCAGCGAAGTTACGCGTTCATGAAGAAAAAAGAATTATCTTTGTGCAAATTAACTTTATGAGTCATCAAACGTTTATTTCAGATTTAAAAAGCAAAGTTGGAACCACCGTAACATTAAAAGGTTGGGTTTCTAACAAAAGAGAAGGAAAAGGAATCGCTTTCATTATTTTGAGGGACGGTACAGGCTTCTGCCAATGCGTAGTTACTGCCGAATCAGCAACCGAAAACGATTTGAATTGCGCATTAAATTTGAATTTAGAATGTAGCGTGATCATCACAGGAAATGTTCTCTCCGATGAAAAACAAATTGGTGGAGTTGAAATTCAAGTAACTCATATTGAAGAAGTTGGAACATCTGAAAACTATCCAATTTCTAAAAAAGAACACGGAATCGAATTTTTGATGGATCAGCGTCACCTTTGGTTGCGCAGCACCCGCCAATGGGCCATCATGCGGATCAGAAATACCATCATCTTTAGTATCCACAAGTATTTTCAAGAACAAGGATTCATGCAAATGGATGCCCCAATCTTTACCGGTAATGCCTGTGAAGGTACCTCTACACTTTTTGAAACCGATTTTTATGGCGAACCAGCTTATTTGAGCCAAAGCGGACAACTTTACGGTGAAGCCATGGCTATGGCAATGGGAAGAATTTATACTTTTGGCCCTACCTTTAGAGCTGAAAAATCTAAAACCCGACGTCATTTATCAGAATTTTGGATGATTGAACCCGAAATGGCATTCTACGACATCTTCCAAAATATGGATTGTATCGAAGGGATGTTACAAGCGGTAATCAAAGATGTTCTAGCCAATTGTAAATCAGAATTAGAAACCATCGGGAGAGATGTTTCTGTTCTTGAAAGTTCTCTTGGTGCTTTCCCTAGAATGACATATGATGAAGCGGTGAGAATTATCAAAGGTGAACAAGATGTAAATGGTGTAAATAGCATCAAAAGTCTCGAAGATGAACTTGCAAACAAACAAAATCAACTTGTTACCATTGATGAAGAAATTGCAGATAAAGAAAATAAAATTGCTTCTGGGGGACTAAAGAAAGGGGAAATTAATTTCTTCACCAATAAAATCAATACCCTCAAGCAAGAAAAATCAGACATTGAAGAAGACCTCAGAAACATTCCTCAATGGATCAATAGTGCCAAAACATTTGAATATGGAAACGATTTTGGCGGTAGCGATGAAACGGTTTTGACGCGATTATTCGATAGACCCGTAATGGTTTATGACTGGCCTCATGAGGTAAAAGCTTTCTACCTAAAACGCAACCCAGAAGACAGCCGTTTTGCACGTGGTGTTGATGTTTTAGCTCCGGAAGGTTATGGTGAAATCGTAGGCGGCGGAGAACGTGAGACCAATGTTGAAAGTCTTGTCCAAAAAATCAACGAACACGAACTTCCAATGGAAGCTTTTGAATGGTATTTAGACCTTCGAAGATATGGCTCTGTGCCACATTCTGGATTCGGTTTAGGGCTAGAGCGTTTGGTTACATGGGTATGCAAGTTGAAACACGTGAGAGAAAGTATTCCTTTCCCAAGAATGTATGGTCGTTTGAAACCCTAAATGATGATTTAGTTAGAGAGGTTAAGAGATGAGATGAAGTAGAAACCAATAATATATCAAGATAAAAACAAAAAAGGGGCTTTCGCCCCTTTTTTTAGTTTTACTAAAATTAGAATTATTGTCTGTTGAATGTTCTCACTGCTGTTCCGAAACCGGCACCAACAACTATCCATTTCAACGTTACGTCTGAACCAGACTTGATTAATTTCTCACTTTTTGAAGAAACTGGACCAAATGGACCTGGTTGCTCAGGATAATCAATCATTGAATCGTTCATTTGAACAAAATAATTGTCCCACAAATATTCAGGGATACCTGGTACACCACCCATATTATCGCATAAGTAAATTCCGTTTGCAACTTTGGTAATGGTAACAGGACAACCATTTGTACGTTTGTAATTACCTCCGATATCTTCGGTTGAAGGAACATTGGTAACTGCTACCCAACGAACTGCTTGGCTTTTGAAACCGTATTTGTTTGATGCTTCGTAAATAATAGGGTACATTCCTGGAGTTGTATTGTCAACACCACTTTGAGTCGGTTCAACCTTTTTTGTTTCCCCTGTAAATGCATCAAATGCATTTGCCCCAGAATCAGTGAATGAACCACCAACTGGAATAGAAACATATCCCGCACCAATTAATGTAATCACCGGATAATCAACCTTCACGGTTTCAGAAACCGCTGCTGGCTCTTCTGTACATGAAGTAAAAGCCAGAGAGGCAATTAATGCCATATAAATAAAATTCTTTTTCATCTTTTTTGTTATTATTAGTTTTGATCCCACCAAACTTTATCTGTGATTAACTTTGCAGCACTACCAGCATTCGGATTTCGCGTTAATTCATCAGATGGCAATACAAATCTTGCAGGGAATACACCCGCACCCAAGTTAGAAGACGCACTTGCTTTGAAAAAATCTGGGTAACCAGTTCTTCTGTGTTCAATCCATGATTCAATGTTTTGAGAACCGCAGAAAGAATACCATTTTTGAGTGATAATTGCCTTCAATTTATCAGCCGCACTTCCTGTATTAGGATAAGCTGCACGTGAATCCTGCAAATATGCAGTTACATCCGCTGCCGCTAAGCCCCACTGACTGAAACTACCATATACTGCTTCATCGTATTCAGCAGCACCGTCGCCAGTTGCCCAACCACGAGCACAAGCTTCTGCCAATAAGAAATATGTTTCAGCATATGTAATCAAATAAACATTTGCAGCTGCTCCGTCTGATTGGTTTTGTCCACCACCAACTGCAGCACCTGGCAATGACCAGTTTGTGTGTGCTGTAGATGAAGTTGTTGGATAATCTTGACCAGCACCCTGTGTTAATCCCACAAATTGTCCTTTCGCAGTACCAGTTGAAGCAGCTTTGAACAAAATCGACATACGTGGATCGTTCATTGAAGCCATTGAATCAATGATAGTTGCAGAACCCAATAAATTGAAATCCCCCAATGCAGAAATCGTTGTGTTCAGAGGATTCTTCATGCCTTGTGCACCGCTGTAAGCAATGGTAGCATCAACAGTCAAGAATTCATCACCACGGGTTGTCATTGCCATAACACTGTCTTTGCAACGTGCAGACTCAGAAGTGTAAGCTTGACGCAAGTATACTTTCAATCTCAAAGTATTTGCCAATTCTAACCAATGGTGCATATCTCCACCAAACAATACATCTTCAGCTCCTGGATGTTGGTCTGAATTCAAATCAATCATGTTGGTTGCATCAATCAACATTTTTTCGATTCCTTTGTAAATATCAGCTTGTGAATCATATTTTGGAGCCAATTTATTTGCGCCTTGAAGTGCTTCAGAGAAAGGAATATCGCCCCAAACATCTGTCATGTATTGGAAACAATATGCTTTCATAATCATTGCACACGCCGCATAGTTTTTATTGCCTTGCGCCATGGCTTCAGTTTGAACATAATCGAAATCGCTCAATGCACCGGCATACATTTGAGACCAAGGTCTGTTAATGTCTGTGCTCGTTTGCTCATAACGATCCCAAGATTTATATTGACCAGCCGTTGGTCCTTGTGTCCAATACTGACTCCATATTCCTCCCCAAATTTGAAAATAGTTACCCATAATGTAACCAGTATATTGAATTGCATTTGGGAAAACATACGTAATATCAACCTTTTCAGGTGAGTTCGGGTTTTGATTAATATCGAATGACTCTTTGTTGCAAGAAGTACTGAAAGTTGCAGCAGCCATCAATATAACACCCAATTTAAATAATTTCTTCATGATAATTTTTTTTAGAATGTGATTTTAATGTTAGCGGTAATTTGACGCAATGTTGGCAATGAACCGAATTCAAAACCTTGTACGTTTCCAGTACCAAATGAGTTAGTTTCAGGATCTACAAAAGTGTTAGAAGCAGGCGTCCATAACAATAAGTTACGGCCAGCTACACCCATAGAAATTCTTCCAAATGGAGTTCTAGACAACCACTCTTTAGGGAATTCATAAGTTAAGCTTACTTCTCTCAATTTAGTGTATGACGCATCTAAGATGTTTGCAATGCTGTTCTTTTGATCAGTGTATAAATCTTGTGCACTAACAGGTGTTGTATTTGCTCTGTAAGTGTTATCACCAGTTTGTACAACCGAATTTGGAATGATTCCATCACCACGCTCTTGATCAACGCCATCAACAGACAAAGTGTTGATGCTTGTACCACAGAACTCCATGATGTCTTTCGTTCTTGAATACATGATACCTCCATCTTTTCTGTCGAATTGGATGTACAATGACCAATTTTTATACTTGAAAGTATTTGAAATAGACAAAGTATAGTTCGGGTTGTATGTTCCCAAATACTGTGGATTTGGATCAACAACCGGCATACCAGTGGTTGAATCTACAATAACTTGTCCACTCGCAGTTTTCTTTTCGCCAATTACATAGAATTGTCCGAATGGTCTGTTCAAAGCAGCAACCACAGAAGCTGAACCTAAACCACCCATTGAAACTTGATCAATTCCAGGATAAATAGAAGTAACCATATTCTCGTTTTTAGCATAAACAAAGTTCAAGTTCCAACGGAAATTCTTCGTATAAACCGGCATCGTTTTAATCAATACTTCAATACCTTTATTGGTGAAAGATGCAGCATTAATTGTTTGTGATGTGAATCCTGTTGAAGGAGCAATTGGTACATTCAAAATAATGTCTTTTGTTTCATTACTGTAATAAGTAACATCCAAACCTAAACGATCATTTTTCAAGAAAGCCATTTCAATACCAATCTCATTTGAAGTGGTAAACTCTGGTTTCAAGTTTGAATTTGCAATTCTATTTCCTCTTTCATATCCAACTACTGTTCCGTAAGGTGATTTCAACACAGAATTGTTGTAACCATCACCGATAGAACCAGTGAAGAATACACTTGTCAATTGATATGGATCGGCATCTTTACCCACTTGAGCACTTGCCAATCTTAATTTACCATATGTTAACACACTGTTCTTTGGCAATAACTTTGAAAAAATCAAAGCTGCACTTGCTCCATAATAATCGTAGCTGTTTGCATTTTGAGGCAATGTAGAAGAATAATCTCTTCTCGCTGTGAAATTCACAAATGCATAGTCTTGATAGTTTACACCTAAATCGGTATAAAAACCTTCGATTCTGCGCTGTGAATAAGAGTTTGAAACCGTAGGACGACCGTCTGAATTGTCTAAATTGTAAAATCCAGGAATAACCAAACCAGCTGTTGAAGCACTCAATGTGGTTACTGTTCTCTGACGATAGTTGTGTCCAAATAATGCAGTTAATTTGATGTCTTTGTTAATGTTACGCTTAACTGTTGCCATCAAATCTGAAGTTAACTCATTTACTTTGAAATCATTTTCTTCATACAAACCAATTTTGCTCGCTTGAGAAGCATTCTGACCAGTAATACCAGTAATTTTTGGTTCATAAGCTCTTCTTGCATCAGTATAGAAGTTAGTTCCTACACGGTAAGTTACGTTAATCCAATTTGTAGGATCATACGACAAAGTTGAAACTCCCAACACGTTGTCTACTGTGTTTTTATTCGCTGATGTCGACAAAATGTAATATGGATTTAAAGTATAAGCACCATAATATCCGCTTACTGTATTGAATTTATTATTCAAATCTTTCAACTCGTGCAATGGAATGTCACGTGGAGTTTGTAAAATTTGATCATAAAATGAATAATCTTGTCCCTGTGTAGAAATCAATGAATTTGTACGCGTGTAAGTAACACTGAAATTCGCAGTGAAATTATTTGCCAATTGAGCAAAGCTATTTCCTTTAAATGATGTACGATTATATTCAGTACCTGGAATAATAGAAGTATTGCTCAAGTTATTTACAGAGAAGAAATATCCAACTTTTTCACCACCACCATTCACCGTCAATGAATTTTGATTGGTATGTCCAGTATTAAAAAAGTCTTGCACATTGTTTGGTAATGCGGAATATTTCTTAACTCTTTGTTCTCCATCAATCATTTGGCCCCATGGTTGCAATTGATCGGTGAACTTAGGACCCCAGCTCCAGTTTTCACGAGAGTCGGCATAACCTCCGCCACCCTGTCCAAATTTATTTTGGAATTCAGGGAAACGCAATGGATTCTCCCAAGAATAACTGCTGCTATACGTCATGCTCATCTTTTTGTTCTGACCAATGTTGCCTTTACCACTTTTAGTGGTAATAATAATCGCACCATTTGAAGCTCGTGAACCATAAAGTACCGCCGCCGCCGGACCTTTCAAAACATCGATGGTTTCAATATCATCTGGGTTAATATCGTTTGCACGGTTACCTGCGTCTACCTGACGGTTTAGGTTATCGCCACTTTGGATACTAGAGTTGTCAATTGGAATACCATCAACAACAATCAACGGTTGGTTGTCACCATTCAATGTAGTTGCACCACGCAATTGAATCCTTGTTGAAGAACCCGGCGTACCACCACCTGAAGAAATTGTTAAACCGGCAACCTTACCTTGTAATCCATTGAAAACTGAACGATCTTTACCTTGTGATGCATCGTCACCTTTAACTTGGGTTGTTGCATAACCCAAACTTGCTTTTTCCTTTTTAATACCAACCGCTGTAATAGAAACCGCGTCGATACCCAATAAATCCTCTTCCAAGGAAAAATTTACCTCTTCGCCTGTAACTGTGGCTTTGGAATTTTTAAAACCAGAAGCTTGACAAGTTAATTCACCGCTAACCGCAGCTACTGCAAGTGCGAACGTACCATCATCTTGCGATGTTGTACTCTTGTTTTCTCCAGTGAGCTTCACTGTTGCCCCTGAAATCGGCTCCCCGTCAGAAGAAGTAATCTTCCCCCTAATTACCCGGGTTTGCGCCGATGCCATTCCGATAAATGCTGTAAACAGCAGAATCGCAATGAACGACTTTTTTAACAATAATTTCATAAGTTATTAATTTTGGTTTAGTTTACAATCGTAATACATTTTTTTCTAAATTCAAAGAAAATTGATTTAAAATTAAACCTCAAACTTTAAACAGAATTTTCGTTGTTTACTAAAAACCCAATTTTTAATAATGTTAATTACATCGTTTTATGAATTCATACTCACATGTTTTTCAATGTATTTCAACATTTCATGCACCTTATTATGACTAATTTTTATCATCATTTTGTGCTTTAAAATCATTTACTAATTTGTTTTGCCATTTACCAAATTTTTGGGATTTCTGAAACAATCTACATTTCCATTGGTTACTTTTGTTTCCGTTTCCTCAAAATTTATAAAACTTGCAGTGATAGATTTTCATAACCATATTATTCCAGGAATCGATGACGGTTCTCCTGATTCTGAAACCTCAATTGGTTTGATCAATGGTCTTCAAGAACTTGGCTTTACTGAATTTATTTTTACACCTCACATTATTGCCGATACTCATCCCAATACCCCTGATACCATTCAGGCCGGTTTTGATGTACTCTCTTCCGAAATTCAAAAACACAACATTGAAGTCCCTAAATCATTTGCAGCTGAATACATGCTCGATGATATATTTGCTCAGAAACTGAGAAATAAAGAGCCATTTTTAAAATTGGTTCATAACAAAATTCTTGTAGAATTTTCATACATCCAACGTCCTGATCACGTAGAGAGAATTAGCTTCGATCTTCAAATTCAAGGATATGAACCAATTCTGGCACATCCTGAACGCTATATTTATTATCATAATAATTGGGAATATAATTATTCCCACCTCAAAGATTTAGGATTTGAACTGCAACTTAATTTGCTATCTCTCACTCCGTATTATGGTAAAGAAGTACAAAAAATAGCCCAAAAAATGCTCAAGGCCGATTTGTTCGATTTTGCATGCACCGATATTCACCACTTCCGCCACCTCCAAGCATTAAAAGACTCTTTCACCAAAGATTCTCTCACAGAACTCTTTGATAAATACGATCTCCGAAATCACGAACTTTCAAAAATTTAAAGTTGAAAGTTTATCGTTTAGGGTTATTTGCATGATTCAACCCAACCACCAACTTTAAACCCTCAACCTTAAATAAAAAAGGGGCTCTCGCCCCTTTTTTCAATATCCAAATAATTCTTCTAATGTAACCTCTGTTACCATACCGTATTTCTCCAAGTCCGCCTTCTTGATCTTGTCGCGACTCGCTACTACCGCCAAATGGTATGTCTGCTTGCTCACCTTCTCTTCGTGGAATTTGCGAATTGTTTCCATATGAATATTTGCAATTTCGCGATAAATTCCCTTTGAACGGTCTTCTTTGTCGCCAGACTCTTCCATCGACCACAACGCCCCAATATAATTCTCAGGCATCATGCGCTCTGTTTCAATCCTATTTACAATGCTTTGTTTTGCTAAATCAAAAACTTCTTCATTCACAGGAAGCTTCTGCAACAACTCATTCATCGATGCTATGGCATCGTGAAATTTATCGGCTTGAGTTCCCACAAATGCCGTCATAACATTTGGTCTAAATAACTCCTTTGGAGTGTTAAATGTGGCATAGGTGCTGTATGCTAAAGCTTTCGCTTCACGAATATTCTGAAAGACCACACTACTCATATCGCCACCAAAATACTGATTGAATGCCGTTACCGTTGGTCGCATCGTTTCCTCAAAATCGCCAGCATTCGACCACCAATTGATACTCGCTTGTACTTGCTCATAATGTGCAAAATAGACTTCGTTTTGAGTCATTTTCTTCTCTTTAAAAACAACCATTGGGCTTTCAATAGCCTTGAAACCCTTTGGTGCACAACCATTACTTTTCAATACACTTGATAAGGTAACAGCCGATTTATCTGAACTTTCCAATGCCATTGGACCAAAATATCCAAGATCATAAGGACTCGCTAAAACTACTTTCAATAATTTCAACAATTCAGATGTTGTGATTTTTTTCAAGTCGCTGTTTTTGATGATCCATTTGCTTGGATTTTGACTTCCAAACAATACATATTGTGATAATTGACGTTGAATGGCCCTTGCATTCGACATTGAATTTTCACGGCTTTTCAATATATCACTCACGATGTTGTTTAACGCTGCCTCATTCGCTTGAGCGTTGTTTAACAAATCCATCACAAGTTGCAATGCAGCTTGTAAGTTTTCATTTGGTCCACTCAACATTAAATATGATTTTTTGTCGGACGCAAATGCATTAAAACTGCAACCCAAAGCATACATTTCTTTACTAAATGCCTCCGAACTCATTTTCTTTGTTCCCAAATATTTCAAATAACTAAACAACAAACCCAATCTTTTATCTTGGTAATTGCCTGCTCCAAATCTCCACGTCAAATTAAATAGTTTGTTTTCATCATTCTTTACATAATATACAGTAGCCGCACCACTTTTTGCCATCGTAACATTCGATTTTTCAAAAAATGTGGGTTTTAAAGACTCTGCCGACAGACTCAACCAATTTTTTACAAAATCGCTTTGCTTATCTCTATTCAACTCAACTGGATGAATTTCCGGCTTATCAATTTTTGTAGCTTTTACAGCCTCGCCTTTTCTCTTGAATATAACAACCCGATCATTGTTTAAATACTCATTGGCAACAGCCATTATTTCTTCTTTCTTGATTTCCGCCATCAACGCCAATTCGCTTGCAGCCACCCTATAATCAACCCCATTTACAAATGTGGTCATCAAGAAACTTGTTCTAGATCCATTGTCTTTGTAGGCTTCTAACTGTCGAATTTCTTCATTCAACAGAATGGCCTTCAACATTTTATCGTCAAATTCACCTTTTCTAATTCTACTTAATTCACCCAGTAACAAATCTCTTACCTCTTCTAATTTTTGACCAGCCTTTGGCTTACCCGTTAGAATAAACATTGAATAATCTTTCATAACATCGGTACCACTATTTGCCGAAAGTACTTTTTGCTGCTTAACCAAATTCAAATCTATAAAACCTGCACTTGAATTGTTCAACAGCAAGTCTATCAATTTAATGATTCTAGCTTCCTTGCTTTTAGCGCCTGGAAGCCTGAAACCAATGGTTACATTTTCCGCATCTGGTCCTACTATGTCAATGGCTCTTTCCACATTTCGCGGAGTTTCCTCACCATACACATATTCAGGAACTTCCGACTTTTGCATGTAAGCAAACTTTTCAGCCACCAATCTCGCTGCATCGTCTGGATTGAAATCACCAGCCATGATGATGGCCATATTATTTGGAACATAATACTTTTGATAATACTCCCTAATGGCCTTTAAAGAAGGATTCTTTAAATGTTCAATCGTGCCAATTGTTGTTTGCAAACCATAATTATGCTTTTTAAACAACTCACCAAATAAAGCCTCCCATACCTTATCACCATCCCTGTCTAAACTAATATTTTTTTCTTCATATACCGCCTCTAACTCTGTATGAAACAATCGTAAAATAGGATTACGATACCTCTCAGACTCCAATGATAACCATTTTTCCAACATATTTGAAGGTACATCATTCACATAAACCGTCATATCATTCGAAGTGAAAGCATTTGTTCCCTCTGCTCCCATAGCCTGACACATTTTATCAAACTCATTTGCAATTGCAAATTTTGCTGCAAGTTGACTGGTACTGTCAATCTTCTTATATATTAAGCGCCTTTGAGACTCATCTTTTGTAGAATTATATTGTTCATACAAAGCATCAATTTGATCTAACAAAGGTTTTTCTTTGCTCCAATCATAACTGCCATATTTGTCCGTTCCCTTGAACAACATGTGCTCTAAATAGTGTGCCAAACCTGTGTTTGTAGATGGGTCATTTTTTGAACCTGTTTTTACTGCTACCATAGTATTGATTCTCGGTGCCTTTTTATTCACCGAAGTAATCAACGTCAACCCATTCTTAAATGTGTAATATCGCGCATTTAATGGGTCATTCTGGTATTTTCTCATTACCCACTTTTCCGATGGATAATCAGCATATCCATTGATCTTGGTTTGTGCACCTAAAAACGAGGCGAACAAAGAATAAATGATCAAAATGTAATTTCTCATAATTACAAAAATACGATTTCATTTTATAGTTTGTTGCGCGTTATCTTCGCACACGTGTCGAAACTGTTCCACAAAGTCTATCTGTCAACCGGCAGCAATCAGGGAAACTCAATCCAAATTCTCAAATCTGCTAATCGACTGATTCAACAGCAAGTTGGACACATTCTCAATGCTTCTTCTTTTTACAAAACTGCCGCATGGGGACTCACAAATCAGCCAGACTTTTACAACCAATGTTTGCTTATTTATACCCCATTTTCCCCAAAAATTGTTCTACAAAAACTACTCCATATTGAAAAACAATTGGGGCGTATTCGAATCCAAAAATGGGGGCCCAGAACAATCGATATAGATATCTTATTATTCGATGATTTAATTTTGAAGGACAATGATCTACAAATTCCTCATCCCTATTTACCTGAAAGAAGTTTTGTTCTGGCTCCATTAGCCGAAATTGCTCCTCAAGTGAAACATCCCTCATTGAAAAAATCAATGAATCAATTGCTCAATGAAACCCCAGATAAATTGAATGTCAATAGAATACCAACATGTTACCACAACACCTAGAAATTTTTCCGCATATCAGTTGGTTCTTGTACGCCCTCAAAAACAACGGTATTTTCATCGACCAAAATCCGCGTTTTCCGCAAAATAAATTCATCAATAAATTTGCAATTCCCGGTCCAAACCAAATTCAAATCCTCACAATACCCCTGATCTCAACCACCAAATCCGGAGTTTTTGAGGAAATTTTTATTGATTACTCCCAAAAGTGGATTAGAGAACACAAAAATGCCCTACAAACAGCCTATGGTAAGTCACCTTTCTTCGAATATTACGACTACCGTATTTATAAGATTTATGATGCACACCCTGAAAATCTTGCATCGCTCAACCTTCAACTTTTACAAAACTTATTGATTTGGATCGGACTTGAACATCTTTCCATTGATTTTGTTGAAAATCCAGATAACGCCTATTTCGACGTGTTGAAAAACGATATTCATGTACCCGAATACAATCAGGTATTTCACGAAAAGTTTGGATTTAGAAACAATGTATCGATACTCGATTTACTCTTTAATCAAGGACCCCTTGCAAAAGAATATTTTCAAAATACCTTTTAATTTATCTTTGTACGAATGTCGATCATCAAAAAGCTTGCTTCACAAACTGCTATTTACGGACTAAGCACCATTCTTGGTAGGTTTATCAACTACCTTTTGGTTCCATTGTACACCTATTACCTGAGTACGGTTTCAGATTATGGCGTAGTGAATGTGATGTTCGCCTATGCAAGTCTATTTTCTGTTATTTTCATGTTTGGTTTAGAAACGGCATTTTTCCATTTCGCACAACATACAGATAAACCTGAAAGAGTCTTTTCTACGGCCGCAAACTTTTTAATGGTTACAGGATTTATTTGGGTGATTTTGGCCAAATATTTCTCACAACCTATTATGAATTATGTTGAATATCCTGAGCATCCAGAATATGCACTTTGGTTTACCATGATTTTAGCAATCGATGCCATTTCATCATTAGGATTTGCTTGGCTTCGCAATCAGCAACAGCCATGGAAATTTGCCATAATCAAACTGTCGAATATCTTCATCAACGTTGGTTGTAACGTTTTCTTTATCGTTGTTTGTCCTATTTTGTACAAAAACGGTTACGAATGGGCCTATACTTGGTCGCAACCCGAAAATATGGTTTCCAACATTTTCTTGTCTAACCTTATTGCGTCCCTCGCAACTTTTCCGTTGTTATTTAAAACTTGGGGGAATTTAAAGTGGGGTATCGATACAGACTTGCTCAAAAAAATGCTCCACTACGCCTATCCCCTGATTTTCATAGGCCTTGCTGGTATGATCAACGAAACATTTGACCGAATCCTCATCAAAAAACTTACACCCAACGGTCTGGGTGATTATGAGGCGTCCATTTATTCAGCTTTTTATAAACTGAGCTTGGTGTTGACCCTTTTTGTGCAAGCTTTCCGATTTTCAGTGGAACCATTTTTCTTTCAACAGGCAAAATCACTCGACGCAAAACAAAGCTATGCCTATGTAATGAAATGGTTTGTTTACGCCGTTTCCATCATTTACTTGTTTACGATCATTGTGATTCCTTATGTTGCCCCACTTTTAATTCAAAACAAATCGTACTTCGAACATCCCAATGGAATGAAAATTGTACCTATATTGTTGGCTGCCAATTTATTTCTAGGAGTATATTATACGCTCTCTGTATGGTATAAGGTCTCTGCTAAAACCAAAATAGGATCTCTTCCTGCGTTCGGAGGTGCCGCTATTACGCTTATTTTGAATTATTTATTGATACCTAAAATGGGGTTCATGGGAGCCGCCTATACCACCATGATTACCTATGCCAGTATGGTTGTATTTGGTTACCTCCTTTGTAGAAAGTATTTCCCTATTCCCTATCAACTTGTACCCATTTTAACCAGCCTATTTCTTTCCTTCTCACTCGGATATCTCGCTTTAAACCTACCCGAAAATTTGATCGGTTTTGCTTCCAAAATAGTGTCTCTCATCTGTTTAATCGCTTTTATTTATCTTTACGAAAAACGTTTCAATCAATCTCCAATTGCACATGATAACCGTTAAAATTAAAAATCTATCCAATCACCCTCTGCCTAAATACCAAACAGAATTATCTGCTGGCATGGACCTCCATGCAAATATAGACACTCCATTGTCCCTCAAAAAAGGAGAAAGAATGTTGATTCCAACTGGTTTATTCATTGAACTTCCGGCAGGGTTTGAAGCGCAAGTACGTCCGAGAAGTGGCCTCGCTTTAAAACATGGCATCACTGTACTCAATACACCGGGAACCATTGACGCCGATTATAGAGGTGAAATTAAAGTGTTGTTAATCAATCATGGAGAAGAAGATTTTATGATCAATAACGGTGAAAGAATTGCTCAAATGGTTGTTGCACAACACGCTACAGTTACTTGGGAAGAAACTACCGATCTTTCCAATACCCAAAGAGGCGAAGGCGGCTACGGTAGTAGTGGTAAATAACATAGAATTAATCATTTTTTAAACGATTTTACCGATATTTGCACCCAATTTTTTGACTTTCCAATAAAATGAAACTAATTATTCCAATGGCGGGTATGGGCAAAAGAATGCGCCCTCACACCCTAACTACTCCCAAGCCCCTTGTGCCTGTTGCCGGTAAATCTATTGTGCATTGGCTCATTGAGGATATTGCCAGCGTTTGTGGTGATACCATTGATGAAATTGGTTTTGTGGTTGGCCGTTTCGGCGATGAAACAGAACAAGAATTATTGAACATTGCAGCAAGTGTTGGTGCAAAAGGTAAAATCTTCTATCAAGATAAAGCCGAAGGTACTGGACACGCCATTCTTTGCGCTCGCGAATGCCTCAAAGGCGAAACCATTGTTGCCTTCGCCGATACCCTGTTTAGAACCGACTTTAACCTCGATAAATCTAAAGATGGCGTGATTTGGGTACACCAAGTAGACAATCCAAGTTCTTTTGGTGTCATTAAATACAACGAAAATAATATCATCACCGACTTTGTTGAGAAACCCAAGGAATTTGTTTCCGATCTTGCAATTATTGGCATCTATTACTTTAAATCTGGTGAAACTTTGGAAGCTGAATTGCAATATTTAATTGATAACGACATCAAAGAAAAAGGCGAATATCAATTAACAAATGCCATGGAAAATATGAAAAATAAAGGCATGCAATTCGTTCCTGGTAAAGTCGATGAATGGTTAGATTGCGGTAATTATGCCGCCACAGTTTACACCAATCAACGTGTTTTGGTCAATAAATCCACTCAATTTACCATAGAACCAGATCGCTTCGATGAATCCGTAACCATCAATGAACCATGCTTCATTGCCGATGGTGTTCGTCTGAAAAATTGTGAAATTGGTCCTTTTGTGAGCATTGGAAACAATAGTTCAATAGAAAATTGCGTTATTCGTAACACCGTTATCCAAAACAATACCCAAATTAAAAACTTCAAATGCGAAAATTCAATGATTGGAAATCACGTTTCGATCGATGGCGACAGCCTCGAATACAGCATTGGAGATTTCAGTTCCCAGGGTTGATACGTTTACTCTGCCTTCTTTTCTTTTTCTCTTGGGGGACAATCACTTCCGCCCAAATTGATAGTATTCAAAAAGATAGATCCGCTTACCGACAAGCTGAGAACTTTTTTCAAAACGGACAAAAACAAGAAGCCACACAAGCATTTATTGCGCTCACTAAGTCCAACAACACCAAAGAAGCCGCACATTTTCGTTTAGCTACCATTTATAGTGAAAATGCGAACCTTGATTTGGCAATCTTTCACATCGATAAGGCCTTGCAGTTTTGCAAAAACTGCGATGATTATATTTTGCAAAAAGCGCAAATTCTCAGCAATCTTGGTAAATACAATGAAGCTGGCGAACAATACATTGAAGCCATAAAACTCAACCCTTCATTTTGGACAAGGTACAACAAAGCCATTTTCGCATTTAAAAGTGCCAACAATACTCAAAAAGCAATCGAAGTCACACGACTTTGGGAAAAACAGTTTCAACTAAAACCAGAAATCGGTATTCGATATATTCAGGAATTCAGCCAATTGGGTTTAAAAGATTCTGTGCTATTGTATGCCAAAAAACTATTGTTGAAATACCCAAAAAATCCTGAAATTTTCAAGAAAACCCAAGATATCTATAAATCAAATCAGAAATATCTGGAATTTAGCGAAATTTTGAAACTTCGTTATTTAACAGACACCAATAATATTGATTTTCAATTAGATATATTGCCGAATGAATTGCTCATTCAAATGGAGCAAATTTGCAAGAACAATCAAATTCTAACCACTCAAGAATGCAAAAACTATGGTCCTAGGGAATATTATAAAAACAACCAAAGTTTAGTTAGAAAAATTGCCTTTAATAAAAATCTCAGCACCGAACAAAAAAAATGGGCCCATGAGGTTTTCTTCTGGTCTGAATCAAACCTAAATCTACTCGATTCGTGTTACAAATTGTCATTCTCCCATCATCAAGGAAATCCTCAACTTGGTTATTCACCTTATTGCTTCCTTGTTGCATGCAACCTTTATAATATTGGAAAATACACTGAAGCTCAAAAATATTTTTTAAGCGTATTTTTCAACGACCCCAATTTGTCATCCGAAAAAATTAACAAGACCCTACATTGCTGCGCTTTAAATGGCGATAAATCAGCATTAGAAAAATGTAAAAACTACCTTGAGGAAATCATGCCATTTATGGCCAATTCCGATCTTTTTGATGCACTGTTTGCACTATCAGACAAACAATATCAGTCTGTGATTCAAATCATTTCTTCAATTTCGAATTTATCTAATAATCCCAATAAATCACTGTATTACAACATCCTTGCGTATTGCCAATTCAAAATTGGTGAAATCAAATCAGCGATTCTAACTTTCGACAATTTAAAACCTGAACAAGTATTAGATCCTTGTGTGATTTTGGCTTTTCAGTGCTACAAACAAAGTCAAAACATCGAAAAAGCACATCAATTCTTGAACATGGCATACTTTTTGGGCACCATTGATGAAGAAGGTAAAAAGTTGTATTTAAACCAAATGCCCAAAACCAAATAATTTCCACCCTATGAAAAATCATATATTCTCAACCATATTCTGCATCGTTTTTACCTCACTATCATTCGGACAAGTTCAACCAAATGAAGTCCATCAAATTGCTGAACCAAACGCCTCTATTACAGCTGCAAATTTTAATGTAGACATGAGCAAAATGGCAAACAACCCATTTTATAACAATCAGTTAAAAAATATTGATTGGACATACTGCACAGCCAAATATGAAGCAGATATAAAGGTTGAATCACAGGATTTATCAGGAACCTTCTCCTTCAGAATGAAAAAAGACAGTATCATTTGGTTCAGCGTATCTGCCATCATGGGAATCCAAATATTAAAGGGAATTATAAACCGCGACAGCGCACATATTTTGGATTTATACAATCAAAAATATTATGGGCTATCGCTTCAAGATTTGAGTAGAATGCAAGAATTGCCAGCAAATATTTCTGCAATTCAAGCATTGATCATGGGAAATTCACCAACCACCGACCTTATTCTAAAAGATAGTACATTGGTGAATAACGAGTATACCCACAACTGGTTAGGAAACAACGCTTTGTTTCTAAATTATTCAGCAAGCAGTAAAAATAAAATTTTCACAGAATCTCGTTTCTCCGATAAAGGAAAAATGCGCAAACTTGTTATTGGTTATACCGATAGACAATTGATAGAGAATATTGCAATTCCTAGAAAAATGAATTGGTCTATTATTGAACAAAAAAGTGACCTAAATAATTTACGTTTAGATTTAACGTTAAAAACTGCTCGCTTTGATGCCATACCTTCGTATCCGTTTTCTATCCCTGCAGATTATGAGCGTGTTCCGATTCAAAAAAATTAGCCAATTTGCTGTTACTACCTTACTTCTCATTGGTTTATGGTGGCCAAACTCTATGGCTCAAACCAATCGGCAACAACTCGAGGCCAAACGTAAAAAAGTGGAACAAGACATTGCCGAAAATAAGCGAATCCTCCTATCTACCCAAAAAGAAAAGAGAACCACGCTTCACCAATTAACCACCATCAACAAAATTATTGAGCAAAGAACCGAACTCATAGAAGGAATACAAACCGAAATCATTGTAACTGATGGCGATATCTTTACGCAAACTATGCGACTCGAAAATCTCAAATTTGATTATGAACGCGAAAAAGAAAAGTTACATAAAACCATTCGCAAAGCTTACAAAACAAGAAAATCGAGCCGACAAATTGTATTCCTGTTTTCTTCGAACAATTTCAAACAAGCCCTCAAACGCTGGAAATATCTTAAAAAATTATCCGATTATCGCAGAAATCAAGTTGCAGCCATTCAGTTGCAAGCCCAACAAGTTTCCGATGCAATTTCTGAACTCAACCATACTAAAAAACAAAAAGTAATTCTCCTCTCTTCTAAAGAAAGAGAAAAACAAGAACTGGAAACCGATAAAACCACGAAACAAAAATTAGTCGTTGAACTCTCTTCCCGTGAAAAAGAATTGAGAGAGAAAATTAAAGAAAATGAACGCCAAGTTGCCAAACTAAATCGCGAAATTTCTAAAGCTATTGCTCGTGAAATTGAAGCCGAACGCCGTCGTCAAAAACGTGAAATTGCAAAAGCAGCCCCAGGTAAATCAAGTAGTAAAGTCAATAAATCCACTGGCTCTGCCTCTGCCGCTTCCGAAAATGCACTCACTCCCGAAGCCAAAGCCCTGAGCCTTTCATTTGAGAATAATAAAGGTGGACTTCCTTGGCCAGTTGAACGTGGATTTATTTCACAAGGTTTTGGTAGACACCGACATCCCGAATTCCAAGATATTGAAGAAGTGAACAACGGTATCGATATTACCACACCTAAAAATTCAACCGTTAAATCCATCTTCAAAGGCACCGTTAGCGCCATTCTGTCGATACCCGGACAAGGGGAGGCTGTGTTAATCAATCATGGTGCTTACTTTACCGTTTACTCGCGATTATCGGATGTTTTTGTTCAAAAGGGACAAATTATATCGAACGGTGAAAAAATTGGAAAAGTGATGACCGATGATGATGATAAATGTATCTTGCAATTCCAAATTTGGGAAGGACAAGAAAAACAAAATCCTCAATTTTGGATAAAGTCTCGTTAACTTTGTAATCATGGAAAAGGTAATTGTTGTTGGCTCAGGTGTTATGGGATCGGGAATTGCGATGAGCAGTATTCTCGCAGGATATGAAACACTCATTTACGATGTAAAAACGGATGCCTTACAAAAAGCAACTCAGTATATCCATCAGCAAATTCAAGTTGCTGTTGATAAAGGTAAAATTACTGAAGATCAAAAAATTGCAGCCCTCAATAAACTTTCATTTACCGAAGATAAGTCAACACTTACCGCCGATTTCATCATAGAAGCGATCCTCGAAAACCTTGCCATTAAAAGAGAACTTTTTCAACACCTCGAAAATTTAAATAATCCCAATACAATTTTCGCTACAAATACATCTTCCATTCCTATTACACAAATTGCCAATGGATTGAAGCATCCAGAAAGATTGGTAGGTGTGCATTTTTTTAATCCAGCACACATCATGAAACTGGTTGAAATTATTCAAGGTGCAGCTACAAACCCTGAAATTGCCGAAAAAGCATTTAACTGGGCAAAATCATTAGGTAAAACTGCCGTTTATACCAAAGACGCTCCCGGCTTTATTGTGAATCGTGTAGCACGCCATTTTTATGTTGAAGCCCTAAAAATTGCCGAAGAAGGTGTGACCGATTTTGAAACAATCGATAAACTTGTTGAATCAACAGGATTTAAAATGGGCCCTTTCAAACTCATGGATCTCATTGGTGTTGAAACCAATTATTCTGTCACCAATTCTATGTTCGAACAATTTAATTTCGACCCGAAATTTAGACCCAACAGAATTCAAAAACAAAAAGTTGATGCCGGACATCACGGTAAAAAATCAGGTCAAGGGTTCTATAAGTATGATTAAAAAATGCTTCTATATTATCGTCGCTTTATTTATTTTGGGGGACATTTCCTCATGCGATGATTCCAGAAGTATCACTCAAAATATTCCCACTGGACCAGTAAACATTGTTTTTGACCTCAACTTAAGTTCCTACATGAAACTTAACAATCCCGGTGAATTCGCCTACTTCGACGGTGGAATTAAAGGTGTGCTGGTGATTCATGATTACGACGACAATTGGTACGCCTTTGAACGCGGTTGTGCCTTCGAACCTTCTAAGACCTGTGCGAAAATTTGGGTAGATTCAATCAATTTAGCGCTCTATTGCGGTGAATTTATTGGTGGGAATTTTCAAAAATGCTGCGATAGCAAATACAACTTTCAAGGATTTCCTACAAATGGCCCCGCCGCAGGAAGATTAGCCCAATATCGCATCCAAAAAGACGGAAATATCATTCAAGTCTACAATTAATTTACATCCATTTTCTACATCACCTTTTTTTACTGAAATGATAAATTTTTGTCATTTTCATTTTGCAATCAAAAAAAAATGTGAAGTATATGTGTAAAATTTCTTAAAAAACTTTTTTTTAAACAAGAGTTTCTTATATTTGTCAACTACTAAACTCACTAAATTTAACAAGAATATGCATAAAAACTACCTAAAAGCAATTTTTCTTCCTGCATTGGTTTCCCTGTTTTCTGGGAATGCCCTCGCTCAAGCCAATGGCGCTCACGGAATTGAAGTCAATTTCGGATTAAGAGAATATATTGGAGACGACGGATCTAGTTTACTCTTCAATAGAAAACCTATCTACCAAGGTGGTGGTATCACATACACCCACAATCTCAACTCTTCATTAGATGGAGTGGTGAATTTTTCAGCTGGTGATGTAGGTTTCGCAAGAAGATTAGATTCATTCGTAAAAGAAAAAGATATCATATTCAAAAGCTTTAGAGCGAATACTGCCGATCTTTCTTTTGGTGTTCGTTATAAATTTAATAACGGAGTACTTCTCTCTGAAGATTCTAAATTCGCTCCTTACATCTACGGTGCTGTAGGTGCTTACTATGTGCATTCTACTATCAAATGGGGTCCAGATCCTTACGTTGCCGCTACTCGTGTTGACCAATGGGGTACTGTACATAATGTAGATAATACGATTCAAGACATCGGTGCTCAATTGCAAGGTGGTCTAGGTTTTAAACTTGGTTTAACAGATAAAATTTCCTTAGCTTGGTCTTATGTGATGACATACACTTTCAACGACCGTTGGGATGGTGCTAACTCTCAAGACCCTAACCCAGACCAACAACTTGTTCACGGTATGCACCGCTCAAACGATGCTTGGGGTTACCACAATATCGGTGTTGCTTACGCTCTTGGCGAAGGTAATAGCGGTGGTGGTCGTGTGAAAAGACTTGCCGATTCTGATGAAGATGGTGTTCCTAATAAATATGACCTTTGTAAAGGTACCGAAGCAAAATATAGAAAATTCGTTGATAGCGTAGGTTGTCCTGCCGATACAGATGGTGATAAAATCCTTGATGCCGACGATAACTGTCCTGAAGTTAAAGGTGCTATCGCATTCAACGGTTGCCCTGATACAGACGGCGATGGTATCGAAGATAAATTAGATGCTTGTCCTAAAGACAAAGGTACTGCTGAATACAATGGCTGCCCTGATACTGATGGTGATGGTGTTTCTGATAAAGAAGATGCTTGCCCTGCTATCAAAGGTCTTAAAGTATTCAATGGTTGCCCTGATACTGATGGCGACGGAATTGAAGATTCTAAAGATAAATGTCCTACCGTTGCCGGTGTTGCTGCTGGTGAAGGTTGCCCTGATACCGATGGTGATGGTGTTTTCAACAACATCGACAAATGCCCAGATGTTAAAGGTATCGTTGCTAACAAAGGTTGCCCTGAAATCAAAAAAGAAACAGTTCAAAAAATTGCTCTCGCTGCTAAAGGTATCAACTTCGAAACTAGCAAAGACGTAATTGTTGCCGCTTCTTTCAAAAACTTAGACGACTTGGCTAAATTGTTGAACTCTGAGCCTCTTGCAAATGTTGAAATTCAAGGACATACCGACAACGTAGGTGATGCTGCCGCAAACAAAGACCTAAGCCAAAAACGCGCTGAAGCTGTAAAACGCTACTTGATCAACGCTGGTGTTGCTGAATCTAGAATGAAAGCTGTTGGATATGGTTCTGAAATGCCAATCGCCGATAACGCTACCCCTAAAGGTAAAGAGAAAAATCGTCGCGTTGACTTTATTCTTTCTTTCTAAGAAAAAAATAAAAATGCATATTCACGAAAAGGCTGCCCATGGGCAGCCTTTTCTGTTTTACTAAAAATATACAACCATCATCAATCACCTTATCCCCTTTCAAACTATTTTATTACCTTCGTACGTATGCAGGACAATTCATTTTTTGCCCACCCTTCTGCCATCATTGATGAAGGCGCTCAAATAGGCGAAAACACCAAAATATGGCACTTTTGCCATGTCATGGGCTCTGCAAAAATTGGTAACGCTTGCAACATCGGTCAAAATGTTTATGTCGACCAAAATGTTATCATTGGCAATGGAGTGAAAATCCAAAACAATGTCAGTGTTTATGCAAATGTTACCGTTGAAGACGATTGTTTCCTCGGACCTAGCATGGTTTTCACCAATGTAATCAATCCCCGCGCTTTCATCGAAAGAAAATCAGAATTTCTGCCAACAACCGTTAAAAAAGGATGTTCCATAGGTGCCAATGCAACCATCGTTTGTGGTGTAACTTTAGGCCAATATTCCTTTATTGGCGCTGGAGCTGTCATCACCAAAGACGTACCTGACTTCGCCCTAATGGTTGGCGTTCCTGCCAAACAAATTGGTTGGGTGAGCAAAAACGGCCACAAGCTAGAATTCAATTCCAACGGCCGAGCCAATTGTCCCTCAACAAATGAAAAATATCTCTTAAATCAACATACAGTATCCATCGATCATTCATGAAAAAAAATATTTTAGTTACAGGAGGACTCGGATTCATTGGTTCGCATACAGCTGTTTGCCTTCACAAAGCCGGTTTTGAACCCATTCTGATTGACAATCTTTGCAACTCACAAATGAGTGCACTAAATGGAATAGAATCACTCATTGGATATACCCCCACTTTCATTCAAGCCGATGTTACCGATAAATCTGTTTTATCGAACATCATCCAAGAATATAACCCACATGCCATCATTCATTTTGCTGCCTATAAAGCCGTTGGTGAAAGCGTTGAAAAACCATTGATGTATTACCATAACAATGTGGTAGGACTTGTTTCTGTTTTGGAAGCAATGAAAGAAAACAACTTAAACAACCTCGTTTTTTCAAGTAGTTGTACCGTTTATGGCGAACCAGATGCCGTTCCAGTTTCTGAAAATACCCCAACCAAACCCGCTCAATCTCCTTACGGAGCAACAAAACAAATGGGCGAGATCATTCTCAAAGACAATAGCAATTGGTGCAATACACAATGCCTTCGTTATTTCAATCCTATAGGCGCTCATCATACCGCTGCTATTGGTGAATTACCCTTAGGAATTCCTAACAATCTCATTCCCTTCCTAACCCAAACAGTTGCAGGAATTAGAAAAGAATTAACGGTGTTTGGCAATGATTACGACACCCCAGATGGAACTTGTATTCGTGATTATATCCATGTAATGGATCTTGCCGATGCACATGTTAAAGCCGTTGAGCGACTCTTAAATCAGCAACAATTGGAAAGTTTTGAAGTTTTTAATATTGGTACCGGTCATGGATTCTCAGTATTAGAAGTCATTAACTCCTTCGAAAAAGTCAACCAAATCTCTGTCCCTCACAAGATTGGACCGCGTAGAGCCGGTGATGTTGTGAAAGTTTGGGCCGACACCCATAAAGTAGAAAATGTTCTAGGCTGGAAAGCCAAAAGAGGTCTCGATGAAATGATGAAAGACGCTTGGAATTGGCAACTCAAACTGAATCAAATCAATCCATCTTAACGTTTCTGCCCGTGTAAATTGTTGAACCAATCACAAGCAATATCAACAATATCATCACTCCTATATCGCCCAACTTCATGTAAAGGGTAACGTGATGATTCGAATAAATTGTTTGTTGCAAACAAACTTTCTTAAACCACTCAGAATGTTGATATTCCTTTCCAGTGGGATCAATAAACGCACTTGTACCGGTGTTTGCACTTCTTGCTACCCATTTTCTTGTTTCAATGGCCCGGAGCCTCGCGTATGAATAATGTTGCTGATATCCAGCGGTTTCACGCCACCAAGCATCGTTTGTAATGATTCCGATCCAACCAGCTCCCTTGTTAATGAATTGCCGAACCAAATCACCATAAATACTCTCATAACAAATAATTGGCGCTACCAGCTCTCCTCTTCCTAGCGTTGCTACAGAATCGTTCTTAGCCAAACTTCCTGTAGTACTATTTTCATCTAACTGCAGAGCCAATTTTTCAATAAATGGAAAGTACTGAATGAAAGGCATTTGCTCAGTTCCAGGTACAAGTTTAGATTTATGATAAAACTGAGGTTTAAATCCAGAATCATACCACATTGCGGAATTGTAATGATCATACCATCCCTTTGGCTCATACTTCAATCGACGCGCTGTTTTTGTGGGCTTTTCATCTGAAATATAATAATTTACACCATTCACACCAGTTAAAATTTGTAGCCCCTTTCCCCAACGTTTCAACGCAGATACTTCATGCTTCATCTGCATGTACGGCTTTTCAGCCAATCTGTAACTCAACTTTAACCGGTCAACTTGATAATCTCCCGTTGCAAACTTTAAGTTGATTCCATCAACCAAAGAAGTTTCTGGCCACAACAACCATTCTGTGGTAGAATCTATGCCATTCAACGATAAATCAATCATTTCTTCTTGCATCGATTGTGGTGACCTTACAAATTTCTCATTCCAAGGGTCAAAACTTGGCTGTAACACCGCCACATTTAAGGCCTTCCCCGATTTGATATCTACCGCATTCTTTAATCCAAACGATATCAAATAAGAAATCACAAACAATACCACTGCACGATACAAATAGGCATTTGGGCCATGAATGATACTCCATTTATTTTTGTGAAGGACATTGACTTCGGAATGAGTTTTCTCTGTTAACCACTTATAAATCCACCAGTTCATGAATAAAAGCATCATTGAACCACCCAAAGTGCCCGTCCATTCATACCACTGAACAAAACCCAACCATCCTGAAAAACCATTTCCCATACACAACCACGGCCAACTCAAATCCCAACGATGATGCCCGTATTCGTAAAGTATCCATGCAATTGCAAATATCACAAATGACCAAGATGCCGAATATCTCTTTAACGCAATTCTATAAAACACAAAGGGCAACAACATGAACAAGGCATTCAATGTGAGCATAAATATGACCCCATAACTAGAAGCATAATACACCCACCAAGTTGTGGTAATGTTCCAGCCTAGCAACGACAAATAAATACTGCCATAGTAAAGACTTCTCTTTTGCGTAGCAAACCTATTGGCCAAAGCAAGGAAAGGAATAAACGCAACAAATAAAACTGGAGTTAGAGGCTTTGGAAACCACGCGGCCCAAAACAAAATCGACGGTAACAGAATCCAAATCCACGTTGGAACTGTTTCTACTGTTATTTTTTGCAGTTTTTGCAACATAAGGGTGGTTTATTTTTTGCAGATTTGCGGTGGTTTATTCTTGCTCATCAGATATTTCTTCTGATTCGTAAGCATTTCCCTCCAAAACTACAACAAATTCTCCTTTAGGCGCATGTGCCGTAAAATGATCAATAACGTGAGAAAATGTTCCGGTAACAGTTTCTTCAAACTTCTTGGTAATTTCTCTGGAAACACTCACCTTTCGATGCACCGAACAAAACTCAGCAAGCTGTTTCAGTGTCTTTAACAACTTGTGTGGACTTTCATAAAATACGATGGTTTGATCATTTTCTGCCCATTGTTTCATCTTCGTCTGTCTACCTTTCTTGTGCGGTAAAAATCCCTCAAAAGAAAAACAATGCAAAGGGAATCCACTTTTTAAAAGCGCAGGAACAAAGGCGGTAGCGCCCGGTAAAACCTCAACAGCAATTCCTTCCGCTAAAGCCATGCGTGTAAGCAGAAAACCTGGATCAGAAATTCCAGGAGTACCGGCATCGGAAACTTGAGCCAACAATTTGCCCTGTTTTAATTCCTGAATTAAATAATTGAGTTTTTGATGTTCATTGTGTTGATGAAAACTCTCCAAAGGAGTAGAAATTTCATAATGATTTAACAACACTTTCGTGGTTCTGGTGTCTTCGGCCAATACTTTGTCAACTTCTTTCAAAGTAGCCACTGCCCTGTAGGTCATATCGCCTAAGTTTCCAATTGGCGTAGGCACGATATAGAGTTTTCCCGACATAATGATGCTTTAAACGTTAAAAACCAGAGAATGAACCCTGGTTTTTAACAAATTGTTACATTTTAAATTTTTATTTCGCCACTCCAACAGCACGCTTTTCACGGATTACCGTAATTTTCACTTGCCCTGGATAACGCATTTCTGTCATAATTCTATTAGACAATTCGAATGCCAATGTATCAGCTTGATCGTCGTTGGTTTTTTCAGCACCCATAATGATACGTAACTCACGGCCAGCTTGAATGGCATAAGCTTTTTCAACACCAGGGTAACTCAAAGCCATGTTTTCCATTTCTTTGATACGCTCAACATATTGCTCATCACCTCTACGTGCTCCTGGTCTTGATCCGCTAATAGCATCACAAGCCTGAATCACTGGGCTTAGCAAACTTGTCATTTCAATTTCATCGTGATGGGCTCCAACTGCATTGCAAACCTCAGGATGTTCACCGTACTTTTCGCACAATTTCAATCCTAACAATGCATGCGGCGTTTCCTCGTCGTTGTCTGGACATTTTCCAATGTCATGTAACAATCCGGCGCGTTTTGCCAATTTTACGTTCAATCCCATTTCTGCCGCCATTGTAGCACACAAACGAGCAACTTCACGGCTGTGCTTCAACAAGTTTTGACCATATGAACTTCTGAATCTCATTCTACCAACATAGCGAATCAATTCAGGATGTAAGCCTGTAATACCCAAATCCACAACGGTTCTCTCACCCCATTCAATTACCTCTTCCTCAATTTGTTTTTTGGTTTTTTCTACAACCTCCTCAATACGAGCTGGGTGAATACGACCGTCTTTAATCAAACGCTCCAAAGAAACACGTGCAATTTCACGACGAATTGGGTCATAACAACTCAATACTATGGTTTCTGGGGTATCATCAATCAAAATTTCTACACCGGTTGCAGCTTCAAACGCTTTGATATTTCTACCTTCTCTTCCAATGATTCTTCCTTTTACATCATCCGATTCAAGCGGGAACGCAGTTACTGTATTGTCGATAGCCAATTCAGCAGCTGTTCTTTGAATGGTTTGCAACACAATGCGCTTCGCTTCTCTGGTTGCACCCAATTTTGCTTCTTCAACAATGTTTTTCGCTAATTGCAATCCTTCTGTATGCGTTTTCGCTTTGATGTTTTCGAACATTTGTTCTTTGGCTTCAGCAGCAGATAATCCAGCAACTTTTTCCAACTGAGCAAGTTGTTGATCACGCAATGATTGAACCTCTTTTTCTTTGCTTTTGTAAGATTCCATTTGCGAATCCAAACGCTGACTTTTCGATGCAACTTCGTCTTCTTTTGATTTTAAATTTTTCAATTTATCATCCAAAGATTGTTCTTTTTGACGAATACGATTTTCAGCAACTTGAATTTCTTGATTTCGTTTGTTGGTTTCTTGCTCATACTCCGAACGAAGCTGCATGTATTTCTCTTTTGCTTCAAAAATTCGGTCTTTCTTGAGTGTTTCACCCTGTTGACGGGCTTCCTCCAACATGCGTTGTTTCTCCTTTTCTAATTGTCCTTTGCGTGCCGCAATAAAGACAACGTATCCTAACCCTAATCCACCGATTAGTCCTGCTAGAATAAATACAATTACGTCCATTTTTTGTCTCCTTTTTTATTTGTGGAGCACCAATAAGAAACGATTAATACTGTTGCAACAAAGATTCCAATTGCGTTAAAATTGGGGGAATTTCCATTGGCGTTTGCGCTTGTTGCTGTGCAGGTGCTACTGCATTTTGAGAACGCACCACATCGCCAGCCAAATCAAGGGCAGCCCACGAAAGTCTATCTATTGGCTCATTTGCACCGAACTTTCTAAAAGCATCGATCCTTTTATTGAGCGTTTGCGCGGCCAACATCACCTGTTCTTCATCCCTCTTAGCCACGCGTAAACGCATCGGCCTAGAGTCGATTTCTACAGATAAAAGTACAGTTTCTGTGTTGTCCATGTATCTTTATTATTCGTTTAACAAATCAATGCACCGGTCAATGTCCCTCACCAATTCGTTAATCTTGATTTTTAACTCATGATTATCGCCCTGATTTGGAGACATTTCTTTTGCAAGTTTAATAATTTTATTCTGTTCCTTTAACTCGTTCAACGTATTTTTTTGAATTTCTATTGTGTTTTTTAAAGAAGAAATTTCATTTTGTAGATCGAGTATTTCATTTTTACCTACCAGAATTTGGTTCTTGAGATCAGAAACCTCATTCTCTAAGATAATTTTTTCATTTTTGAGGGACGAATTTTCTCTCAATACACGCTCTACCTTCACATACAAGGCATTCAAACGAGCATCCAATTGAGCATTCATCATATCACTACAAAGGTACTAAAAAAATCACAAATTAGCACCCCACTCAGATGGGTTTGCCGCAAAAGCTTTGATGCTGGCAATATCCTCTTCGGCAATATAGCCCTCTGCCGCCGCAACCTCACACAAAACATCAAAATTGGTTAAAGTAAACACTGGAATCCCTTCATTCACAAACTTTTCTGATGCATTCGCAAATCCGTAAGTAAACAATGCAACCAATCCTATAACCTCACCGCCAGCAGCTCTCACCCCCTCTACAGCCTGCATCGAACTCTTTCCAGTGGAAATTAAATCTTCCACCAAAACCACTTTGTCGCCCTCTGCCATATACCCCTCAACCTGATTTTTTAATCCGTGTTTTTTAGGTTCTGGTCGAACATAACAATAAGAAATCCCCATTCTGTCGGCACACAACGCCCCATGAGCAATTCCCGCAGTTGCAATTCCTGCAACCCTGTCAACCCCAATAAATTCAGTAGAAATTAAGCCAGCCAATGAATCAGCTACGAAATTTCTAACCTCCGGAAACGACAAAACCATGCGGTTGTCACAGTAAATCGGACTCTTAATTCCAGACGTCCAAGTGAATGGTTCTTTAGGAGATAATTTAATTGCCTTTATTTCAAGAAGAAATTTTGCTAATTTTGCACTTTGTTGAGACATGGAGCCACAAACCTACAAAATTTATTTTAATG
>JACCED011536078.1_pt1 | contig 82764 bp, 65 predicted proteins | sample 7455021 | NCBI WGS metagenome assembly JACCED01 (sample SAMN15323456, study PRJNA562643) | freshwater metagenome | isolation source: river surface water | place: USA:Blue River Watershed | collected 2017-08-19 | reverse complement strand
CCCGCCGCCGCCACCCCGGCCGCCCCCGCCACGCCGGCCTGATCCCCCGCGCCACCCCGCTCCGCGCCTCCGCGCGGGGCGGACTGACGCCCGCCGCGCGCCAACGCCGCCCTTCCGGCCGTGCCGTCCCCGCCCGCGCCGCCCGGTCCCCTGCTCCGGGATTCCCGCGTGCTCGCCCCGCTGCTCGCGGTGCTGCTGACCGGCGCGCTCCTGCTCCTGCCCGCGACGTTTCTTGCTGGCTACGACTATGGGACGATGCACGAGCTCTACCGGGAATATTTCCGGCGTGCCCTTCTCGCGGGCGAATTTCCGTGGTGGAATCCCTACACCGCCCTCGGCCGCCCGTTCTTCGCGGATATCGAGACGGCCTGCGCCTACCCGCCCACCTGGCTCGTGCTCCCGTTCGGCATCACCGCCGGCGTGGTGCTCGTCGTCGCCCTGCATTTAGCGATCGCCCTCGCCGGCACGCATCGCCTCGCCACCGCGCTCGGCGCGTCCGCGCTCTGGGCGTGGCTCGGCGCGATCACGTTTGCCGCCAGCGGCGCCGTGCTCGCCCGTCTGCAGCTGGGCCAGCTCACGGTCTTCTGCTCCCTCTGCTGGCTGCCGTGGCTCTTCGTTGTGGCCCGGCAGTTGCCGGAAACACCCGGCCCACGCGCGTGCGTCCGCCTCGCACTGCTGCTCGGGGCGTGCTTTCTGGCCGGCAGCCCCAACGTCCTCTGGATCGGCCTCGTCGGCCTCGGCGTGTTCGTCCTGGCGGGCGGTGAAACATGGCGCACCCGCACCCGCTCCCTCGGCGTGATCGTCGCCGCCACCGTGCTCGCGGCCGGCCTCACCGCGGTCCAACTGTTCTCGTTCGTCGAACTCGTCGCCCAGGGCAACCGGCCTCTCGCCGGCGCCGCTTACGCTGCGCGCCACGGCATGCACCTCACCACGTGGCTCTCCACCTTCGTTCCGGCCATCGGTCCCATCCGCTTCGCTCCGGAATTCAACGCGCACCTCGGCGCGCCGTTCGTCGCGGCCGCAGCGCTGCTTTTCGTCACGGGCTGGCGGCGCCCCGTCGTCCGCGGTCTGCTCGCGGTCGCCGGCGCGAGTGTTGTGCTCGCCGCCGGCGACTGGCTTCCCGTCCTGCCGTGGCTCGCCGACCACTTCCCGGGCTTCGGCAGCATGCGCTTCCCGTCGCGTTACGCAGTGCTCGCCGTTCTCGCCGGCGCGGTCGCCGGCGCGATCGCCCTGAGTCGATTCACCGCGGCCCCCCGCACCCGCCCGACCCTCGCCTTCACGCTCGCCGGCCTGCAACTCGCGTTCATCGCGTTCGCCGCCGTCCAGATTTCGCTCCGCGACAGTCTGCCGATGGCGGGCTTCTGGGATACGCACCTCCGCGCGGACCTCCAGGCACACGGCCTCTTCACCGCCAACGGCGTGCCGCCCCGCGTCGCGTTTCCGCCCGAACACGTGCGCCCAAACTCCGGGCTCGTGCAGGGCTACTCCACGCTCGACGGCTTCGCCAATCCGATGCTCCGCTCCGTGTGGGACGCCGCCCACCGCGAGGCCGGCGTGACGCCCCCGGATTTTGCCCTCCACGCCCTGCACGCCGACGTGCACCGCGTCGGCCCGTTTCCCGTTCCGTCCGCGGCGCTTGTCGCCGGCTGGGACGCCGCCGCGCGCGCCACGCTCATGCGTCCGCCCTCGCACGCTCCACCCCGCGCGTGGCTCGCGGCCGATGCATCCGCCTCCGGTCCCGCCCTGCCGCTGCCGCGGACCTCCGTCGAAATCGCGGAGTTCACGCGCAACTCCATCGGGCTGACCACCCGCACGCCACGCACCGCGTTTCTCGTGCTCGCAGAGCCCTTTTATCCCGGCTGGCACGCCGCCGTCGCCGGCCGCGCCGTCGCGGTCGAGCTCTCCCACGCGTGGATGCGCCGCGTGCCCGTGTCTGCCGGCGAGTCGCTCGTGCACCTCACGTTTCGTCCCCGCTTCCTTGCGCTCGGTGCCGCCGTATCGCTGCTCTCGGCCGTCGTCGCCGGGCTGCTCTGGCGGCACGGCCGCGCCACCGCGGCGTGAGAATTCGCTTCGGCCCGCCTCGCTTCGCGCCGATGACACACCTTGGGCGGTCGGAAACGGAACTCCGCCCTTGCCAATTTTTTTTCTCCGCCGCTCTCTCGCGTCCCTTTCCGCCATGGCCGGCCGCATCACCTCGCTTCTCGATCCGTCGCGGATCACGCTCAAGGTCCACAGCAGCAAACGCACCGCCGCTCTCAACGAGATCGCCCGCCAGCTCGACGGCCATCCCGATGTCGCCAACTTCGCCGGCTTCTACGACGAACTCCTCGCCCGCGACCGCCTCGACACCACCTGCCTCGGCAACGCCGTCGCCCTGCCGCACGCCCGCACCGAGCACGTAAAGAAGATCGTCATGGCCGTCGGCCGCGCCGAGACCGGCATTCCCTTCGACGCCAACGGCGAGATCGTGCGCCTCTTCTTCGTCCTCGGCACGCCCAAGACCAAGCCCGGCGACTACCTCGCCGTCGTCAGCGCCCTCTGCAAAATTCTCAAGGACCCCGCCGACCGCGCCACCTTTCTCAACGCGCCGACCCCCGAAGCCTTCATCGCCGCCATCGCCGCCGCCGAGGCCAAGCTCGGACTCTGACCATTGCGGATCGCGGATTTCGGATTGAGGAAAAGCGACTCGCGCAGCCCGCACGTGGTTCGCAGACGCACCGCCTCTGGATTTGCCAAGAAGCGTTCCGCCCCTCGCAATTGAGCACTTTCCTGGGCCGCCCGCTCCGCAATCCGCAATCGAAAATCCGCAATTCCGATGATCCGCTCGTTCATCTTCAGCGACGGCAAGCTCGTCGGCCAGGACCTTGAGCTCGAGGCGCTCCGCCTCGTCCGCTCCGACAAGGGCCTCCTCCTCTGGGTCGACCTCGACAACCCCACCCCCGAGGAGATCAAGACCATCCTCGAGGGCGTGTTTCAGTTCCACCCGCTCGCCATCGAGGACTGCGTGCAGCCCAACTCGCTCCCCAAGGTCGAGGACTACGAGGACTATCTCTTCATCGTCACCCACGCCGTCGATTTTTCCCGCAGCGAGAAGTTCAACACCACCGAACTCGATCTCTTCCTCGGCCGCGACTACCTCGTCACCTTCCACACCGCGCCGCTGCGCAGCGTCAGCACGCTCAGCGAGCGCATCGTCAAAGCCGCCGGCGTCGGCCCGCGCGGCCCCGACCGCATCGCCCACACGCTGATCGACCTCCTCGTCGACAACTACGCGCCCGTCATCGACGAACTCCGCGGCGAACTCGAAGACATCGAGGAACAGGTCCTCGCCAAGGAATCCGCCCACAAGAAACTCGTCCCCGAGCTCCTCCACGTCCGCAACGACTTCACCCGCCTGCGCACCATCGTCCGCCCGCAGCGCGACGTCATCGATCGCCTCGCGCGCGGCGACTCCAAGCTCATCCGGCCGAAGCTCCTCCCGTATTTCCGCGACCTGCGCGACAACCTCACCCGCCTCGAGGACACCGCGGCGAGCTACCACGAGCGCCTGCTCATGGCCTTCGACATCTTCCTCAACAAGGCCGCGTTCGAAGCCAACGAAGGCATCAAGTTCCTCACCGCGCTCACCGCGATCACGATTCCCGTGATGGTGATCGGCACCTGGTTCGGCATGAACTTCGAAAACATGCCCGAGCTCAAGAGCGGCTACCCCGTCGCCCTCGCCGTCACGCTCGTCACCACGATCCTGATGTTCTTCTACCTGCGGAAGAAAAAGTGGTTCTGACCGCCGCGCGCCTCCGCCCGGCTGTGGGAGGGGCTTTACGCCCCGACGGTTCCCGCGCCAAAACCGCGCCCACCACCCAGCCGGATCAACCGGCTCTTCCTCAGCCGAGAATCTCCAGCAGCCGCACGAACAGCCGGTTCACGCGCGCCTGGTTGTCCTTCACCAGCTCCTTGAATTTCGCGAAGTCGATCTCCGTGCCTTCCAGGCCGTTCGCGTAGTTGTCGATCAGCGCGAGACTGTTGTAACGCAGCCCCAGCTCCGTGCACAGGTCCGCCTCGTGCGCCGCCGTCATGCCGATCACGTCGCCCCAGTCCTTCACCACGCGGATCTCCGCCTTCGTCTCGAACCGCGGCCCGCGCATCTGCACATAGACCTTGCCGGCGTGGATCGTGAACTCCGGCGCGAGCTCCTGCACCAGCCGCGGAATCAGATTGTTCGCGATCCCCGGCGCCCCGCCTTTCAGCTCCTGGTCGAAAAAGGTCACCGGTCCCTGCTGCAGGCACACGTAGTCGCTGCACGACACAAACGTCCCTGGCGGCAGATCCTTTTTCAGCGAGCCCACCGAGTTCAGCGACACGATATCCTGGAAACCCAGCTGGTGCAGCGCCGCGATGTTCGCCCGGTAGTTGATCGAGTGCGGCGGCAGCGGAAACGCATAACCGTGCCGGTTGATCAACGCCTGGTCGCCGCGCGCCTTGTAGGTAACCGGCCCGTATTTTGTCTCGACCGTCTTCACCTCCCACGCCGAGAACAACGTCGAGTTCACGATGCTCGTGCCACTGATGAATGCGACTTTCATGCGGCGACTCACACCGCCGCCCGCCGGACTGACAACGCGAAAAACACCGCGCCGCCGCGCCTTGGGCGCCGTGCTCTTCGCCGCCGCGCTCGGCCTCGCCGGCTGCGCCACCCCCGGCCCGCTCCACGTCTACTCCGTCGCCGCTCCGCGCGGCGAAACGCTGATCCGGGACCGCGGCGAAGCCGCCTCCGCCAGCGTGCCGAGTTTCCTCGAGGACGACGACACCGTCACCGGCTTCGCCTACGATCCTTTCACCGACCACTTCTTCCTCCGCCTCGCGCCCGGCAACCGCATCCGCGTCGTCGACCGCCCCGCGCGCGCGATCAAGCGCGAGTTCACCATCGAGGGCCTCGCCGCCGACTCCGGCGCCGACCTCGCCGCCCGCCCCCGCGACGGCTACCTGTTTCTCCTCGGTGGCCGCGGCGCCGACGTGACCGTCACCACCCGCTTCGGCAAAATTCTCCGCACGTTTTCGCTGTCCCAGGTCACCGCCGCCCGCGCCATCGCCGTCGACGCCGTCGCCAACGAACTCTGGGTCCTGCACGCCGACGGCCGCCGCCTCTCGCGGCACCGCGACGACGGCACGCACCTCGCCGCGGTCACGCTCGCCCGTGCCATCGCCCCGTCGCTCGCCGCCGACGGCGAGAGCCGCCGCCTCTACGCACCGCTCGCCGACTCCGGCCGCATCGGCGTCTTCGGCTTCGATGGCCGCCTGCTCGAGGAACTCGACCTCCGCGGCAGCTTCGTCGACGTCGGCCCCCGCTCCTTCATCCGCGTCTTCTGACCGCGCCAGCGCCGCGCGCCTTCCGCATGCCCCTGATCGACAAACCCCTCCCCGAACTCCTCACCTACCGCGGCCGCAATCCCCGCCCCGCGGACTTCGACGCCTACTGGGAGGCCGCCCTGCGCGAGCTCGATGCCACCGATCCGCAGCCGGAGTTCGTGCCCAATCCGCTGCTCAACACCCGGCACGTCGAGTGCTTCGACCTCTGGTTCACGGGCGTCGGCGGCGCACGCCTCTACGCCAAATTCCTCCGCCCCCGCGGCCTCACCGCCCCCGCTCCCGCCGTCCTCCAGTTTCACGGCTACTTCGGCCACAGCGGCGACTGGGTCGACAAATTCGGCTGGCCCGCCGAGGGCTTCTGCTACGCCGCGCTCGACTGCCGCGGCCAGGGCGGCCGCTCCGAGGATTCCGGCAAGGTCAAGGGCACCACCGTGCGCGGACACATCATCCGCGGCCTCGACGATCCCGACCCGCGCCACCTCGCCTTCCGCCAGATCTTCCTCGATACCGCGCAGCTCGCCCGCGTCGTCATGCGCCTGCCCGAGGTCGATGCCGCGCGCGTCGGCTGCTTCGGCGCCTCCCAGGGCGGCGCCCTCTCCCTCGCCTGCGCCGCGCTCGAGCCGCGCATCCGGCGCATCGCTCCCGTGTATCCGTTTCTCAGCGACTACCGCCGCGTCTGGGAGATGGATCTCGCCAAGGACGCCTACGAGGAGCTGCGGCTTTTCTTCCGTTACCACGATCCACGCCACGAGCGGGAGGAGGCGATCTTCACCCGCCTCGGCTACATCGACGTCCAGCACCTCGCTCCGCGCGTCCGCGCCGAAGTGCTGATGTTCACGAGCCTGATGGACACGCTCACCCCGCCGAGCACGCAGTTCGCCGCCTACAACCAGCTCACCGGCAAGAAAGACTACGTGCTCTACCCCGACTTCGGCCACGAACCACTCCCCGGCCAGATCGACCGCACGTTCAACTTCATGCGCGGCCTCTGACGGATGAAACCACGGCGCGGGAGCGTGCCGATCCTCCCGTTCCGCCCGCGTTCATCCCACCCACGAGATGCCCTGGATCCGACGCGCCAGCCCGACATCCTTCGCCGTCACGCGGCCGCCCGCATCGTGGGTGTTCAGCCGCACGACCACGCGATTGTAGACGTTCGTCCACTCCGGATGATGGTTCAGCTCCTCGGCCTCGAACGCCACGCGGGCCATGAAGCTCATCGCCTCGCGAAACGACCCGAAGCGAAACGTCTTCGTCAACGCCGCGCCGTCGCCCGCCCAGCCCGGGAGCTCCGCCAACGCCCGCGCGATCTCGTCCGCCGTCAGTGCCGTGTTCATCCCGCCACGCTCTGCCGCGGTTCCGTCACGTCAACTTCCGCATCCGCCCGCGCGGACTGTCGGAGCGGGTTTATCCCGCGACATGTCGGGGCATGAAGCCCCTCCCACTGCCGGACCGCCCCACTCCGCCCAGCCGTTCCGCAACCTGTAAGCCGGCTTGTCAATCCGTCGGCCCGCGGCCTACCGTTTGCCGCTTCATGCCTCCCTCCGCCGAAAACGTCCCGCCCCACGTCGCCATCATCATGGATGGCAACGGCCGGTGGGCGAAACAGCGCGGCCTCCCGCGGATCGAGGGCCACCGGCGCGGCGTGGAGACGGTGCGCACCATCACCTTCGCGGCCCGCGATCTCGGCGTGCGCATGCTCACCCTCTACGCGTTCTCCATCGAGAACTGGAAACGCCCGCAGGATGAGGTCGGCGCCCTTATGGGCCTCCTCGAGTATTACCTGAAAAAGGAACTCGAGACCTTCGTCCGCGACCGCGTGCGCTTCCGCACCATCGGCCGCACCGACGAGCTCCCGCCCGGCGTGCAGAAACACCTCCGCACCACCGTGGAGGAGACCCGCCACTTCACCGACTACACGCTCGTCCTCGCCCTCAACTACGGCGCCCGCACCGAGGTGCTCGACGCCGCCAAGTCCTACGCCGCCGCGGTCGCCGCCGGCCGCGAGAAACTCAACGACAACGCCTGGTCGTCGTTCAGCCGCTATCTCTACACCGCGGACATGCCGGACCCCGACCTCGTCATCCGCACCTCGGGCGAGACCCGCATCAGCAATTTCCTGCTCCTCCAGGCCGCCTACGCCGAATTCGTTTTCACCCCCGTCCTCTGGCCCGACTTCGGCAAGGAACACCTCGCCGCCGCGATCGCCGACTACAACCGCCGCGAACGCCGCTTCGGCCTCACCAGCGAACAGCTGAAACCCGCCGCGGCCAAGTAGCCGCCCGCGGTCTTCTCGCCTCCGACCCGTGGGCAAACGCATCTTCAGCACCGTTCTGCTTTGGACGATCATCGGCTGCGTGCTGTGGTTCTTCCGCACCACCGGCGCGCTCGTCCTCGTCACCGCCATCTCCGTGCTGACGCTGCGCGAGTTCTACCTGCTCATGCACGGCGCCGGCTATGATCCGTTCGACAAGTTCGGCATGGTCCTCGGCGGCGCCATCACCCTCTCCCCGTGGCTCCAGGCACAGTTCGGCATCCCGCTCCATCTGCTCCTGCCACTCGCGACGATCATCTTCGCCATCCGGCTGCTCGGTGAACGCACGCCCGAGACGCGCGTCGAATCCCTCGCCTCCACCCTCTTCGGCCTCGTCTACGTCTCCGTGATGATGGCCTACATCGTCGCGATCATCACGCCCGATCCCGCCGATCCCGTCTCCGCCGACGGCCGGCTCCTGCTCGCCCTGTGGCTCGTCGCCACCGCCAAGTTCTGCGACGTCGGCGCGCTCCTCTGCGGCATGGCCTTCGGCAAACACCGGATGTCGCCCCAGATCAGCCCCAAGAAAACCTGGGAAGGCGCGATCGGCGGCGTCCTGGTCTCGATGGGCATCGGCGCTCTGGTCGCGTGGCTCGCCCGCGCCCATTTCCCTCCGCACCTCACGCCGCTCGTCGCCGCCTTCATGGCCGCCCCCATCGCCGTCCTCGGCATCGTCGCCGACCTCGTCGAATCCGTCCTCAAGCGCCGCGCCAACATGAAGGACTCCGGCGCCACCATCCCCGGCATCGGCGGCATGTTCGACCTGAGCGACAGTCTCCTGCTCACCGCGCCCGTCGCGTATTTCTTCTTCTTCGGTCTCACCCGCTGAACGTCCCGCGCTTTTCGTGTCCGTCCCCGCTTCCGCCCAACCTGCCTCCCGCAAGCGCGTCGTCCTCCTCGGCGCCACCGGCTCCATCGGCGAGAACACCCTGCGCGTCATCGCCGCCCACCGCGACCGGCTCGAACTCGTCGGCATCGCCGCGAAATCCAGTTGGCGCAAACTCGCCGCCATCGCGCGCCAGTTCGACGTTCGCCACGTCGGCGTGTTCGACGACGCCGCGTTTGCCGAAGCCCGCGACAACTCGTCCGCGTTTCCCTCCGGCACCCACCTCGTCGGCGGCCTCTCCGGCCTCACCGAACTCGCCCGCCTCCCCGCCGCGGACATCGTCCTCGTCGCCGTCGTCGGCACCACCGGCCTCGAACCCGCCCTCGCCGCCCTCGCCGCCGGCAAGGACCTCGCGCTCGCCTCGAAAGAGATTCTCGTCCTCGCCGGCAAATTCGTCATGGCCGCCGCCCGCGAGCGCGGCGTGAAGCTTCTCCCGGTCGACAGCGAGCACAACGCCGTCTTCCAGTGCCTCGAAGGCCACCCGCACGCCGGCGTCCGCCGCATCGTGCTTACCGCCAGCGGCGGCGCGTTCCGCGACTGGCCCGCCGAGCGGCTCGCCCACGTCACGCCGGCCGATGCACTGAAACACCCCAATTGGGCCATGGGCCCGAAGATCACCGTCGACTCCGCCACCCTCGCCAACAAGGGCCTCGAACTCATCGAGGCCCAGTGGCTCTTCGGCCTGCAGCCCGCGCAGTGCACCGCCGTCGTCCACCCGCAGAGCATCGTGCACTGCCTCGTGGAATTCACCGACGGCGCCATGCTCGCGCAGCTCTGCCCGCCGTCGATGACGTTCCCCATCCAGCATGCACTGCTGCACCCGGAACGCGCGCCCGGCGTCGACTCGGCGCTGGATTTCACCCGCCTGCTGGGCCTCGAGTTCCGCCCGATCGACGAACACCGCTTCCCGATGCTGCGGCTGGCCCGCGAGGTCATGGTGGCCGGCGGCGTCGCCCCCGCGGTTTACAACGCCGCCAACGAGATCGCCGTCGCCGCGTTTCTGGCGTCGCGGATTCCGTTCCTTGCGATTCCCCGGCTCGTGGAACACACTCTCGGCCAGATCAGAAATTTTGAACCCTCCGACCTGCCCGCGGTCCTCGCCGTGGACGCCGAAGCGCGCCGGGTCGCGCAACTCCACCTCGCCTCTCTCTCCGCGTAAACTCCGCCGTGCCTTCCGACCTCCTCTCCACGCTGCTGTCGAACATCTGGGTCGTCTTCCTCGTGATCGTCCTCTTCGGCGGATCGATCTTCGTCCACGAGCTCGGCCACTTCCTCGCCGCCCGGCGCCGCGGCGCGGTCGTCGAGCGCTTCTCCATCGGCTTCGGCCCGCCGATCTTCAAATGGCGCGGCAAGGACGGCGTCGAATACCGCGTCGCCTGGTTCCCCCTCGGCGGCTACGTCCTGCTTCCCCAACTCGCCGACCTCGGCGCAGTGGAAGGCCGCAGCGAGGTCGATCCCGCGCGGCTCGCCCCCGTCAGCTACGCCACGAAGATGATCATCTTCGTCGCCGGCGCCGCCTTCAACATTCTCTTCGCCTTCGCCCTCGCCTGCATCGTCTGGATCGTCGGCCAGCCCACCCCCGTCGGCTTCGACTCCACCACCATCGCCGATGTCGTCCCCAAGCTCCGCGTCGAGGGCCAGGAGATCGTCAGCCCCGCCGCCAAAGCCGGCCTGCAGTCGGGCGACGTGATTCTCGCGATCGACGGCAAGCCCGTCACCACGTTCTTCGACATCATGGAGCAGCTCGCGCTCAGCTCCGGTTGGAACAAGGACGGCGAACGCCAGACCATCCTCCAGATCCGCCGCGGTGAACGCACCTTCGACGTGACGATCAACCCCGTCCTGGCCGGCGACGAGAAGGTCCGCCGCATCGGCATCACCACCGTCGCCAAACTCATCGTCGGCGCCGTCGCGCCCGGCTCCGCCAGCGAAAAGGCCGGCCTGAAACCGGACGACCAGATCGTCACCGCCAACGGCGCCAACATGCTCACCTGGCGCCAGCTCGACCAGCTTCTCCAGAAGAACCTCGGCCAACCCGTCGAACTCTCCGTCCTCCGCGGCACCGAGACCCGCCGGCTTACACTCACCCTGCAGAAGCCCGCCGACTTCGGCCTCGGCGTGAAGACCACCGTCACCTACTCGCATCCCAATCCGTTCGACCAGATCCAGGAGTGCGTGGTGAAGACGTTCCGCACCCTCGGCGCGCTCGTGAACCCCCGCTCCGACATCAACTTCTCCCACATGAGCGGCCCCATCGGCATCATCGACAACTTCGTCGCGGTGTCGCGCGCCGGCCTCCCGCTCGCCCTCTGGTTCACGATCCTGGTCAACGTGAACCTCGCGATCTTCAACCTGCTGCCCATCCCCGTCCTCGATGGCGGCCAGATGCTCTTCGCCACCATCGGCCGGCTCCGCGGCCGCCCGCTGCCGATCAACTTCATCGCCACCGCCCAGAGCGTCTTCCTCGTGCTGCTGCTCTCGATGGTGATCTACGTGAGCGTCTTCGACGTCCGCCGCATCGTCCGCGATGTGAACGCCGACCGCGCCGCCGAGTCTGCCGCGCAGCCCGCCAAGAAGGCGGCTACGCCCGCGACTCCCGAGCCCGCCAAGTAAGCGGCTCCGCGCCTCCCTTCCTTGCGCTCCGCGGGCCCCGCCCGCGGAGCGCCGCCGTTCGCCGCGCCGAAGGTTTGTCATCCGGCCCGCGGCGATCTTCCTTCGCCCGGTTCTTCCATGTCCTACTGCCCTTCGCGTTTTCACACCGTCCGCCGCCCGACCGTCGAAGTCATGGTCGGCTCCGTCGGCGTCGGCGGCTCCCACCCGATCCGGCTCCAGTCGATGACGACCAGCGACACCCAGGATGTCGCCGCCACCGTCCGCCAGTCGATCGCCCTCGCCGAGGTCGGTTGTGAAATCGTCCGCGTCACCGCACCCAACGTCGCCGCCGCACGCTGCCTCAAGGACATCCGCGCCCAGTTCACCGCCGCCGGCTTCGGCACCGTCCCCCTCGTCGCCGACATCCACTTCCTGCCCAGCGCCGCCATGGAGGCGGTCGAGCACGTCGAGAAGATCCGCATCAACCCCGGCAACTACGCCGACAAAAAGAAATTCGCCGTCCGCGAATACTCCGACGCCGACTACGATGCCGAACTGCAGCGGCTCCACGACGCGTTCTCCCCGCTCGTGCGCCGCTGCCGCGAGCTCGGCCGCGCACTGCGCATCGGCACCAACCACGGCTCGCTCAGCGACCGCATCATGAACCGCTACGGCGACACGCCGCTCGGCATGGTCGAAAGCGCCCTCGAGTTTCTCCGCATCGCCGAGGCGCATTCGTATCGCTCCATCATCCTCTCGATGAAGGCGTCCAACCCCAAGGTCATGATCCAGGCCTACCGGCTCCTGGTCCAGCGCATGGCCGAGGAAGACATGCACTACCCGCTCCACCTCGGCGTCACCGAGGCGGGCGACGGCGAGGATGGCCGCATCAAGAGCGCGATCGGCATCGGATCCCTGCTGCTCGACGGCCTCGGCGACACCATCCGCGTCTCCCTCACCGAAGACAGCGTCTACGAGATCCCTGTCGCCCGGGCCATCGCCGCCAAGGCCATGAGCCTGTGGCCGTCATCCCGCCCAGCCGCCCCCGCGGCCGCCGCCGACGACGGCCTCGATCCCTATCACTTCTCACGCCGCGCCACCGCCCCGCTCGCGCTCACGCCGTCCCTCACCGTCGGCCCCGAGCAGCCTCCGCGCGTGATCACCCGCGTCTCGCCCGCCGATCTCGCGCAGCCGAAAGCCGCGATCGCCTCGCCGCTCCTCCGCGATTTTCCCACCGAGGGTCTGCTGCTCGCGGTCGACTCCGTCGCGGGCCTCGCCGCCCTCCCGCCGCCGCCCGCGGTCAACGTCTACGTCCTCGAGCTCGCCCCCAGCCTGGCAGCCACGGACGTCGCCGCCGCTATCGGTTCCCTCCCGGCCGGCACCGTGCTCGTGCGCCGCTTCGGCCGCGACGACAGCACCGCCCTCGCCGCCTTCGCCGCTCTCGCCCGCCGGCACGCCCTCTTCCTCGCCGTCGATGCGCCCCCCGCCGACGTCGCGGCCCTCGGCTCCACGCTGCGCGCGCTCGGCGACGAGCGCCTGATCTTCACGTGCTCCGCACCCCCGCGCCCCGCGGCCGGCGCACCCGACGCGCCCTCGCACGCCCTCGGCGCGTATCGCCTTCTCACCTACACCCTGCACGACCTCGGCTTCCGCGCCCCGCTCTGGATCCGCAACACCGCCGCCACCGCCGTCCAGCCCGACCCCTCGTTTCTCGGCAAACTGCTCGAAGCTTCCTTCCTCACCGGCGGCCTGCTGTGCGACGGCCTCGGCGACCTCGTCAGCATCGAGACGGAGACCGACATCGTCCGCGCCACCAAGCTCGCCTACAACGTCCTCCAGGGCGCCGGCGCCCGCATCTCGAAGACCGAATTCGTCGCGTGCCCGAGCTGCGGCCGCACCCTCTTCGACCTCCAGACCACCACCCAGCGCATCCGCGCCCAGACCGGCCACCTCAAGGGCGTGAAGCTCGCCATCATGGGCTGCATCGTGAACGGCCCCGGCGAGATGGCCGACGCCGACTTCGGCTACGTCGGCGGCGCCCCCGGCAAGATCAACCTCTACGTCGGCAAGTCCTGCGTCCAATACAACATCCCCCAGGAGGAAGCCGACGCCCGCCTCATCGCGCTGATCAAGGAACACGGCAAATGGACCGAACCGGAGCCGGTCGCCGGGTGACGTTCGCGTGACAACGTAGTGCGTTTTCCGTGACGCCCCCGCCGCCCCGCGCCCCGCACCGCGCCCGAAGCGGCTTCCCAAGCCACCTGCTGCCTGATGTAGGGCCGGGAAAACTACGGCATTTCCCGCGGGAGTTTTCCCGCCTGATTTCCGCTCCACGGCGCAACCAAAAAACCTGAAAACTTATGCCCAGCGCCGGTGTGAACAACTTGTTGGAAAGTTCGCCTTGAAAGGGTTTTTCCGTTCTCAGTTACTCCGCCCTCCTTCACGGGACCTGCGTCCCTGAAAAGTTCTTTCCCATGTCGTTCGAGCTCCACTCGACGCTCTCCGCGGTAACGCTGTTCACAATCCGTCAGTCACCAACCACTTACAAGTGCCTGTATTTTCGATCCCGAATCCATTGGTGACCCCTCCCCCTTTTTCGTTGCTGCAGGATGACGTCCGGAGGACCGGCCGGCGTGTGCGAGAGCGTTTCAGAGGCGTCATGTGAATAAATCTGCAAATCTCGCCTCGTTCATGCCCTCTCCAACCCTGACCCCCAGCCTCTGGGAGACGGTCAAATGCGACTTCAAGTCGCTCTTCCCCGAAGACGTCTTCCAGATGTGGTTCGAGCCCGTGGTGTGCGTGGAAACCACCGCCGACTCGATCACCCTCGGGGTCCCCAACGATTTCGCGGCGATCTGGATTCACGACAACTATCTCGACCTGATCACCCAACGGCTGCGGCTCACCGCCGGCCGCATGGTCAACGTCACCCTGCGCAAGACCGAGTCCTCCAGCCGGCACAACGGCTCGCCGGCCGCTGCCCCGCACGCCCGCGTCTCCGCCGACGCCACCCGCTCCGCCCGCCCCACGACCGTCCGGAAGACCACCCGCTACGACGAACGCGGCCCCGCCACCGGCTCCCTCAACCCGCGCAACACGTTCGAGACCTTCGTCGTCGGCTCCAACAACCAGATGGCCCACGCCGCGGCCATGGCCGTCGCCCAGGCCCCCGGCCAGGCCTACAATCCCCTTTTCCTCTACGGCGAGACCGGGCTCGGCAAAACGCACCTGATGCACGCCATCGGTCACGCGGTCATCCGGCACAACCCGGAGGCCCGCGTCGCCTACCTCTCGACCGAGAAGTTCACCAACGAGTTCATCCAGGCCCTCCAGGAAAACGCGCTCACCCGGTTCCGCCAGCGCTACCGCCACGTCGACATCCTCCTCATCGACGACATCCAGTTCCTCGCCGGCAAGGAGCGCATCCAGGAAGAGTTCTTCCACACCTTCAACGACCTCTTCGAGTCCGGGAAACAGATCGTCCTCACCAGCGACCGTCGCGCCTCCGAGATCCAGAAACTCGAGTCCCGCCTCGTCTCCCGCTTCGAATGGGGCCTGCCCGCCGACATCCAGGCACCCGACCTCGAGACGCGCCTCGCCATCCTCCGCACCAAGGCGCAGACGCTCAACTGCTCGATCCCGGACAACATCCTCAATTTCATCGCGCAGAACATCACCAGGAACATCCGCCGCCTCGAAGGTGCGCTGCTCAAGGTCTCCAGCTACTCCGCGCTCACCAACAAGCCCCTCGATCTCGCCACCGCCGAACGCCTCCTGCACGACGTGCTCATGGAGCAGGCCCAGAACGTCCTCACGATCGAGACGATTCAGAAACGCGTCGCCGACCACTTCCAGATCCGCCACAGCGACATGACCAGCAAGCGGCGGCCCAACAACATCGCCATCCCCCGCCAGATCGCGATGTTCCTCGCCCGCACGCTGACCAAGCACTCCCTGCAGGAAATCGGCGATGCCTTCGGCGGCCGCGACCACGGCACCGTCATCCACGCCTGCAAGGCCGTCGACAACATGTGCGAACAGGATTCCTCGATGCGCAGCAGCGTCGAGTTCCTGAAGACGCAGCTCTCGAAGTGACGCGCCGCGTCACGGCTGGAAGTTGACGCTCCCGGGCTGAGGTCGCCGTCGGCGCCCCTGCCGGGTTGCCTCTTTCGACTTTCACCTTTCTCCTGTCTCTTCGCCATGACGCTCACGCCTGAACAGAAAGCCACCGTCGCCTCCTGGGTCTCCGCCGGAGACAACCTATCGACCGTCCAGAAGAAGCTCGCGGAGCAGTTCAAGCTCTCCCTCACCTACCGCGATGTCCGCTTCCTCGTCGACGACCTCAACCTCGAGTTGAAGGACGCCGCTCCCAAGGTCGACGCGTCCGACGTCACCAAGACGCCCGTCAAACCCGCCGCCGAAAAGCCCGCCGCCGCGGAAAAGAAGAGCTTCATCGACAAGGCCAAGGAGAAGCTCGGCCTCGGCCAGAGCGACGCGGACGACGCCGAAGTGGTCGACGAGGAGTTGCCGCCGGAAGAAGCGGCCGATTTTCCCGCCGGCGACAGTGGCGTCACCGTCAGCGTCGACAAAGTCACGCTCATCCCCGGCGCCCTCGCGAGCGGCACCGTCACCTTCAGCGACGGTGTCACCGGCAAGTGGCTGGTCGACCAATACGGCCGCCCCGGCTTCACCGAGGTGAGCCAGCCCGGCTATCGCCCTTCGCCCACCGACGCCCAGGCCTTCATGCAGGAACTCAGCCGCACCCTGCAGCAGCGCGGCTTCTGAGCCGCACGCCGGCCAACGGCCGGCAGATCACATCACCACCCGCGCCGCGCCCGCGCGCGCGATGGCGCCGCGAAAATCGCTTCCGGCAAACGGCTTGGCGAGACCCGCGAGCCCGTGCTGTTGGAGAAAGCGCTGGAACGTGTCGCTCACGACGTCACCCGTCATGAACACCACCCGCGCCGCCGCCGCCGCGTCTGTGGCGAGCAGATGCTCGTAGAGCCGCTGGCCGTTCAAGCCCGGGAGCTTCCAGTCGGAGACGATCACGTCGAACGACCGCCGCGCCAGGTGCTCGATCGCCTCCTCCTTTCCGGCAGCGGTCACGACGTCGTGGCCGTCCGCCGCAGCCAGCTCCCGCGCCAGATCGCGGATCCATTTTTCACCGTCGATCACCAGCACCGCCTTGCCGGAAACGTCCGACCGCCGCGGCGCCGACCGCGGTAACACCATGCCGTCCAGGCCCGGCTCTGCCGCCGGCCCCGCCGCCGGCAGTTCGACCGCAAACGTCGCCCCGCCGCCGGGCTCGCTGCGCACCGTGATTTCCCCGCCGTGTTCCCGGACCAGCCCGTAGCAGAGGCTAAGTCCGAGCCCCGTCCCCTGGCCCATCGGCTTGGTGGTGAAGAACGGATCGAAAATCCGCTCCAGATGCTCCGCCGGGATCCCCGGCCCGTTGTCCGCGAATTCGATCGTCACCCTCGCCTCGTGCCGCCGCGTGCGGATGGTCACGCGGCCAACCTGCGGCACCGGCTCCAGCGCCTGCCGCGCATTGCCGAGGAGGTTCAGAAACACCTGCCGCAGCTGGTGCGCGTCCGCGAGGATCGGCGGCAGACCGACGGCAAACTCCCGCACCACCGTCACATTGCCGGTGCGCAGCTCGTGGCTCATGATCTCCAGCACCTCGTCCACGACGTGGTGCAGGTTCACGCGCTTCCGTTCGGTTGCGGGCGGCCGCGCGAAACCGCGCAGGTCTTGCACGACTTTGTAGCAGCGGTGGGCGTTCCGGCCGATCCGATCGAGATGCCCTCGCATCGTTTCGTCCCTCGTCGTGCTCTGCAGCAGGTCGGCGAGGCCCACGACCACCGTGAGCGGGTTGTTCAGCTCGCGCTCCACCCCGGCGACAAACCGGCCGACCGCCGCGAGTTTCTCGCGCTGCGCGAGTTGCTGCTGCGACGCCTGCAACTGCTGCACCGACCGCTGCAGCTCGGCCCGGGAGTTCTGCAGCCGCGTGGCCATCCCGTTGAACGCTTCCGCGAGGTCACCGCACTCGTCGTCGGAAAAACGCGCCACGCGCCGGGAAAAATCGCCGCGCCCGACCGCCTCCGCCGCTTCGCTGAGCTCGCGCAACGGCTGCGTTGCCCGCTGCACCAGCCAGCCCGCCACACCCCCGCTCGCCAGCACACCGACCGCGGAGATCAGCAGCAACGTCCACCGCGTCTCCAGCATCGCCTCCCGCCGCTGCTCGTAGGACGAGAGGATCCCATAGCGGACCGCGTTGACCGACGGATCGCGCGGATCGATCCGCCTCACGCGGGCCAGATGGTGCTCGCCCCGCCACACCACCTGCTCCACGTCGCCGCGGTTGTCCTGCCCGCGGGCGAAATCGCCGCGGTCCACCCCCGGCAACGTCGCCACCACCACGTCGTCTCCAATCGTGAGCAACACCTCCGTCCGCCCGAGCTTCAGCTCGCGCAACGTCGCCTCGCCGATCCGCACCGCGATCGCGAGCGCTCCGGCCAGCATGCCGTTGGGCGCAGTCACCGGCACGGCGATCACGCTGTAGACGCGCCGGTCGAAGCCCACGCAGCCGATCGTCGCCTCGCCGTGCCGCGCGGGCTGCGTCACCCGCGTCGCCGCCTCCAGGAGCTGCGCGATGTCCACGCCCGCCGTTCTCCGCCGGCTCGAACGCATCGCGCCGCTCCGGTCGATCAAAAACGCCGCCTCATGCGCCTCCGGCGAGTCCTGCAGCAGCCCGCCCAGCAGTCCGTCCAGCGTCTGCCCGTCTCCGCTCTCCGCCAGCATCTTGAACCGCGCCTCGCCCACCAGACTCTCGTAGCGCGCGAGCGTGCTGCGGTTGCGGTTCTCCAGCGACTGCACGAATACCGACTCCGCCGTCATCACCGTCCGCGTCGCCTCGTCCTCCATCTCGCGCGTCAGGTGCCGCCCGACGATCCACAGCGTCACGACCGGCAGCAGCACGAGACACGCCCCCACCGGCACGAGCAGCTTCGCCGGCAGCCCCATCCGGATTCTGTGCCCGCGCTCCGCCATGGTCAGCGTTTCGGCCAAATCCCGCGCCCGCACTCAACGGCCACCCACGCCGCCCTGTCCGCCGCCACGGGCAACGCACCGCCGGCCACGACGGCGGCGCTGGGCCCGGACAGGAAGCGCGTGGCGACGCGGGAGTTCATGACGGCGGCTGGATGCGGGACGACGCGGCCGGTTCACGGAAAGCGAACGGCGCCGCGGTTCCGATCTACGCCGCAACCTCACGCGGTTGACGCGTCCAAATTGGTAACGGAACGGACAGACAAATACGCCGGCCCCACGCCGGCGCGCCGTCATCCGTCGCCCAGCAGCGCGAGCAAACCCGCCTCGTCCAGCACCGGGATTCCCAGCGCGCGCGCCTTCTCCAGCTTCGAGCCGGCCTCTTCGCCCGCGACGACGTAATGCGTCTTCTTGCTCACGCTGCCGCTCACTTTTCCACCCGCCGCCTCGATCTTCATGGTCGCGTCCTCCCGCGAGAGCGTGGGCAACGTGCCCGTGAGCACGAAGGTCTTGCCTGCGAGCGCACGGCTCGACGCCGCCGGCGCCGTGGGCTGCAGTCCCGCCGCGAGCAGGTCACGGATCGTCGCGCGGTTCGTCTCGTCCGCCAGCCAGGCCACGACGGATTTCGCCGTCTTCTCGCCGAAACCGTCGATCCGCACCAGTTCCGCCTCCGGCGCCCCGGCCAACGCCTCGAGCGAGCGGAACGTCCGCGCCAGATCCTTCGCCGCCGCCGCGCCGACCTGCGGGATGCCGAGGCCGTTGATCACGCGCCAGAGATCCGCCGTGCGCCGCGCGTCGATGCCCGCGATCAGATTTCCCGCCCACACCTCGCCCGATTTTTTCAAGGGCAGCAGATCCTCTTTCCGCAGCCGGAAAATGTCCGGAATCGCCGCGATCAGCTTCCGCTCCAGCAGCAGCGCGACCATTTCCTCGCCGAGGCCCTCGATATCGACGCCACCCTTCGACGCGAAATGCTCGATCCGCCGGCGCACCTTTTCCGGACAATGCGGATTCGGGCAACGCCACACCGCCTCGCCCTCGCCGCGCGTCGCCGCCGTGTGACACACCGGACACGCCTTGGGAAACTCGTAGGGCCGCGACGCCGCCGGCCGCTTCTCCGTCAGCACTGCCACGACCGCGGGAATGATCTCGCCCGCCTTCTCGACCAGCACCGCGTCGCCGATGCGCACATCCTTCCGCGCAATCTCGTCCGCGTTGTGCAGCGTCGCGCGCTTCACCGTCGTGCCCGCGAGGAAGATCGGCTCCAGCTCCGCCACCGGCGTGAGCGCCCCGGTGCGGCCCACCTGGATCGTGATGTCGCGCACCCGCGTCTCCGCCCGGTCCGGCGCAAACTTGAAGGCGCACGCCCACCGCGGCGAAAGCTTCCGCGCCGCCTCGGCCTGCCCGTCCGCACCCACGCCGCGGAACCCGATCTTCGGGTGCCGCTGCTGCTCGAAACGGTCCAGCTTCACCACCGCGCCGTCGGTCGCATACGGCAGGCCGCGCCGCACGCCATCCCACTCGCGGATCGCCGCGCCCACCGCGTCGATCCCGCGCACACTCCAGAAATGATGCGTCACCGGCAGGCCCCACGCCTGCAGCTGCGCGCGATACGCCGTCTGCGACTCCGCGACCTGCGGCTCGCAGTGGCCGAGGCCGTAGAGGACGATTTCGAGGCGGCGCGCCGCCACAAACGCCGGGTCGAGCGACTTGATCGTCCCCGCCGCCAGATTGCGCGGATTGGGAAACGCCGGCAGCCCCGCGTCCTCCTGCAGCTGGTTGAGCCGGCGAAACTCCTCGTCCGGCAGATAAATTTCCCCGCGGATCTCGATCACCGCCGGCGACGGTGCGCCCGCCAGCGTCTGCGGCAGCGACCGGATCGTGCGCACGTTGACCGTCACATCGTCGCCTTCCTCGCCGTCACCGCGCGTGACCGCGCGCGTGAGTTTCCCGTGCTCGTAGGTCAGACTCACCGCGACGCCGTCGATCTTCGGCTCGACCGTGTAATCCAGCTCGTCGGTGCCGAGCACCTTGGCGAGCCGAGCATGGAATTCCCGCAGGTCCGTCTCGTCGTAGGTCTTGTCCAGGGTCGTCATGCCCTGGCGATGCTTCACGCGCGCAAAGCCCTCGGTCCGATCATCGCCGATCTGGCGCGTCGGCGAATCGGGGACCGCAAACTGGGGGAACTCCCGCTCCAGCTGCTCCAGCTCCGCGGTCAGCTGGTCGAATTCAAAATCGCCGATCTCCGGCCGGGCTTCCTTGCGGTAGAGCGCCTCGTGATGCGCGATCTGCGCGCGCAGGGCATCGATCCGTTGGCGGGCGTCGGGGGGAGACATCCGCGCCACTCAAGTCGCGCCCCTGCGCGAGTCGAGTCTGCGCCTTACGCGCCGTTCGCCAACCCGGCCGGATACGGCCGCACCGACGCCAGGCCGACGCCGCCGCTCAGCCGGCGCAGGCACTCGGCCTCGGCCTGCTGCCACATTTCCCGGTCGCGCAACGCGGTGCCGGCCGTGGCACACAGGTGCGCAAACTCGTCGGCGCGCCGCGCGATCTGCAGCTGCAGTTCGAAGAGTGGATCGAACGATGGAAAAACGAACGCCTCCGGGCCCGCGTGAGGATGCATGGGTGAGTGATGTCGGGCATCACTTTACCCGGACGCGCGCCGCCCCGGTATCGGGGCGAGGCTGACCACGCGATCGGACTGGAACCGTGCCGACCCCTGGGGCCGATCCATGACGGAGCGACCCCGGGAATGCTTGGGCCTGCGGTTCAGCCCTGCTTCTTGCTCTTCTTCTTCTGCGGCCCCGCTTCGGGATCGCGGGTGTTCGCCGCCGGGGCATCCTGCGCCGGCACCTTCAGCTCGGTGCGGAGGCGCTGCAGCTCCTGGTGCAACGTCGCACGCGTCGCCGCGTAGGCGGGATCGTCGTAGACGTTCTTCATCTCGTTCGGATCCCGCTCCCGATCGATGAGCGTCCAGTAGTTCACGTCGGGCTCGTAGAAGTGGAAAAGTTTATACCGGTCCGTGACCACGCCGTAGTGCTTCCGCACCGAGTGGGCGCCGGGATATTCGTAGTAGTGATAATAGAAACTCTTCCGCCAGTCCGCGGGCGTCGCACCGGCGAGCAGGGGCTTGAAGCTGCGGCCCTGCATGTCGGCCGGGATCGGCTGCCCCGCGGCCTCGAGCCACGTCTCCGGAAAATCGAGCACGGACACCATCGCCTTGTGCCGCGTGCCCGGACGGCTCACGCCGGGCCAGCGCACGATCAGCGGCGTGGTCACGGACTCCTCGTAGATCCAGCGTTTGTCGAACCAGCCGTGCTCGCCGAGGTAGAAGCCCTGGTCGGAGGAGAAGATCACGATCGTGTTCTCCGCGAGGCCTTCGTCCTGCAGATACTTCGTGATCCGGCCCACGCTTTCGTCCACCGCGAGCACGGTGCCGAGGTAGTCGTGCATGTAGCGTTGGTAGCGCCAGCGCACGAGGTCGCGGCCGGAGAGATTCTGCGCCTGCATCGCCGCGTTGCGCGGCTCGTAGTAGGCGTCCCAAACCTTCTTCTGTTCGGGCGTGAGCGAGGGCGGCGCGGCGAGCTTCGCATCCCGCGGCGTGAAGGTCTTCTCGAGCGTCATGTCCTGCTCGCGCTCCGCGCGGCCCCGGCCGGAGTAGTCGTCGAAGAGCGTCGCAGGCTCGGGGAAGACCTTGTCCTTGTTCCAACCGAGATGCCGCAGGGCCGGCGCCCATTCGCGGTGCGGCGCCTTGTGCTGCGCCATCAGGAGAAACGGCTTCGCTTTGTCGCGGCCCTTCAGCCAATCGAGCGAGAGATCCGTGATGACGTCGGTGACGTAGCCCTGGTGCTCCACACGCTCGCCGTTCCGGATCATCGGCGGGTTGTAGTAGATGCCCTGCCCCGGCAGGATGTGCCAGTAATCGAAGCCGGTCGGATCGCTCTCGAGGTGCCACTTGCCGATGACCGCGGTCTGGTAGCCCGCCCGTTGCAGGAGTTTCGCGACCGTCTGCTGCGAACCGTCGAAGCGATTCCCGTTCCGGTGAAAGCCGTTCAAGTGGCTGTATTTTCCCGTGAGGATCACCGCGCGGCTCGGGCCGCAGATCGAATTGGGCACGAGGCAGCGCTCGAAGAGCGTGCCCTGCTGCGCGAGCCGATCCATCGCCGGCGTCTGCAGCAGCTTGAGCGGGTGGTTGTAGGCGCTGATCGCCTGCGTCGTGAGGTCGTCGCAGAAAATCAGCAGGATATTGGGCGGGCGCTGCGTTGCGCCGTGGGCCGCGGCGAGCACGACCAGGAGCGACCAACACACGAGGAGGAAGCGAGGGGGTCTCATAAAAGATCGATTGAAAGGTAAAGGGTGGGAAACGCCGCGGGTTACTGCAGGGGAATCCAGTCTTGCGGTGCCACAAAGCCTTCGCGGCCGGAGTCGTAAGCGGCAACGCCCGGCTTCTGCCACTGCCCAAACTCCCGCAGCCGCGCGTGCAGCCGCGTCACGACTTCGCGGTGGCTGGCCGCCATGTCCTTCGTCTCCGCCGGATCCGCGGCCAGGTCGTAGAGTTCGAAGGTCGGCGGCGTCGCCGGAGCCGCCGCGAAGAAGTCGCCCTTCGCCACCAGCTTCCATGATCCGAGATGCACCGACGCCAGCGCCTCCGCCGACTGGTGGATGTAGGAGAACCACGGCCGCTCGGGCAGTGCGGCCTGACCGCGCAGCGCCGGCATCACATCAAGGCCGTCGAGATTCGACGGCCGCGCCACACCCGCGGCGGCGAGCACCGTCGGCAGCACGTCGATGTAGCCGATCCGGCCGGCAAAGGTCTTCCCACCCGTGAGTCCCGCCGCAGGCCAGCGGATCGCCGCGCAGACGCGCGTGCCGCCCTCGTAGACGCCGAGTTTCGCGCCGCGGTGCGGTGCATTGCTGCCGACGCGGAGGATGCCGCCGTTGTCGCTGAAGAAGAGCACGAGCGTGTTGTCCGCATCCCCCCGCGCCTCGACGGCCGCGAGGATCCGGCCGATCGCCTGGTCCATCGCATCGACCATCGCCGCGTAGGCGCGGCGGTCGGGCAGCTTCAGCGCCTCGTATTTCCGCAGGTCCTCGGGCTTCGCCTGGAACGGCGAGTGCGGCGCGTTGAACGGCACATAGGCCAGCCACGGTTTCCCGGCGGGCGACGCGCGGATGAACTCCACCGCCGCGGCGCCGATGAGATCGGTGGCGTAGCCTTCGACCTTCACCGTCCGTTCGTCGTCGTGCCAGTCGACCTGCCCATCCCGCTCATGCGTGAAGTAGTCGATCGCTCCGTTGTAGCAGCCCACGAAGCGCGTGAAGCCGTTCCGCAGCGGATGGTAGGCCCGGCGCGCATGCCCGAGATGCCACTTGCCGAAAACTCCCCGCCGCTCGTAGCCCGCGCCCGCGAGCAACTCCGGCAGCGTGGCCTCCTCGGCCGGCAGGCCGTAGGACGACCACGGCGGCACGACCGCGCGCATCAGGCCGAAACGCAGGGGCCAGCGCCCCGTGAGCAGACCCGCGCGCGTCGGCGAACACATCGGGCAGGAACGGAAATCCGTCAGCTTCACGCCGGTCGCGGCAAGGCGGTCGAGATTCGGGGTCCGGATGATCTGGGCGCCGTTGAAGCCCACGTCGGCATAACCGAGGTCGTCGGCGAGCAGGATCAGGACGTTGGGCTTGGCGGGTGCCGCGGCCGAGGCCGGCGGCATCGCCGCGACGGCGCCGAGCAACGCGCCGGCGAGCGCGAGGATCGCTTGGCGTCCGGCGCGCAGGAGCGGCGGGAACGGGGATCGGTTCATGGTGCGGGGATCAGTCGGCCTTTTTCTTCTTCTTCGGGGCGCCCTTGCCCGCGGCGATTTCCTCCACCCCGAGCGCCGGTCCGTTGTCGGCCGGCATCTCCGCGTGCCAGGCGAGGAGCGCGGCCGTCATGCGGCGCAACACCTCGGGATTCTCCGCCGCCACGTTGCGCGTCTCGCTCCGGTCGGCGACGAGATCGTAGAGCTGCGGCTGCGTGCCGTCGTAGTCGCACAGCAGCTTCCACTTCCCCTCGCGCATCGCGAGGTCCGGCTGGATGCCAACGCCGAAGTTCGGCATCGCCTTCCGGTCGGGCGGCCGGCGCCAGAACAGCGGCTGGCTCCGCGAAGCGTTGCCGCGGCCGGTCAACGTCTCCGCCAGCGCCTCGCCGTCGAACTGCACGCCGCGCGGTGCGGGCACCCCGGCGACCTGCAGCAGCGACGGCGCGAGGTCGAACGCCGCAAACACGGAGGTCTCGTTGTGCGTGCCGGCTTTCTCCTTCGCGACGACGCCGGGGCCCCAGACGATCAGCGGCGAACGCACGCCGCCCTCGAAGAGCGTGGCCTTCGAGCCGCGGAAAGGTCCGGGCGAACCCGCGCCGGGCTCCTGCCCGTTGTCGGAGCACAGCAGAATCAGGGTGCGGTCGCGCAGCGCGGGCGAGTTGCGCACGTGGTCGAAGAGCACGCCGAGCTGCGCGTCCATCGTTTCGAGCACGGCGTGGTAAAGCGCCTTCTTGCTGCCGTCGCCGCGCTTCGCCTGCGGCGGGAAAAACGGTGAATGCACGTCGTCCGGCCAGAGATTCACGAAGAACGGCTTCCCGTCCGCGGCGGCCCGCTCGATGAACTGGATCGCGGCGCCGGCAAACCCCGCCGTGAGCTGGGTGCGGTCATACCAGATGACCGGGCCGCGCCCGAGTTTCTCGGAGTTCAGCGCGTGGCGCCGGATGGGCGAGCCGTCGTGCGCGTTGGCGAGCCCGAGCAGCCGCGGGCCGAGGCCCTCGAAATTCGTGAGCGACTCGTCGAAACCGTAGTCCTGGATCAGCGGCGCCTCGGCGACATCGCGCTGCCCGCCCATGTGCCACTTGCCGAAATGGCCCGTCGCATAACCCGCCTCCTTGAGGAAACGCGCCAGCATCGGCGCCTTCGGGTCGAGCCACTGCGCCATGCCGCGCCGCTCGTTGTCGGCGCGGTTGTTCAGGAACGAGGTGATCCGCCAGCGGTGCGGATACTGGCCCGTGCTCAAAGCCGTGCGCGACGGCGAACAGATCGGCGAGTTCACGTAGAACTGCGCGTAGCGGATGCCCTCCGCCGCGAGCCGGTCGATGTGGGGCGTGCTCGCCTGCGTGTTGCCGAAACACGACAGGTCGCCCCAGCCCATATCGTCGATCAGGATCATGACGATATTGGGCCGCGCGGCTGCGGGCGCAGCCGTCAGCAACGGCGCGGCGAGGCCGAAGAACATCCCCGCGACGAAGGCGCGGCGGCGCCACCAACGCAGGGAACGGAACGCGGAACCAAGCGCAGGCTTCATCACGGCGAGGAGTTATCGAGGCCGACGGACCGCAGGCCCTGCCCGGTGGTCTTGGTGAGCGCGTCGCCGAGATCCTGCCGCATCGCCTCGGCTGCGGCCGTCAGCGCGCGCACGACGTCCGGATGCTGCGCGGCGACGTTCTTCGTCTCGCCGACATCGGCTTCGAGATCGAAGAGCGAGAGTTCGAGCTGCGCGACGCGGTAGCCGTGCCGGCTGGCGATGCCGTCGATGCCCGACTGCGTGATCGATTTGGCGGTGAAGCTGCCCCAGCCCGACGGCTTGCCCGCGCGCCCGGGTTCCGCGAGCACGGTCATGTAGGTGTGGGGGAAATGCAGTTTCCACTTCCCGCTCCGCACCGCCTGCAGCTCCGTGCCGGAGTAGAAGAAAAGATGTTCGTGCGGTGCCTTGGCGCCCGGCTCGCCGAGCAGCAGCGCCTTGGCGGAGCGGCCGTCGATCTTCCGCGTCGGAGCCTTGCCGCCCACGAGCTCGGTCAGCGTCGGGAGCCAGTCGATCGCCATGAACGGCACCTCCGATACGCGCCCGCGCGGCACGCGGCCCGGCCAACGCGCGAGACACGGCACGCGGTGTCCGCCCTCGAAGGTCGTGAGTTTTCCCTCGCGCAGCGGCGCGGCCGAGCCCGCGTGCTCGCCGTAGGAGAGGAAGGGACCGTTGTCGGAGAAAAAGATCACGAGCGTGCGGTCGTCGATGCCGTGGCGTTTGAGCGCGGCGAGAATCTCGCCGATGGACCAGTCGAGCTCCTCCATCGTGTCGCCGTAGAGGCCGGCGTCGGAACGGCCCTTGAATTTCTCCGAGGCAAAGATCGGCACGTGCGGCATCACGTGCGGCACGTAGGCGAAGAACGGCCGGTCCGCGTGGCGGCCGATGAAGTCCACCACCCGCTCCGTGAAGCGCTGCGTGAACGTCGCCTGATCGACATCATGTCCGACGATCTTCTCGCCGTCGTAGAACGGCAGCGGCGGCATCTCGGCTGCAAGCACGGGGTGATACTTCGAGTTGTCGTTGGAATACGGGATGCCGAGCCACTCGTCGAAGCCGTGCCGCACGGGGTTGAACTTCGCCGTCGTCCCGAGGTGCCACTTGCCGGTGCCGAGCGTCGCGTAGCCGCGCGCCTTGAACATCTCCGGCAGCAGCCACTCGTCCTCGTGGATGCCGTTGCGGCTGGTGTGATTCAACGCGCCCTGCAGTCCCACGCGGTTCGGATAGGCCCCCGTCATGAGCGCGGCGCGCGAGGCGGTGCACACGGCCTGCGCCACGTAGAAACTCGTGAAACGCGTGCCCTCCGCCGCCATGCGGTCGAGATTGGGGGTGCGGAATCCCTTCGCGCCCTGCACGCCGAAATCGGCGTAGCCCATGTCGTCGGCCACGATCAGGATCACATTCGGCGGACGATTCTCCGCGGCCACGGCGAGCCAGGGCAGCAGCGTCGCCGCGAGCAACCGGGCGGCGGGGAAACGGAGGCGGGGCGGGAGTTTCATGGGGAAGAGAGGGGTGGTCGGGATCAGGGAGTCGCAACGCCGCGCCGGGCCTGACGTCCCCGCGCGGCCGGCGTTGCCGGGATCAGCCGGATTTATCCTTCTTCGCCGCTTTCTTGCCGCGGTCGCCCTTGCGCATGCCGCGCTGCTCGAGCGGCGGCAGCGCGCCGCCGCGGGCGTCCATCTCCCGGTCGCAGAGCGCGCGCATCTCGCGCAACGCCTCCGCATAGGCGGGATCGGCGGCGACGTTGCGCAACTGATCCGGATCGGCCCGGAGGTCGTGGAGAAACTCGAACGCCGGCTGCTGATCGAAATAGCGCGCATACACGTAGCGCTCCGCCCGCACGCCCTCCCACGTGAGCGTCGGCGGGAGATCGAGGTGCTCGGCGAAGAAATGCGTGCGCCACGCGGCGGGCGTCTCGCCGCGCACGAGCGGGACGAGGCTGCGGCCTTCGTAGGCGGCCGGCGTTTTTACCCCGGCCCATTCGAGAAACGTGGCCGGGAGGTCGACGTTGAGCGCCATGCGGTCGAGCACCCGTCCGCGCTGCGCCCGCGGCAGCCGCGGGTCGTAGATCACGAGCGGCACCCGCAGCGACTCCTCGTAGTGCGACCACTTGCCCTGGAATCCGCGGTCGCCGAGGTAGTAGCCGTTGTCCGCGCTGTAGACCACGATCGTGTTCTCCGCGAGGCCGGCCTCCTCGAGCGCGGCAAGCACGCGCGCGATCGCGCGGTCGATGCCGCTGATCATCCGGTAGTAGGCGCGGACGTTGGCGGCGTATTTCTCCGGCGTGTCGTAGCCCCAGAAAAACCGCTCGCGGTTGATCGACCGCTGCAGGAAATCCGGATGCCGCTCGACGATCGCCGGATCGCCGAGCCGCGGCGCCGGAATCGCGCGATCCTCATACAGGCCATCGACCGATTGCGGCCACGGGTAGTGGCCGCTGCCCGGACGCTTGTCGCCATCTTCGGCATGCGAGGCATTGAACCAGAGGTTGAGGCAGAAGGGCTGGCCCTTCGGCTGCGCCCGGAGGAACGCGATGCCGCGGTCGCAGATCAGGTCGGTCTCGTGCCGCTTGGTGCCGTCGGGCTGGGTTTTGAAATAAGGATTCCGCCCGATCGCCTCGTAGTGGTCGTAGAGCGAGGCCGGCTCGAAACCCGGCGGCCCGATCAGGTGCCACTTGCCGATGTGTCCCGTGCGGTAACCGGCGGCGCGCAGCTCGCGCGGAAACGCCGTCGCCAGCGCCTCGGGCCGCACGGTCGGCACGGAATTCCGCACGACGTGCGATCGCGCCCACTGCCCGGTCAACACCACGGCGCGGCTGACCCAGCACACCGACGTCGTGACAAATGCGTTCGAGAACCGCACGCCCTCCGCGGCGAGCCGGTCGAGCGTCGGCGTCTGCACGATCGGATGACCGGCCGCGCCGAGGGTGTTGAAACGCTGATCGTCCGCGAAGAGGAAGAGGATGTTGGGCCGAGCGGCCGGAGTCGCCGGAGCGGCCGCAGCCGCGTGCGCCGCCGACAGGGCGAGCAGGCACGCGCACCACGCGGCCCAGGCTCGGGACGCCCGGGCGTTCATTGCTTCGCCTTGGCCTTCTTCGCCGCGCCCGCGTCGCCGTTATCCGGCGGACGATTCGCGATGCGGCCGTTGGGCTTCGCGGGATCGAAGGCCGGGTTGGGCGTGGGGAAGGTCGCGCCGACCTTGGTCTGCCACGCCCGGAGCTCCGCGCGCAGTGCCGCCACGCGCGCCGGCTCGCGCCGCGCGAGGTCGTGCTCTTCGGACAGGTCGCGGCCGAGATCGAACAACTCCACGCGCTGGTCCTCCATCCACTCGATGAGCTTCCAGTTGCCGCGCCGGATCGCCGCCGAGGGTGCGCCGCCCTGGTTGCCGTAGTGCGGATAGTGCCAGTAGAGCGACCGCTCCGGCAGGTCGCCGCCGCGGAAAACCGGCAGGAGACTCGTGCCGTCGAGGATCTGGCCCGGCGCAGGTGTGCCGCCGGCGGCCTCCAGGAAGGTCGGAAAGAAATCCGGACTGCTCACCGGCGTGGACACCACGCGGCCGGGCGCAATCACGTTCGGCCAGCGCACGAGCAGCGGCTCGCGGATCCCGCCCTCATACATCCAGCCTTTGCCGCCGCGCAGCGGGAGGTTCGACGTCGGCCAACCTTCGCTGGTCGAGAGGCCGCCGTTGTCGCTGGTGAAAATAACGAGCGTGTTTTCGCGCAGGCCGAGTTCGTCGAGCTTCGCGAGGATCTTGCCGACCGCGAGGTCCATGGCCTCGACCATCGCGGCATACACGGCGTGCTCCTGCACCAGGCGCACATCACGGTCGCCCTCGCGGCCCCACTTGGCTTCGAGCCCGAGCCGTTTGCGCTTCTCCTCGTATTTTTTCCGCAGGTCCTCGCGCGCCATCAGCGGCGTGTGCACGTCGTAGAACGAATAGTAGGCGAAGAAAGGCCGCTCGCGGTTCGCGGTGATGAACGTATTCACCTCCGTCGCCAGCCGGTCCGGCAGGTGCTCGCCGTCGGGCCCGTCGGTCAGCCGCGGGTTGCCGTAGGGCGAAAAATACTTCCGCCCGCCGTAGGGCCCGCCGCGCTCGTTGCCCCCGAGATTCCGGTCGAAGCCCTGGTTCTCCGGGAAATAGCCCTCGGGCCCGAGGTGCCACTTGCCCGCGAAGAACGTCGCGTAGCCCGCGGCCTTCATCGCCTTGGCCAGCGTCGGCGCGTCGAGCGCGAGCCGGTCACGGTTGGTCGCGGGCAGGAGCGGCGTGTTGCGCTTCCATTTCTCCGGCAGATTGCCGCCGTCGGGCGCGATGAAATCGGTGATGCCCGTGCGCTGCGGCCACTGGCCCGTGAGGATGCTCGCGCGCGTCGGCGAACACACCGGACACGCCGCATACGCATCCGTGAAGCGCGCGCCTTCGCGGGCGAGGCGGTCGAGATTCGGCGTCTCGTAGAACGTGCTGCCATACGCGCCGACGTCGCGCTGGCCGTAATCGTCGGCGAGGAAGAAGATGATGTTGGGTCGCGTGCCCTGCGCCGCGGCGGCAAACACGGCGAGGAACGGAAACAGCAGCGGCAGCAGCCGCCGGGGGAGGCGTCGAGGGGTCATGCGCAAGCGGGGAAAAATGTGGCTCAGCTGCGGGTGCGACCGGCGGCGATGATATCCTCGAGGCGGCGCTTCAGCTGCTCGCCGATCTCGGGATGCTGCGCGATCACGTTGGTGCTCTCGTTCGGGTCCTGCGCGAGGTCGAAGAGCTGGAACTGCGGCACGGGCGTGTTGGCGAGCGGCGTCTCGACGACGACGTTGCGCGCCGACTTGGTGTCGTAGCGCACGAGCTTCCAGTTGCCGACGCGGAAACCGTAGTTGCCGGTGCCGCCGTTGTCCTGCTGCACGAAATGCTCGCGGCCCTTCGCGCCGGGTTCGCCGAGCAACGCGCGGGAAACATCCATGCTGTCCGGCGCCGCGCCGTCCGGGAGCTTCACGCCCGCGAGCGCCGCGAGACTGGCGGAGAGATCGAGCGTCGAGACCACCGCGTCGGACACCGCCGGCTTGGTCCGGCCTTTCCAGCGCGCGATGAACGGCGTGCGCGTGCCGCCTTCGTAGACGCTGTATTTGCCGCCGCGGAACGGGCCGTTGGCGCGGTGCGCGCCGCGCTTCTCGAGCGCGAAGTCCTTGTAGCCGTCGTCCATCACCGGGCCGTTGTCGGAGCACAGCACGACGAGCGTGTTTTCCGCCAGGCCGAGCTCGTCGAGCGCCTTCATGATTTCGCCGACGCTCCAGTCGAACTGCACGATCGAATCCGCGCGGTAGCCGAGCTTGGTCGCACCCTGGAAACGCTCGTGCGGCATCCGCGGCACGTGCGGATCATGCGACGCGAAAAAGAGGAAGAACGGCTGGTGGCGGTTCGCGGCGAGCCACGCCCGCGATTTCTCGATCCACTTGTCCGCCAGATCCTCGTCGCGGAAACGCGCCTTGTTTCCGCCGGTGTAGAAGCCGATCCGGCTGATGCCGTTGTGGATCGTGCCGTTGTGCCCGTGCGACCAGTCCATCTTCAGCGTCGAGCGGTGCGTGATGCCCGTGGGATGATCCTCGGTCGGCTTCTTGTCGCCCACCCAGAGCGGATCGGCCGGATCGAGGTTCACCACGCGCTGGTTCTCGACGTAGACCTGCGGCACGCGGTCGTTGGTCGTCGGCAGGAGGAAGCTGTAGTCGAAGCCGATCTCGCGCGGGCCGGGCTTGATCTCGCCGTTCCACTCCGGGCCGCTCTCGCCGCCGAGCCCGAGGTGCCACTTGCCGATGACCGCGGTGCGGTAGCCGCCGAGCTTGGCGATGTCGGCGATCGTGACCGCGTCGGGCGGCACCACGAGTTTGCCGTTGGGCGGCGCGATGCCCGTGCCCTTGCGGCGAAACGCATACTCGCCCGTCAGGAACGAATAACGCGTGGGCGTGCACGTCGACGCCGAGCAGTAACCGCTCGTGAACCGGATGCCCTCCGCCGCGAGCCGGTCGATGTTGGGCGTCTGGAAGCTCGTGTTGCCGTAGGCCGACACATCGCCGTAGCCGAGGTCGTCGGCCATGATCACGATCAGGTTGGGTTTGCGCTCGGCGGCGGACAACGCCGCGGCGCCCAGCAGACAGAGGAGAAGATGACGCACAGCCGTGAAGGGGTTTATTCGTGGAAAAATTTCCCGCGGCCGGCGCATGCACGCACGCCGCGGGGAGGAAGCGGACACCACAGAAACGGACGCGGGGCGCGCGTCAGCTCTTCTTCTCGCTCAACTCGTCGAAAGCCACGCCGAGATTCAGGCCTAGCCGGTTCGGCAGGGGCGTGTGGTAATCGGGGAAACCGGGCAGATTATCGAGCGCGACAATCTTCTCCTTCGGCTCGCCGGCCTTGATCTGCTTCGCCACGTGGTCGAGCAGCCCCGACAGGTAATCGCGGAACACGAGCAGATCCTTGCTCGAGCCCGTCACGCTGAACTTCGGATTCGCGTGACCGAAGATGTAGATCGCGTCGGCCGGATACTCCTTCGCCACCTTCTCGAGGACGCCGATCCAACCCCGGATGCTCGCGCCGCCCGGCCGGTCGATCACGGGGTAGAGGCGGTTGAACATCAGGTCGCCCATGTGGATCACGTTGGCCTTCTCGAGGTGCGTGACGATGTCGCCCTTCGTGTGCGCGGCGCCGAAGTATTTCGCGGCCACGATTTCGCCGCCGAGTTCCTTCCGCCAGGTCTGGGCAAACGTCGTGTCGGGCGGCGTGGGCGCATCGCCCTTCTTGTCGGCCGCGGCGCGGGCGCGCTGCAGTTCGGGGACGTTCGCGTGGCCCACGATCATGCGCGCATGCGGCTTGAGCACGCCGTTGCCGCCGGTGTGGTCGCCGTGGTGGTGCGTGTTGACCACGACGTCGAACTGCCGGCCGCTGCGCCCCGGCAGACCGTCGAGGAAGAGCTTCGCCGTGTCGGGAAACTGGGTGTCAATCGCCGCCACGGCGTCCTTGTTGACCAGCCAGCCGATCGTGCCACCGCGCGCGGTGAAGTAGCCGGCGTCGCGGCGGATCGGTTTGAACTCGGGGGTGACGGGCGGCTGGCCGGACTTGGGAGCTTGCGCGGCCAGTCGGGACGAAAGCAGCCCCGCGGCGGTGAACACAGAGGAACGGATGAGGAAGTCGCGTCGGTTCATGGGCCGCACCGTGCAGGGTTTGCCGCGCTTTTCGAACGCAAAAAGATTTTCGGTAACCTCCGCCGCCCGCCGCGGTTCTTTCCGGCAACACCGAACCATGACCCGCTGCCGCCGTGCTTGCCGCCCTCGACGCTCTTCCGCTCCGCTCCCGTCCCGCCACTCCGGCGCCTGAGGCATGTTTCCGCCCACGCCAGAATACCGTTGCGACGCCCCCGACGGCCGCGCCTAACCGCTGCCCCGCCGCACCCGCCGTGGACGCCTCCGCCCAACGCTCCGACCACGCCCTGATGCGCGCCGTGCGCGACGGCGAACTCGACGCGCTCGGCGAGCTCTTCGAACGCCACCACGGCCCGCTCTTCGGCTTCCTCTGGAAACTTACCGGCGACCGCGCGGCCGCGGAAGACATCACGCAGATCGTCTTCCAGCGCATGCTGAAATACCGGCACACCTACCGCGACGACGGCAGCTTCACCGCGTGGATGTATCACCTCGCCCGCCGCTGTGCCGCCGACCACTTCCGCCAAACCAACGCCGCGCCCCACGCCACCGATCCCGCGGACCTGCACGACCACGCCGACGACCGCCCCCACGCCGCGCACCACGCCGCCACGCACGACGATCACGCGCTCCTGCACACCGCCCTCGCCCACCTCGAGCGCGACGACCGCGAGGTGCTCCTGCTCTCGCGTTTCCACGAACTCTCCTTCGCCGAGATCGCCGGCATCCTCGAATGCTCCGTCGGCGCCGCCAAGGTCCGCGCCCACCGCGCGCTCCAGCAGCTCCGCACCGTTTACTTCCGGTTGCAGAAGCAAACGCCGTCCTGAACCCCGGCGCTCCCTCCGCCCCCTCCTCTCCTCCCCCGGCCATGAACTGCCCAAGCGCCCGCGAATCCTTCCCCGAGCTGCTCGACCACCGCACGCCGGCCACCGCGCACCTCGAGGCCCGCACCCATCTCGCCGGCTGCCCGGATTGCCAGCGCGAGTTCGCCCGCCTCTCCCGGACGCTCTCCGCCCTCGACAGCCTGCCCGTCCCGAGCCCGTCGCCGCGCCTGCGCCGTGACTTCTATGCCATGCTCGAGGAGGAGAAAAACTCCGCCGCCAGCGCCCGCACCGCCGCCGCCCGCGAACTCCGCCCTCGTCCCGCTCCATGGCTGCGCTGGCTCCTCGCGCCGCTCGCCGGCACCACGCTCGTCGCGCTGGCCTTTGTCGCCGGCATGCGCGTCGGCCGCGAACCCATCGCCCCCCCCGCGCCCGTCGCCCAGACTACCGTCGACTCCCGCGCCCACGCCCGCATCGCCGAGCTCGAGCGCAAGCTCGACACCATGGGCCAGCTCGTCGTCGCCACCTCGCTCCTGCAGCAGCAGCACCGCCCCGCCAACGACCGGCTCCGCACCGTCCTCACCTCCGCCAACACCGCCAGCTCGAGCCCGACCGAAGCCGTCATCAACGAACTCATCGGCGCCCTCGCCCTCGACCCGAGCGTCAACGTCCGCCTGCGCGCCCTCGACGGCCTCTTCCCCCACGCCGATCAGGAGGTCGTGCGCGCCGGCGTGCTCGCGTCGCTCACCCGCGAGCAGAACCCGATCGTGCAGGTGTCGATGATCGACTTCCTCGCCGTCGCCCGCGACGCCGAAGCCCGGCCCACCCTCGAGACCTTCGCCGGCAGCGCGACCGCCGACGCCAGCGTGCGCGACGCCGCCCGCCGCGCCCTCACCCTCTTCTGAGCTTTTCCACAACCGCAGTTGATCGACCACGAACCCGGGCCGGACGCCGCCCCTCCTCAACTCAACCCGCCATCGCTCCCTCCGCCATGAAATCATTCCCCCGTCTCTGCCTCCTCCTCGCCGCCTTCGCCGGTGCCTCGCTGGCCCGCGCGGCGGAGGACGCTCCCTCCGCCATCAAGTTCTCCGACCCCGCCAAGCCCGGCACCCTCAAGGTGCAGATCGCCCGCGGCGAGGTCCGCGTCCAGGGCACCGACGCCACCGAGGTCTCCGTCGTCTCCGAAGCCAAGCCCGCCCAACAGAAGCGCAAGGACGGCCTGCGTGTCCTCGCCAGTGCCGCCGGTTATACCCTCACCGAAAAGGACAACGTCGTGACCCTCGACTCCCTCACCGAGGGATGGAAGTCCGGCGCCACCGACTTCACCATCACCGTGCCGCGCAACACCCACGTCGTCGTGCACGCATCGTTCGGCGGCGTCGTTGCCTGCTCCGGCCTGACCGGCGACCTCGAGATCAACAACATGAACGGCGAGATCCGCCTGGAGAACAACTCCGGCGGCGCCGTCGTCCAGACCATGAACGGCACCATCAAGGCCTCCATCCCCCGGCTCACGGACGGCAAGCCGCTCTCGTTCACCTCGATGAACGGCGAAGTCGCGCTGCGGCTCGCGCCCGACGCCAAGGCCAACCTCCGCCTCCGCACCCAGAACGGCGCCGTGCTCACCGACTTCCCCGAGGAGTCCCTCGTCACCAAGACCGAAGCCACGCCGCGCTCCGCCGGCCAGAGCGGTTTCCTGCCGCCCGAAGCGCGCAACGCCATCCGCGAAGCGAGCCGCGCCGCCGTCGAAACCGCCCGCGAAGTCACCGCCGCCATGCGCGAGGCCGCCGCCGCCGCCCGCGAAGGCCTGGAGGAACGCGCCGTAAAGCCGCCGACCCCTCCGCGCCCGCCCAAGCCGCCCCTCGTTCCGACCATCACCGGCGGCAAGCTTCTCACCGGCACGCTTAACGGCGGCGGCCCCGAGATCAGCGTCGCCACGATGAACGGCGACGTCGTCCTCCGGCAGCTCGAGAAGTAAACGCCTCCATCGCCGGCGGATACGCCGAGCGTTGCACTCACCGGCGGGTCCAGCGACCCGCCGTTTTCGTCGGCGGAAGTATAAGCCCCAGCCCAGCTCCGCCCGGTCCGCTCTGCTATACGCAGGGTGGCGTATTCCCGATTGAGTGGAAACCCTCTATGGTTTCGCCTTTCCCACTGCCCGTTTCCTTTCCCGCCATGCTCGTCGCCGTCATCGTCCTCGCTCTCCTCACCGCGCTCGTCGCCACCGACCCGACGTCGCCGGGCGGCGGCGACCATTGATCGCGCCGGCATCGCCGATTCCTCGCAAAAATACAGGGGCGCCCCCGCGTGCGGGAGCGCCCCTGGTTGTTTTCTGGATCGGATCAGCGGCGGGCGACGCGTTCGTAGCTCACGGGACTCTCGACGATTTTCACCGGCAGGGAGACTCGCGTCTCCACCGGCGCACCGCCGCGTTCCGCGGGCTTGAACCGCCACTGCTTCACCGCCTCGAGCACGGTCGCCGCCAAACGGTCGTCCGGCGCGGCTTTCACCGCGAGGTCGACCGGCTTGCCGGCTTCATCCACCACGAACTCGAGCTGCACGAGGGCGCCGTTGTATTCGGCACCGACCGCGGGGCGAACCACCGCGATCGGCACCGGAATGCCCGGTCCCTTCATGCACGACTCGAGGTAGGCTTGCTCGTCGGATTTCGCGGAAGCGAAACCGGGGACGAACACGCCCACGATCAGGAGGAGGACGAGTTTGCTGACTGCTTTCATGGTTTTAAACTCCGCGGGTCACGCGGAGAGTTTGGTTTTCTCTCGCTGTCGTTTTGCCCGCCCCTCGCCCACCCGCACTTGCGCGCCGGTCGGATCGGGACGGTTTCGACGCCGCGGCCGGTAAAGCCACGACGCCAAAGCCAACGTTTCGGGGGAAACCAACGGCCGCGCGTCGCTCGTCGACACCCGGCCGTGAAGCAAAGGAAGAAGGCGCACCCGCGCTCCGGTCGGGCGCCCAAAAAAGATAGGTGCCGCCCCGGACCTTCGGGGTCCGCATCGGTCAAAGAACGCCGATTGGAGTCCCTGCGAAAGCGACACCTCCTAAGCACCCGCGATGCCAGCGCGGCCAGAGCATTCCGCCGCCGCCACCAACACGTTACCCGCGTGACAAAAAACGCCGAGTTTTTGTCTCAAACTCGGCTTGCACGGGCCGTAAACCAAGGGATTCTTCGACCCGCTGATGTCTTCTGTTAATTCTCGTCCCCCGTTGTTGCGCCGCTCGTTGTCGGCTGTGGTTCAGTGGTTTGATTCGGATTACACGCCGGATGGCCCGGAAAAGATGCGCCAGGAGCCCGATAAGGTGGATTGGGTCCGCTGCATCCCGTTCATCATCCTGCATGCCGGCTGTTTCGGCGTCATCTGGGTCGGAGTCAGTGCCTTCGCCGCTTGGTCCGCCGTCGCCCTCTACTTCCTGCGGATGTTTGCCGTCACCGGCATCTACCACCGCTACTTCTCCCACAAGACCTACAGCACGTCCCGCTTCGGCCAGTTCCTCCTCGCGCTCTGGGGCGGCACCACCGTCCAACGCGGTGCGCTCTGGTGGGCCTACCATCATCGCCACCATCACCAGCACTCGGATGACCCCGAGGACGCCCACTCGCCCCACGTGCACGGCTTCTGGTGGTCGCACATCGGCTGGATCACCAGCCGCCGGAATTTCCCCACCGACTACTCCAAGGTGAAGGACCTCGCGAAGTATCCCGAGCTCGTGTGGCTCAACCGCTTCGACACCGTCGTGCCCTTCCTCTTCGCGATCGGCATGTATTTCTTCGGCGTCGCCCTCGAGGCCTACGCGCCGCAGCTTGGCACCAACGGTCCGCAGATGCTCGTCTGGGGCTTCTTCATCAGCACCACCGCACTCTTCCACGGCACCTCGTGCATCAACTCGATGGCACACCTCATGGGCCGCCGTCGCTTCGCCACCACCGACGACTCCCGCAACAGTTTCATCCTCGCCATCATCTGCCTCGGCGAAGGCTGGCACAACAACCACCACCGCTATCAGTCCAGCACCCGCAACGGCTTCTACTGGTGGGAAATCGACATCACCTACTACGGCCTGAAACTCATGTCGTGGACGCGCTTCATCTGGGGCCTCAAGCCCGTCCCGGCGTCCATCATGGAGGAAGCCGCCCGCGCCGAACACCTGTCCAGCATCGCCGCCGCCCAGAAGGCCGCCCACGTGCACCCCGAGTTTTCGTCCCTCAAGAAAGTCGTCCCCGCCGCCGCCGCCATCGCCGTCGCCACGGCCACCGCCTCCAACGTCACAATTCCGAAAAAGGCCGAGGATCCCGCGATCCACAAGGACGTCACCGAGCAACTCACCGAGCAGAACGCGAAGCAGACGCCGCCGCAGCAAAAGGTCGGCTGAGTCGGCCGCGCGCGCTCCGCCTTTTCTGCCGCTCTTCCTCAGGCGCCGCTCCCCGCGGCGCCTTCTTTTTTCCCCCGGAGCCCCGCCACCGTCACGCGTCCGCCACCTGCGCCAAGGCGTAACACCCGAAAACATCGCCGCCCTCCCATCGGGTCATTTCGCCTTCCACCTTCCGACTCCCGCCTTTCTCCATGCCTTCCCTCGCCATCGTCGGCACCGGCATCGCCGGCCTCGGCTGCGCCCACTTCCTCCAGCACACGTTCGACCTCACGCTCTTCGAACAGGACAACCACGTCGGCGGCCATGCCAACACCGTCACCGTCGATGAACCCGGGCTCGGCGGCGCGCCCGTCCGCCGGCTGCCGATCGACACCGGGTTCATGGTGTTCAACAAGGTCACCTACCCGCACCTCAACCGGCTCTTCGCGCAGCTCGACGTCGCCATCAAGCCCACCGCGATGTCGTTCAGCGTCCGCCATGCCGACAGCGGCCTCGAGTTCGCCGGCTCCTCGCTCAACCACCTCTTCGCCCAGCGCCGCAACCTCCTCCGCCCGCGCTTCTGGCGGATGTTGCGCGCGATCGACCGCTTCAACCGCGAGGCCCTCGCCGCCCTGGAGGATCCCGTCGCCGCCAACGAGACCCTCGGGGCCTACGTCCGGCGCCGCGGCTACGGCCAGGACTTTTTCGACCTCTACCTCGTGCCGATGAGCTCCGCCGTCTGGAGCACGCCACCCGAGCTCATGCTCGAGTTCCCCGCCACGACTCTGCTGCGGTTCTTCCACAACCACGGCTTCCTCGGCCTGCACACCCAGCACCCGTGGTTCACCGTCGTCGGCGGCTCGCAGAGCTACGTCGCCAAACTCACCGCACCCTTCCGCCACCGCATCCGCACCCGCCAGGCCGTCACCCGCGTCGTCCGCACCGCCGAAGGGGTGCACCTCTCGACGGCCGACGGCGCCACGCACCGCTTCGACAAGGTCATCCTCGCCTGCCACGGCGACCAGGCACTCAAGCTCCTCGCCGGGCCGACCGCGCAGGAGGAAAACGTCCTCCGCGAGTTCCACTACCAGCCCAACGTCGCCACGCTGCACACCGACGCCCGCGTCATGCCCCGCACGCGCCTCGCCTGGTCGAGCTGGAACTACGAGATCGGCCGCGATCCCGCCGGCCGCATCTCGCCCGCCACGCACTACTGGATGAACTGCCTGCAGGGCGTCTCCGACCGCGAGAACTACTTCGTCTCGATCAACGGCGCCGAGGCCATCGAGCCGAGCCGCGTGCTGCGCCGCATCCACTACGACCACCCGCTCTTCACGCTCGGCGCCGTCCAGGCGCAGGCCCGCGTGCCCGCGCTCAACACCGCCGCCCAGCGCACCACGGAGACGTATTTCGCCGGCGCGTGGCAGCGCTTCGGCTTCCACGAGGACGGCCTGCTTTCCGCCGTCCAGCTCTGCGAAATCCTCCTGGGCCGCGACCCTTGGCGCGAGGTCGAGGAGCGCTCCGCCCGCGACCGGGTTCCCCTAGCCGGTTGAACTCCGCGCCAACCCGCGGCGGGCGGCATCCACTCCGCGGACCGGCACGTAGCAGTAAAGGTTCGTTTCTCTCCTCCCCGATGCTCTCCGGTCTCTACGAATGCCATGTGATGCACGCGCGCTTCTCGCCGCGGCCGCACCGCTTCGTTTACCGGCTGTTCTACTTCGCCATCGACCTCGACGAACTCCCGGCCCTCCCCCGCCGCCTCGCGCTCTTCTCCCTCGATCGCGCCAACCTCTACTCGTTCCGCCCCGCGGACTTTCTCCCCGTCGGCGGCACCGCCGCCGCCCCGGCCGATTCCGTCGCCGCACTCCGCCAGCGCCTCGTGGCCTTCGGCGCCCGCCACGGCGCCGATCTCGCGGCGGCGCGTATCCTGCTCGTCACCCTCCCGCGCATCGCCGGCTATCTCTTCAATCCCGTCTCGTTCTACTTCTTCACCTCGCCCGCAGGCCGGCCCCTCGGCGCGATCGCGGAAGTGACCAACACGTTCCGCGAGGTGAAACCGTTCTTCCTCGCGCCCGACGCTGCCGCCGCGGCGCGCGGGGAGTTCCACCTACGGGTGCCCAAGCACTTTTACGTTTCCCCGTTCTCCGATGTCGACGTCGCGTTCGACTTCACGCTGCGTGTCCCCGACGACCGCCTCGCGATCCAGATCGACGACTACATCGGCGATGAACGCACCCTCACCAGCACACTCTCCGGCACCCGCCACGCGCTCACCAACGGCCGCCTCGCGTGGTTCACCGTGAAATATCCGCTGCTGACTCTGCGCGTGATCGCGCTCATCCACTGGCACGCCCTCCGTCTCTGGCTCAAACGCGTGCCGTGGTTCGCCAAGGGCGCCCGCGCCGCCGATCAGCGCGACCTCTACCGCCCGCACCGCTCCCTTTCTTCCCTTCAGCCTTCCGACGCCGCATGAGTCTCGTCTCCAGCTCAACGACCCCGCTCAACCCCGCCCTCCGCCGCACCGCCGCTTCGCCCGCACGCCGCCTCGTGCTCGGCGCCTTCGCCGGCCTCACGCGCGGCCATCTCGTGATCGAGCTGCCCGATGGCCACACCGTTGAGTTCGGCTCCCGCGCCTCCGCCGCCACCCTGCGCGTGCCCGCCGGCGTCGCCCCGTCCGCACACCTCCGCGTCCGCCGCGAGGCCTTCTTCTGGAAATGCGTCTGGTCCGGCGATGTCGGTTTCGCCGAGTCCTTCATCGACGGCGATTGGGAGACGCCCGACCTCACGTCGCTCCTCGGCTTCTTCATCGTCAACGTCGACCAGGCCCCCACCCTCTCCGGCTCGCGCCGCGCCCGCACCGTCACGCTGAACCTCCTGCAGCTCGTCAACCGCCTCGGCCACCTGCTGCGCCCCAACACCCGCGCCATCGCCCGCCGCAACATCCGCGAGCACTACGATCTCTCCAACGATTTCTTCGCCCTCTTCCTCGATCCGACGCTGATGTATTCGTCCGCGCGCTGGCCCGCCCACGCGCCCGAACTCACGCTCGAGGCCGCCCAGCACGAGAAGAACGACGCCCTCTGCCGCAAGCCCCAGCCCCGCGCCTCCGATCACGTCCTCGAGATCGGCACCGGCTGGGGCGGCTGGGCCCTCCACGCCGCCCGCCACTACGGCTGCCGCGTCACCACCGTCACCATCTCGCGCCAACAATACGAACTCGCGCTCCGCCGCGTCGTCGACGCCGGCCTCGCCGATCGCGTCGACGTCCAGCTCCGCGACTTCCGCGACCTCGACGGCACCTTCGACAAGATCGTCTCCATCGAGATGCTCGAGGCCGTCGGCCACCGCTTCCAGGAGACGTTTGCCGAGGTCGTTTCGCGGCTGCTCAAGCCCGACGGCCTGCTCGCGCTGCAGTTCATCACCTGCCCCGACGCCCGCTACGCCCAGTTCCGCCGCGGCGTGGACTTCATCCAGAAACACATCTTCCCCGGTTCCCTCCTCCTCTCCGTCAACCGCCTCAACGACCTGCTCTCGCGCGCCGGCGGCTTCGTGCTCCACGAACTCGACGACTTCGGTCCCGACTACGCCCGCACGCTCCGGCTCTGGCGCGAAAACTTCGCCGCCCGGCTCGACGCCGTGCAGGCCCTCGGCTTCGACGAGCGCTTCGTCCGCAAGTGGACCTACTACCTCTGCTACTGCGAAGCCGCCTTCGCGCTCCGCAACATCTCCGTCGTGCACACCGTCCACACGCGCGCCAACAACCTCGCCCTCCGCTGAGGCCACCCTCGGCGGAACCGCAGCCTTCCGGGCTGTCGATTGCCAGCGTGCCTCCCTCCTCCGCCCGCCACCTCGCCCGCTTCCCACCCACGCCCACGATGCTCCTCGCCCTCCGCCTCCTCTTCATCGTGATCATCGTCTCGATGCTCGGCGTGACGACGTGGGCGAGCCTGCATACGCCGCTGTTTTCGATCCCGCGCGAGGTCTACTCGCACCCGTGGTTCATCGCCACGCTCTTCGACGCCTACTGGGCGTTCATCACGTTCTACGTCTGGGTCGCGTGGAAAGAATCGTCGCTCGCCGCGCGCCTGCTCTGGCTGCTCAGCATCCTCGCCCTCGGCAATCTCGCGATGGCGGCCTACATGCTGCGCGAGCTCTTCCGCATCTCCGATATCGCGGCCCTCGGACAGGTCTTCTCGCAGCGCAACCCCGGCCACCTCGCGCTGCCCGGCGCCCTCGTCGCCGCCAGCCTCGCCGTTTACGCGCTCGCGTGAGCGGCCCGCGATGACCGCCGCGCCCGCCCGCGTCGAGCCGCCGGAGAAAGCCGACCCGCGCCCCGGCTTTTTCCGTCGCCGGCTCATCGCCCCGTTGCGCGCCCAGCTCACCCAGGGCGTCGCGCCCGATCAGCTCGCGTTCACCCTCGGCCTCGGCGCCGCCTGCTCGCTGGTGCCGTTCTTCGGCTTCACCTCGCTGCTGAACCTCGCCGCCGGCCTCGCCTTCCGCCTCAACCACCCGATCCTGCAGCTGCTCAACCAGCTCCTCGGCCCGCTCCAGCTCGTGCTCATCCTGCCGTATGTGCGCGCCGGCGAACTGATCTGGAACGTCGAGGGCGGCAACCGCTTCACCATCGGCGAACTCATCGCGGCGTTTCGCGACGCGCCGTTCCTCGATTTCATCGCCCGCTTCGGCTGGGCCGGCATCCACGCCTTCACCGCGTGGCTCGTCACCGCCCCGCTGCTCGTCGCCGCGATCCACTACGCCACCCGCCCCGCCCTGCGCCGGCTCGCCGGCGCCGTGCGGCGCCCACCGGAGCCCACCGCATGAGCCTTCCGCTGCTTCTCGTCCTCGCCACCGTGATCCTCTGCGCCGCGTTTGCCGGGGTCTACGTCTTCGCCCGCCGGATCGACAACTACGGCGTCGTCGACGTCGCCTGGTCCTACGCCTTCGCCGTCGTCGCCGTGCTCTACGGCGCCCTCGGCGCCGGCGATCCCGTGCGCCGCGGAGTCATCACGCTGCTCGTCGTCGCGTGGAGCCTGCGGCTCGGCACGCATCTCTACCGCCGCGTGAAGTCCCACCACCCCGTCGAGGATGGCCGCTACGTCCAGCTGCGCCGCGACTGGTCCGCGGACTTCGGCCCGCGGATGTTTCGTTTCTTCCAGATGCAGGCCGTCTCCGTCGTGCTGCTCGCGCTGCCCGTCGCGCTCGCCGTGCGCAATCCCACCGCCGGCCTGCACCCGCTCGAGCTTGCCGGCATCGCGCTCTGGCTCGTCGCCCTCGCCGGCGAATCGCTCGCCGACGCACAACTCGCCGCCTTCAAACGCGACCCCGCCCAACGCGGCCGCGTCTGCAACCTCGGCCTCTGGCGCTACAGCCGCCACCCGAACTATTTTTTCGAGTGGCTCGTCTGGGTCGCCTACTTCGTCTTCGCCTGCGGCTCTCCCTTCGGCTGGCTCGGCATCCTCTCGCCCGCGATCATTCTCTACCTGCTGCTGCGCGTGACCGGTATCCCGCTCACCGAGGAGCAATCCGTCCGCTCCAAGGGCGACGCCTACCGCGAGTATCAGCGCACCACCAGCGCCTTCGTGCCGTGGTTCCCGCGCCGCTGACGCCCGCCGCTCAGAACGCTCCGAGCACAATCACCGGCGGATTCTTCCGGCTCAACTTGAGCTCCTCGATCTCCGCGACGTCCCGCCCGCGCTTCGTGACGAACGCCTTGAAGTAATCCTCCGACCACCGGCACGCCTCGTAGATGTCCTCCGGCGGGATCTGCGCCACGAGCTTCTCCATGTTGCGGTTCATCCGCGACACCGCGTCCTGCGGACCCAGGCCGCGCATGTGCCCGATAAAGAGCAGGCCCCACGCGATCTGCGGATTCTTCGGCACGCCGAGACCGTCACGGTAGAGCACCGCGATATTGTTGTAGGCCATGCCGTGCCCTTTCTCGAAAGCCCGCAGCCACCACGTCATCGCCTTTTCGTAATCGCGCGCGACGCCCTTCCCTTCGAAGTGGATCCGCCCCACGTCGATCGCCGCATCCGTGTCGCCGCTCTCCGCGAGCTGCGTGAACAAACGCAGCGCCTTCGCCACGTCGCCCGCCCGCTCCGCCGCCATCGCTTCCTCCGGCGTGGCCGCCCGCAACCCGACCACCGCCAGCACCATCCACCCCGCGACCACCCAACGCTGCATCGATTTCATGTCCCCAGCGCTCAGCCAAGTTGCCGTTCCGACGAATCCTCGCGTTACCTGAACTCAGGTAGTCGCGCCGCTCGCGGCATTTTCCCGATCCTCCACGGCGATTCCGCAGCTTGACGCCCGCCGCGCCCCGCCGCGTCATCTCGCACCTCACCCCACCCGCGCGCCGACCCGCGGTCTCCTCCGGGCTCCCGGCCCGGACCGTTCGCGCCGCGGGCAAATCCCAAACGTTTCCCCTCATGCCCCGCCCCACCGCCTTCCGCGCCGTCGCCGCCCTCGCGCTGTTAACGCTCTGCGCCTGCCCGCCGGCCCACGCTCAAGCCGCCACCGGCACGATCTCCGGCCGCGTCTACAATCCCGTCACCCAGGAATACGTCCGCAACGCCGAGGTCGCCATCCCCGGCACCAACTTCGTCACCTACACCGCCGACGACGGCACGTATTCCCTCTCCGGCGTCCCCGCCGGCACCACCACCGTCGCGGTCACCTACACCGGCTACGAAGCCGCCTCCGCCCAGCTCAACATCGGTGCCGGCACCACCGCCGTCCGCGACTTCGATCTCAAACCCGCCCTCTTCGCCCCGCGCGCCTCCACCTCGCCCACCTCGCCGACGTCCTCACCGGCCTCCGCCGCGGCGGCTTCCGTCGTCCAGCTCACCCAGTTCGTCGTCTCCAGCGAACGCGAGGGCAACGCCAAGGCCATCATGGAGCAGCGCGCCGCCGTGAACGTCAAAAGCGTCGTCGCCTCCGACAACTTCGGCGACGTCACCGGCGGCAACATCGGCGAATTCATCAAGTATCTCCCCGGCGTCGTCATGGACTACGTCGACTCCGATGCCCGCACCGCCCGCATCGGCGGCCTCAGCCCCGTCTACACCGGCGTGAGCGTCGACGGCATGACCATGGCCAGCGCCCCCTCGGCCAGCTTCGGCGACAACTCGCGGCAGTTCGAATTCGAGCAGGCCTCCATCAACGGCATCGAATCGATCGAGATCAGCAAGACCACCACCGCGAGCATGGACGCCGACTCCCCCGCCGGCCGCATCAACCTCCGCAGCCGCTCCGCCTTCGACCGCAAGAACCGCGAGATCACCGCCACGCTCTCCCTCACCGGCAACGAATACTCGTGGTCGCTGCAGAAGACCCCCGGACCCTACAACGACTCCTACTACAAGATCCGCCCCGGCTTCGTCTTCTCCTACGCCGAGGCGTTCAAGGGGAAGTTCGGCGTCCAGCTCAGCCTCGCCGGCAACACCGTCGGCACCGAGCAGGCCGGCGTCACCGCCACCTACGCCTATCCCGCGGGCCGCGGCCCCGTCGTCACCCAGCTCGCTTTCCGCGACGCCCCCAAGCTCTCCAACCGCGCCTCCTTCACGCTCAACACCGACTACAAACTCTCGCCGAACCTCTCCGTCGCCCTCCGCACCTCCGGCTCGCACTTCGACGACGGCACCAACAACCGCCAGGTCGCATTTTTCGTGAACCAGGCGCAGGTCACCCCCGAGTCCTCCGTCACCGACTTCACCGCGCTCCCCACCGCCAACGCCAACACCCGCGTCCAGTTCACCACCAGCCGTCGCAACAAGGTGAATACGACCGTCACCTACGTGCCCAAACTCGAATACAAGCGCGGCGACCTCAACCTCACCCTCGGCGGCGGCTACTCCCGCAGCCGCACCGCCTACGAGCAGATGACCGAGGGCTACTTCCAGGCCGTCACCCACCGCCTCTCGCGCATCGGTTTCACCGGCCGCCGCAGCAGCGCCACCGACACCGACTGGATGTTCACCCAGACCGGCGGCCCCGCCTGGGACAACGTCGCCAACTACAACCGCACCGACGCCTTCACCAACAACATCAGCGCCACACCCCAGTCCGCCCGCCACCAGGTCTGGGTCGGCTACGTCGACCTCAAGAAGACCCTCAACGTCTTCGAACTCCCCGTGCAGTTCCTCGTCGGCGCGAAGACCAAACTCTCCGTCTACGACCTCGAGAAAAACGGCGCCCTCCAGTGGACCTACGTCGGCGCCGCCGGCTCGATGACCGCGCCGTCCACGATCCTGCCGACCAGCACGCTCCTGCCCTACGACCCGCGCACCGGCGGCAACATCGTGTTCCTCAACATCCCGATGACCGACCCCTACGCGACCTTCGACCAATTCAAAGCCAACCCGTCGCACTTCACGCCCAATCTCCTCCAGAATTACATCAACGAAAACTTCAGCTCCCGCTCCGTGAAGGAGCAGATCGACGCCTTCTACCTCGAGACCAACACCCGCTGGCGCGCCGTCCGTTTCAACCTCGGCGTCCGCCACGAGCGCACCACGACGATCGGCAAGACGATCGATCTCCGCACGCCCGCCGCCGTCCGCGCCGCCGGCTTCACGCCCAACACCATCCCCTTCGTCGACTACCAGTATCGCGGCGGCCGGCGCAGCGCCAACGAGGGCGGCTACGACAACACCTTCCTCAGCGGCGGCGCCAAATACGCGTTCACGCGCAATCTCCACCTCCAGCTCGCCGCCAGCCAGTCCATCAGCCGGCCCAGCTACGCCAACGTCGCCGGCATCATCGATATCAACGAGACCAACCAGACCATCCGCGTGCCCAACCCCGACCTGAAGCCCGAGACGTCCGACAAATACTACGCCAGCCTCCAGTATTACCTCGAGCCCGCCGGCACGCTCAGCCTCACCACCTTCCGGCTCTCGGTGAAAAACATGGGCATCGGCAACAGCACCGTGTCCGCCGCCGAGGCCGGCTACGCCGACGATCCCGAATACAGCGCGTTCACGTTCACGCGCCCGTCCAACGCCCCCGGCACCATCGACCTCGACGGCATCGAGCTCGAATACAGCCAGCAGCTCGTCTTCCTGCCCCGCGCCTTCCGCGGCTTCAGCCTCTTCGGCTCCCTCTCCCGCACCGCCGCCAGCGAGCGCATCGAGAACCACGTGCCGAAATCCGCCAACGGCGGCATCCGCTACGGCAACCACAAGTTCAACGCCCAGCTCCGCTGCACCTGGCAGGCCGCCCGCTTCAACTCCGCCACCGCCGCCGAGGAACTCTGGCAATACGAGCGCATCATGTTCGATTTCTCCGGCGGCTACCGGTTCAACCGCACCTACGAGCTCACCGTCAGCGGCCGCAACCTCCTCAACGAGCCGATCCGCACCTACTCCAACTCCCCCGGCCTCCTCCGCGCCTTCAACCGCTACGGCGCCTCCTGGACCGTCGGCGTCCGCGGCCGCTGGTAGTCGCTCTCCCCCGGCGCCATTTCACGTATTACGTGAAATGAAGCGGCACTTTTGCGCGCCCGCTTCTTCCCCGCAAAAGGCCGCAGGCACCGCACTGGAATTTCACGTATTACGTGAAATTCCCCTCGGATCCGGATCCCCGGAGGGCGCGGCGGCGCCGCGCCCACGCGCGCCGCCGCGGGCACGCCGCGCGTGAAAATCGCCCTCACTGTGCCCGCGGCGGGCGCGTGGCCCGCCCTCGCCGCCTTGAACGTGGGACGCCGGAGGTTGAACGTTGGGCGTCCGCTCCCTTTCCCCCCGCCATGCCCGACTCCATCCGCCTCGCCACCACCGACGCCGACCTCACGCGCTGTTTCCCCGTGCTGCAGCAGCTCCGCCCACACCTCGTCGCCGCCGATTTCCTGGCGCGCGTCCGACGCATGCAGGCCGAGGGCTTTCACGTCGCGCTGCTCGAGGACGACTCCGCCACCGTCCGCGCCGTCGCCGGCTACCGCTACTACGACAAACTTTTCTCCGGCCGGAATCTCTACGTCGACGACCTCGTGACCGACAGCGCCTCGCGCTCGCGCGGCCACGGCCGCGCCCTGCTCGCGTGGCTCGCCGCGGAGGCGCGCGCCCACGGCTGCGTGCAGCTCGAGCTGGATTCCGGCGTGCAACGCTTCGACGCGCATCGCTTCTATTTCCGCGAGCGCATGCACATCGCATCCTACCACTTCGTCGTGCCGCTCACGCCGTAGTCGGCCTCGCTTCCGCCGCCGGTCCCGACAGCCGCGACCGCAGAATCCGCCAAACCACCGGGCCTGCGCGCGGTCCAAGCTGGGATGCGCCCGGTTTTTCCCATCCTGTGCCTCGCCTGGTTTCTCAGCGGCTGCGCGACCGAGCGCGCACCGCTCCGCTCGAGCACCTCGCCCGCCCGACAAGCTGCCGTCGACGCCGCCACGCCGCCGTCCACGGGCACGGGCCAGATCCAGCAGGGGTTCACCGCGGCGATGGTCGAACGCACCTTCGGCGCGCCCGCGCGGATCACCGCCCGCGCGCGCGGTCCGGCCCTTGCCGCCGTCTGGATCTATCCCAATCCCGCCGGCGGCTACACCCACATCGTCTTCGCCGACGATCGCGTCGCGGAGATCATCCGCGTGCCCTGAAGGCCGCGGGACCGCGCCCGCCGGGGCATCCGCGGAGGGGCGCCATGCGTTCCAACCACAATGGTCCGCACGCTCACGCGCTCCCAATTCGTTCCCGGCGATCCCGCCCGCATCTGGGATTTCTTCGCCACGCCGCGCAATCTCGCGCGCATCACGCCCGAGCACATGCGCTTCGAGATCCGCAGCGAGCTGCCGGAACGGATGTATGCCGGCCAGATGATCGCCTACCGCATCGGCGTGCTGCCGGGAATCACCCTGTCGTGGCTGACCGAGATCACGCACGTGCGCGAGGGCGCTTACTTCGTCGATGAGCAGCGCGCCGGGCCCTACAAGCTCTGGCACCACGAGCACCATTTCACGCCGACGCCCGACGGTCGCGGCGTGCAGATGCGCGACATCATCACCTACGACGTCGGGTGGGGGCCGCTCGGCGACCTGATGCACGCCCTCTGGATCAAGCGGCAGCTCGCCCAGATTTTCGAGCACCGCACCACGCGCGTCGCCGCGCTCTTCCCCGGGTAGGGCGCGCGGGCGGCCCCGCGCCGCCGCCCGGCGCACACCGTCAGAACCGGGCCGTCACACCGGCCTTGAAGCTCGTGCCCGCACCCGACGCATACGAGGGGATCTCGCGGCCAAAGGCGTGGATGAAGTCGTTGTTCGTCCAGTCGTTCGTGATGTTATACCAGTCGAAGTAGAACGAGTAGGTGCGGTTCAACGTATACTGCAGCTTGAAGTCCCACAGCGTGCGCGAGTGCTGGTAGACGTCGTAGAACATCGTGCCCGGCGTCACGCCCGCGCCCGAGCCGAAGTTGCCCGACGTCGAGCTGCGGTAGAACTCGCCGCGGTAATTGCACATGATGCGGGCATCGAAGCCGAAGCCGCGCCACGTGAGCCCGGCGTTGGCGCTGTGCGGCGTGAGGTTGGGCAGCCTCGTCGTCGTCGTCACCCCGCCGAAGTCGCCCTGCGTCTCGAGATACGTGTAGTTCGCAAACGAACCGAGCCCGCGCAGGAAGCCGGGCAGAAACGTGTATTGCTGCTGGTGATTCAGCTCGATGCCGCGGATCCGCGCCGAGCCGATGTTGCGGTTCTGCGTGAGCGTCCAGCCCGCAAATTCGCCGCCGAAGCCGTTGTCGTCACCCGCGGCCACCGTCGACTGGAAGGTGCGGAAGTAGTTCTTGATCTCCTTGAGGAACACACCGGCCGACACCTGCCCGACGCCCTGGAGATACTTCGCGATGTTGAGGTCGAAATTGTCGGACGTGTAGGGCTTCAGCGCCGGGTTGCCCGCGGAGAGCGTCTGGTTCAGCTCGTTGGGCACGAGCGTCGGCAGCAGGTTCTGGCCGGGCGGACGCGTGATCGAGACCGAGTAGCTCGCCCGCACCTGGATCTCCGCCGGCGCCTCGAACACGAAGTGCAGCCCCGGAAACCAGTTGTCGTAGCCGGCATCGCGCGACACCCAGCCGCGGAAATTATCCCGCGCCCGCGCCGCTGCGACTTCGGGCGTCACGGTCGCGAGATTGTTGTTCGTCGCATTCGAGACGCGCACGTAGTTGCCGCCTTTGATCTTCGTCTCCTCGTAGCGGATGCCGGTGAGCATCCGCAGCCGGCCGAAGCGCACGTGGCCCTGCACATAGCCGGCGTTGACCGTGTCCTTGAACGCCGCGTCGTTCACCGTCGATTGGTAGATCGTATTCCAGATGTCCGAGGAACTCTGACGCCAGTTGCCCCGGTTCGCCCAGGGGTCGTTGAACAGACCGGTCTCGGCAAACTGCAGGAAGGGGAACGGGCCGTAGCGTCCGCCCGACATCTTCATGTTGTAGGCGGCGAGTGAAGAAATGCCGCCCGCGGTCGGACCGGCCCAGGTGTAGTAGTTCAGATCGCGGTTCGCCGTCTGCGAATAGAGCGCCTGCTTGACGCCCGCTTTGAACTTCAGCGGGAAACGCGTCGCGAAGTCGCGCTCCAGGTCCAGCTTCGTGCCCGAGCGGCGCGCCGGCGCCGCGTAGCTGATCAACTGGGCGTCGGGCCGGACGATGTAGCTCGCCGGATCGCTCCAATCCGGGCCGCCGGTCTGCGTGACCCGCGGCTCGAAGGGATCCTCGCCGCGGCGGTCGAGCGTCCAGCTCACGCCGGCAATCCGCGCGCCAATCTGGTTCAGCTGCGGATACATCGTGCGGTTTTTCGAGTAGTTGAGCTCCAGCGTGAGCTTGCCCGCGCCGCCGAAGAGCCGCTGCTCGATGCCGCCCGAGAGCGTCGTGCTCTCGCTCTCGCGGATGTAGAGCACGGACTCGAGATCCATCGAGCCGTTGCGGCCGTGGACGACGTCGTAGGTGCTGCCGGGCCCGAAGTTCACCGCCTGCGCGTTGGTGGTCAGCTTCCAGCGGAAGTAGCCGGGCGAGGATCCGCTGCGGCGCTTCACGCGGTTGTAGGTGCTCTTCACGTAGACCGTCGTGTCCTCGGTCACCTTGTAGTCGGCGTTGAGGCCGAGGTTCAGCGACGGTGACTGGTGGCCGAGCGAGCCCCACTGCCCGGCGCCGTAGGCCCGCAGCAACGGTTCGGACCGCGCACCCGCGGCCGGCAGCGCCGTGAAATAGGCGTTCTGCGCCGCGGCGGCCTGCCGCGGGCCGAACTCCGAGATGAGTCCGTTGCCGATGTTGCGCATGAAGGTGCCCACCACGCCGAGATTGTTGCGCCCGCCGAAGACGCTGAAGACCTCGGCATAACTCAGGTTCACCAGATCCAGCTCCGGCCGGTCGCGGAACGGCACGCTCGGATCCTCGCGGTCGTCCGACCACGCGGTGCCCGCCGTCAGCGTGATCTGCCGGCCCGGCGTGCGGTCGTAGGCGCGTTTCGTGCGCAGGTTCATGTAGCCCGCGATCGCGTTGCCATCCATGTCCGGCGTCGGCGACTTGATGATCTCCGCCGCCGACAGCGTGCCCGTGCTCACCTGACCGAAGTAGACGTTGCCGTTGCTGATCGCCGTGCCGCCCGAGACCGCGATCTGGTTGCCGTCGATGAGCAGCGACGAGAAATCCTGCGTCATGCCCCGGATGTAAACCGCGCCCACCTCGCCGCCGCTGCCGTCGACCGATACGCCGGGCAGCCGCTGCAGCATCTCGCCGACCGACGCGCCCGGATTGCCGAAGGCATCGATCGCCGCGACCGTGCGCACATTGGCCGACTGGCGCTCCTCCTGGATGGCCGCCGCCTGGCCCTCGCGCAGGCCCTTCACCACGTAACGCTCCAGCCGATACGCCGACGAATTCAGCGCCACATCGCGCACCACCGTCTGCCCCGCGCCGGCCGTCACGGCGATGCGCTGCACATCGAGACCGGGATACGTCACCACCAGCTGCCGCTCGCCCGCGGGCACCGTCAGCCGGTAGCGGCCGTCGAGGTCCGTGGTCGCTTTCGCGCCGATCGCATCGACGCTCACCGTCACGTTGGGCAGCACGTCGCCCGTCGCATCGTTGGTGACGCGGCCGGTGATGACGGCGGTCGCAGCCGCGGCCAGCGCGAACGGAGTGGCCAGAGCCGAGACCAGGAGGAGTAAGGCCGGCACGCGCAACGCGGCCGACGCATGGAGGATGCGGGTGAACATGGGAGCTTGGTGGGGCGGCGACCGTTTCAAGTAACCGATCGGATAATCCAAGCCCAAAAAGCGCGCGGCGTGCCAACCCGGGTCGCAACCCGCTCTCCGTCCCGCCGCCCCGCGCCACCGCATTTTTTGCGTTTCTCTCCGCGGGACCCGGTCGCCCCGCCAGTCTGCCCTCGCCTCGGAAATCCGTCCCCGCACCGTTGATCCCGCGATGGCCCCGCCGGTGAAACTCCTCCCCCTGCTCGCGCTCGCCGGCGGCGTTTGGTCCGTGATGCCTCCGCTTCCGGCCGCCGATCATCCGCTGCCGCTGTGGGCCTACGGCGTGACCACGCCGCCCCAGCCGGGCGACAAGGCCGTCCCGCAGGCCCTGCCCTCGCGCGCCCTGCGCCCGAATCAGGATGCCGCCGAACAGACCCGGCTCCGCCGCGTCGCAGGCAGCGAGGCCCAATACTCCCTCGTCGATATCCGCGATCTCTCGAACGTCATCGACTGGTTTCCCGGCGATCACCCGCCGATGACCCCGATCCTGAAACACGGCCCCGCCAAGGCCGGCCCCGAGGCGCGCGGCTGCGCCTCCTGCCATCTGCCCAACGGCCGCGGCCGCCCGGAAAACGCCCCCGTCGCCGGCCTCCCCATCAATTACTTCATCCAGCAGATGCAGGACTTCCGCAAAGGCCTGCGCGTCTCCAGCGATCCGCGGAAACCCAACACGCCCACCATGACCCGGCTCGCCAACCTCATGACCGATGAGGAAATCCGCGAGGCCGCCGAATACTTCAACGCGATCGAGTGGACGCCCTGGGTCCGCGTCATCGAGACCGATCGCGTCCCCAAGACCCGCATCCACGGCAATCTCTTCCTCGCGGTCGAGAAGGAGCGCACCGAGCCCATCGCCGGCCGGATCATCGAGGTGCCCGAGGACGAGGAGCAGTCCGAGACGCTGCGCAACCCGCACTCCGGCTTCATCGCCTATGTGCCCGTCGGCAGCCTCAAGCGCGGCCGCGATCTCGTGAACACCGGTGGCAGCGGCATCGTCGGCGGCGCCGCGAAGACCGTATCCTGCATCACCTGCCACGGCCCCGACCTGCTGGGCGTCGTCGACGTGCCGCCGCTCGCCGGCCGCTCGCCCAGCTACATGGTCCGGCAGATGCACGATTTCCGCACCAAAGCCCGCCGCGGCCCGCTCGCCGCGACGATGGACCCGGTCATGGAAAAACTCACCAACGCCGACCTCGTCGACATCGCGGCCTACCTCGCATCGGTGAAACCGACCGATCCACCCGTCCTCGCCGGCACCCCGGCCGCCGCGCCGCGGTAGCGCGGGCAGGGTTTCCGCCGCCGCATCGCGCCCCGCCACTGCAGGCTTGGCCGCCGCCGCGCCCGCGCCAGCATGACCGCGCCGTGGAGGTCTCCAATCCACCCTCTGACTCAGCTGCCGCACCCGTCACGCCGGTCGAACGCATGATCGACGGCCGCCGGGTGCGTTTCCGTCCGATCACTCCCGCCGACGCCCCGCGCCTCGTCGCCGGACTGGATTTTCTCTCGGCGGAAACCCGCCTCGCGCGCTTTTTCTTCATCAAGTCCGGCTTCTCGCCCGCGGAGCTGCACCACCTCACCCACTGCGACGGCCGACTGCATGTCGGCTGGGTCGCCGACCTGCCCGACGACGCCGAGCAGCCGCTCGTCGGCGTCGCGCGCTGGCTCCGACCCGACGCCGCCGCGACCACCGCGGAAGTCGCCTTCGTGGTCCGCGACGACTGGCAGCACCACGGCATCGGCACCACGCTGCTCACGATCCTGTCCCGGACCGCGCGCCTCCTCCGCGTCACCCACTTCCGCGCTCAAGTCCTCGCCGGTAATCTCGCGAGCGAATACCTGCTCGAGCACCTCGGCACCCTCGAGGAACGCAGTCCGTTCGGCGACGGCGCCTTCGAGCTGACGTATCGCCTCGGTCCCTGAAGCGGCGATCCGATCACGCAACGCCTCCGGGCCCGGGCGCGTGCACCCGGCCCACGATCACTTCCCGTTTTTCCGGCCGATCGTGCAGAGCATCCCCGCCACGCCCCGCGCTCCGCAACGCCGGAATCGGCTCAGTTCGCCGGGCGGATCGTCTTCACGAACTCCATGAACGCCGCCTTCTCCTTCGCCACCAGCGCATCGGGTCCCTCGAGCTTGAAAAACCAGGTCGACCCCGCGTGCGGCACCATCGCGCTCAGCACCCGCTTGGGATTCGCGCCGGTCGCGACGATCTCCACCACGCCGATCTTGAGGCCGTTGGCCTCGAGACGCTGGATCGACTTCGCCGCCTCGTCGGGCGCGAGCGGCGGCAACTGGATCTGACCGCGCCAGCGGTTCACGTTTGCCGCCTCGCCGCCCACGTCGCCCGGAAATGCCGTGATCGCCATCTCCGCCGTGGCGCCGCCGTCCGCAATCGTGAACGTGCCCTTCCGCATGCCGGAGGCCGGCTTCTCCTGCCAGTTGGCCGGGCCCTTCCACGCGAGCGCGTTGCCCGAGGTCGTCGCCACCGGCGTGTTGGCCATCGCCGCGCGATCGCCCGCGGGCGCCGCGGTCCCGGACGCAGGCGCCGCGGCCGGAGCCGCTCCGCCGCCGCCGGCGTTGGCCGCCGCATGCACGTGGTCGTTGGGCATGCCCTTCGTCGGCGCCTGCTCCTTCGGCACCTTGTAGGTGGTGATCTCCTCCTTCTGGCAGGAGGTCAGGGCGAAGAGGGCAACGACGGCAGCGAAAGCGGGAAGGTGACGCATGATGGCCGCTAACGGAACCCAGCCCTCCCCGCGGCGCAAGCGCTGCCGCAATGCCGCGCCCCGGCCGCCGCCCCGCGGCCTATGCCGCCGCCGGCACGCGCAGCGACGCCAGCGCGTCCGCGATCGGCACGGTCTGCCGCCGGCGCTCGAGGAAGAAACTGATCTCGCGAAACCCGATCTCCTGCAGCTGCCGCAGCGCCACGTCGAACGCATCGCCCACGCGCTCCGGCCGGTGCGCGTCCGCCCCGAGCACGACCGGAATGCCGCGCTCGCGGATCAACGCCAGGATGCGCGGTCCGGGGTTCATCTCCGGCAGCGCCTTGTTCTTGCCCGAGGTGTTCAACTCCATCGCCACGCCCGTCCGCGCGATCCGGTCCAGCGCCCGCTGGATGAACGGCTCGATCCGCTCCAGCCGCCAGGCCTCCGGCGCCTCGTTTTTCACCAGATCGGGATGCGCCAGCGTGTCGTAGAGACCCGACTCCGCCGCCTGCGCGAGGTGCTCGAAATACGTCTGCTGGTAGTCGAACCAGTCGCCGCGGAAGTAGCGCGCCCGGTAATCCGGCACCTGCGTGTGCACCGAGCCCAGCACATGGTGCAGCGGCACGCGCGCGTGCAGTTCCTCGAGCCAGCGCTCCACGCCCGGGTAGAAATCGCTCTCCAGCCCGAGCCGCACATCCACGCGCCCGGCAAACGCCGCCCGCGCCGCGGCCACGCGCTCCACATACGTCTCGTATTCCTCCGGCCGCATCCGCACGGCATGCGAGATGCCGTCGGGCAGCGGACAATGGCACGTGAAGATGATCCCGCGCAGCCCGCGCCGCTCCGCCATCCGCGCGTAATCCTCCGGCGTGCCGACGGCATGGCGGCAGAGCGTGGTGTGCGAGTGCGATTCGTAGAGCAGCGGCGACGGAGTCATCGGACGAAGCGGGCGAACATTCGTGAAATCGCCCCGAGTGCAATCCGCGGCTGGTGCGGAAAACACCGTGACCGGTCGCGTCGCAGCGGAACGGCGGCCGGGCGTTCCGCAGGCTTGCGCCTCGAAAAACGCCTCTCAATCTCCGGCCCCGCATGCCCCCTTCCGCCCCCCCACACGACGATGTGGTGCACAGCGAATCGTTCCTGCGTTCGCTCATGCGCCGACAGCTCGCGCTCTCGATCTCCTGCGCCGCCACGTTCATGGCCGCACTGCTCGGGCTCCCGCTGCTGAACTACTTCGCCCCGCAGCTGATGGCGATGCGCGTGGGGGGCTTCACCCTGAGCTGGCTCGTGCTCGGTGTGCTGTTCTTCCCGTTCGTCTGGGTCATCTCGTTCATCTTCATCAAGCGCTCCATCGCGCTCGAGGAGGACGAGGTCCGCCAGGTCGAGCACACCAAGGGAGGGCGCTGAGCCATGACGATCTCCCCCTTCCTCGCCTTTCTCGGCGGCGTCGATCTGTGGATCTTCGCCTTCTCGTTCGTCACCGTCGTGGTGACCATCGGCATGGGCTTCTGGTCCGCCAAGCAGTCCAAGACCGCCAGCGACTTCTTCGTCGCCGGCCGCTCCGTGTCCGTCGGCTGGAATGCCTCCGCCATCTCCGGCGAATACCTCTCCGCCGCCTCGTTCATGGGCATCGCCGGCATGGTGATGTCGAGCGGCTACGATGCGTTGTGGTATCCGGTGTGTTACGCCTGCGGCTACCTCTTCCTGCTGCTCTTCATCGCCGGCCCGCTGCGCCGGTTCGGCGCCTACACGATCCCGGATTTCGCCGAGGGCCGGTTCGACTCGCCGCTCTTCCGCAAGATCGCCGTCTGCTTCGTGCTCTTCATCGGCTTCTTCTACACCATGCCGCAGATGAAGGGCGCGGGCGTGACGCTCTCCTACATCTTCCCCGGCATGCCCTACTGGGTCGGCGTCGTGGTCGTCGGTGCGGTGATCACCTTCAACGTCGCCCTCGGCGGCATGAAGGGCATCACGCTGGTGCAGGCCTTCCAGTATTGGGCCAAGATGTTCGCGATCAGCGTGCCGGTATTCGTGCTGATGTCCGTCTTCGGCTTCTACAACCAGCACGTCGGCGCCAACAAGGCTCCCGGCGAAACGGCCGCTCCGGTCGTGCAGATCGCCGAGGATACGACCCGCAAGCCGCTCGCCGAAAAAGCCCCGAAGGACGAACCCTGGATCGCGCCGTTCGGCCCGCTCACCACCAAGGCCGTCAACGCCGCCGCCGCGGCCCTCCCCGCCGAGCAGCGCGCCGAGTATCTCGCCGAGCACCAGAAGCCCTACTCGCTGCTCTACACCTACTCGCTGATCATCGCCCTCGTGTGCGGCACCGCAGGCCTGCCGCACATTCTGGTGCGGTTCTACACCAACCCCGACGGCGTCGCCGCCAAGCGCACCACGATGTGGGTCATGATCCTGATCGGCGTGTTCTATGTTTTCCCGCCGGTCTTCGGCGTCATCGGCCGAAATCTGATGCCGGAGCTCTATGCCGGCGTCGGCGCCAAGGGCACCGACAAGGTCGTGCTCGAGCTGCCCACGCTGCTCGCGGCCAAGAATTCCGTGCTCGGCTCGATCCTCAGCGGCATCACGTGCGCGGGCGCGTTTGCCGCCTTCATGAGCACGTTCAGCGGCCTGCTCGTCTCGATGACGGGTGCGCTCGCCCACGACGTCTACGGCCGGATGCTGCGGCCGCAGTCCAAGCCGCAGGAGCGGATGGTAGCGTTCAAGATCGCCGCGGTGCTCGTCGGCGCGATCTCCATCGTGCTCGGCTGCTTCGTCGAACCGCTCGAGATCAACTTCATGGTCGGCCAGGCCTTCGCCATCGCCGCCGCGAGCTACTTCCCGCTGCTCTTCATGAGCGTGTGGTGGCGCGGCATGACGATGAAGGGCGCCGCCATCGGCATGCTCACGGGCGGCCTCTGCGCCCTGTTCGCCGCGGCGCTGACCAACTTCTCGACCCTCGCCCTCGACAAGGGTCCCATGGGCAAGATCTTCGCCGGCTTCGCGCCGCTGAACCAGTTCTGGGCGCAGCATCCGCTGCTCCGCATCCTCTGCGAACAGCCCGCGATCTGGACCGTGCCGCTCGCGATCGGCCTGATGATCGTGATCTCGAAGCTCACCTCGCGCGACGTGCCGTCCGACGTCCGCATGAAGATGCTCGTCCTCCACGCCCCCGAGAAACTCGGCCTCAAACAGGAATACATCCAGGAGCACCAGGGCGCCGGCGGCCATTGAGCCGCGGAGCCGGTTTCCCCCGGAACCGGCTCCCGCCTGTCCCCAAACCCGGCAAACAAGAAGGCGGCGCGAATCGAATTCGCGCCGCCTTCGTTTTAGGCGGAACCGGGCGTGAGCCCCGGCTCAGCGGAATTTGTAGTCCACGCGCAGCGTGTAGGAGCGGCCGCGCGGATCGGCGATGCGCGGCTCCCAGCTGCTGCCAGAGCCGAAGTTTGTGTCGTAGGTGGCCGAGAACGGCGGATCCTCGTCGAACAGGTTTTTGATGCCGGCCACGACGGTGATGTTCTTGAAGCCACGGTAGGTGGCGCTCACGCCGTAGAGGCTGTAGGGCGCGACGCGTGGGCTCCAATTCGGCGGGCGGACCAACCCGGCCGCGACGCCAGGCAGCACCGCATCGGTATAGGCATTGCGGTAGAGGTTGTTCACGAGGAACGACCAGTTGCCCTGGCGATAACCGATGCTGGCGGTGTGTTTCCACTCGAGCCCGATGTCGCTCGAGCGGGTGAACTGGTTGATCTCGTTGGCGCTCCAGTTGAGGTTGGGCAGAATCTTGGTCTTCTTGCCGAGCAGGTAGGAGAGGTCAAAGGAGGCCGTGAGCTTGCCGCGGCCCGCATCCATCTCGCCCTTGGCGCCGAACTCGATACCGCGGGTCATCGTCGCGCCGGAGTTCACCCAACGCGTGTCGATCCGCTGGATCGTGCCGTCGGCCCGGCGCTGGAAGCGGTCCTGGAAAACAGCGTAGTTGGCCAGCATCTGCGTGGTATTGAAGCTCTGGATCGTGCCCGAGCGGCTCACCTGCCACCAATCGACGTTGAGGCTGAGACCGCGCAGCGGCTGCGTGACGAAGCCCGCGGAGTGCATCGTGGCTTCCTCGGGTTGGAGGTCGGACTTGCCGCCGAAGAGGACCGTCGCGGTGTTGGGCTGGATGAGCTGGCTCGTGCCGGGATCGATCAGGCCGGTGGCGGCGAGCGGGCTCTCCGTCACGGGATCATACTGCTGCTTGAAGGTCGGCACCCGGAAGCCGGTGCTGTAGGCCGAGCGGACGAGGAACTTGTCCGTCGGGGCCCAGCGGAGCGTGACCTTGGGATTCTGGCTCGAGCCGAAGCCCGAATACTCGTCTACGCGGCCGGCCAGGTTGAGATCGAGGCCCTTGATGATGGGAACCTGAGTCTCGATAAACGCAGCCTTGACCGTGCGCTTGAGCGAACCCGCGGTGGCGAGAGCGTTGTCGAAGGGCGCGTTGAAGATCAGCGAGTCGGAGGAGTTTAGATTCGGCCGCAGGTCGCCGCTGAAGATGAAGCTCTCCTCGCGCCAATCGAAGCCGACCGCGGCCTGCACCTGGCCGGCCGGCAGGCGGAAGAGCGGGCCGGAAGCGGTGGCATCGTAGTTGTCGGTGCGATACGTGCCGCCATACATGCGCACGCCGTCGGCGCGCGTCTTGTTGATCGCCTCCATCGCCGCGGGCGACTGCTGGTAGGAGAAGATGTCGACCACGCCCGTGTTGATCAGGTTCACGAAGGGCACGGTGTAGACGTAACCGCTGGTGGTCTTCGAACTGCCCCGGCTTTGGGCGCGCGAAGCACCGATACGGTAATCCCACTGCGAGAGGATGCCGAGCGGACCCTCGATGCCGGCCATGCCGCGCCACGTGTCCGTGACGGTGGTGTAGGCACGGTTGCCGAGGGGCACGGAGCGCCAGCGGAACGCGATCGGCGCGCCGCGGTTGGCCTCAAGCGCCGGGAAGTAGGCGGCGAGGGCGTTGAACACCCGGTTGTAACTCGCACCGGTGGCCGGGTAGGCCATGTTGAAAAGCGGATTCGGCACGGTCGTGCGGCCGTCCAGCGCGGTCGTGGTTGCGCCCGTCTGGGTGGACCACTGGTTGGGCGAAAAGCTCTTGTTGGACTCCGAGCGGCCGAAGACGCCTTCGACCGTCAGCCGATGCCGATCCACGAGCCGGAATGTGCCGCGGGTGACGAGGTTGCTGTTCTTCACCGGCTGCTGGATGACGGCGGCACGACCGGTATCCCACGCCGAGCCGTATTTCGAAGCCGCCGAATTCCACAGCACCTCATCATAGGGTCCCATACCGTCTAGGCCGGCATAGCCGGGGCCGCCGGGGAGGTCGACATAGTTGATCCCGTTGACGCGAAGATTCGGATTCTGCGGGTCAACCGGCCCGGTGCCACGGCCCGTGTTGTCGAGGTTGTCGCGGCTGAGTGCGGTGTAGAGCGACGTGATGGCAAACGCGGTCGCGATCGGCGTGCCGCGGGTATCGGGCGAAACGCCGCGGTTCGGCTGGAACGTGTTCACGAAGTCGCGCTGGTCGCCGCGCAGAACCTTGTGGTCGGAATACGAGAGCGAGACCATCAGGTTGTAGCCGTTGCGCTCCACGTTGCCGTGACCGGCGACGAGGCTGTAGCGGAAGATGTTGCCGCCGCCCCGCTCGGTGACGTCCATGGCCGCGCTGGCCGCCGCGCCCTCGTAATTGTTTTTGAGGATAAAATTGATCACGCCACCGACGGCATCGGTGCCGTAAATGGCGGAGGCACCGTCCTTCAGCACCTCCACGCGCTGGATCGCGGCGAAGGGAATGGAATTGAGGTCGACCACGCCGCCGTTGAGGCCGTGGGAGGAGACGCGGCGGCCGTTGAGGAGAATCAGCGTCGCGCCGGCACCCTGCATGCGCAGGTTGGCGGAGGTGGCGCCGTTGTTGCCGCGCTGCGCTCCGGCGACGATGTCGGCATTCGAGGCCAGATTATCCAGGCCGTTGCCGTTGATATTCAGCTCCATGATCATCTGCTCGGCGCTGGCGATGCCGCGCTCTTCGAGCTCGATCGGGGTGATGACTTGGACCGGCAGCGCGCCTTCGCCCTCGATGCGTTTGATCATCGAGCCGGTGACGACGAACTTCTCCAGCTTGGTGGTATCGCCGGTCTTTGCCGGCGCGGCCGCGCCGGGTGCGGGCGCTTGTTGGGCCAACGCGGGCGGAAGAGCGCCGGCCGCGGCGAGGAACGACAACCAGGCGGCACGGAGCCGCGGGTGACGGGTGTTCATAGTTTGGTGTGGTAAGACGCTTTCCGGTTTCGCATCGCGCCGGCCGGGCGCCGTCGCGGGTTGTGGTGCGAGCCGGAAGAAACAAGCCTCCGCAGGCCGCGCAAGTGGACCGCAGGCCCGCGGAGACGACGTTGGCAGGTGAACTTACGCCCCCCGTGCACGCAAGGAGAATGCCAGCGCGAACCCGGGTGCGGCGCGGGCGAAGCCCCTCGGGCAGGATCCAGCCGGGAATCGGTTGGGTGCGCATGGGAAAAACAAGGGCGCATCAGCCCCCGCCCGGGATTTTTTTGCCTCAAGTTCTTCCCCGCGGGTCAAAGATGCGCCGCCCGGAGGGATGCATGATTCGTGCCGCCTCCCCGGCCCACCACCCGCCGCGCCGCGCCCACTCAGTGCGTCATCACGTAGAAGATGATGTTTATCGCGAGCGGGTAGGCGATCTTCTCGGAATACTTCTCGAAGTAGTCGTGGTTCTCGCCTTCCCGCTCCCAGCCGTCGCTGTCGTCGGAGTTGAGCATGCCCATCACCATGAGCCGGCCCTTGGCGTCGAAGATCACGCGGTGCTGCACCGTGGTGCCGGGGATCTTCAGCCCCATGCGGATATTGGGCACCGCCTGTTTCTCCCGGATCTGGAAGATGGAGCGATACAGCGGGTGCTCGATCGGCAACTCCTGGAAACGATGCCCCGGCAGGATCCGCTCGAAGAGCCGCTCCACCAGCGCCGCATCATCGGCCCCCCAGTAATCCGTCAGCAGCAGGAACCCGCCGTTGAGCAGATAACGCCGCAGCGCGATCGTCTCGTCCTCCGTCAGACCCATCGCCCCGGGCGCCGTCGCGAGGAGAAACGGAAAGTGCGTGAGATCCGCGTCCGAGGGCCGCACCAGCCGCGCATCGGGATCGACGCGCAGCGACATCATCTGCTGCAGCCGGTAGGACAGGTTCAGATCCGCATCCGGCAAATCGGTGCTCCAGCCCCCGCGCCGCGAACCCGGCGGTCGCGGCGCCGTGTCGTAGCGCAGCCGCGCAAACGTGAAGACATCCGCCGCAAACGGCCGCGGGTTCTCCCACATCGGCGTGCCCGTGCTGCGCGACTCGATTTCGCGCGCCGTCTTCGTGCCGGGCGGCACATGGATTTGCCCTCCGCCCAGAAAGCCCCGCTGCGCCCACAGCACGGCGCCGGCAAAGCACATCGCGCCCGCGAGGAAACAGGCCCGCCCGGCACGACTGGGAAAAATCTGGGGCACCGCTCGCGACTACCGCGGGCCCCGCACGGTGCAATCCCTTTGTCCGGCTCCGCCCGCGCACACCGGGCCGCGGGCCACAACCCGCCCCTCCCGCTCAGCGGATCTCCGCCGCGCCGCCGATCGCCGTCTCGTAAGCCTGGTGCAGCTGGAACGTCTGCCACGCCCCGAACTTCTGCCCGAGTTGCGCGCCAAGATACAGCAGTCCCGCCAGCACGCCCATCGAGCCCGTGACCCACAGCCCCCACGGCTCCTGGCCGATCACCAGCTGTGCGACGCCAAACATGCCCGAGAACATCCCCAGCAATCCGGTGATCAGATAGCCGTAGAGAAACACGGACCAAATCTCGATCTCCGGACCATACGTGCCCTGGATCTGCGTCCGCCCGCCTTCGACCGAATCAAGCACCAGAAACAACCGCGGCGACCAGACCCTTCGCTGCGCATCGCGCACGTGCAGGCCGATAAAGCCGGGGAAATTCCGGGCCTCGAAGCCCGGCGCGTGCTGCGCAAACGCCGCCAGCAGCCGCGCCCGCGTCTGATCGGGTGAACCGTCGACCGTGTGCTGAAAGCAGGGCCGGACGCGAAAGCTGCTCATCGCGGGCGCGAACGACATGGGAAACCGGGGATTGGGGAATTCGCGTCGCGACCGACGCCGGGGATGCCGGACGGGATATAAAACCCGCCGCCTCGGTCAATCGCCAACCCGCCCCGCGCCCGCGCTTCGCCCTCGCCCCGCGCACGTCCAGCCACACGCCCTACGGCAGCTCGTAAATCTCCAGCAGCGCTTCGCCCGTGGCACCGTCCGCACTGTGCACCACCGCCGTGTAGGCAGCGCCGGCCGCCAAGTCCACGATCACCGCCGAATCCGCACTCCCGGCCGTCAGCGCCGGCGCCCCCGCCGCGGCAAACACCGCCGCCAGCTCGGGCGCCCAATGCTCGTTCGAGGCGATCAACGTGCCCGCCGCGTCGTAGATTTCGATGCGCGGATCCGCGAGCACATCGGGCACGCCGAAACGCGCCAACTCCGGCCCCAGCGCCCGCACCAGCAGCCGCTTGCGCCCTGTCCCGCTCACCGCAAAGCCGCCGATCAGCGCGTGATCGCCGTCGCCGACCCGTGCCCGGGCCGAAAGATTGACGATCTTCGAGTCGGCCGACGACGCCCGCACGTAGATCTCCGCCAGCACCACGCCATCCTCGTCGGCGTCGATCACCGCCGTGCCGACGCCACCCGGCGCCCGAAAGGCCACCGCCGCATCCCCGCTCCCCTCGGCCAGCGGAAACGCCCCGTGCCGGGCAAACGCCTCGGTATCGGCCGCCTCCCAGTTGTCGTTCCCCGCCACCGCCGCACCGGTCGCCCCGTAGATCGTCAACCGCGGATCCGCGGCGGCATTCGTCACGCCGAAACCGGCCAGCGTCGGCCCGATCGCGCGGATGAGCAGCGGCTTCTCCGTCTCGCTCCGCAGCACGAAGCCCACGCTCAGTCCGTGTCCCTCGCGGCCGACCATCGCCCGCACCGAAAGATTCGAGAGGAACGACTCCGGCACGACCGGTTTCGGCGGAGGCGGAACGGCGGGCACCGCCACCGTGACCGTGACCTGATTGCTCAACGCCACGCCGAGCGCGTTGGAGACCGCGACGTGATACACGCCCGCATGCGCGGCCGTCGCGATCGGAATCTCCAGCGTGTCCCCGGTCGCGCCCGGCAGCGGCGCGCCGTCCTTGAACCACTGATACGTGAACGGCGGCTCACCCACCGGCGCGATCGCCAGCGCCAGGGGCTGCCCCGCCCTCACCGTGCCGCCCGAAGGAAACGCCGCGATCTGCAGCGCACCCGGCGCGGTCGCCGGCGCCGTAAACTCGATCTCCCACTTGGAGATGCCGTTCACATACAACCGCGCCACCTGGCCCGCGCGCCGGTCCGTGCCGCCGGGCTCGAGGCCCATCACCTGCGGATAGAAGAAATACCAGCCGCTGAACTCCTCGTTGCCCAGGATCTTGACCGGCGCCGTCCACGACTCCGGCCGGCTGAGGTCCGTGGAAAAGGAGACGTAGATACCCTCCTGCGACCAGCCCGGGGTGCCCATCGCCCGATTCAGCAGCATCACGTAACAGTTGAGATGCGTGTTCCAATGCACCGCGGGGCCCCACAGCGCATCGGGATCGCGCGCCGCCCACGAACGCTTCACCGGGAAGATCGGCGTCACGCGTCCGCCTACGCCTGCCTCGGTCCATGACCCGTCGTGATATTTCCAGACCTTGCCCTCCGGATTGGCGCGGTCCTCAAAGGCCATGCGGGCCAGACAGACGCCCTGCGTGCCCACCGCCCCGCCGTAGTTGTCGAAGAAGAAATAAAAATACCGCCGCTCGCGATCGAGGAGCACCGAGAAATCGCCATGCCCGCCCGCAAAGTAACCGTTCTCGGCCTGCGGATTCAGCGGGTCGCCCGATTCCAGAATCACCCCGAGGTCGGCAAACGTCGCCCCGCCATCCAAGGACAACACCGCCCCGATCCGCGGCACCGTGAGCGTCGAGCCCGGAATCAAATCGTGCGGCTCCGCGTGATACCAGCCCCAGAGCTTGTCGTCCTCCGGCGCCACCGACTCGATCCACTTCGGCCACTGATTGCCCACGCTCTCGATCCAGACGTCCTTTTGTTCCCACGGGCCAAACTGCCCCGGACCCACGCTCATCCACGGGTAGCCATGCGAACCGATCCAATGCAGCTTCCCGTCCCGCCAGAAAGCCGGGCTGTTGCTGTCCACCGGCTTGGGCATCGATACCTGCGGCGCCGAACGCACCCGCGCCTGCTGCGCCTGCCCGACGGAAAAGACCGCCAGAAACAGCGCGAGGCCAAGCCAGGTAAGCGTGGGACCTTTTAACATGGATGCCTTTGGGACGTTTGAACGCGCCGGAGATTTCCCGACTTGAGCAAAAATGCGCATTTTTACGCCCCGGCCGGCCAATTAACGCCCGTATTAGCAATTTATTAGCCACTCTCAGGACCTTCGGGTCTCCGCGGCGCCGCCTCCGGTCGTCTTCAGCCCGGCCTATCTCCGGCCATCGCCAAACTTGAAAAACCCCGTCGGGACGCACCAACTGGCCTCGTCTCGCCCCGAATTGAGCATCGTCGCGCGCTGTCCGACGTCTTTGCTTTCTCCACCCCGCCAACCCCGAATCCACCCCGATCTCATGAGCCAACTCACCCGGCGTTCGTTCCTCCGCCACTCCGCCCTCGCCACCGGTGCCGTCATCTTCGCCGGCAGCACGCGCTCCTACGCCAAAGCCATCGGCGCCAACAACCGGCTCCGCATCGCCGTCGCCGGCCTCAACGGCCGCGGCAAGAGCCACATCTCCGGCTGGCTCGAACAGCCCAACGTCGAGATCGCCTACCTCGTCGATCCGGACGCCAAGGTCCTCGAGAAGTCCCTCGCCAACCTGAAGGAGAAAGCCGGTGCCAAGTTCGCCGCCAAGGGTGTCGCCGACCTCCGCAAGGCCCTCGAGGATCCGACCCTCGACGCCATCTCCATCGCGACGCCCAACCACTGGCACTCGCTCATGACGATCTGGGGCGCCCAGGCCGGGAAACACGTCTACGTCGAGAAACCCATGAGCCACGACGTCGCCGAGGGCCGCGCCGCCGTCGAAGCCCAGAAGCGCTACGGCGTCGTCATCCAGCACGGCACCCAGCGCCGCTCCGACGAGAAGATCGCGGGCCTCCACGAGGCCATCCAGGCCGGCAAGTTCGGCAAACTGAAGATCGCCTACGGCTACTGCTGCAAACCCCGCGACACCATCGGCCACAAGGCCCCCACCGCCGTTCCCGCCCACCTCGACTGGAACCTCTGGCGCGGCCCCGCCGTCACCGACTACCACCCCAATCTCGTCCACTACAACTGGCACTGGTTCTGGAAGACCGGCAACGGCGACATGAACAACCAGGGCACCCACCAGCTCGACGTCGCCCGCTGGTCCCTCGCCCCCGAGCTCACCAGCCCCACCCGCGTCATGGCGCTCGGCGGCCGCTTCAAGTGGAACGACCAGGGCGAGACGCCCAACACCATGTTCGCCGTGGCGCAGTATCCGAACGGGCAATACTGCTTCTTCAACGTCCGCAACGTGAACTACGAGGGCTACCTCCACCAGGTGGAGAACGAGTATTACTTCGAGGACGGCGGTAAGATCATCCGCAACCTCTACTACCCCAAGGGCAGCACGAAGGGCGAGAAGCTCACCCTCAAACCCGGCAAGGTCACCCCCGGCGGCAACTGGGGCTCGTTCATCGCCGCCTGCCGCGCGGGCAAACCCGAGATGGCCAACGGCAACGTCCTCGACGCCCACTACGGCTCCGTCCTCGGCCACCTGATGAACAACTCCTACCGCCTCGGCCAAAAGGTGCCCTTCAACGCCAAGGCCGGGAAATTCGGCGACAACGCCGACGCCTACGAGCACTTCATGAAGCTCCACGCCCTCATGCGCGACGGCGTGGGCGTCCCGGAGAACGGCGCCGAATACGTCGTCGGCCCGTGGCTCAGCTTCGACCCGCAGAAGGAGCGCCACGTCGGCGAATTCGCCGCCGAGGCCAACGCCCTCCTCGCCGATCCGCGCGCCAAAGGCTTCGAACTGCCGAAGCTCAACGGCGTCTGACCGGCCTCCGCGCGCGGACCGCCGGTCGCGCTCCGCGCGCGCTCACTTCTTTTTCTTCGCGCCCTTCTTGGCCGCGTTGCGGATCGCCAGCCCGTCGAAGACCGGCGCGATCAACTCCTTGTCCCACGCCTCGAGCGCCGCGCCGAGCCGGCGCAGCACCTCCGGCTGCGCCGCGGCCAGATTGCGCGACTCCGCCACGTCGGCCTCGAGATCGTAGAGCTCGTCCGGCGTGCCCGCGATCCGCACGAGCTTCCACTTCCCTTCGCGGACCGCGCGGTGTGCCTCGTTGCGCCAGAAAAGCCGCTCGTGCGGCACCCCGGACTTCTCGCCCGTGAGATAAGGCACGAGGTTCACGCCATCGGGCTTGGGATTCTCCGGCAGCGGCACCCCCGCGGCCGTGAGCGCCGTCGCAAACACATCCAGCGAGCTCACCATCCGGTCATCCGTGCGCCCGCCGGGGATCCGCTCCGGCCACGCGACGACAAAGGGCACCCGCACGCCGCCTTCGTAAACCTGCCCCTTCGCCCCGCGCAGCGGGTGGTTGTTCGAGCCGTTCACCGCGATCGGCCCGCCGTTGTCGCTGAAGAAAAATACCAGCGTCCGCCGGTCCTGCCCGGTCGCCTTGAGCGCCGCCTGCACCTCGCCGATCGCATCGTCCATCAGGCTCAGCTGCGCCGCATACTTCCGCCGCACCGGATCCGCGATGACCGCAAACGCCGCCAACCGCTCCGCCGTCGGCTCGTGCGGAGTGTGCGGCGCATTGAAGGCCAGATACAGAAACCACGGCCGGCCCGCATTCCGCCGCACAAAGTCCGCCGCCCCGGCGCCCAGCGCCGTCGTCAGATGCGCCGGCACCTCGTCCGTCAGCGTCCCGTTCCGCTCCAGCGGCACCGTGTATTCCACCGCGGGATTCACCTCCCAGTTCAGGAAGCGGTGCCCGCCGCCGATGAAACCATACGTTTCCTGAAACCCGCGCTGCATCGGCCGGAATTCCGGCGCCGCGCCGAGGTGCCACTTGCCCACCCAGCCCGTCCGGTAGCCCGCCTTCACCAGATGCGCCGGCAGCAGCGTCTCGCTCGTCGGCAGCCCCTCGCGGTGATCCTCCGGATCGAAATACACGTTCCGCTCGTGGCCGAACCGCTGCTGGTAACGCCCGGCCATCAGCGCCGCCCGCGTCGGGCTGCAGAAGGGGTGCGTCACGTAACCGTTGGTAAACCGCACGCCCGCCTGCGCCAGCCGGTCGAGATGCGGCGTGCGCAGGTCCTTCGCGCCCTGGAAGCCGGCATCGGCGTATCCGTGATCGTCCGACACGATCAGCAGCACATTCGGCCGCGTTTCCGCCGCCCCGGCCGCCGCCGCCCAGACCAGCCCGAGCCACATCACACCTGCCTGCCAACGTGGGGTATTCATGCCCCGCGATGCAGACATACCCACCGCCGCCGCACAATGCCCGCTTCGCCCAGTCTCCTCCGGTGCCTTCTCCGCACGCTTGCCCCGCCGCCCCGACCCCGCGAGCGTCCGCGCCCTTTTGCCCGTGCCGCGTCCCTCGACCACCTCCCGCTCCACCCTCCATCCCTGGATCGTCGCCCGCCGCTCCGCCATCCACGGCCACGGCGTCTGCGCCGCACGCGACATCCCCGACGGCACGCCCATCGTCGAATACACCGGCCAACGCATCACCAAGGCCGAATCCGCCCGCCGCGAGCTCCGCCGCCTCGCCCGCCTCCGCCGCGGCGGCGACGGCTGCGTCTACATCTTCAATCTCAACCGCCGCCACGACGTCGACGGGCGTGCCTCCCGTCACGTCGCCCGGCTCATCAACCACTCCTGCGCGCCCAACTGCCGCTCCGAAATCCGCCGCGGCCGCATCTGGATCGTCGCCCGCCGCGACATCCCCGCCGGCGCGGAGCTCACCTTCGACTACGGCTTCGGCTTCGAGGAATGGCGGCTCCACCCGTGCCGCTGCGGCGCCGCCCGCTGCCCGGGCTTCATTGTCGCCGCCGACCAGCGCTGGCGCCTCCGGCGCGTGCCGCTCGCCGAACGCCGGCGTATCCGGAATTCCATGACTCCGTGATCCGCGGGCCGCCCGTCCCGCCGGCCCACGTCGCTCCGGGCCCGGCCACCGCGGCCCCGGCCCGCCGGTTGTCCTTCCCCACGCTTGCCCGCCCCGCGCCGGTCGCCACGCTGCCCGGCGCATGAAACGCAAAGCCTCCGCCCTCTGGCGCGGCGACCTCCGGTCCGGTCGCGGCACGATTTCCACCGAAAGCACGGTGTTGCAGCAGACCCCCTACTCCTTCGGCACCCGCTTCGAGACCGGCCCCGGCACCAACCCCGAGGAACTCATCGGCGCCGCCCACGCCGGCTGTTTCAGCATGGCCCTCTCCGCCGCGCTCACCAAGGCGGGCTTCACCGCCGAATCGATCGCCACCTCCGCCACCGTCACCCTCGAGAACCATCCGCAGACCAGCTGGACCGTCACCAAGGTCCACCTCGACACCACCGCCACCGTCCCCGGCGTCTCCTCGGATCAGTTCGCCGAGATCGCCCAGGCCGCCAAGTCCGGCTGCCCGGTTTCCCGCCTGCTCAAGGCCGAGATCACCCTCGACGCCCGCCTCGCCTGAACGTCCCGCCCGGTCGCACGAACCTTCCCATCATGCCCCGCCCGCTTCGCCTGCTCGCCCTCCCGCTGCTCGCCGCCGCCAGCCTCGCCGCGCAATCCATCTCGATCGAGGACTACGACCCCAAGTCCACCCTGCGCGTCCCCACCAGCAACCCCACCCGCGCCAAGTTTCCGTTCATCGAGGTCCACACCCACCACCGCGACGTGTCGCCGGCCAAACTCGCGCAGCTCACGCGCGACATGGACAGCCTCAATCTTCGTATCCTCAACAACTCCACCGTCAGCGGCGGCCAGGGGAAGTGGGTCGCCGAGGCCGCCTCCGCCTCCCGCGCCCACGATGCGAAGCGCTTCGCGGTGATGACCAACATCGACTACAATAACTTGGAGGCACCCGATTTCGGCTCCCGCAACGCCGCGCAACTCGAAGCCGACATCAAGGCCGGCGCCATCGGCCTGAAAGTCTGGAAGCACCTCGGCATGATGCTCAACGACAGCAAGGGTCGCGTGAAGGTCGACGACCCGCGCTTCGACCCGATCTGGGAGATGTGCGCCAAGCACCGCATCCCCGTGCTCATCCACACCGCCGATCCGTGGGGCCTCTTCCAGCCCATGGACAAGACCAACGAGCGCTGGCTCGAGCTGAAACTCCGCGCCAACCGCAACCAATCCGAGCAGACGCGCTTCACCTGGGAGGAACTCATCGCCGAGCAGCACAACCTCTTCGCCCGTCACCCGAAGACCACCTTCATCGCCGCCCACCTCGGCTGGCTCGGCCACGACCTCGGCAAACTCGGCGAACTGCTCGACCGCCTGCCCAACGTCTACGCCGAGATCGGCGCCATCACCAGCGAGCTCGGCCGCCAGCCGCGCGCCGCCCACCGCTTCTTCGTCCGCTACCAGGACCGCATCCTCTTCGGCAAGGACGCGTATAATGTTTCCGAATACCACGTCTACTTCCGCCTCCTCGAGACCGACGACGAATACTTCGACCCCATCCGGAAATACCACGGCATCTGGAAACTCTACGGCCTCGCCCTCCCCGACGACGTGCTGAAAAAGCTCTACTACAAGAACGCCCTCCGGATCTTCCCCGGCCTCTCCGCCGAGGGCTTCCCCGACTAGCGCCCGCGCCACGCGCGGCCGCTCCGCCTCAGCGCGCCGCCGCCGCGCGTTTCAGTTCCGCGTGCAGCAGGTCCGCGACGATCCGGTAACCCTCCGGCGTGAAGTGCACGCCGTCCGCCACGAACAATTCCCGCCGCGGCTTGCCGTCCGCCCCGACAAAACGCGGCCCGAGGTCGACAAAGCGCACGCCCGCCTCGTCCTTCACGCCGGACGCCAGCAGCGCGTTCACCGCATGCAGTCCCTGCAATCCGTCGGGCGTTTCCGCGACGCGCAGCACCGGGGGCACGCCGACCACCAGAATCTGCACTCCGGGCAGCGCCGCCTTAGTCCGCGTCACCAAGGTCCGAAGCGAGTCCCGCACCGCCTCCGGTGTCGCCCCGCCCGAGAGATCGTTCCCGCCCGCATTCACGATCACGACGCGCGGCGCATAGGGAATCACGATCCGGTCGAGAAAGTGCACGACCTCGCTCAGCCGCGCCCCGCCGAAGCCGCGGTTGATCACCGTCTCGCCGGGAAAAAACGCGGCGACGTCCGTCCAGCGCCGCGCATTCGATCCGCCCACCAGCAGGATTCCGCCCGACCCCGGCGGCTGCGCCCGATCGGCGTCCTCAAACGCCCGGATCGTCGGCTCCCAGCGCTCCGGCCCGGCGCCCGCCTTGCCGCCTTTTTTGCCCTTCGCCGGCCCGGCCGGCTCGGCGGCGCAAGCAACCACCGTCAGTGCGGCCAGGAGCAGGGCGGCAAACGCGGGGTAACGGAACGGAGAGCGGCAACGCATGGCGACGTGCAGATTGGGGCAGCGTGCCGCCCCCGGTTGCCGTGACGAGCCGCGAAATCGCGCGCCGTCCCGCGACGGCACGCGCCCGCGTGCGCCGCGCCGTCAGAGCCGCACGTTCACGCCCCCGAAGAAGCCCGGCGTCAGCACGCGCCGCTGCGCCGGCCGCGGCCCGCGATCCTGGCCCGTCTCGAACTCGCCCAGCACGTTGTTCACGTCGAGATACCCGCTCACGCGGCGCGTGAACTGATACTGCGTCTTCACATCGAGCGTGTCGCGGCGGATCCGATACACCAGCTGCGAGTCGACCACGTTGTAGGTCTGGAGGTAGCGCGCGCGGTGGTTGAACTGCAGCCGCACCGTGATCCGGTCGCGGATGTAGGAGAGGCCCACGTTGGAGGTCTCCGGATTGAAGCCCGCCACCTTGCCCTTCGGATTCGGCGCGACGGCGATCGCGTTGCCGGCGCCGTAGTTCCCCTCCGTCTCCATCTTCGTGTAGTTCGCATACGCACTGAAGCCACCGAGCCAGCCCGGCAGAAACGTGAACTGCTGCGAGTAGTTGAGCTCGAAGCCGCGCACCTTGGCGGAGCCGCCGTTATACTGCGTCGTCATCGAGTAGCCGGCGTAGTCGCCGTTGAAGCCGTTGTCCTGCCCGGCCGCCACCGTCTGGCCGCCCGCGGTGAAGATGAAGTTCTTGATCTCCTTGTGGAACAGGCCGACCGAGACCAGGCCCGCCGGCTCGAAGTAATACTCGGCCGACACGTCGAAATTGTCCGCCGTCTGCGGCTTCAATCCCGGGTTGTTGGTCGTGATCGTCTGGTTGTCGAAGTTCACCGTCGTGCGCGGCACGAGCTGACCGACGCCCGGACGCCCGATGTTCGTCGAGTAGCTCAGCCGCGTGATCAGCCGCGGCAGCGGCGCAAAACGCAGGTGCACGCCCGGCAGCACATTGTCGTATTCGCCCGTGCGCGTCTGCCGGCCGCCAAACTCCGCGGTCGTGCGCCGGCGGATTTCCGCCTCCGTCAGCGCGCCCGTGAACGCCGCCCGCCGCGCCCGCTCCTCGGGCGTCAGCGCCTGCAGCGCGCCTTCACCCCACGTGCGCGTGCGCTCGAAGCGCACGCCGCCCAGCACGCTGAGCCGCTTCGTCAGCTCGATGTTGCCCATCACATAGGCCGCATCGACACGCTCCTTGAACCGCTGGTCACCCACGAGCTGCGCCTGCACGTTGGCCGCGACTTCCTGCACAAAGAGCCGCGGGTTCGTCTCCAGCGCCGTGTCGATGAGTTTGTTCGAATGGCCGGGAAATGCCGCGATCGGCACGTTCGGGAAACGCACCGCGTCCGTGTGCAGCCGCCCCTGCTCCAGGATGCCGAACTGCCCGAGATCGTCGTCGTTGCGGCCCGTCGCCGGGTTCAGGCCCATCACGCCATCCGGCCCCACGTAGTTGCCGCTCCACTGCGTCGCCTCGAGGATCCGGCGCTGCTCGCGCACGCGGAGACCCGCCTTCACATACACCGGACGCTCGCCGGCAAAGGACTTCTTCCCGTTGAGCGAGGCGCCGAGGTATTTGTCCCAGCCCGCGCGGCGGTCGATCCGGTAGCGGTTCTCGGTGTAGCTCGGGAGCTGCGAGATGCTCGGCCCCTCCGTCTGGGTCACGACCGGAAAATCGCTCCGGTTGCGCTGGTCGATCGTGAAGCCGATGTTGCGCACGGTGAACCCGAGGTTCCGCTGGCCGGAGTAGTTAGATTTGGAATCCGACTTGTAGACGTTCCAGTCGATCTCCGTGCCCGGCATTTTGTGCACCGCCCCGAATTGGTGATACAGCGTCTCCGCATCCTTGTAGGCCGTGTCGGCCTGGATGTTGAGCGTGCTGTTCGGCACCGCCCGGACCGTCGTGAGCGTATCGGTGAACCCGGGCAGGATGCCGCCATTCCCCGTCGGGCGGCCCGCCGCATCGAGCGTCGCCACCGTCTGCGGCGTGGAGAAGTTCGCGATCCGGTCCGTGTCGTGGTCGGTGAGCCGGTTGACCGTCGAGCTCACGTAGACCCGCGTGACGTCCGTCAGCTTGTAGTCGAGCCGCAGCCCGCCGCCCCAGCGCGAGGTCCGCAGCCGCTCGTCCACGAACTGCACCTGGTTCGTGTAGGTCTGGCCGGTCGCGCCGTTGGGCAAGGCGAGGGCCGTCTGCGTCACCGTGTCCTGCGGCGTGAAAAGCTTCCGGTCACCGAAATTGAGCGAGACCGCCAGCTTCCCGCCGAACGACTCGGAATAGGACACCGCGTAGTTGTAGGGCAGCCCCGTCATCCGCTCGTCGAGCGGCCGGTAGGTTGCGCCGACCGACACGCGCACGAAGCGACCCTTCGTGTCGAAGCCCGTCTTCGACACCATGTTCACCGCGCCGCCGATCGAGTCGCCGTCCATGTCGGGCGTGGGTGACTTGATCACCTCGAGCCGCTCCACGGTGTCGGCGCTCACGGTCTGGAATTGATACTCGCGCGTCGCGCCGGCCGACGCCGCATCCGCCAGCCGGTTGCCGTCCATCGTGATGGAAACGAGATTCTGGTTCAGCCCGCGGATGCGCACGTAACGGATCGTGCCGTCGACCGTATCGCCCTCCACGCCGGGCAGCCGCACGAGCAGATCCGCCGGATTCTGCGCGAGGTTTCCGAAGGCATCCGTCGAGACCACGTTGCGGATACCCGAGGAGAGTTTCTGCAGCGTCACCGCCTGCGCGTTGCCCTCGCGCTCGCCGGCCACGACAAAGGCGTTCATCGCGTAGATGCTCGAGGTCAGCCCGACATCGCGGCGCGTCTCCGCCCCCGACACCGGGACCTGCACCTTCGTCGTATCCAGCCCCGCATACGAGACCGAGAGAGTGACGTTGCCCTCCGGCAATCCATCCAGCCGATAGGCGCCGAGATTATCGGTGAGCACCGCCGTCTCGGTGCCGTCCACCGCCACGCGCGCGCCCTGCAGGGCACGGCCGGTGGCCGAATTGGTGACGACTCCGGTAAGCGACGCCGCTTCGGCGGCGACGGCCAGCAGTGCGAAGAGGACGTGCAACGCGTAGGGACGCACGCGCCGCAGTGCTCGCGCGCCTCCAGGGATGAGGGTGGGGGTATTCATGGGCAAAAAGGGGCTGCGTCGGCCGAAATCCGGCCACGCAAACAAGGGAAAGGGGCCCCGCAGAGTTGGCCGCCGCCCGCGCGGTTGGCAACCCATCGTTATAATTATGATTTCTCCCGTGCTCAGCCGCCGCCCGGCACCCCGGCGAGCACCGCAAGCATCGCCGCGTGGATCCGGCCGTTGCTCGCCACATAGCGGCCGCGCGCACCGTGCTGCGGATCCGGCCCGCCGGCATAGTCGGTCACCGTGCCGCCCGCTTCCCGCACCAGGAGCATTCCCGCCAGCGCGTCGTAGGGCTTGAGGTTCTGCTCCCAGTAACCGTCGAGCCGGCCGGCGGCCACATACGCGAAATCGAGCGCCGCCGAGCCCAGCCGCCGCTCGCCCCGGATCCGCAGCAAAAACGCCGCCCACTCCCTCAGGTTGTTGTCCGGATTCGTGTGCTTGTCGTAGGGGAATCCGCTCGTCACCACCGCATCGATCAGCTCCGCCGTCTCGGTCACCCGCAGCGCGCGCCCGTTCAGCTGCGCCCCGCCGCCGCGCACCGCAGTGAAGACCTCCTGCCGCGTCGGATCGAGAATCACGCCCAGCAACGGCTGCCGGTCCGGCGTCGTCAGCGCGATGCTCGTGCAGAAATGCGGCAGCTTGCTCGCGAAATTCACCGTCCCGTCGATCGGGTCCACATACCAGTGGTAGGGTGCCTCCGCCGCCGCCGCGCCCTGCCCGCCGCCTTCCTCGCCGACGATGTGGTGCCCGGGGAAACGCGCGCGCAGCTCGCGCACGATGAAGGCCTCCGCCTCCGTGTCCGCCGCCGTCACGATGTCGATCCGGCTCGATTTCGCGCTCGTCGGAATCGGCGCGGCGAAATGCCGCAGCATGATCTCCCCCGCTCCGCGCGCGATCGCCACGACCTCCGGCACCGTTTCGCTCCACACCATCCCGCCACTCTCGCACGCCGCGCCAACCCGGCGACCGCAAAAACTCCGGCCCGCACCCCGCCCGCTCCCCCCGGCGCATTTCACGTATTACGTGAAATCCGCCCGGCCCGCCCCGCGCTCACAGCCGGTAAACCCGCTCCGCGTTGCGCACCCAGAACTTCTCCCGCTCCTCACGCGCACAGCCGCGCAGCACCTCGTCCACCGTCGCCACCCAGCGCGGATACGTCGTCGCCAGCGTGCTCACCGGCCAGTCGCCGCCAAACATCACGCGGTCGAAGCCGAAACACGCGATCACATGCTCGATGTAGGGCCGGAGCTGCGCCGTCGTCCACCCCGCCCAGTCCGCCTCCGTCGCCAGCCCGCTGATCTTGCACGTCACGTTGTCCAGCTGCGCCAGCTCGCGCAGTTCCGCGCGCCACGGATCGAGCCGACCCGCCTTGATGTCGGGCTTCGCGATGTGATCGAGCACGAAGGAGACATCCGGACACTGCCGCACCAGCTTGATCGTCGCCGCCAGCTGCGGGTGCTTCAGGCAAAGGTCGAAACTCAGGCCGAAGCTGTGCAGCAGCTGCACCCCGCGCACGAAGTCCGGCCGCACCGGGAACTCCGGATCCGCCTCGCCCTGGATCAACCGCCGCACGCCTTTCACGAGCGGGATCTCCGCCAGCTGCGCCACCTGCTCGTGCGCCGCCTCGCCGCGCTCCAGCGTCGCGCGCGCCACGATCCCCTTGATCCGCGGTTCGCGCTGCGCGAGCTCCGCCACCCACCGCGCCTCCGCGACCGCCTGCTCCGGCACGGCATCGCACTGCACGAAGACCATCGCGCCCACCGCCACCTCGCCGCACGCCGCGCGGAAATCCTCCGGCAGGAAATTCCGCCCGAGCTGCGGATGCCCTTCCAGCCACGGGTAACGCAGCCGCTTCAGGTCCCAGAGGTGGAGGTGCGTGTCGACGAGGGGAAATTCAGGCATGGGGAAAATCGGGCTCGCCGCATCAACCACCCCGCGCCCCCGTTTTTTCAATCTCCAACCTCTACCCTGCCCGCGCCCGACGTGCCCCCGCCGCGGCGCTCCGCCTACGGCGCCACGATCAGCTTGATGTCGCTGCCCTGCGCCGCGAGCGCCCGGCGAAACGCCTCCGCCGCGCGATCCAGCGGCAGCGTCGTCGTCCACGATTTCGCGTCCACTCGTCCCGCGCGCATCCACTCCAGCGCCACACGCAGGTCCTCCACCTTGGCCGCATACGTGCCGAAAACTTTCTTCTCCGGCAGGGTCACCGTGAACGAATCGAGCGTCATCGGATTGTCGTGCAGCCCGATCCACACCGCTGCACCGCCCGGCCGCGCCGCCTCGATCGCGGTGCGCTTCGTCGCCGCCGCGCCCACGGCATCCACCACGAGGTCCACGCCTTCGCCGTCGGTCAGCGCCCGCGCCGCCGCCACGACGTCTTCCCGGTCCGCCCGGAGCGTGCGCACCGCGCCGAGCCGCTGCGCCACCGCCAGCCGCGTTTCACTCAGATCCGCCACCGCGACGCGCGCACCGCGCGCCACCTGCAGCGCCTGCTGGCAGAAAAGTCCGATCGGCCCCGCCCCGATCACGAGCGCGGTCTGCACCGGCAGCGCCGCGGTGAGATTCGCCACGTGCACGCCGTTGCCCAGCGGCTCGGCCAGACACGCCTCCGCCGCCGTCAACTCCTCCGGCCACGGCAGCAGGCAACGCGCCGGCGCATTCACGCGCTCCGCAAACGCCCCTTGCCGGTTCATCCCGAAGATCTGCCGCGTCGCGCACAGGTGCGCATCCCCGCGCGCGCAGCGCACACAGCGTCCGCACGGCACGAGCGCGTTGCACACCACACGCGCGCCCACCCGCCACTCCGCCACCCCGGCCCCCACCGCCGCGATCGTGCCGCAGAACTCGTGGCCCATCACCAGCGGCGGCGTCCGCCGCGGGCTCCGCGTCTTGAAGCCCTCGAGTTCGCTGCCGCAGATCCCACACGCCGCCACGGCGATCGTCACCTCGTCCGCCGCCGGCGCCGGCGGCTCGGGCACGATCGCGTTTTCGATGCGGTCAAACTCGGGGTAAAGCAGCGCGCGCATGCCGCGATGCGACACTCCGCGCCGCGCCCGCGCAAGACCGCAACGCCGCCCGGAAAGACAATCTCTCCCCTCCCGCCTAGCCGGCCCGCCGCGCCTACTTCGCCCTCGTTTTCCCCTTCGCCGCCCTGGGCTCCGCCGGCTCGTCGTCCGACGCCGCCGTCCCCCGGCCCCGGTGCGGCGCATCATGCTTCGGCAGCCATTGCGCCAGCTCCGCCTTCACGCCCGCCAGCTCCGGTTTGCCCGCCAGATTCGTCCACTCGTAGGGATCGGCCGCCGCGTCGTAGAGCTCCTCGCCGCCGTCCGCGTAGCGGATGTAGCGCCAGCGCTCGGTGCGCACCGTATGGTTGCGGAAACCATGCGTCGTCAGCGCCGGCAGCCGCCACGCCGCCTGCGGATCGCGCAGCAGCGGCACGATGCTCGTGCCCTCGACGTGCGGCGGCACCGGCAGCCCGGCGAGTTCGCAGAGCGTCGGGTAGATCGACATGAAGTCCACGGGCCGCGTCGACACCCCGCCCGGCCGCGTCACGCCCGGCGCGACCACGATGAACGGCGCGCGCGTCGGCTCCTCCCAGAGCGCAAACTTCCGCCAATGCTTCTTCTCGCCGAGCGACCACCCGTGATCGCCCCACAGCACGACGATCGTGTTGTCGCGGCCCGGACTCTTCTCCAGCGCGTCGAGCAAACGCCCGATGTTCATGTCCGTGTAGGCAATCGCGGCGAGATACGACTGGATCGCGTTCTTCCAGTTTCCGTCGCGGAGAAACTGCGCGTGGTCGTTCTCCGCCCGTGCCATCTTCACGCCCGCCGGCGGCAGATCCGCCAGATCGTCCTCCCGGAACGGCGGCAGCTCGATCTTCTCGAGCGGAAACCGCTCGTAGTATTTCCGCGGCACCGCGAACGGCAGGTGCGGCTTGTGCAGCCCGCACGCGAGGAAGAACGGCTGCTCCGTCGTCCGGCCGAGCCGCTCGATCGTGTAGTTCACCGTGTGCCAGTCCATCAGGTCCTCGTCCTTCAGATCGTGCTCCAGCGGCGCGTGGAAGCCTTCGTTCTTCTTCACGCCGGGCCCGTGCTCGTGCAGGCCCTTGCCGCTCATGTATTCGGTCCACTCCGACGGAAAATACTGGTCGCCGTGGTAGATCTTGCCTGCGCCCGAGACTTTGTAGCCCGCCTTGAGAAACTGCGCCGTGAGCCCCTGGCCTTCCGGCAGGATCGTCTTCCACTTGTCGCCGTTGTAGTAGAGCCCGGTCGTCCACGGCCGCTGCCCGCCCATCAGCGCCGCCCGCGCCGGCTCGCACGCCGGCACCGCGCAATACGCGTGGCGAAACGCGACGCCCATCCGCGCCAGCCGGTCGATGTTCGGCGTCTTCGTCTGCAGGTTGCGCCCGAGGTAGCCGACCCAGTGGTTCAAGTCGTCCACCGCGATGAAGAGCACGTTCGGCCGCTTCGTCTCCGCCGCGCGCCCGCTCGCCCCGGCCACCAGTGCCAGCGACGCCACCACCAGCCACACGCCACGCCGCCACCAGGACCGAGGGGATGATTCCATGCGCCCCACGCAACGCCCGCCCACCACCCCGCGCAACGCCGGAAACGCGCCGCGTCGCCGCCCCCGTTCCGCCCCGCGGCCTCAATCGCCCGCCAACAGCCGCCGCAACTCCGCCTCGTCGATCACCGGCACGCCGAGCGTGATCGCCTGCTCGCGTTTCGCGCCCGGCTCCGCCCCCGCGACCACGTAGCTCGTCGACCGGCTCACCCTCGCCACCGCCCGTCCGCCCGCCGCCTCGATCAACGCCGTCGCCTGTGCCCGCGTCAGCGTCGGCAGCGTGCCGGTCAACACCAGCGTCTTGCCGCGCAACGCCCCCTCCCTTGCCTGGACCGCCGGCCGCGTCGGCGCCTGCGGGTTCACTCCCGCCGCCACCAACGCCCGCCCGCGCTCCCCCACGCGCGGTTCCGCGTCCGCCCACGCCGCCAGCGACCGATGCCGCCGCGCCAGCTCCTTCGCCGCCGTCACCCCCACGCCCGGCACACCCCGCCCGTGCATCACGCGCCACACCCCCGCCCCGCGACTGCGCTCGATCGCGGCCAGCAGCTTCTCGGCGTTCCGCCCCGCCATGCGGCCCTCGCCCGTGAGCTGCGCGAGATTCAGCCGATACAGATCCGCGACGTCCCCCACCACCCGCGCATCCACCAGCGCCGCGATCGTCGTCGGCCCCAGCCCGGCGAGATCCACCGCATCGCGGGACACATAATGCTCGATCCGCCGCCGCACCTGCGCCGGACAGCCCGCGTTGACACACCGCACCGCAGCTTCTCCTGCCCGCGCCTCCACCGCTACCGCACATTCCGGACAACGGCTCGGAAACACATACGCCGTCGCCTCCGCTGGCCGCCGCGCGCGATTCACGCCCACGACCGCCGGGATGATCTCACCCGCCTTTTCCACCCACACGAAATCTCCCACGCGCACATCGCGCCGCGCGATCTCCTCGCGGTTGTGCAACGTCGCCCGCGCCACCGTCGTGCCGCCCAACCGCACCGGCTCCAGCTCCGCCACCGGCGTCAACACACCCGTCCGCCCGACCTGCACCGTGATCGCGCGCACCCGCGTCTCCGCCCGCTCGGCCGCAAACTTGTAAGCCAGCGCCCAGCGCGGCGCCGATTCCCCTTCCCCCAGCTCCTCCTGCAGCGCCCGCGCATCGACCTTCACGACCACGCCGTCCGTCGGAAACGCCTGCCGCTCCCGCGCGCGCCCGAGCACCGCGATCGCCGCCGGCAACTCCTCCCCGCTCCCGACCCGCACCGCCTCCTCCGGCACGCGCAGGCCCCACGCCTCCAGCCGCGCCCGCAGCGCCCACTGGGTCGCCGGCAACGCCGCCGCCGGCGCACAGTCCCCCACCGCGAAAAACACCGCCCGCAATCCGCGCTCCGCCGCGAGCGCCGGAGCGAGCTGACGCAACGTCGCCGCCGCCAGCGCGCGCGGATTCGCAAACCCCCGCTCCCCCGCCAGCTCCCGCTCGACATTCACGCGCCGCCACTCCGCCCACGGCACATGGATCTCCCCGCGCACCTCGATCCGCTCCGGCACCTCGGCCCCCGCCCGCAACTCCGACACCACGTCCGCGATCCGCTGCACGTGCCGCGAAACGTCGTCGCCTTCCGCCCCGTCGCCGCGCGTCACCGCGCGCACGAAGCGCCCCCGCTCGTAGGTCACGCTGATCGCCAGTCCGTCGTATTTCGGCTCCACCACCCACGCCACGCTCACCCCCGCCGCCGCCCGGCCCACGCGCGTCACAAACGCCTGCAGGTCCGCCTCCGTATACGCCTTCTCCAGGCTCAACATCCGCACCCCATGCCGCCCGGCGGGAAACAGCCCCGAGCGATCGTCGCCGATCTCACGCCGGGCCGGCACCTGCCGCGCCGCCTCCGGATGCGCCCGCTCGAGCGCCCCGAGTCGCCGCTTCAACCCGTCATACTCCGCATCGCCGATCTCCGGCGCCGCCTGCCGGTGATACAGTTCGTCGTGCCGCGCAATCTCCGCCCGCAGCGCCGCAATCTCCGCCTGCGGCCCGCTCGCCGCCGCCGCTCCGAACGCTCCCACCAGAAACAAAACTACTCCCAGCTTCATCGGAAGATACCTCCTGTGTTGGCCCGCGGATGAAGCCGCGCGGTCCTTGGTTTCGGGGTGCGCCCAACCTGCCCCGCCCGCCCGCCTCCGTCGAGCCGCCAACCTTCCCGCCACCCCACGCCAACTACCGGCCGGCGGTCAGTTTCCCGCCTTGCCGACCGCCGCCGCGTCCGCTTGCCGCGCAACGCACGGTCCCGCCGGCCGCGCCGGAACTAAGGATTGATCCACTTCCGCCAACCACCCTTCCTCGTCCCCGCATGCCCGCCGAGTCCAGCCGCGCGGTGTTTCTCAGTTACGCCTCGGAAGACGCCGGGGCGGCCCTGCGGCTTTGCACCGCCCTCCGCACCGCCGGAATCGAGGTCTGGTTCGATCAGAACGAACTCGCCGGCGGCGACGCGTGGGACGCCAAGATCCGCAGCCAGATCTCCTCGTGCACGTTGTTCGTCCCGATCATCTCCGCGCAGACGCAGGCCCGTCTCGAAGGCTACTTCCGCATCGAGTGGAAACTCGCCGCCGCCCGCAGCCACGCGATGGCGGAGGAACGCGCGTTCATCCTGCCCGTGGTGATCGATGGGACGCGCGATGCCGAGGCGCGGGTGCCCGCGGAATTCCGCGCCGTGCAATGGACCCGCCTGCCCGACACGGAGCACTGCGACAAGTTCTGCACCCGCGTGCGGCACCTACTTGCCCACCCCACCGGCGCCGCACCCACCGCCGCCGCTCCCGGTCCGGCTTCACCCTCCCGCGCCCCGGCCGGACGCCGCCCGCTCGTTCTTGTCGGCGCAGCGCTTGCCGTGCTGCTAGCCGCCGGTGCCGCTGCCCTCTGGTTCCGCCCCTCGGTCCCATCGCCGACCCCCGCGTCGCCCGCGGCCCCGTCTCCCGTAGTCGCGCCGCCGGCCCACTCGATCGCCGTGCTGCCCTTCGTGAATCTCGGCCCCGACAAAGCCGACGAATACCTCGGCGACGGACTCACGGAGGAGTTGCTCCACGTCCTCGCCAAGGTGAAGGGCCTGCGCGTGCCGGGCCGCACGTCGTCGTTCGCCTTCAAGGGTCGCAACGAAGAGGGCATCTTTCGCACCGTCGGCGAGAAACTCGGCGTCCGCACCGTCCTCGAAGGCAGCGTGCGCAAGGTCGGCGAGAAGGTGCGCGTCACCGCCCAACTCATCAACGTCGGCGACGGGTTTCATCTCTGGTCCGAAACCTACGACGGCGACATGAAGGACATCCTCGCCTTTCAGGGCGATGTCGCGCGCCGCGTTGTCCAGGCGCTCGGCGTGAAGCTCGGCCTGGACGAGACGCAGGCGCTCGCGACGACCCCGACCCGTCATCCCGAGGCGCATCGCCTCTATCTGCTCGGGCGGCATCACTTTCACCAGACGTCCATCGCGAACTGGGCGATCGCGGAAAATTACTTCAAGCAGGCGATCGACCTCGATCCCGGCTATGCCCTCGCCTACTGCGGGCTGGCGGACACCTATGGCTGGAT
>JACCED010564057.1_pt1 | contig 82935 bp, 79 predicted proteins | sample 7455021 | NCBI WGS metagenome assembly JACCED01 (sample SAMN15323456, study PRJNA562643) | freshwater metagenome | isolation source: river surface water | place: USA:Blue River Watershed | collected 2017-08-19 | reverse complement strand
GAATGGGTGGCCACCACCTGGGACCGGGGCAATGAATATTTTCCGCCCACCAGCTGGCAGGTCTCCAACATCCATGCCGGCACAGGCGCGGGCAATGTGATCCCCGGCGAGTGCGTGGTGGATTTCAACTTTCGCTTTTGCACCGAATCCAGCGTCGAGAGCCTGAAGTCCCGAATCACCGAGGTTTTGGACCGGCATGGGGTGGACTACGATCTGGACTGGGTGTTGGGAGGCATGCCTTTTTTGACCCCCAAAGGCGACTTCGTCGACGTGGTCCAGGGCGCCATCGCGGATGTGCAAGGCATCGCGACCGAACTGTCAACGACGGGGGGCACCAGCGATGGCCGATTCATCGCGCAGATCTGCCCGCAAGTGATCGAATTGGGCCCACCGAACGCCAGCATCCACAAAATCGATGAACACGTGGCCCTGGCTGATATCGAACCCCTGAAAAATATTTACCGCCGCATCCTGGAGCGCCTTCACCTGCGCCACGCGGTCTCATGACCCTGGGCGCCGAGTTGCCAGCCAGCACCTGGCACGCCATCGAACAGGTCAGCCATCGGTTGGAGCAGGCCGGCGTTGCATTGGGTCAGGGGACAGTGTCCTGGCGCGATGAAGCCGCTTGGCTGGTTTTGTGGGCACTGGGTCTGCCCCTCGATGCCGACGATGCGGCCTTGCAGGCCCCTGTTGATCCTGCGCTGTGGTCGCGTGTGGTTGAACTGACCCAACAACGCATCGACAGCCGCCTGCCCATGGCTTACCTCAGCGGCGAGGCCTGGTTGCAAGGGGTCCCTTTTACGGTCGATCCGAGGGTCATCATTCCGCGCAGCCTGATTGCCGAGGTGTTGGCCGAAGGCCTGCTCGATCGCTGGGTACCCGAAGGACCGGCTCAGGTGCTGGACTTGTGCACCGGTAATGGCAGCCTGGCGGTATTGTGCGCCATGGCGTGGCCCAAGGCTCAGATCGATGCCATCGACCTCTCATCCGATGCTTTGGATGTGGCCCATCTGAATGCGCAACGACATGGCTTGACCGAACGCATCAGGCTGATTCAGGGCGATGGGTTGGCTCATGCCCAGGGACCCTACGATCTGGTGGTCTGCAATCCGCCCTATGTGAACCATCACAGCATGCAAGCCTTGCCACCCGAATTCAGGCACGAACCTGCATTGGCACTGGCCGGCGGTGCTGACGGCATGGACTTCATCCGACCCATGTTGGCGCAATTGCCCCGATGCCTCAAACCCAGCGGAGCACTGGTGCTTGAAATCGGGCACGAAATCGAACACTTCGTGCGCGCCTTTCCCGAATTGCCCGTTCTTTGGCTGCCCACCAGCGCCGGCGATGAACAAGTGCTGTTGATCGAGGCTGCAGCACTCAGAGAGTTTGCAGCATGATCGTTCTCGATGGCATCGAACTTCGCCGTGGTGCCCGCGTCTTGCTCACCGAAGCCAGCGTCACCCTGCATCCGGGTGAAAAAATCGGTCTGGTGGGTCGCAACGGGGCGGGCAAATCGAGCCTGTTTGCGTTGTTGGCCGGACGGTTACACGAAGACCGCGGGCAGTTCAGCGTGCCAGCGGCCTGGCAACGGGCAGAGGTCGAACAGCACATGCCTGAAACCGGACAAGGTGCCACCGATTTTGTGCTGGCAGGTGACCAACGCCTGCTGGATGCACATGCCGGGTTGACTCAAGCCGAACAAACCGGCGATGGAGAGCGCATTGCCCTGGCCCACGCCCATTTGCACGACGTGGGCGCCTTCGATGCCAAGGCCAGGGCTCAAAGCCTGATCCTGGGCCTGGGGTTTGCGCTCGACGCCCTGGATCGGCCGGTCAACAGTTTTTCGGGCGGCTGGCGCATGCGCTTGCAGTTGGCACGCGCCCTGATGAGCCCCTCGGATCTCTTGTTGCTCGATGAACCCACCAACCACCTGGACCTGGACGCCCTGGTCTGGCTGGAGGGTTGGTTACAGCGTTACCCCGGCACACTCATCGTGATCAGCCACGACCGCGAGTTTTTGGATGCCGTGACCCGTGTCACCTTGAGCATTGATCAAGGCCGATTGACCCGCTACAACGGCTCCTACAGCGGCTACGAACAGTGGCAAGCCGAGCAGCAAACCTTGCAACAAGCGGCCTTTGAAAAGCAGCAGGACAAAATCGCCCACCTGCAAAAGTTCATCGACCGGTTCAAGGCCAAAGCCACCAAAGCCAAGCAGGCTCAAAGCCGGGTCAAGGCGCTGGAACGCATGGAAAAACTGGCTCCCGTATTGGCTCAAGCCGACTTCCAGTTTGACTTCCGCCCCCCCGCCGCGATGCCCAACCCGATGTTGGCTTTGCGATCGGCACAAGTGGGGTACCCCGGACAAGGCGCTGAGACCGTCACCATCCTGAAGTCGGTCAGCCTCTCGGTTTTGCCGGGGCAGCGCGTGGGTGTGCTGGGGGCCAATGGCCAGGGCAAATCGACCTTGGTCAAAACACTGGTGGGCCAACTGGGTGTGCTCGACGGCACACGCACCGAGGGCAAAGGTTTGGCCGTGGGCTATTTTGCCCAGCAGGAGCTGGATGTGTTGTCGCTCGACGACACCCCGCTGGGCCACATGATCCGGCTGGCGCGCCAAGTCAGTCCACAGGCCCGCGAGCAGGAACTGAGGAATTTTTTAGGGGGCTTTCGCTTTCCCGATGAATTGGCGCGGCAAACGGTGGGCACGCTCAGTGGCGGCGAACGGGCGCGTCTGGTGCTGGCCATGCTGGTCTGGCAAAAACCCAACTTGCTGTTGCTTGACGAGCCCACCAACCACCTGGACCTGGCCACCCGAGAGGCGCTGGCCGTGGCGCTTAATTCATTCGAGGGCAGCGTGTTGCTGGTCAGCCATGACCGCGCCTTGTTGCGCTCGGTGTGCGACGAGTTCTGGTTGGTCAGTGGCGGGGCTCTGTCGCCCTTCGATGGCGACCTTGACGACTATCAAAAGCACCTGCTCGACGAGGCCAAACGGCAGCGCGAATTGGCTCGTGACACCAGCCTGCCGGACGCTGTGGCCGCCAGCCCGGAAGACCTCAGCCCCAAATTGCAGCGACAGCAAGCGGCACAACGCCGACAGGCCATGGCGGAACAGACTCGCCCTTGGCGCAAGGAACTGGAAAAAATAGATGCCCAGTTGCCTCGTCTGAATCAGGAAAGGGAGTCCCTGTTGGCGCTGGCGATGACGCCCGAGTCCATCCCTGACATGGCCGAGTGGGGGCGTCGGTGCAAGGCACTGGACGTGCAGATCGAGGCCTTGGAAGAGCGTTGGTTGGAGTTGTCAGCCTTGATCGAGACAGCCCTGGCCGATTGATCGGGCCACCGAGTTGATACAAGATCCGCAGGAATGGTTTGAGAAGATCATGAAAAACGCCCCTGAAGAGGGGCGTTTGAATGAAATCGGGGTGGTAGGACGTACAAGATTCGAACTTGTGACCAACGGATTAAAAGTCCGCTGCTCTACCAACTGAGCTAACGTCCCCCTTCGCGAGTTGGGTCAGATGCCCAACTTGCTAAGCCTCAAATTATAACGCATTTTTCATGACTTTTGCAAACTTGCATGAGCCAATTTTTCCATCACCCAGCCCGCCGCGCAAAACCCGAAAGTGGCCGTCACGCTGACCAGAGAGCCATACCCACTGCAATTGAGTGTGGCGTCGCAAACATCGCCCAAAACCGAAGGAGTGACCGGTTCAGTGCTGTACACATAGGACCACTTCATGGGGCGACCTTGCGAGGGGGCACCGGCCTTGCGCAAACGCTGACGGACCTGGGCCAGCAAAGGATCGTGCGTGATGCGAGCCAAATCGTCGATGGCCACCCGATGGGCAGCCGATTTGCCACCTGCTGCACCCACCCCCATGAACAACACGTTCTGTTCACGGGCCCACAGGGCTAACGCCACTTTCGCCTTGACCTGATCACAAGCGTCGATGAGGGCATCAGGCCGGGATCCCAGCGCCCCCATGAGGTCGTCCAGATTGTCAGGGGTCACCCATTCTTCGATGGGGTTGACTCGACACAGGGGGTTGATCCGGGCAATGCGTTGCTGCAATGCTTGCACCTTGGCCAAACCGATCGTGCCATCCAGCGCCTGGATCTGTCGGTTGATGTTGGATTCGGCCACTTGATCCAGATCGATCAGCGACAGTTGACCCACCCCCGATCGGGCCAATGCTTCAACAGCCCAGGAGCCCACCCCGCCGACACCGACCACCGCCACATGAGACGACCTCACCTGTTGTGCGTGCGCACCCCACAGGCGATCGAGGCCAGAGAAACGGCGTTGCGTGTCCGCCATTGGCGTCATGGCTTAAACCTGTTGCTCAAGGCGCCAAATCTGATAGCGCATGGCGATCAGGGCGCCCACCACGATAAAAGCCAAGGCTGTGAAGGCATTCAGTGCCAACGTGGACATGCCGCTGAGCCCTTGCCCGATGGTGCACCCCAAAGCAGTGACCCCACCGACGCCCATCAGCACGGCACCCACCAGGTGGTTGCCCAAATCTTCGACACTGCCAAAACCTTCCCAGCGGAAGGTGCGAGTGAAAAGCGAACTCACGAATGAACCGGCGATGACGCCAACAGCGATCATCACCCCCAAGGTCAGGACCTTGGACTTGTCGCTGTAAAACATCAGCCAATCCAGCACATAGGCCATGGGGGCCACGAAGCTCAAAGACTCCATCCGACCACTGTTGGTCGCCACATAAACCTGCTCCAGCGTTTGAGGGTGCTCGTCCACAAAACCGATGTGACCCGTCAGCCACCACATGGCCACAATGATGCCGCCGCATCCCAAACCGGCGAGCAAATTCGCGCCGCTCCAAAAATCAGCGTGGCGCAAGACCGCCAGCATCAGGACACCCCCCAGCGCCAAGCCCAGCCATGGCGTCAACAGGGCGGCATCCAGACCCAACCCGGAGGACAACAGTTGACCCAGGTTGGCGTTGGGCTCCAGGCTCCACACCACCGGGTCGACCGTGGCGTTGCGCCAGACTGCCGTGATGCCACGCAAGGTGGCAAAGGCGCTCAAGCCCATGACGACAAACACCACCCAGGCCTTGAGGTTGCCAGTGCCGACCCGGATCAGTGTCTTGTTGCCGCACCCGGAGGCCAATACCATGCCGACACCAAACAACAAGCCACCGAAACTGGTCGATAACCAACTCCAGCGCGGGGTGGCATAGAGGGCATCGGCGGGCTGGATGTAACCCGCCATGCTCAAGCCAGCAAAGCCCGCCATTGCGACCCCCATGGCCAAAATCCATTGGCGCGCACGGGTCCAGTCGCCGATATTGACGACATCGCTGATGGCCCCCATGGTACAAAAATGAGTGGCCTGAGCAATGGCCCCGAATAGAAAAGCAAGTCCGAAACCGGCCCAAAGGACAGTTTGGTTCAGGGACTGGAAAGCCACATCATCCACGGCATACCTCGAGACTGGGTTTATTTCAGTTTGGACAGACGCTCTTTGGCGGCACTGGCCGCCTCTGAGGCAGGGTGCGACTTGATCAGGTCTTCAAGGGTCCTGCGCGCCGCCTTGGCGTCTTTCAGTTCGATCTGGCAGTTGGCGATCGCCAACCAGGATTCAGGGACACGGCTGTGCTCAGGTGCCGATTGAATCAACTGCCTGAACGACACCATGGCCCCCTTGTAATCGCGTGTGGCGTACTGGCTGTTGCCTAACCAGAACAGGGATTGCACCAGATAGGGACTTTGGGGATAGCGGCGGTTGAAGTCGGAGAACATCAGGCTGGCGGCGGCAAAATCGCCTTTGCGGAAAACCGCCAGCGCCTGATCGTAGTCTTTGGCTTCGTTGGGTTCGACCTCCCTGTCGACACCGTCGATGCTGACCCGAATCGGCTCAAATTTGCGCAGGCGCTCTTCCACCCCTTGTGCCTGGTCCTTGAGCTTGCGCTGGGTGTCGGCCAGTTCGCGCAACAAGAGGTCGCGATCGCCCTTGGCTTGCGACAGCTCAGCCTTGAGCCCGTCGACTTGGGATTGCAAGTCAAGCAACGCGCGCCGCATCTGCTCGCCATCATCGGCGCTGGCGCTGGCTTCTTTGCTCAGTCGTTCGGTTTGCTGGCGCAAGGCATCAACCTGCTTGCGCAACTCAAGAATGGCCAAACGGGCATCCTTGTCTTCAAACAAGGCCCAGGCAGGCCCCACGCTGGTTGCCACCAGACTGGTCAGGATGAAAAGACGCCAAAACTTCATGTGAATCAACGGTAGTTGAACTCAACCCGGCGGTTTTTGGCATAAGCCGCTTCATTGCTGCCCACGACCGCAGGTTTTTCTTTGCCAAAGCTGACCGCCTCGATTTGGGCGTCAGAAACGCCCAACAGGTTCAGGGCTTTGCGAACCGCTTCGGCACGCTTTTGGCCCAAGGCCAGGTTGTATTCGCGCCCCCCTTGTTCGTCGGTGTGCCCCTCAAGCGCCGCCCTGCGCTTGGCATCGGCACGCAGATAGCGCGCGTGGGCTTCGATGATCGGTTTGGCCTCGGGACGGATCACAAAACTGTCGAAGTCGAAAAAGACCACCTTTTCCACACCCGCAGGACCGGGGTCGATGCCTTTGGACTGGAGGGCATTGACCTGCGCCACAGCCGACTGCGCCTGGCTGGAGGGACTGACGGCGGTCCCGGTTTTGTCCTCGACCGGGACCTCATCGAGTTTGACGCCAGAAGCGCAGGCAGCCAACAGGACAGGCAAGGCCAGGGTGATCAGAAATTTTTTCATCGTTTGTTTTCCTTCTACTGATTTCAGGGGTGAAACGGGCCCCAATGAGGTTCGCGGATATCACCGCTTTGCCCGGCTAAACGGGCCGTGATCTTGCCATCGAGTGTGGTGGTCATCAAGGCCTCGCGGCCTTGGACCTGGGTGGCGTAGACCAACAGGCGACTGTTGGGCGCAAAGCTCGGACGTTCATCGGCCCCGGTTTCGGTGATGGCCGTGACTTTCTCGGTTTGCAGGTCCATGAGGTGCAATTTGAACTGACCTGAGACCCTTGAAACATAAGCCAACCAGCGACCATCCGGGCTCAGGCTCGGTGAGATATTGTAAGTGCCATTGAACGTGACCCGTTGCACCGGGCCGCCCCGGGCCGGGGTGCGGTAAATCTGGGGGGAGCCGCCACGATCACTGACAAAATAAACGGCCGAACCATCGGGCGAGAAAACCGGCTCGGTATCGATGCTGCTGGACTGGGTCAGGCGTTGGGGCTCGCCACCCGCCGAAGGAATCAGAAAAATCTGTGATCCGCCTTCGCGGCTGAGGGTGACCGCCAAGCTGCGCCCATCGGGTGACCAGGCGGGTGCGCTGTTGGAGCCTTTGAAGTTGGCCAGGACGCGGCGCTTACCAGATCCCACATCATGGACATAGACCACGGGCTTTCGCGTTTCAAAAGACACATAAGCCAACTCGCGCCCATTGGGCGACCAACTGGGTGAAATGATGGGTTCCGGGCTGTTCAGCGCTGCCTGGGCGTTCTCGCCGTCCGAATCAGCGATCCAGAGGGTAAATTGGGTTCCGCGCTTGGTGACATACGCCAGGCGTGTCGAGAACACCCCCTTTTCTCCCGTGAGTCTTTCGTAGATTTGGTCTGCGATGCGATGCGAGGCCAGGCGCAGGTCAGCCGCCACCACCACAAAACTGGCGCCCCCCAGATCCTGCGACTTGACCACGTCCCACAAGCGATAGCGAACATCAAACCGGCCATCGGCCAGTCGGGTCACACTGCCGGTCAACAAGGCATCGGCGCCACGACCCCGCATGGCCCCCAAGTCGGGGCGGGCGTTTTCGTCCAGCGTGTCGCTCAGGGCGATGGGTCGAAACAGGCCGCTGCGCTCCAAGTCAGCCCGCACAATGGACGCCACCTGCTGAGGCGCCCTGCCCTCATCGCGGAATTGGGCGAAAGCCATGGGGATCTGTTGCATCCCCACTCCGGAGACGTCGACCCTGAATTGAGCCTGCGCTGCGCAAGCCAGAGTCAGGGACAGGGCCAGGAGGCACCCGCGTCGCATGTTGTTCATGTGTGTCAAGAGCCAAAGGTTGAATTGGCTGGCATTTTAGGTTCAAAGCGACTCAAAAAGGTCATCGGGGGCTCAAAGGTCAGTAAAATCCTCACAGCATGGCCAGCCTCAGCGTCATCATTGTTGCCAAAAACGAAGCGCACAACATCGTTGAATGCGTCCAATCGTGTTCATTTGCTGATGAAATCATTGTGTTGGACTCGGGCAGCACCGATGGCACACCTGCTCTGGCCCGGCAAGCCGGGGCACAGGTTCATGAGACCGATTGGCCAGGTTATGGACCGCAACAACAGCGTGGCATCCGTCTGGCCAACATGGACTGGGTCTTGTCGCTGGATGCCGATGAAAGAATCAGCCCGGAGCTGAAGACCGAAATTCAAGCCGCCATCGATCAACCTCAAGCCGACGGTTACCGATTGCCCAGGCTGTCCACTTTTTGCGGGCGCTTCATTCACCACAGCGGCTGGCGTCCCGACTACACCCTGAGGCTGGTCAGGCGTGAGCGAGCGGGTTTCACGGACCATTTTCTTCACGCGCACATGACAGTGGATGGACGCAAGACCGACCTGAAGCACCCCATCATCCACTACAGCTACCGTGATGTGCGCGATGTGTTGGACAAGCTCGATCGCTACTCCAGCGGCAATGCGCGCGACATGGCTGATCGGGATTTGCCCCCCAAGGGTTTAGGTCATGCGCTGGCCCATGGTTTTTGGGCCTTTTTCCGGACTTATGTCCTTCGTGCGGGATTCTTGGACGGGGCAGCAGGCCTCATGCTGGCGATCTACAACGGCGAGTGCACATATTACAAATACCTGAAATATCGGGAAATTCAACTCGCCAGGATGTCAGGATTGCATTCGTGAATTCGGCAGACATTCCCCAGCGAACACTCTGGCAACGTTTGACACGCTGTTGGCGTCATTTTCGCGCCCCTTATTACGCATGGATTTCCGCGGCTTTGGGCATTCTGGCTGTATCGATCACCGAGCCCATGGTGCCCGCCTTGCTCAAGCCATTGCTGGACAAAGGGTTTGTGGCGGGCGGCCTCAACATCTGGCTGGTCCCGGTTGCTCTATTAGGCATATTTTTGGTTCGAGGAGCAGGCACCTTCATCAGCCAGCTTGCGCTGGCTAAGGTGGCTAACACGGGGGCAATGCGACTGCGATTTCAAATGTTTGAAAAACTGCAGCGCGCCCAACCGGCTCTTTATCAGCATGAAACCGCCAGCTCACTCAACAACATCTTGACGCATGAGGTCCATCAAGGTTCGAGCACGATGGTCATGGCCTTGCTCACGTTGGGACGCGACTCGCTGACGCTGATTGCGTTGCTGACTTACCTGCTTTATCTGAATTGGCAGATGATTTTGATTGTTTCCGTACTTTTCCCCGCCTTGTTTTGGGTGATCCGGGCAACCACACGTCGATTAGGGCGGATCAACCGTGAAAGTGTAAAAGCCAATGACGCATTGGCCTATGTGATTGAAGAAAATGTGTTGGCCTATCGTGAAGTACGTCTTCAAGGGGCACAAGACATTCAAGGCAAGCGATTTCGAGATCAGGCCGAGCAGGCCATGCGACTGAGCATGAAAGGCACTGCCGCAGGTGCGCTGATCACCCCATTTACCCAACTGTTAGCCGCCCTGTCACTGTCCGGAGTGATCAGCTTTGCGTTGGTACAAAGCAGTGCTCAAGGCATCAGTGTCGGAAGTTTTGCTGCTTTTGTTACTGGCATGCTGATGCTGATTGCACCGATCAAGCACCTGTCTGAAGTGACCATTCCCCTCTCTCGCAGCTTGGTTGCTTTGGAGCGGGTGCTGGATTTTCTGGATCGGTATCCCGATGAGCATGGAGGACATCACGCCCCAGAACGTGTTCAAGGTCGTATCACGTTCGACAAGGTCTCGGTTTCATTTGAAGGTCGTGAACGCCGAGCCGTGGATCAACTCAGCATGGATATACAAGCCGGGGAAACCGTGGCATTGGTGGGCGCCTCGGGATCTGGCAAAACCACCCTGGTGAACCTGCTGCCGCGCTGGCTGGAGCCCACCTCCGGGCGCGTCCTGATTGATCATGTGCCCGTTGACCACTATGATCTGGCTGTCCTGCGCCGACAAATTGGCATGGTGAGTCAACAGGTTGTGATTTTGAACGACTCGGTGTTGAACAATGTGTGTCTGGGGCAAACACCGGATCGCGAGCGTGCCCTATATTGTCTGGAGTTGGCCAATCTCAGCGACTGGCTGGCTCAACTTCCCAAAGGCGTGGACAGTCAGGTGGGCCATAACGCTTCCCAACTGTCGGGGGGGCAACGGCAACGTTTGGCCATCGCACGGGCCATGTACAAGAATGCCCCTATTCTGATTCTGGACGAGGCCACTTCGGCTTTGGATAATGAGTCAGAGCGCCTGGTCCAAGAAGCCTTGACCCGTTTGAGTCAGGGTCGCACGACCTTGGTCATCGCGCATCGACTTTCCACCATTGAAAATGCTGACCGGATCGTCGTCATGGACCAGGGGCGCATTGTCGAACAGGGCACTCATGGAGAACTGATCGCGGCACGAGGCGCCTATTGGAATTATGTTCAATTGGGCGAAAGGGCAGACATTTGAAGACAAGACGCCCGCGCTGGTTGATTCTGGCTCATCCGTTCAACATGGATGGCCGTGCAGCCAGTCACACCATCACCGATAAAATTCCCCACCTGCTCGACCATGGCATTGAAGTGGTGGTGATCAGCGGCGTGACGGGTGACCAAGACACCCGATTCGAGCACCATCAGGTGTGGTCCGCAGGGCCCTCAGGCTTCAAGTTTGAGTTGCGCCATGTGTTGCGGCAAAAGCTGAAATCCAAATTGGCCTACCGCCTCATCATGCTGGCGGTCAGTTTGATGTTGTTGCCCTTGATTTTGGTTGAGCGCCTCTTTAAACCTGTCGAGAGTTCCTGGAGTTGGCAATTCAGCGCTCAGCGTCTGGGTGGCCAGCTACATCGTCAAAAACCCTTTGACCTGGTTTACTCAACGGCTGGCCCCTTCGCAGCGCACCTGGCGGCACAAACCCTGAAAAAACAACTGGGCCTGCCTTGGCTGGCCGAAATTCATGATCCGCTGGTTTTGCCAGGCACCACACCGCACACGCGTCGTCAACTCGCCTATGCCGATGTTGAACGTCGCATCTGTCAGGACGCGGATATCGCCATTTGGTTCACCGATCAGGCCATGGCCAGCGCCAAGGCACGTCACCCTGTGTTGGGCCAGCGGGGACGAGTGTTGCTGCCGGGCGTCGATGACCCTTTTCATGGTTCCAAACCGCCACCTTACGCCCACCGCGAGCATCTGGTGGTTGGCCATTTTGGATCTTTGTCCAACAGCCGAACCCTGTTGCCATTTGTTCACGCCATGGCGTTGTTAAAAAAAGAACATCCCGAAGCTTACGCCGACATTCGCATCCACATCTATGGTGGCCAACTCGACGAACCCTCGGCTCTGGCTGCGCAAGCGTTGGGGGTCATGGGCCACCTCATCCAATTTGGGCGATTGGAAATCGATCCAATCTCGGGTCAGAGTGGACGTGATCAGGTGTTGCACCGAATGCGAGAATGCGATGCCCTGGCGTTGGTTCACGGTGACGATGCCATGTGCGCCGAATACATCCCCTCCAAACTTTACGAATACCTCTGGATGCGTCGCCCCATCATTGCCACTGTCCATGACAACCCGCAAATGGCATCCCTGATCCGTGACGAAGGTCATTGGGTGGCAGAGAGTCCTTTGCAATCTGGCGGGAGCATTCAAACGGCGGCCCCACTCGCCAACGTATTGAGACAACTGTGGCATCGGTGGCAGGCTGAAGGTCTTTCAGATACTGTTCGCATCACGCCTTACACAACGGCTGCATCCACTCAACAAGTGTTGAGTTGGGCGGAATCGATCTATCACTGAGTCCATGAAGAACCCATTGATCAGCGTGGTGGTGTTGGCGTACAACCAGTTTGAGCGCACCACCCTGCCATGCCTGCAAAGCCTGGCTGGCTGGTTTGGCGACGAAGACTTTGAATTCATCGTCTTTGACAATGCTTCGCCCGATGGCAGTGGTGAAAAAGCCCGCTCTTGGTGTGACACGCACCCCCATCTGAAATTTGTCCAAAGCGAAATCAATTTGGGCTATGCAGGGGGCATGAACGCTGCTGCCAACCATGCACATGGCCAGTGGCTCTTTTTGGTCAACAACGACACCGAGTTTCCATCACACGCATTGGATGCCCTCCATACAGTCTTACGCGCTGCACCCGAGAACATGGCCATGGTGGGACCGGTGACCAATGCAGCAGGTAACGGACAGCGACTTTATGACCCGAGCAAAACCAAAGAAGAATGGCTGGAGTTAGGGGCCTGGCTCAACACCAACCCGACTGGGTTGTTGTTGCCCACATACCGTTGTGACTTTTTTTGCATTGCCATCCGAAGGGATGCGTGGGACCAACTGAGGGGATTGGACACCATCTTTGGCATGGGCTACTTTGAAGACTTTGACTTCAGCCTGAGACTTCGCGATGCGGGTTTTGATCAAGCCATAACGGAAGACGTCTTTATTTACCATCAGGGAAGTGCGACTTTTAAGGAGTCAAATCAAATACGAGCATTAATGAAAACAAATAAAAGCATCATGAAAAAAAGGCATGCTGGAATTAAATTCGAGCATGTCCGATCTTGTAACTTTGATGCACTTTGCTACAAATATCTAACCTCAAAAAAAAACCCACTCTATTCTGCAAGAAGGAATGAGTCACGGTGGAAGATCAGACAACACGCCCTTAGACTCGACACACCTAAAAGCTTGATCAAACGATTCCTCTGGAAAATCAAAATTAATCGATTTTTGAAAACTCTATTGAACTAAGAGAATCTTCATGAATCTATTTGTTTGCCCTTCCGCTGATAAAAGCAACATAGGGATTCAGAGAGAATTTCTTCCGGATTCTCTGGAACCGAAAGTGATTTGCTATTTTTATTTTGAAATGTTAATGCATGCAAGAAAGCTTTAAGTGCGATCTCGAACTTGCGAAGTATCAGACGGATTTTTGATTTTTTTACCACAGGTGAAATCAGTTTACGATTTTCGTCAAATATAGGAGGCCTGACCTCGTCATTGTCGTTCGATCGGCTTGGCTTATAATGTTGACGCTCATAGAAATCGCGCATCGACACAATTTGAATTTCTGCGCCAATTCGATCAGCAATGGCTTTCATGGATTTTGGCCCAAACCACCACAAATGAACCGGGGGTAGCTCTGTATTCCAGATCGACTTCTGAAATTGATGTTTGTTAGGTGTTGTCAGAATCAATCCACCATCTGGGGAACAAAGCGAGAGCATATCGTTAACGAATTGCAATGGGTTTTCAAGATGCTCAATAAGTTCAGTGCAAACGATAAAGCGAGGCCTGACACCAGTTGCACTAACATAATCTTGCAACGACATGCAATGATAGAAATCACCAAAATTTTTTTTCGCGATAGAAATGCCCTTTTCAGATAAATCCAATCCAACAACATTCATTCCGGCTTGCCTAAGTGCATAGGTCAAATAACCTTGTCCGCATCCAATCTCAACAATCAATGAAGCGTCAGACAATTCGGACTGCAAGAAGTTTATAACGCCGAAATAACAGTCTTCCTTGAATTTTAAAAAATCGAGGGGATCGGGAGCACTGAGAATATCCTTCGCAAGTTGGGCATAGCGATCGTAACCTGGGACCTTATCGGCTTGGCTATAAATCAGGTCATAGAGCGTTTGATCAGTTTTCATAGGGCTGACATAACTTGTATCGCAAGCTGAGCAGGCCAAAACTTTAAAAACAGAAGGACGGAAATACCCGTTGATCAGGCCCTTCTCGGCCAGAGAATTGGATTGGCATAAAGCGCATTGATAAGTAGTCATTTTGGGAGAAGGGAGTTCAAATTCAATTTATCCAAAATCTCGTCAACATTCGATTCGTTTACTGACTCATTCAGCAAATGTGGGTATGAAATTACTTGCTCAATAGAAAGTTGCTTAAAGTTGAGTTTATCTCTGAGCCTATCTCTGACAAAAGACGAAAATCTGTATTTCACAACCTTTGCAGGGTTACCAGCGACTACAGCGTATGCAGGTACATCTTTCGTTACAACGGCCCCAGCAGCTACCACCGATCCTTGACCTAGTGTGACACCAGATAAAATCGTTGATCCATGGCCTATCCATACATCATCCTCTATTGAAATTTTACCTTTGGTCATCGCCTCTTGCTGCGCTCCCATAAAGATGCTTTTAAATGGAAACGACGTAAACCCGCTTATATCGTGATTTCCACCTAGAATGAATTTCACATCGTCAGCTATCGATACGAAAGAGCCGATGATCAGTCCCTCATCAGGATGCCCCCACATCAAGACATTCAGAGTACCGTAACTGAATCGTCCTACGCTAACTTTATCAAAGTCGAAAAAGTTTCCTATTGACGTATTATTATGTTGATTTCGACCCCTCCAGATTCTTGATAGACTTTTTAAATGATGCGGCCAAATCTTTAAAATCAATCGAGCCAAAGCCAATTTTAGACTCAACTTGATACCTTTCCTCGGGCGCCACTGCTCTATGATAGATTCACACCATTTTTCTCTGGACGCCTGCAAGGCTGGATAATAATAATTTTCGTTTGAATAAACTGGATCAAGTATTTCATCCAGAGGAAAGACATAAAACAGGTGCTGGCGATGAAAATGATAAGGTAATATGTGTTCTAAAAGCACTTTCCGCTTTTCTTCAGCAAAAATCTCCTTTGAAATTTGGGCCGAATGAGCTTGCAACATATTTAAATAGTGATGAGCAAACACTTTAGCCAAGGAGTACCCACCTTTAAATCCTACATCTTGCAAATGAAAAAGGCTAGAATGACTAATCACCACTTGTGGATTCTTTGAAATAATTTCAAGTAAAATGTAGACTTGTACTAAATTGGTAATTGCAATATCAGACAAATTTTTAAATTTTATCAATTGCTCGCGCCAGATCCCAAAAGAACCGATCCAGCCCATATAAAAAGATACGCTTTTAATAAATTCATCCAATCCATTAATCAGATGCTCTTGCTCTGAAGTTGTTCTCATGCCATTCAGCCAGAATAGTGTAGGCTTCAGGATCGAATTTTTTTGAACTAAATTATAAACACTCGCCAAGGCATCTTTCTTCCACAATATGCTATCGTTCGCAAGTTTTAGGAAATCTCCTCTGCCATAACGCAAAACGGTTTCAAAATTTTGATCTTTGATATCGACTGGATTCCTAAAATATCGAATTTTCTCACCGTGAGCAATAATGAAGTCTTTAACTACTTTCTCAGTGTCATCGGTTGACGCATTATCAGAAACGATAATTTCAATATCTTGATGTTTTCTAAAGAACTCGACCTCTGTCAAGCTCTGTAGAGATTTCTGCAAAAATTTTGCGCGGTTGCGGGTGGGTATGCATATCGATAAAAGATATTTAGAACTCATTTTAATAAGATTGACGATTGATCATGAATGCTTGATTTTTTCATTAGGCTACTTGGGCTGAATTCAAGATTTAGAACTCAAAAGTTTTATCAGTTTCTCGGTTCGTCTTTTCATGAGCGAATTCTTGAACTTTAACCACCGCCTGATCCATACGTGCTTGGGTTGGCGCTGAATCTCGATCAGGGCCTCCCTGCTCCAATCGTGCGTTGCACAAGCCCTCGCCAGGTCTTCAGTGCTAAGTCCTGCTGGCAAAGCCTCGAAGAATCGTCGCAGATAAATCGGTGCCTCATAACTGTAGCCCCAATAGTGATGCAGACAATCACCCAGAGCAAACATCTGATAACGATCACACCCAACCATGGACCATGCCAGTTGTTCTACCCAATTGCGGGGTTTGACCCGAGTGAACAAGAAGTCGCTCAAACGCAAAGCATCTTCGAAAAACGCAGTTTGTCCCTGCGGCAAACCAATGGCACCCGCATTCCAGTTGAGCAATCGCTCCGGGTGCAGGATGCCTTGCTTGCGTAATTCATCGGCACATTCAGTCACATAGCGGTGATAGTCTGGAAAGTGGGTAGGCGAAAAAGCCCCATCGATCTCATGCATACAGCAATGCGGGGGTGAGTCACCTTGATTGGCCTTCAGAATGTTCAGCGCCTGGTCGGGTATGGAAAGCCAGCGTGTATCACAATCAACATAAAGCAAAGGTCCGGACAATTCTTTGCTTGCACGCAACAGCACGCAATGCTTGATTCTATGGACATAATCAAATCGACCACGATACGCCTGGAGCTCACTGCGCTTGATTTCAATCACTTGAACCAAGGGATGCTGCGGCGCTTTGTCTGCGCGGTCTGTGTAGACCACGATACGGATGTCTTGTCGTTGCGCCTGAGTCAGCAACCACAGTAAGGTCATGACCGAAAACATGGTCTGGTCATAAAATTTCTGTGACCCATGTGAAAGGTAAACAATAAAGGCAGACGGAGTTAAAAGGTTCATGTTTTCACTTTTCAAAAGCTGACAGTTCTTGAACCGCTTGTAAAAACTGCACCGAGTCAGGATTGACCAAGCACTTCACCCATGGGTGCCGGTGATGCGAGGTCACCTCATCGTAGGTCAACCAACAAAGGGTCGGCTTCCGAAGGGCAACAGCCATGTGATACGGACCTGAATCGGTCGACACAAACAAATCGCAAGCATCAATCAATGCCGGCAAGGTCAGCATATCCGTTTGCCCTGCCAAATCATGGACACGACCAAGTTCGCCGTCCTGCTTGAGATACTCATCCAAAAATAAACGGTTGATGTCCTTTTCATCAGGGGAGCCCGTCAAGAGGATGTCAATGTCCTGAACCATCATCAAAGCTTTGATGTGGCTGGCCAATTCGCAAATAGACATCCGTTTGTGGCTGGCCCCGAAAGTGGCACAGCCGATGTTGATTCCGACTCTGATACGCGCCTTGCGCGGGGGCAATAACTGATCCATCTTTTGCTTTGCCTCAGGCAGCACCTGAAGTTCGATCGGGGTATCCCCCCGTTCGATGCCCAACGCTTGCAACACCACAAAATCACGCAGGGTATAGTCAAAAGGCTCATTCAGCCCATGCTTGTGTGCATAGTCTGTGCTTGAAGGCGAGTTGTGGGAATAAAACCAGGACCTGAACGGGAATTGGGCGACCCCGACACTGCTGGCCCCTGCAGCCAGACGGGCCACCATGCTGACCATGGACGTGCGGCTACCCGCCCACTCAAAATCGATGACCAGATCAGGACCAATGCATTTGGACAATGCCCACACCTGCTTTGCGATCCGCCCATTGGATACCTTGCGAACTTCGTTGCCATAAGGGACGCCCTCCCGAATGGTCAAAAAAGTCGCGCTGCGCAAGAGATGGTGATGCTGAATCAAGGTTTCGCTGGGGTAGCCCGCATGGCGACTTAAAAAGAGCAAATGCAGTTCAACGTCAGGCCAGTGATTCTTCAAGGCACGCCAGGCAGCACTGCTGCGCAAAATATCGCCAATGCCCATGCTGTGAGCTTTGATCAGCAAGATTTTGCGCGGGGCTGACTTCAATTCAAGGGGCATGGGATGCAAGTTTCTGTGCGATCAAGAACGACGGTCTTCGTATCGGGTCGCGATTTTCAAGAAGAACTGCCAAGGATTGGTGGCACAGGCCACCATGACTCGGGGCAGGGCATGGCGGTCGGTATCCGGGCTGACCCGACCGCGACGCATGGTGGTGGCAGTGACATACCCGGACTGGCGTGACATCTCGACGTGCCTGGGATCGAGTCGTCCGTACGGGTAACAAAAGTGCCGCACCTCAACACCCAACCATGCCTCCAAATCGGTTTTGGATTGCACGAGTTCTCGATTGGCGATGTCATCAGGCGTTTGTTGCAGATCGACGTGATGCTGCGTGTGTGAACCCACATCCATGCCTGCATCCAACCAACGCAGCCAATGCGTGCGGTCCATCAGGGCTTGGGTCGCCACAACCCCCTCGTCCCACTGATTGGTCTTGCCGATCAGACCGCTGACTGCATAGCAAGTGGCGGTGTGCCCGTGCTTTTGCAAAATAGGCAATGCATGCTCAAAATTATTCAAATAGCCGTCATCAAAGGTGATGCCCGCCACCCTGCCCTGCTTGCGACCATCCAGATATGGCTCCAAATCTCGCATGGACAGCCCCCTGAAACCCAGCCAGCGCAGCATGGCCATTTGCCATGCAAAACTGCGGGGCGACACCACCAGACCACGCAATGGCGTGCCTCTGGCAGGAGGCACATCGATCTGGTGGTACATCAGGATGGGGATCGGAGACTGCATGAAGACAAAATCCGTCAGCGACCATATCGGTCTTCAAACCGAACGATGTCATCTTCACCCAAGTAACTGCCCGACTGAACCTCGATGATTTCCAGCGGTGTTGTGCCAGAGTTGACCAATCGGTGCTGCTGACCCAAAGGGATATAGGTTGATTGATTTTCGGTCAGGATCAGCACCTGATTCCCGTTGGTGATCTCGGCCGTACCCCGCACCACGACCCAATGTTCAGCCCGGTGGTGGTGCATTTGCAGACTCAGGCTGGCTCCCGGCTTGACCATGATGCGCTTGACCTTGAAACGGCTGCCTTCATCGACCTCCAGATACCAACCCCAGGGCCGATGAACTTTTCGGTGCAAGTCACCCTCCACCCTTTTTTCGGCCTGCAACTGGTTAAAAATCTCTTTGACTTGCTGACTGTACGATTTGGATGCCACCAAAACCGCATCGGCGGTCTCCACGATCATGAGGTCTTGCACACCCACAGCGCACACCAAACGATGGTTGGCATGGATCAAATTGCCCTCGGCTGCCAAAACCAAGGTGTCGCCCACCCTGACGTTGTTGGCTTCGTCTTTGGGCAGTGTCTTCCAGACGGCATCCCAGGCGCCTAAATCGCTCCACCCGGCATTGAGCGGCAAGGCTCTCAGATTGAGTCCGTGGCTTGGGCTTGGTTCCATCACGGCGTAGTCGATCGATTCCGAGGGGATGTTTTTGAAAGCTTCGGGGTTGGGCCGAATGAAGGCTTGATCGCGCTGACGCCCATCCCAAGCAAGTTGGGTGGCCTGCAAAATGTCAGGCCGGAATTGATCCAAAGCCTGAAGCCATACCGAGGCTTTCATGACAAAAATACCGGCATTCCAAAAGTAATTGCCGTCTCTCAAATAATCTTGAGCCGTGGCCAAATCAGGCTTTTCGACAAAACGGAGCACCGCCCCGGATTGATCTGACCGGACACCTTGAGCTTGTACATAGCCATATCCCGTTTCAGGCCGATCGGGGGGAACGCCAAAAATGACCATGGCCCCGGTGGCGGCATCCTGGATGGCACGGTGAACCACCTCGACAAATGCCGGTACATCGGTCATGACCTGGTCGGCAGGCGTGACCACCAGCACCGGGTCACCGCCATCGGACAAAGCTTGCAGAGCGGCCAAAGTCAAGGCTGGCGCGGTGTTGCGGGCTGCAGGCTCGAGCAACAAGCATCCTTCGGTGGCGCTGATTTCACGCCATTGCTCCGAGGCCAAAAACCGATGATCCTCACTGGTCACGATCAAGGTTTGTTTCAGACTGAACCCAGGTGATGCCAACGCCGTCAGTCGTTGGACGGTTTGCTGAAACAAGCTGTTTTGTCCTGTCAGACAAAGAAATTGCTTTGGAAAGCCGCTGCGAGACAGCGGCCATAGGCGGCTGCCAGAACCGCCGCAGAGGATGACCGGTATGATGTTCATGGCTGCATGATTTTTTCGTATTTTAAGGCGGCCGACGACCAGGTCCTGGAGCGGGCTTGACCCAAGCCGCTTGCCCCGAGGTGCTGGCGCAAAGCAGCATCCTTCAGGAGAGTTTGCAATGCCGTTGCGAGTTGCGACGAATCTCCAGGATCATCCAATAACCATGCCTCTTGCAGATGGCGCAAGTCGGCAGATAAACCGCAATAGGGTGCACAACTGACGATGACCGGCAAGCCTGCTGCCATGGCTTCAAGCACCACCATGCCGAAACTGTCTTCCCAGGTGGGATGAACCAACACATCGGCGGCTGTCATGAAAACCTCAATGTCCTGTCTGGGTCCGAAAAAAGTCACCCGATCGGCCACGCCCCATGCCCGGGCTTTGGAGGCGTACAAGGGTTGCTGCCGCGCTTGCCCAACGACCGCGAGCTGAACGGCATCCGGGAGCTGTGACAGGGCTTGCAAGACGGCATCCAATCCTTTGCGCTGGTAATCGTTGGCCACAAACAGCAGCCAATGAGCTTGAGCGGCCCAACCCAATTGCTGCCGACATGCCTGCCGATCCGCGGGGGAATCAGGCAGGGCGACACCAGGTTCAATGATGTGAGAGATGGCCTGGATACCGGGGTAACTGAGCTTGAAGCGGTCCAGCAACGGGGCAGAGGCAAACACCAGTTGCCGCCCTGCAATGGGTTTCGTGCGCGCGGCTTCCAGAGCCAGGTAGGTCAGGCGTCTCGGGCTGGTGAGAACGCTGAGCCAACGCAGTGCTTTGCGCCAGCCCTGACGCTCGCCCCAAACGCCATGCGCCACCGGTTGCACATGCAGAGTTTGAATCTGACCATGAAACACATGTTCGTGGCTGTGGACCACGTCAAAACCATGTCGGGTTTGCCACCAGGTGGCCACCGCATAGAAGATCTGGTTGATCCAGCGGGGGCGCCGGCAAGGCCGAGCAATCAGGTGGTAGGCCGCGGCATGCACAGGGCGGTCGGTTTCCTGACAAAACACATGCACATGGTGCCGCAGGGAGAGCTCTTGAGCAATCGAAATCGCGTAACTTTCAGCGCCACCTGCGGTGCGCGAGAAGTTGCGGGTCAAGACCGCAATGCGCAAGCGTTTGGGAGGCATCAGATCAGCACCACATCGTATTCATCCTGATGCATGGCAGACTCGGCCTGCAAGGCGATCGGTTTGCCGATGAAGTCGCTCAAACCGGCCAAATGCTGGCTTTCTTCATCGGACAACTGGTCGATGACCTTGGGATGAGCCAGCACTCTGAAGCCCGTCGGACTGAATTGGCGGGCCTCACGCAGGATTTCGCGCAGGATGTCATACGCCACTGATCGAGGGGTTTTGACGATGCCTTTGCCTTGGCAGGCCTCGCAGGGTTCGCACAGCATGTGCGCCAGGGAGTCGCGGGTGCGTTTGCGCGTCATTTCGACCAGGCCGAGGCCCGAGAATTGGCTGACCATGGTTTTGACGCGATCCCGGGCCAGATGCTTGGCAAGTTCGGTCAGGACGGCATCGCGATGTTGGCTCTGATGCATGTCGATGAAGTCGATGACGATGATGCCGCCCAAGTTGCGCAGGCGAAGTTGTCGGGCGATGGCTCCCGCCGCTTCCAAATTGGTTTTGAAGACCGTGTCATCGAAATTTCGGGCTCCGACAAAACCGCCCGTGTTGACGTCGACGGTGGTCAGGGCCTCGGTCTGGTCAATGATGAGGTAGCCACCGGACTTCAGGTCCACCCGCCGACCCAGAGCACGAGCCACTTCATCATCGATGCTGTAGAGGTCAAAAATGGGACGCTCGCCCCGATAGTGCTGCAAGCGGGCCACGGCTGCCGGCATGAACTCTTGGCCAAAAGCCTGGAGCGCCAGAAACTGTTCTCTGGAGTCGATCCGAATGCTCTGTGTGCCCTCGCCAAGCAGGTCGCGCAAGACCCGCTGCATCAGGCTCAGGTCTTGATGCAGCAAGGACTTGGGCGGGAGTTTTTGCGCTTGAGATTGGATGCGAGCCCAGGTTTTGCGCAAATAGGCCATGTCCTCAATCAGTTCCTGATCGCTGGCATCTTCGGCATTGGTTCGCACAATGTAGCCCCCCTTGTCGCCGTGGTCTTTGGGCGCCAGGTTGAGCAGCCTTTGGCGCAGGGCTTCGCGCTGCTCGTGGGGAATTTTTTGTGAAATCCCGATGTGCGTGTCCTGAGGCAAAAAAACCAGCATGCGACCCGCGATGCTGATTTGGGTCGACAAGCGCGCGCCCTTGGTGCCCATGGGGTCCTTGATGACCTGAACCAGCAAAGACTGCCCTTCGAAGACTTGTTTTTCGATCGGCACTTGTGGCGCTTCCCGGGCGGCGCCTTCGGCATGGCGCTGCAACATGTTGCCGACCAGGTCGGCCACGTGTAAAAAGGCCGCTCGCTCCATGCCGATGTCGATGAAAGCCGATTGCATGCCGGGCAAGACGCGCGTGACTTTGCCCAGGTACACGTTGCCCACCAGGCCTCTCTCAAGGGTGCGCTCGAGATGTAACTCCTGAACGGCGCCGTTTTCGACCACGGCAACACGGGTTTCCTGGGGTGACCAATTGATCAGGATATCTTGCATGACTGAGAGAGACTAGAAGTCGTCAGTTTAACAACAAAGGCATGAAAATGAGGGAAAATGATCCACAAGGAATTGCATTTGGCATGAAAACGCTCGTCACCGGCGCCGCCGGCTTCATCGGCATGCACACCTGTCTGGCGCTCTTGCGTCAAGGCCATCAGGTGGTGGGCATCGACAATCTGAACGACTACTACGACCCGCAACTCAAAAGGGATCGATTAAGCCTGCTCGAAGCCGACGCAGGGTTTCAGTTTCAGGTCATGGATGTGGCTGACGGCCCAGCTTTGCTTCAGTTGTTCCAGGACCAGGCCTTTGATGGCGTGGTTCACCTGGCCGCCCAAGCCGGGGTGAGGTATTCGTTGCAAAACCCTCAGGCTTACATCCAATCCAACTTGGTGGGATTTGCCAATATATTGGAAGCCTGCCGTGCTGACCCGCCGAGCCATTTGGTCTATGCGTCGAGCTCCAGCGTTTACGGCCACAACACGAAGCTGCCTTATGCCGAAACAGATCCGGTCGATCAACCGGTCAGTTTGTACGCGGCGACCAAAAAATCCAACGAACTGATGGCATACAGTTACAGTCACTTGTACGGTGTTCCCGCCACGGGTTTGAGGTTTTTCACGGTTTATGGGCCGTGGGGTCGCCCCGACATGTCGCCCATGCTGTTTCTCAAAGCCATTCTGGCAGGGGAGCCGATCATGGTCTTCAACCATGGCCTGATGCAGCGCGATTTCACTTACATCGATGACATCGTGACAGGCGTGGTCGAGGTGCTCAAGCGCCCCCCCGCCCAGTCGGGTGACCAACCCGTGGCACACCGAATTCTGAACATCGGCAACCACCAGCCCGTGGGCTTGCTGGACTATGTGCGCCTGATGGAAAAACTGGCCGGGCGACCTGCCCTCATCGACTTGCAGCCCATGCAGCCCGGCGATGTGTTGGCCACTTATGCCGACACCACCGCCATCCGCGATTTGACCGGTTTCCAGCCGGCCACCCCCCTGGAAACAGGATTGGCCCGATTTGTGGACTGGTATCACAGCCATTATCGGGTTTGAATCTGCCGATCGCTTCACAGAAAGTCACCGCATCATGAAAATCGCCGTCGCCGGTCTGGGTTATGTGGGCTTGTCCAACGCGGTGTTGCTGGCGCAACACCATGAGGTCATCGCCTATGACCCGGTGCAAGCCAAAGTGGATCTGGTCAATCAACGCCGCTCGCCCATCGATGATGCCGATCTCAGCCGCTATCTGACAGCAGTGCCGCTCCAGCTGCGCGCCACCACTTCGGCGCCAGAGGCCTACAGCAACGCCGACTATGTGATCATCGCCACCCCGACCGACTACGACCCGCAAACCCATTATTTCGACACCCGATCGGTCGAATCGGTGATCGGTCAGGTGTTGGCCTGTGGGAGTCAGGCCGTGATGGTGATCAAGTCCACGGTCCCGGTGGGTTACACCCTGGAGATGCGACAAAAATTCGGAACCGACCGCATTCTGTTCAGTCCCGAGTTTTTGCGCGAAGGCAAAGCCTTGCACGATAACCTCTACCCCAGCCGCATCGTGGTCGGTGAGCGCAGCGAACGGGCCGAAGCCTTTTCCCATTTGCTGCAAGAAGGCGCCATCAAGACCGATGTCCCGACGCTGTTGACCGACAGCACCGAGGCCGAGGCGATCAAATTGTTTGCCAACACCTATCTGGCGATGCGAGTGGCCTATTTCAATGAGCTGGACTCTTATGCGGCCAGCCATGGCCTGGATACGCGGCAGATCATCGATGGCGTTTGCCTGGATCCGCGCATCGGCAACCACTATAACAATCCGAGCTTCGGCTACGGCGGCTATTGCCTGCCCAAAGACACCAAGCAGTTGTTGGCCAATTACGATCAGGTGCCGCAGACCCTGATCGGAGCCATTGTCAGCGCCAACAGCACCCGCAAGGACTTTGTCGCCCAAGACATCCTGAATCGGCAACCCAAGGTGGTGGGTGTTTACCGGTTGGTCATGAAAGCCGGTTCGGACAACTGGCGCGCCAGCAGCATCCAGGGCATCATGAAGCGGATCAAGGCCAAAGGCATCCCTGTGGTGGTCTACGAGCCTGCCATGGCGCAAAACGATTTCTTTGGCTCCCCGGTGGTGCGGGATCTATCGGTCTTCAAATCGCAAGTCGATCTGATCGTGGCCAATCGGGTGACCCCCGAACTGGAAGACGTCAAAGCGCGGGTCTACAGCCGGGACTTGTTCGGGCAAGACTGAGGCTGTGGGCACTCAGAACTTGACCCAATCCTCGATGAGTTGCGCGGTTTCGCGCAAGGGCAACCCCATGATGCCCGAATAACTGCCTCGGATGCTGGCCACCCGGGTAGCCGCCCTGCCCTGGATAGCGTAAGACCCGGCCTTGCCCAAGGGCTCGCCGCTGGACACGTAGCTGGCAATCCAAGCCGCACTCAGGGGATCGAATCGAACCACTGACACACTCAGCGCTGTCCGGATGACCCGGCCCGAACCCACCGCCACGGCAGTGAGCACGCGGTGCTCCCGGCCCGACAACACCCGCAACATGCGTTTGGCGTCCGCCGGACTTTGGGGTTTGCCCAAAATCACTCGCCCCAAAGCGACTGTGGTGTCGGCACACAGCACCGGCGCCGGTGGCAGGCCCAGTCGCACACGTCGCTGCATGGCTGCACGCAACTTGAGCCGTGTCACGCGCTCCACATAGGCGCGGGGTGACTCACCACGCAAAACAACTTCCAGCGACTCGGCGTCTTCATCGTGCCCGGGCAGCAACAATTGATGGCTGACTCCGATTTGCGCCAAAAGCTGGCGTCGGCGCGGGCTTTGCGAAGCTAAATACAAAAAATCGTGTTTCATTCTCGGTGATACGGATGATGGGCCAACACCGACCAGGCGCGGTACAACTGCTCGACCAGCAGCACGCGCACCATGGCATGGGGCAAGGTCAGGTCAGAGAGCCGGATGCGCTCGTGGGCCTGGCTGCGCAATTCGGGGTCGAGGCCATCGGGTCCACCGATGATCAAGGCCACCTCTTGCCCCAGCCCCTGCCAAGCCTGCAAACGGTGCGCCAAATCCAGGGTGCGCAAACGGTCACCGCGCTCATCGAGCACCACCCGGCGGGTGTCGCGTGTCAGGCTGGCTTCGATGCGATCGCGCTCAGCCGACATGAGCTGATCGACTGTTTTGCTGCCCCGGGGCTCGGCCTTCAAGGCCTTGAGTTGCAGTTTGATGTCGACCGGAAATCGCTTGGCGTAGTCATCCCAAGCCACTTGAGCCCAATCGGGCACTTTGTGGCCGATGGCGACCACCGTCAGCTTCATGCTTGGGGACGAGCAGGTTTTTTGCGCGGAGCGGATTGGGTCGCGGTTTTGGCCGCAGTCTTGCCAGCCGCCTTGGTTTTGGGGGTTGGGCTGGTCTTGCGGCCCGCGGCGGATTTTGTCGGGGATGACTTGCCTGCCGCCACTTTGGGTTTGGAAGTCGCTTTGGATTTGGCACTGGTCGCAGGAGTCGCCGGGGATTTGCGGGACGCAGCAGGCTTGCTTGCTGGCGTGGGCACTTTGTCGGCCCCATGCTTGAGCCGGACCGGTTTATCGCCCCAGATTTCTTCCAGGTGGTAATACTGACGGATCGCTGGCTGCATGACATGAACCACGGCGGGCCCGCAATCGACAATGATCCATTCGCCGTTTTCTTCGCCTTCAATGCGCGGCTTGGCAAATCCGGCCTCGCGGATTTTGTCGCGCACGCTGGCTGCCAGCGCCTTGGTTTGCCGATTGGAGGTGCCGCTGGCAATGATGACGCGCTCGAACAGCGGAGACATGTGCTCGGTGTTGAACACCACGATGTCTTGTGCTTTGACATCTTCCAGTCCATCAACGATGGCCCGTTGCAGTTTTTGAACATCACGCTTGGCGCTGGTTTCTGTCATGTTGGTGGCGCTTTATAAAGTTGGTGATGCAAGACATAGTCTTGCACCTGGGGTTGAAGCCCTGGGGCCGTCAGACCTTGCGCCACACAGGATCGGATGGCGGTGGCACTGATGTCCATGGGTTTAAAGGTCAGGCGTTGTGCTTGCATCAAAACTGTATTTTGCCACCGACCCGCCTCGGGATCCCGATCAGCGACAACAATGTGCACAAGACACAGCAATTGCTCATGCTGATGCCAGGTGCCAAAGCGCTGGGCCTGGTCGGCCCCGATGATCAGATGCCAAACCGCCTGAGGCCACTCGGATTTGAGCTCTCGCACCGTGTCTATGGTGTATGTGGGCCCGCTGCGTCGGGTTTCCCGGTCGTCGACCTCGACTTCAGGCAATTCGGCAAAGGCCAATCGACACATGGCCAAGCGGTGATGAGCGGCACTGGGCGGTGTGCGACGATGCCACGGTTGACCGGTGGGGATCACCAGCAAACGGGACAACCCCAGTTGGCGGATGGCACTGCGGGCCAATTCGACATGAGCCAGGTGAGGCGGATCAAAGGTACCGCCCAGCAAGCCCATGTTCACTTCAGAAATCACGCTTTTTTCAGCCAGTCGCGGGCGATCAGAAAGTCGGTGTAGAGCCTGGCTTCGGCGGAGCCTGCCTCGGGTTGGCGCTGGTAGGACCAACTGGCGTGTCGGGGCATGGAAAGCAAGATGGATTCGGTGCGGCCGCCCGACTGAAGCCCGAAATGCGTGCCACGATCCCAAACCAGGTTGAATTCGACATAGCGCCCACGGCGATAGCGCTGATGGTCTATCTCGCGCTCGCCGTAAGGCGCATTTTGACGCCTTTGCACGATGGGCAAATAAGCTTCGATCAGGCAGTTGCCAACAGCCATCCACATGGCCTGATCGCGTTCGGCACCCAATTCCGAAAAATCATCGAAAAACAAGCCCCCTATGCCGCGAGGCTCCTGACGGTGCTTCAAATAGAAATATTCATCGCACCAGGCCTTGAATCGCGGGTATAAATCGGGGCCAAAGGGTTGGAGGGCATCGTGACAAACCCGATGGAAGTGGGTCGCGTCTTCTTCGTAACCGTAAATCGGGGTCAGATCCAGGCCGCCACCGTACCAAGAAACCCTGACGCCCTCGCGGTTCACAACCCGGATGGTGCGCACATTCATGTGAACGGTCGGCGCATGGGGATTGCGAGGATGAAAGACCAGGGAAACACCCATGGCTTCAAAGGGCAAACCAGCCAGCTCGGGGCGGTGCTGGGTGGCCGAGGGAGGCAGGCTGGGTCCGGTCACATGAGAAAACCCGCAGCCGGCACGCTCAAACACTGGCCCGTCTTCCAGGATCATGGTGATCCCCTCGCCTTGCAAGGCCTCGCCTGCCGGCTTGTTCCAGCGGTCTTCCAAGAAGGGCGTGCCGTCGACCTCGTGAATGGCTTGGGTGATTCGCTGTTGGAGGCCCAACAAAAAGGTTTTGTGATCAGGAAGGCTCATGGTGTCTCCTTGCGGCTGGGTTCTGTGGGCAGAGGCCGGACGGGTGCCGCACTCTCGGGATGGTATCCGCTGGCGTGCCCGACTATGGCTCGAATGCGAGCATAGTCTTGCTCTGGATCGCCGCTCAGCCGGATGAAGTGCTCCAGTCGCAATTCGCGCCGGTCGTAATCCAGGGTCCCGACCCCCAAAGGCACCTCTGCACCCAAGGCCAAACGATAAAAACCGCTGCGCCAGCCTGGCTGATAGGACCGCGTGCCCTCAGGCGACAGACCGATCCATTCGCAGTGACCTGCCACCCTCGCCTGCCGCAGTCTGTCGATGGCCGCTTGGACCACGCCACCTGGCGCAGCTCGATCGATGGCCACCCCGCCGAGGGAGGTCAGCCAGCGGCCAAACAAGGGCAGCTTGAAAAGGCTGTGTTTGGCCCAAAAATGAATCTCGATGCCCATGGCGGCCTTGGCCAACATGGCAACCGGAAAGTCCCAATTGCTGGTGTGAGGATACACGATGACCACCCCCTGCGGCCCGGGCAGCCCCTGGAAATGCACCGACCAGCCCAAACACTTCAGGACCCGTCGGGCCCAAGCCTTGCCCTGAAACTGGATCGGCTGCGGGCCAGGAAAATCGTTCAACATGGACTGATTTCAGCGCAAGGCCCGATGCCCAATGTCACGGCGAAATTGCATGCCGTCAAAATGCAAGCCAGACAAGGTCTGATAAGCGACCTGCTGGGCGGACTTGACCGACTCACCCAAAGCCGTGACACACAGCACCCGCCCACCGCTGGTGAGCACCTGTCCGCCTTCCTGACGGGTACCGGCATGAAACACCATGCACTCGTCGCTGTCAGCCGGCAAACCTGAGATGACATCCCCTTGACGCGGACTCATCGGATATCCGTGCGCAGCCACCACCACCCCCAAGGCACTGCGCCGGTCCCAAATCGGTTCGTGTTGGGCCAGGGCCTGCTGGCTTTCGGTGGCGGCCCACAACAGGTCAAGCAAATCGCTTCGCAAACGCATCAGGATGGGCTGAGTTTCCGGGTCACCCAGGCGGCAGTTGAATTCGAGGGTCTTGGGGTTGCCTTGGGCGTCAATCATCAAGCCAGCGTAGAGGAAGCCGGTATAGGGCAGGCCTTCTTTCATCATGCCTTGCAAGGTGGGCAGGATCACTTGGCGCATGGCACGGGCGTGGACCTCGGGGGTGACCACCGGAGCCGGTGAATAGGCTCCCATGCCACCGGTGTTGGGCCCCTGGTCCCCATCGAGCAGGCGTTTGTGGTCCTGGCTGGTGGCCAGCGCGAGGGCTTCGGTGCCGTTGCAAACGCAAATGAAGCTGGCTTCTTCGCCTTGCAAGAACTCTTCAATGACCACCCGGGCACCGCCGTCGTTGTGAGCGACACCCAGCCGGTTATCGAGCAGCATGAAGTCAATCGCTTCGTGGGCTTCGGTCAAAGTCATGGCGACCACCACGCCTTTGCCGGCCGCCAAACCGTCGGCCTTGACCACGATGGGCGCACCCTTGCGGTCGACGTAATCATGGGCCAGGGCTGGATCGCTGAAGGTCTCAAACTCTGCCGTCGGTATTCCATGGCGTTGCATGAATGCCTTGGAAAACGCCTTTGAACTTTCGAGTTGGGCGCCCCCCCGGGTGGGTCCAAAAATGCGCAAGCCATGGGCGCGAAATTCATCGACCACGCCGGCCGCCAGAGGGGCCTCGGGCCCCACCACGGTCAAGGCGATGCCCTCGGATTGAGCCCACTGCCGCAGCGAGGATGGATCTGTCAGGGGCACGTTGATCAGGGCCTGATCGCGCGCGGTTCCCCCGTTCCCGGGGGCGACAAAGACCTGTTGCACTTTGGGCGACGAACTCAACTTCCAGGCGATGGCATGCTCGCGCCCGCCCGATCCAATGACCAGCAACTTCATAATTCGGCGTTGTGAAAGACCTCCTGGACATCGTCCAGATCTTCGAGCACATCCAACAATTTCTGCATCCGCAGGGCGTCATCGCCTTGCAGGCCGACAGTATTCTCCGGGCGCAAGGTGACCTCGGCCAATTCAGCCTGCAAGCCTGCGGCCTGCAAGGCATCGCGGACGGCTTCGAAGTCAGCCGGTGCCGTCAGAACTTCGATCGAGCCGTCTTCGCCACTGACCACATCGTCGGCCCCGGCTTCCAGAGCCACCTCCATGATGCGATCTTCGGAGGTGCCGGGCGCGAACAACAGCTGGCCACAGTGCTTGAACTGGAACGCCACCGAACCTTCGGTGCCTAAATTACCACCATGCTTGCTGAAAGCATGCCGAATTTCAGCCACCGTGCGAACCTTGTTGTCGGTCATGGTGTCGACGATCACGGCCGCCCCCGCAATGCCATACCCTTCGTAACGGATTTCCTCGTAGTTGACCCCTTCGAGGTTGCCCGTGGCCTTGTCGATGTTGCGCTTGATGGTGTCGGCAGGCATATTCGCTGCTTTGGCCTTGTCGACAGCCAAACGCAAGCGCGGGTTGGCGTTCAGGTCGCCGCCACCGGCGCGCGCCGCCACCATGATCTCCCGAATCACCCGCGTCCAGATTTTCCCGCGCTTTTCATCCTGGCGCCCCTTGCGGTGCTGGATGTTGGCCCATTTGGAATGTCCTGCCACAAATACCCCCTGAGGTCTTCAAGTTTGATGGGGGTATTGTAAGAGGCTCAAAGTTCGGCTTCCTGGGGTTCCGATTTGGATTTGCCTTCCTTTTTGGGGTGGGGCTGGATGTCGAGCAGGACTTCGCCCTGATCGTCGATATCGACGCCAAGACGCCCGCCCTCGGTCAATCGACCGAACAAGAGTTCGTCGGCCAGGGCTTTGCGGATGGTGTCCTGAATCAGGCGCTGCATGGGTCGGGCCCCCATCAAGGGGTCGAAACCCTTCTTGGCCAGGTGCTGGCGCAGCTTGTCGCTGAAGGTGACGTCGACTTTTTTCTCGGCCAGCTGGGTTTCAAGCTGCAGCAAGAACTTGTCCACCACGCGCAAAATGATTTGCTCATCCAGGGCCTTGAAGCTGACGATGGCATCCAGGCGGTTGCGGAACTCGGGGGTGAACAGTCGCTTGATATCAGCCATTTCGTCGCCCGATTCACGGGCGTTGGTGAAGCCGATGGTCGACTTGTTCATGGTTTCGGCCCCCGCATTGGTGGTCATGATGATGATCACGTTGCGGAAGTCGGCCTTGCGTCCGTTGTTGTCGGTCAGGGTGCCATGGTCCATGACCTGCAACAGCACATTGAATATGTCCGGGTGCGCTTTTTCGATTTCATCGAGCAAGAGCACGGCGTGGGGTTTTTTGGTGATGGCCTCGGTCAGTAAGCCACCTTGGTCAAAGCCCACATAGCCCGGTGGCGCACCGATCAGACGACTGACTGCGTGGCGCTCCATGTACTCGGACATGTCAAAGCGGATCAAATCGATGCCCATGATGTAGGCCAACTGCTTGGCGGCCTCAGTCTTGCCAACACCGGTGGGGCCACTGAACAAGAAGGCACCGATCGGCTTGTCGGCTTTGCCCAGTCCGGAACGCGCCATTTTGACCGAAGCGGCGAGCACCTCGAGGGCCTTGTCTTGCCCGAACACGACATTTTTAAGGTCACGCTCAAGCGTTTGCAACTTGGATCGATCGTCGTTGGACACGTTGGCAGGCGGGATGCGGGCAATTTTGGCCACGATGTCTTCGATCTCGACCCGGGAAATGGTTTTCTTGCGCTTGGATTGGGGCAGGATGCGTTGTGCAGCACCGGCCTCATCGATCACATCGATGGCCTTGTCAGGCAAATGACGGTCGTTGATGTATTTGGCGCTGAGCTCAGCCGCAGCTTGCAGGGCAGTGCTGGCGTACTTCACGTTGTGATGCTCTTCGAAGCGCGACTTCAGCCCTTTGAGGATGTCGATCGTTTGCTCCACGGTGGGCTCGACCACGTCCACTTTCTGGAAACGGCGCGACAAAGCCGAGTCTTTTTCAAAAATACCGCGGTACTCGGTGAATGTGGTCGCGCCTATGCAACGCAATTGCCCCGAGCTGAGCGCAGGTTTGAGCAGATTGGATGCGTCCAGGGTGCCGCCCGAGGCGGCACCGGCACCGATCAGGGTGTGAATTTCGTCGATGAACAAAATCGCATGCGGCCGTTCTTTGAGGGACTTGAGCACCGCTTTGAGGCGTTGCTCGAAATCGCCCCGGTACTTGGTGCCAGCCAGCAAAGCCCCCATGTCCAATGAATACACCTGCGCATCCACCAACACCTCGGGCACATCGTTTTGGGTGATGCGCCATGCCAGTCCTTCAGCAATCGCCGTCTTGCCGACGCCCGCCTCGCCCACCAGCAGAGGGTTGTTCTTGCGCCGACGGCACAAAATCTGGATGACGCGCTCCACTTCGTACTCGCGTCCGATCAAGGGGTCGATGCGCCCCTCCTTGGCCGACTGATTCAAATTCTGGGTGAACTGTTCGAGCGCCGAGGCCTTTTCGTTTTTCTCGCCACCGCCTTCTTCACCGCTTTCTGAGGCCCCAGAATCGTTGGGTTTAGCGGGTTCGGGCGGGTCGCTCTTTTTGATGCCATGGGCAATGAAATTGACCACATCCAGGCGGGTCACCCCTTGCTGGTGCAAGTAATAAACCGCGTGGGAATCTTTTTCGCCAAAAATCGCCACCAGCACGTTGGCACCGGTGACTTCTTTCTTGCCATTGCCGGTGCTTTGCACATGCATGATGGCGCGTTGAATCACCCGCTGAAAGCCCAGGGTGGGTTGGGTATCGACCTCTTCAGTCCCGGCCACCTGGGGGGTGTTGTCCTTGATGAAGGTGGTCAGCGACTTGCGCAGGTCATCCATGTTGGCTGAGCAAGCTCGCAAGACTTCGGCGGCGCTGGGGTTGTCCAGCAAGGCCAACAGCAAATGTTCTACCGTGATGAATTCATGCCGTTGCTGGCGGGCCTCGACAAAGGCCATGTGCAAGCTGACTTCAAGTTCTTGGGCAATCATGTGTGTTCCTTCAAGCTTGCGTGGTTAATCTTCACATTCAATTGGGGATCAGTTTGCATTATTCAACGGGTTCCGACAAGCACTGTAACGGATGTCCCGACTGATGCGCGGCGTCCAGGACCTGATCGACTTTGGTCGCGGCCACATCCTTGGAGTAGACGCCACAAATGCCTTTGCCATCCAGATGGATCTTCAACATGATCTGGGTTGCTGTTTCACGGTCTTTGCTGAAAAACTCCTGCAACACCATGACCACAAACTCCATCGGGGTGTAGTCGTCGTTGAGCATCACGACCTGATGCATCTGGGGTGGTTGGGTGCGCTGGGCGATGCGTTCCAACACGACCGAATCCCCATCGTCTGTCTTGGGTCGGATTTTGGGCGTGGGTGGTTGACGGGTTGCCATGGGTTCATTTTAATGAACCGCGTCACGCCCCGGCGCCAGACCTTTTAATACCCTTGGGAGGAATATTTTTGTTCAAAAGAATAAATTGGTATTATTTTGTATAAAATATGAATCACAATGGATACACAGAGGTTGAAGGAGCAGGTCATGGCAGTCGGAACAGTCAAATGGTTCAACAATGCCAAAGGTTTTGGATTCATCACGCCCGAAGGGGGTGGGGAAGATGTGTTTGCGCATTTCTCAGCCATCATGATGGAAGGGTACAGAACCTTGGAAGAAGGCATGAAGGTCCAATACGAGCCCGTTCAGGGCCCGCGCGGCTGGCAAGCCAGCAACATCCAGCGCTTGGGATCCTAAAAAAGCCCCGTCGTTGCGGGGCTTGGTGTGGCCTTCAAAAGGTTCACATGCGGTCAATGATGGCCTGGCCAAACCCCGAACAACTGAGTTGTTGGGCACCCGGCATCAAACGGGCCAGGTCATAGGTGACTTGACGATCTGAAATCGCTTTGCCCATGCCCCGCAAAACGGCATCGGCGGCCTCAAGCCACCCCATATGGCGCAACATCATCTCGGCCGACAATATGATCGAGCCAGGGTTAACCATGTCTTTTCCCGCGTATTTGGGTGCGGTGCCATGGGTGGCTTCAAAGAGTGCCACTGAATCGCCCAGGTTGGCCCCAGGCACCATGCCGGTACCGCCAACATGCGCAGCCAGGGCATCGCTGATCAAATCGCCGTTGAGGTTCAGGGTCGCAATCACGCTGTATTCTTCGGGCCGCATCAGAATCTGTTGCATGAAGGCATCGGTGATGACGTCCTTGATGACGATCGGTCGGCCGGTTTTGGGGTGATCAAATTGCAGCCAGATGCCATCCTCGGGCATTTTGGCGCCAAACTCTTTCTTGGCCAGCGCATAGGCCCAGTCGCGGAAACTGCCTTCGGTGAATTTCATGATGTTGCCCTTGTGAACCAGGGTCACATGGGGCTTGTCGTGATCGATGGCGTACTGCAAGGCCTTGCGGACCACCCGCTCGGTGGCCTGACGCGACACCGGCTTGATGCCAATGCCTGTGGTTTCAGGGTGCCTGATTTTTTTCACCCCAAATTCATCGATCAGAAATTGAATCAACTTTTGGGCACGCTCGGTTCCCGGCTCGTATTCGATCCCGGCGTAGACATCTTCGGTGTTTTCACGAAACACGATCATGTCGGTTTTGTGAGGTTCGCGCAAGGGTGAGGGTGCTCCCTCAAAATATCGAACCGGACACAGTGCGTAATAAAGATCGAGTTCCTGGCGCAAAGCCACATTGAGCGATCGGATGCCGCCACCGACCGGAGTGGTCAAAGGACCTTTGATGGAAACCACATGGTCGCGCAAGGCATGCAAAGTTTCATCGGGTAACCACACATCGGGGCCGTACATCATGGTCGCTTTGGTACCCGCGTAGACCTCCATCCAGCGGATCTTGCGGTTACCACCATAGGCTTTGCGCACCGCAGCGTCGACGACTTGCATCATGACCGGCGTGATGTCAAAACCGGTCCCGTCGCCTTCGATGAAGGGAATGATGGGCTCGTCGGGAACCGACAGGCTATGGTCTTCCCGGACAGTGATCTTGGCGCCCTCTGCGGGCACCTTGATGTATTGGTACATGAATGCGTCTCCGTGACTCGATGGAGGGCGGCTGGTCGCCCATTTTGAAGATTCTATCCCCGCCTTGCTGCCCCTCTGTTGGGCCATAATTCAGAGGATGAAAAAAGCATGGATCGCCATGGGCCTGGTCTGGGCACTGGGTCTCAACGCATGGGCCCAGGGATTGCCCCAAATGAACTTGCCTCGGGCCAAATTACAAATCGGATTGCATCTGATCGAGGTCCAATTGGCCACCTCGCCCGAGCAACGCGAAATCGGCCTCATGTTCCGACGTGATATGCCGCGTCACGAAGGCATGCTGTTTGTTTTTCCAGACAAAACACGTCAGTGCTTTTGGATGAAAAACACCTTGTTGCCCCTGACCGCAGCGTTTCTGGATGACGATGGCACCATCGTCAACTTGGCCGACATGGCGCCCCAAACCACCGATCCGCATTGCTCAGCACGACCGGTGCGTTACGTGCTCGAAGTCAATCAGGGATGGTTTGCCAAAGCACGCGTCAAATCCGGCGACCGGATCCTCGGCCTGCCCTGACCGGCTCACACGACACAGTACCGTGTCGTGCGAGCCACATGGATCAGGCAAAGTTCTTCTCGGCAAAAGACCAATTCACCAGCTTGTCCAGGAAAGTCTCGACAAATTTGGGACGCAGGTTGCGGTAATCGATGTAGTAGGCGTGCTCCCACACATCGACCGTCAGCAACGCCTTGTCAGCCGTGGTCAAAGGGGTGCCGGCAGCCCCCATGTTGACGATGTCCACGCTGCCGTCGGGCTTCTTGACCAACCAGGTCCAACCGGAGCCAAAATTGCCCACGGCGCTCTTGACAAAAGCTTCTTTGAAGGCCGCGTAAGACCCCCACTTGGCGTTGATCGCCGCAGCCAGCGCACCGCCAGGCTCGCCACCGCCTTCGGGTTTCATGCAATTCCAGAAAAAGGTGTGATTCCAGATTTGGGCTGAATTGTTGTAGATGCCGCCACTGGACTTCTTGACGATGGACTCCAGGTCCATGCTTTCAAATTCGGTCCCTTTTTGCAGGTTATTGAGGTTGACTACGTATGCATTGTGATGCTTGCCATGATGAAACTCAAGAGTCTCCTTGCTGTAATGAGGAGCGAGCGCATCGAGGGCATAAGGCAAAGCGGGCAAAGTGTGTTCCATCTGGATCTCCTGAAGAAAAGCCGTCATTCTAGGCAAGTCGAATCATCCCTGCAGGTTTCGGGGAACGACCTTCAAGCCCACCTCGCCGTCGCTGAGCACGGCGCTCACCGATTGACCCGGCTGAAATTGTGCGACCCGGGTCATTGCATGACCCTGATGATCGATCAGCCAGCTGTAACCTCGGTCCAGCACATGTCGCGGATCCAGCAGGGCCAGCTTGGCCTGCACGGTATCGAGCCGATGGTGTTGCTGGGCGCACAGGCGCTGCATCGACAGAGGCATGCGTTGACCCTGAGCAGACAAACTGTCACGGGCATTTCGGATCCCCTCTTGAGCTGACCTTGACAAGGCCAAGGCCAGTCGAGCGAGTCGCCTCTGATGGATTTGAAGCACCCCCTGAGGACGCGCCAGCGCCTGTTGCAATCGATCCAGGTGTTGGGTTTGCTCGTCAAGCCTGCGCCACACAACGGCGCGCGCGAGATCAGCCACATGACCCAGCTGCAACATGGAGTCGGCTCTTGACAGCGCACACAACTCGGCTGCCGCCGTGGGCGTCGGCGCACGCAAATCGGCGGCGAAATCGCACAGGGTGAAATCCGTTTCATGCCCGACACCACACACCACAGGCACCGGGCTTTGACGCAGCAGGCGGACCAAGGCTTCATCGTTGAAAGCCCACAAGTCTTCGATCGACCCTCCCCCGCGGACCAGCAAAATCACGTCCAGATCCCGGCGCTGATACAACTGGAGCAAAGCGGCCTGCAGGCTTTGTGGTGCCCCCACCCCCTGCACCAGTGCGGGCGCCAGCACCACGGGAATGTGTGCCACCCTGCGCTCAAGGGCAGTGGCCACATCGTGCAAGGCGGCGGCTCCCAAAGAAGTCACCAAGCCTATGCCACGAGGCCTGGGGGTGAGCGGGCGTTTGAGCCCGGGATCGAAGAGTCCCTCGGCCTGGAGTTTGGATTTGAGCCTTAAAAATTCTTCGTACAACGCGCCCTGCCCCAGGGCTTGCATCGATTCGACCACCAGTTGCAAATCACCACGGGCGCCATAGACGCCCAAGCGCCCGACCACCTCAACTTGATCGCCGTTGCGAGGCAAACGACCCAACATCGAGGCTGCTCGACGGAACATGGCGCAACGCAACTGACCCTGCGCATCTTTCAAAGAAAAATAACAATGCCCACTGGCCGCTTGCGTGAATCCGGAGATCTCGCCTTGCACCCGAACGGCGTCAAATCGGGCCGCCAGCGCATCGGAGACCGCCTTGCACAAGGCGCCCACTGTCCAAACTGGTGTGTTCATGCCTGCATTTTGACCCATCCGGACGAGTCATCCACTTCAAGTACCCCCTGGGGTGACAACTGACAAAATCACTCAAAATCAAGACGCCATCGTGCATGTCTATGATTTGATTGTCTTTTTTGTTGATCAAATTTTGGTCTTTTTGACAAAACATCGAATTCATGCGGGTTTGGCGTGGTCTGGACGGAGTTATCCACAACTTTATCCACGATTCCTGTGAGGGTCTGACTGATTGATAATTGCAGGATAGAAACTTTTCTCATCGAGGCTTGACTTGATCGATCTTTTGCTGTCTGCGGGCTGGCCCGTATGGCCCCTGCTGGCATTATCCGTTGTGGCCCTGGGCGTGATTCTGGAGCGCGCCTGGTACCTCAGAACGGCCCACATCGCCCCTATGGAGGAGATCGAGCCCGTGCTGGCACAATGTGCCAGTACCCTGCCCACCGCACAGCAAAGCCTCGCTCTGGCACAGGCCAGCGAGTTGGGCCGATTGTTGGCGCACGGGATTGAGCGAGTGCGCGCGCAACCCTTGCTGAGCGACGCCAGCCTTCGGGCTGCGCTGGAGCTCGAAGGTCGCATGACGGTGGCCCGCATGGAACAACGCTTGCCTGCCCTGGCCACGCTGGCCTCGGTGGCCACCCTGATGGGGTTGTTGGGCACGGTGGTGGGCATGATCGAGATTTTTTCCGCCCAGGCTCAACAAGGCCAACAACCGGCTCAATTGGCGCAAGGGATTTCGATCGCCCTCTACAACACTGCTCTGGGGTTGCTGGTCTCGATTCCCAGTTTGTTGGCCTGGCGTTGGCTGAAAAGCCGCGCTGAGCACCATCTGGTGTTGTTGGAAGTCGTGTGCGAGAGGCTGGTGCAAAACCTGCAACAGTTACAAAGAATGCGTTGATCGATGAGTTTGCGCTTCAAACGACCGGAGGCCACGCCACCCGAAATCATTCTGGTGCCTTTCATCGACATTTTGTTGGTGGTATTGATTTTCATGGCCTTGTCGGCCACCTTCACCCGGTATGCCGAATTGCAAGTGGAGTTGCCGCAAGCGCAGGGCGCGGTGGTCTCCAACGTGCAGGCCTCGCTGTGGGTACAAATCAATGCACAGGGACAGGTCTTTGTGGATCGCGTGCCGATGGGACGCATGCATGCTTCCGAGTTGTCTGCCAAGTTGCGCAACGCAGCGGCCCGCTTCAACAGCACGCCGACCGTCGTGATCGGAGCCGATGCGCGCACCCCCCACCAGGCTGTGATGACGGTGATGGAAGCTGCCCGTTGGGCCGGCCTGGACAAAATCACCTTCATGTCCAACCCGGGTGCGAAGCAACCATGAGCGTGTTTTGGGCCAAGGTTTGGTCACGCCGACAAGGTTGGGCGCTGACTTTTTGGCCGATTTCCTGGGTTTATGGCTGTTTGTGGCGCATCCGGGCCAAGCTGTATCACTGGGGCGTTTGGCGAACACATCGCCTGCCCGTCCCGGTGTTGGTGGTCGGCAATGTCTTCATCGGCGGCACGGGCAAGACCCCCATCACCATAGAACTGGTCCGGCGGTTGCGCGATTTGGGCTGGCAACCAGGCGTGGTGTCCAGAGGGCACGGCAGAAAACACCTCAGCCCCCAAGAGGTCAGGAGCGACAGCTCAGCCGATCAAGTGGGTGACGAACCCTTGCTGATTCATCGCCAAACAGGCGTTCCACTGGTGGTGGCTAACGACCGCGCCCTGGCCGGGCGTGTTCTGATCGGCCTCCACCCCGAAGTGAATCTGATCGTGTGCGATGACGGGCTGCAGCATCTGGCGCTGGAGCGCGATGTCGAACTGTGCGTCTTCGATGCGCGCTTTTTGGGCAATGGCTGGCTCTTGCCGGCTGGGCCTTTGCGCGAACCCTGGCCTCGTTTCTCCAAGCCAGGGGTGCAGAGCCATGCACTCAGTTCACAACCCTGCCCCCTACCAGGGGCCTGGTCTGTGCGCAGGACGCTGGCGCACCTGGCCATCAATGGGCATGGCGACACCATGGTGTGGTCGGACTGCCGGCAACCGGTGCGCGCCCTGGCGGCCATTGCTCAGCCGCAGGCTTTTTTCAACCTGCTGATCGAGGCGGGGGTACCCTTGCACGACCCGCTCTCCTGGCCTGATCATGACCCGTTGCTGGCGTGGAATCCACGCCCCGGGGAAACCTGGTTTTGCACAGAGAAGGACGCTGTCAAAATCTGGCCGCGCCACCCGCAAGTCTGGGCGATTCCCCTGAATGTGGTGATTGAGCCCGCCCTCATCACCCAAATCGACCAGGAATTGCGAGCGAAGCTATCATCTCCCCATGGACACTAAATTGCTTGAATTGCTGGTCTGCCCGATCACCAAAGGTCCCCTGTCGTTCCAGACGCAGACGCAGGAGCTGATTTCGCGCTCGGCCCGTTTGGCCTACCCCATCCGTGATGGCATTCCCATCTTGCTGGAGTCTGAAGCCCGGCCATTGCGTGACGAGGAAATCGAACGATGAACAGTGCCGGGTTCACCGTCCTGATTCCCGCTCGACGCGCCTCCACCCGTTTGCCCGATAAAGCCCTGCTCGATGTCGCCGGTCTGCCCATGGTCGTTCGAGTGGCGCGCCAGGCCTTGGCCTCCCGTGCCATGCGCGTTGTCGTGGCCACTGACGATGCCGAGATCGCTTCGGCATGCGCCGCCCATCAGGTGACCAGCGTGATGACGCGAACCGACCACCCGAGTGGCAGTGACCGCTTGGCCGAAGCCTGTCGATCCCTGGCATTGCCCGATGACCATGTTGTGGTCAATGTCCAGGGCGACGAACCCCTGATTGCCCCCGAACTCATCAATCAGGTGGCTCGCACCTTGCTCAACCGGCCTGATTGCGCCATGTCCACCGCAGCTCACCCCATTGCCGACTTGGATGAGTTTCTCAACCCCAATGTGGTCAAGACCGTGCTCGATGCTCAAGGCACGGCCCTTTATTTCAGCCGTGCGCCGATCCCCTGGAACCGGGACGATTCAACCCAAGGGCAAGCCGCATTGCCCAGGACACCCCCTTTGCGACATCTGGGCATTTATGCTTACCGCTGTCATTTTTTGAAGCAATTTCCATCATGGCCTGCCGCTCCCTGCGAACACGAAGAGGCTCTGGAGCAACTGCGCGCTTTGTGGCATGGTCATCGCATCGCCGTGCACATCACCCACGACAACCCCAGCCCTGGCGTCGATACGCCACAAGACCTGGCACGCGTGCGCGCTTTGCTCGGGGCGTAAGCCACACCCAAGGGTGTGCGTGATATCCTTGAAGCATTCACTTTCATTCGCACCACACCATGAGACTGATCCTACTGGGCGCCCCCGGCGCCGGCAAAGGCACACAAGCCACCTTCATTTGCCAGCGCTTTGGCATCCCTCAGATCTCCACAGGCGACATGCTGCGAGCAGCTGTCAAAGCGGGCACCCCCTTGGGAGTGGCGGCCAAAAAGGTGATGGACTCCGGCGGACTGGTCAGCGACGACATCATCATCGGATTGGTTCAAGAGCGCATCACGCAGCCCGATTGCGCTCAAGGTTTTTTGTTCGATGGGTTTCCCCGCACCATTCCCCAAGCCGAAGCCATGAAGTCGGCCGGGGTCAAGCTGGATTTCGTGCTGGAAATCGACGTGCCTTTTGATGCCATCATCGAGCGCATGAGTGGACGTCGCGCCCATGTGGCCAGTGGTCGCACTTATCACATCAAATTCAACCCGCCCAAAGTGGAAGGGCGCGATGATGTGACTGGCGAGCCCCTGATTCAGCGTGACGACGACAAAGAAGAAACGGTGCGCAAGCGCCTCGATGTTTACAATGCCCAGACCCGCCCTCTGGTCGACTATTACTCAGCATGGGCCAAGACAGACCCGAATGGTGCACCTCAATACCGGGCCATCAGCGGTCTGGGCAGTGTCGATGAAATCAAGGACCGCGCCCTGCATGCGCTTCAGTGAGCAAGCGCAGCACCAGCCCGACCCGAGCCTGAGCCGGTGACCACGGCACGGTCTCCAAGCCGTTTTGCAGGGCCGGAGTCGCTGTCCCCAACCCGCATCGGCTGCTGAGCCAGATTTTCACCCCTGCCGACCTCAATCGCGTCAGAGCGTCGGACCAACACTGTGGCCATGTGGCATTGCCTGTGCCTGCGATCACCAGGCCTTGCCATGGCGGCTCAGTACCCCTTTGCAACAAAGCAGTCAACCACCAAGGCTGGGCATCAGCGTGGCTGAGCACCAACGCCACCCGGGGCCATGGGGACGACAACACCTGCATGGGATCGGGCCACACCCCTTCGGGGCGAAGCGCAGTGGGTGCGCCTTGGACCTTGCCCAAGTCGATGTGCGCGGCCGCACTCCCTGACGCAGACCGGTAGGGATCGAGCGCTGTGGGATGCACCTTCTGAACCTGACTGGCGTGATGGACCTGGCCCGAAAAAACCACCCAAACGCCACCCGGCAAATCCGGGGCGGCGACCAAGGCATCGGACAAATTGCGGGGTCCGTCGGCCTCGGGCGAGTTGGCGGCGCGCATGGCACCTGTCAGTATCACCGGCTTATCGGTGGGCAACACTGCCGAAAGTAAAAAAGCCGTCTCCTCCAAGGTGTCCGTGCCATGCGTGATCACCACGGCACGAACCTCCGGGTCTCTCAGATGATGCAGCGTGCGCGCCAACAATCGACGCCAAGTGACCTCGTCCATGTCCTTGCTGTCAATCTGGGCCAGTTGCTCGGCTTCGAGTTGAAACGGGCTTGGGTCTTGGGGCAAGGCGTCGAGCAAGCGACCCACGGTCAATTGCGCGGCCTGATAACGATCGGGCTGTGAGGGATCAGCCGCCCAACCGGCGATCGTGCCGCCAGTGCCCAAAATGATGATTTTTTGCAACATGTGGTCTCCGAAACTTGCAGTATTTTAAAAACTGGTTAAAAATACAGTTACTGGATATACAACCAGTAACAGAAGGCAGCCTCTCATTGTGCAGGAGACCGTGCATGGAACAACCCAAATTAACCGCTCGACAGCAACAAATCCTGGATCTCATCCAAAGCGCCATCGCTCGCACCGGGGCGCCTCCCACACGGGCTGAAATCGCCTCCGAGCTGGGATTCAAATCGGCCAATGCGGCTGAAGAGCATTTACAGGCGCTGTCGCGCAAAGGCGTGATCGAGTTGGTCAGCGGCACCTCGCGTGGCATCCGTCTGCGCTCGGATACCTTGCGCAGCATTCACGAGTCTCGCGTCAAACAGTTCAGTTTGCCTTTGCCCGGCCTGGCCCAGCTGGCCTTGCCGCTGGTGGGGCGGGTGGCGGCTGGCTCACCCATTCTGGCCCAGGAACACGTGGATCAAACGTTTTATGTCGAAAGCAGCCTGTTCCAACGCAAACCCGATTATTTGCTCAAGGTTCGAGGCATGTCCATGCGCGATGCGGGGATCATGGACGGTGACCTGCTGGCCGTGCAAGCGAGCAAAGACGCCAAAAACGGACAAATCGTCGTGGCACGCCTGGGGGAAGAAGTCACGGTCAAACGCTTTCGCCGACTGCGAGACGTGATCGAGTTGCAATCGGAAAACCCCGATTACCAAAACATTTTGGTCCACCCCGGTGACCCTTTCGAAATCGAGGGATTGGCCGTCGGACTCATTCGAAACACCATGTTGATGTGAGGAGCACACCATGAGCATCGCCATCGCCAGCCTCTCGCGCCTGTTGGCGCCCTTGTGGCCACCTTCAGTGGTCGCCGAACAGGCCCCCGCCCCGCAATCGCCTCGCTTTCCGGTTCACGCCCGCAAGCCCGCCCCTCCGATGCGCGTCACCCGCCTGGCCGAAGAACGCTTGCCACGCCATCTGGCAGGGCGCATGGTGATCAGCGGCACCTTCGATGAGGTGTGTCGCGAGTTGGCACGGCTGGAAGCCCTGGGTCAGGAACACCCGCACTGAGACAAGGCACAATCGGGGATGTATGAACATCATCATCCTCGACGATTATCAAGATGCGGTGCGAAAGCTTTCGTGCGCCAGCAAACTCGATCCCTTTTCAGCCAAGGTCTACACCAATACCGTCAAAGGCGTTGGCCAGTTGTCGGTGCGCCTCAAAGATGCCGAGGCCCTGGTGCTGATACGGGAGCGCACCCCGATCACGCGCCAATTGATCGATAAACTTCCCAAACTCAGGCTGATTTCTCAAACCGGCAAGGTCAGTGGCCACATCGACCTGGAGGCCTGTACCGAGCGTGGCGTGGCGGTTGCTGAGGGCGGCGGGTCTCCAGTCGCGCCAGCCGAACTCACTTGGGCCCTGATCATGGCCGCCAGCCGGCGTTTGCCCCAATATGTGGCGTCACTCAAGCACGGCGCATGGCAGCAATCGGGCTTGCGTGCATCTTCCATGCCGTCCAATTTCGGCATTGGCCATGTGCTCAAGGGCAGGACGCTTGGCATTTGGGGCTACGGAAAAATCGGTCACATGGTGGCCGGTTATGGCAAGGCTTTTGGCATGACCGTCATGGTCTGGGGCAGCGAAGCCGCCAAACACCGGGCCATCGGAGACGGTTTGCAGGTGGCTGAGTCCCGGGAGCAGTTCTTTGAAACCGCCGATGTGATCAGCCTGCACCTGCGTTTGACCCCCGAAACCCGTGGCATCGTCACCCTGCAAGATTTGGCTCGCATGAAGCCCACCTCGTTGCTGGTCAACACCTCGCGCGCCGAACTGCTGGAAACCGATGCATTGATCACCAGCCTCAACCGGGGGCGTCCTGGCATGGCCGCGGTCGATGTGTTTGAAAGCGAGCCCATTTTGCAGGGGCACCCCCTGCTGCGGCTGGAAAACTGCATTTGCACTCCCCACATCGGGTATGTGGAGCAAGACAGCTACGAACTCTATTTTGGCTCTGCTTTTGACAACATCGTCAATTTCGCACGCGGCACCCCCACCAACATCGTCAACCCCGGGGCGCTACAAAAACGCCGTTGATCAGACCGGTTTGGGAGCTCGCAACGCTGCCATCTCAGCGGCGTTTTGCTTGCGATCGGCATTGACTTTTTGCATGCTGGGTCGAGCCAACATCAGCGGCATATACGCTTCGAGTTGAGGCAATGCAGGGGTGACCAAGTCTTCGCCCAGCACCTTGCGGCATGCGCTGGCCGCCAGGGGCAGGTGGATGGCCGCGGCAAAATCGGCTAAACCCACCGTGTCGCCGGCAACATAGGGGGAAAAAGACGCCAGTCGGGCAAAGCCCGAAACCCCTTTGGGCAACAAGCGGCGCACCCGCTGCTTGGCCTCGTCGCTGGCTTGCCCGCCAAAAAAAGCCTCGGCATACAACTCCCGGGCCACCAGTTCGATGTGCAGCTCCAGGTACAAAATGAGTTCCCGGACTTTGGCGGCCGCAAAGGGATCGCTGGGCAACATGGCGGGAGTTGGCCAACGCTGCTCGATGTATTCGGCAATGGCAAAAGATTCTGACAAAGCCCCCTCTTCGGTTTCAATGAAGGGCACTTTGCCCATGGGTGAGCGCCCCATGAGTTTGGGATGGGTGTTGCCGACCCAGACCAACTCTTCTTCAAACGGCACGCCTTTTTCGAGCAGTTGCAATTTCAGTTTGCAGTAGTAGTTGCTGAGGGAAAAACCGCAGAGTTTGAGGCTCATGTTTGTCTCCTGTGTGGTGACATTCATTGTGTCACAGCAACAGCGTCATAATTGAGGCATGAACAATCCATTTCCCGTCATTGGCGTTGTTGGCACAGGCGCCATGGGCAGAGGCATTGCCCAAATTTGTGCCCAGGCGGGCAGCCGAGTGCTGCTGCATGACAGTCAGGCCCAAGCGGGTCAGCAAGCCATCGAGCACCTGAAATCCACCTGGGACAAACTGACCGAAAAAGGCCGGCTGTCCCCGGAGCAAGCGCGGGCTCATGTGGCTTGCTTACAGGTTGCCCCCGAACTCGCCGACTTGGCCCCGTGTGACCTGGTGATCGAAGCCATCGTGGAAAAACTTGAAGTCAAACAATCGGTGTTTCGCCAATTGGAAGACCTGGTTCGCCCCGAGGCGGTGCTGGCCACCAACACCTCATCGCTGTCGGTGACAGCCATTGCTTCGGCCCTCAAGCATCCCGAGCGATTTGCCGGCTACCACTATTTCAATCCAGTCCCCCTGATGAAAGTGGTCGAGGTCATTGCCGGTTTGCGCACCGACGCCAAGGTTTGCGAGCAACTCGATGCGCATGCGCGTTGCACGGGCCACACCCCGGTTCACGCCCAGGACACCCCGGGCTTCATCGTAAATCATGCCGGTCGCGGCTACGGCACCGAGGCATTGCGCATCATTTCAGAGGGCATCACCGACTTCGCTACCGTCGATCGCATTTTGCGCGATCAGGTCGGCTTCAAGCTGGGCCCGTTCGAATTGCTCGACCTCACCGCGCTCGACGTGTCCCACCCGGTCATGGAGTCGATTTACCACCAGTATTTCCAGGAACCCCGCTACCGGCCCAGCGTGATCACCGCACAACGGTTGGCCGGCGGGGCCTTGGGGCGAAAGGTCGGGCGCGGTTTTTACACTTATGTCGAGGGCAAAGCTCAGACCGCGGCCGAACCGGCGGTGCCCAAGGTTGCGGACTTGCCCCCGGTATGGGTGTCTTCCCGGGCGGTGCGGCGCGCCGAATTGCTGCAGTTGCTCAAAGACCTGGGAGCCAAAATTGAAACCGGCACCTCACCCTCTTCACAGGCTTTGTGCATGGTCGCGCCTTTGGGTTTTGACGTCACCACGGTGGCGGTGGTGGAGCGACTGGATCCGGCACGAACGGTGGGCATCGACCTGCTGTTCCAGGATTCGGCCACCCGTCGCCGCGTGTTGGCGACCAACCCGGCCACGCGCGAGGACATGCGCGATGCGGCTCATGCCTTGTTTGCCCAAGACGGCAAGGCTGTCAGCGTGATCCGCGACAGCGGCGGTTTTGTGACTCAGCGGGTGGTGGCCAACATGGTCAACATCGCTTGTGACATCTGCCAGCAACAAATATGCACCCCCACCGATTTGGAATTGGCCGTGACGCTGGGGCTGGGTTACCCCATGGGCCCGCTGGTCATGGGCGATCTGCTGGGACCGGATAATGTGCTGGAGACCCTGTTCAACCTGCAAACGGTCTACGGCGATCCCCGCTATCGCCCCAGCCCCTGGCTGCGCCGACGCGGTGCCATCGGTCTGAGCCTGACCCATCAAGAACCAGCCTAAGGAGTCGCCATGCCGGCACAACTCAAGAGCAGCACACAAGGCGCGACCCTGATCCTGACCTTGTCCAACCCCGAGTTTCGCAACGCGCTCGGCCCCGACATTTATGCATCAGGCACCGAGGCGCTGATCGCCGCCGAGTCCAATCCGGACATCAAGTCGGTCATCATCACCGGTGAAGGTGAACATTTCTGTGCCGGTGGAAATCTCAACCGGTTGCTGGAAAATCGCCAGCTCGAACCCCACATTCAGGCTCAAAGCATCGAGGGGTTGCACGGCTGGATGCAGGCCATCCGCACCTTCCCCAAGCCGATCATCGCCGCTGTTGAGGGCGCTTGTGCCGGTGCCGGATTCTCGGTGGTGCTGATGTGCGATTTGGCAGTGGCCGCCAGCAACAGCGTGTTCGTTCTGGCCTACAGCAATGTGGGGTTGTCCACCGATGGCGGGGCGACCTGGAACCTGGCACGTGCGCTGCCGCGCCCGCTGGCCAGCGAAATCCTGATGTTGGGCGGCAAGGTCAGCCCGCAATTGTTGCTGGAGCATGGCCTGCTCAACCAGGTCAGCCAGCCCGGTCAAGCCCTGGTCCAAGCTCTGGCGCTGGCCGAGCGGCTCAACAACCGGCCTAGCAATGTGTTGGCCAGCCTGAAGGAGTTGCTGGCTGACGGCATGACACAGGACATGACCACCCAGCTCAAGGCTGAGCGGGATCATTTTGTGCGCAACTTGCACCATCCCAATGGTGAAATCGGCATTCGGGCCTTTTTTGACAAACAACCGCCCATCTACCGATAAAGAACCGCTTGAGTCTGGCCACAGACACCCTGGTGACAAATGGCCGACCAAGCCAAGTCCCTGAAACCGACAATTCCCGATGCATCATGAGTATTCAAATGGATGACCCGATTTTGAGCGTAGAAGAACGCGAAGCCATCAACGCCGGCCGCTGGTTCTCCGCCCTGTCCCCTTCGTTGCGGCACGACATTTTGCGTTGTGCCTATGTCAAGCGCCTTCGCGATGGCGATCTGATCACCGCACGTGGCGACCCGGCCGAAGAATGGATGGCATGCGCCAAAGGTGCGGTGCGAGTGAGTTCGACCTCTTTGTCGGGCAAACAAATCACCTTCACCTATGTCGAGCCCGGCATTTGGTTTGGCGACGTTTCCATCATTGACGGTGACAGCCGGACCCACGACGCCTACGCCCACGGAGACACCACCATTTTGTGCGTCGCCAGGGCCGACTTCCAAAAGATCCTGGCGCAGCATGTTGAGTTTTATGATGCCATGTTGCGCTTGCAGGCGCGTCGCATTCGCCAATTGTTTGGCCTGGTCGAGGATCTCAATACCCTGCCCTTGCGCTCGCGCCTGGCCAAGCAGTTGCTGCACCTGGCTCGAAGCTACGGCGTGCCATGCCTCAACAACAGCCAGGAAACCCGCATCGGTTTGCATTTGGCCCAGGAAGAGTTGGCGCAGTTGCTGGGCGCCTCGAGACAACGGGTCAACCAGGAACTGAAAGCCATGGAACGCGAAGAAGCCATTCGCATCGAGGCTGGTGGCATTGTGATCCGTGAGCGCAATGCCCTGATGCGCATCTCCGAGACCGACCAGTGAGCAACCCCAACGACACCTACACAGGCACTCGCCCGGTCAGCGATGCGCACACCTTTGATGTGGCGGCACTCGAAGACTGGCTGACATCGCATCTGCAGGGGTTCAAGGGCCCGTTGCAGGTTGAAATGTTCAAAGGCGGGCAATCCAATCCGACCTACAAACTCAACACCCCCGAATGCAGTTATGTGATGCGCGCCAAACCTGGCCCGGTCGCCAAGTTGTTGCCGTCGGCCCACGCCATCGAGCGCGAATTCAAAGTCATGAGTGCATTGGCTCAAACCGATGTGCCCGTGGCCCGGATGCATGCCTTGTGTGAAGACGAGTCGATCATTGGACGGGCGTTCTACATCATGGGCTATGTAGAGGGCCGGGTGCTTTGGGATCAGTCCCTGCCAGGCCTGAATCCCGATCAGCGGCGTGCGCATTACCTTGAACTCAATCGTGTGCTGGCCTGCCTGCATCGTGCACCGCATGCCCAAATCGGGTTGGCCGATTACGGGCGACCGGGCAATTACATCGAGCGCCAGATTGGTCGCTGGACCAAGCAGTATCTGGCCTCGATCACGCAACCCATCGAAGCCATGGATCGTCTGATCGACTGGTTGCCGCGTCACATGCCCGCCAGCGCCCAAAGCGATCTGACCTCCATCGTCCACGGTGACTATCGGATTGACAATGTCATCTACCACCCCGAAGAGCCCCGCATCCTGGCGGTGCTCGACTGGGAACTGTCGACTTTGGGACACCCTTTGGCCGACTTCAGTTACCACTGCATGGCTTGGCACATTCCACCCGGCACATTCCGCGGTTTGGGGGGGGTGGACCTGGCCTCATTGGGGATTCCTCTGGAAGATGAATACATCCGCCTGTACTGCGATCAGACCGGATTTGCCCATCCTGTCGACCTGAAGACTGACTGGAACTTCTATTTGGCGTACAACATGTTCCGCATCGCCGCCATCTTGCAAGGCATTGCCAAACGGGTGGACAACGGCACTGCGTCCAGCGCCCAGGCCAAAGCCTCTGGCGCGGGCGCGCGCCCGATGGCAGAACTGGCTTGGCGGTTTGCCCAACAGGCCTGACCCCACAACGGAGACACTGATGAATTTTGAATACACCGACAAAGTCAAGGATCTGCAAGCTCGGCTGATCGATTTCATGAACCGGCATGTTTATCCCAATGAACAACGCTTTTTTGATGAAGTCGCCGCCAACCGGGCCAAGGGCAACGCCTGGGTGCCGACGCGCGTGGTCGAAGAACTCAAGCCCTTGGCGCGCCAGGCCGGCCTGTGGAACTTGTTCATTCCCAACAGCAAGCGGGTGCCCGAAGGCCTGACCAACCTGGAATACGCGCCCTTGTGCGAAATCATGGGGCGGGTTCCCTTTGCGGCCGAAGTATTCAATTGCTCAGCCCCGGACACCGGTAACATGGAGACGCTCGAGCGCTATGCGTCGGAGTCCATCAAGGATCAGTGGCTGGAACCTTTGTTGCGAGGCGAGATCCGCTCGGCCTTCCTGATGACCGAGCCCGATGTGGCTTCTTCGGACGCCACCAACATCCAGTGCCGCATTGAGCGCGATGGCGACCATTATGTGATCAATGGCCGCAAATGGTGGAGTTCCGGCGCTGGCGATCCACGCTGCGCCGTTTACATCGTGATGGGCAAAACCGACCCCGAGGCGCCCCGACATTCGCAACAGAGCATGATCGTGGTGCCTGCCAACACGCCCGGGATCGAAGTCTTGCGCCCCTTGAGCGTATTCGGCTACGACGATGCGCCGCACGGACACATGGAAGTGGTGCTCAAGAACGTGCGTGTTCCTGCCGGCCACATTTTGCTGGGCGAGGGGCGTGGTTTTGAAATCGCCCAAGGCCGGTTGGGCCCCGGTCGCATTCACCACTGCATGCGCAGCATCGGCGTGGCCGAACGCGCGCTCGAGTTGATGTGCAAACGCCTCAACAGCCGGGTCGCGTTTGGCAAGCCCATCTCGGCCCAAAGCGTCTGGCATGAGCGCATCGCCGAGGCCCGCATCATGATTGAGCAAGCCCGTTTGCTGACCCTGAAAGCCGCCTACATGATGGACACGGTCGGCAACAAAATCGCCCGCACCGAAATCGCCATGATCAAAGTGGTCGCTCCCAACATCGCCTGTCAGATCATCGATTGGGCGATTCAGGCCCATGGTGCCGGTGGCGTGTGCGGCGACTTCCCCCTGGCCTATGCTTATGCCCATCAGCGCACCTTGCGCCTGGCCGATGGCCCCGACGAAGTCCACCGCAATGCGATCGCCAAACTGGAGCTGGCGCGTCACATCGCCAGCGCACCGCAAGACATCGACATGCCCGTGACACGCGGCAGTTAACCCCCCCAGAAAGGAACCCCTTCATGATCGACGTTTATTCCTGGGCCACGCCCAACGGCCACAAAGTCCACATCATGCTCGAAGAGTGCGGGTATCGCCTGGGGCGTGACTGGCAAGCGATCCCTGTCAACATCGGCACAGGCGACCAATTCAAGCCTGATTTTTTGAAGATCAGCCCCAACAACAAAATTCCCGCACTGGTTGACCCCGTCGGCCCCGATGGCAAACCGATCAGCGTCTTTGAGTCAGGCGCCATCCTGGTTTATTTGGCCGCCAAAACCGGCAAGTTCATGCCCAAAAGCGACCGCGCCAAATTCGAGGTCTTGCAGTGGCTCATGTTCCAGATGGGTGGCGTCGGACCCATGCTGGGCCAAAACCACCATTTCCGGCTCTATGCCCCGGAAAAGCTGGAATATGCCATCAACCGCTACACCAATGAGGCCAAGCGCATTTATGGCGTCATCGAACGCCGCCTGGCGGTCTCGAAATTCTTGGGTGGCTCGCAGTACAGCATCGCCGACATGGCCACTTTTCCGTGGTTGCGCAACTGGCAAAACCAGGGCGTGGTCATGGATGAATACCCGCATCTGAAAAAATGGTTCGACACCATCGCCGCACGCCCTGCGGTCCAGCGAGGCGTTCAAGTGTTGACCGATCTGCGCAAGCCCATCACCGACGACAAGGCGCGCGAAGTGTTGTTCGGCAACACCCAATACCAAAAACGCTGATTCAGCCAGCTCAAAAAGAGACCCAGGGTCCTTGCCGGATCATGGGTTTTTTTGTGTGGATGGGGTGGCCTGCCCGGAGGGAATCGAACCCCCGACCCACAGCTTAGAAGGCTGTTGCTCTATCCAACTGAGCTACGGGCAGTTGACAAGGGGCCGATGGTCGGGGCGACATGATTCGAACATGCGACCCTCTGCTCCCAAAGCAGATGCGCTACCAGACTGCGCTACGCCCCGACTGAGCTTGTATTGTAAGGCCCTGCCTTGCGGAGCCTGTTCATTTTAAAAAATGTTCGAAAATCGGGTTTACCCTGATGCAATATATTGCCTTTTAAAGATAATTAAGCAGTTTAATGCATAAACAAGGAGACAAAGATGCCAAGCATCATCCATCGGGACACCGATCCGCCCCGGATTGAGTTTCCCGCCAGCTACAACGCCGCTGTGGACTTGCTGGCTGGCTCCAAGCTGTGGCCCAACAAACCCGCTTATGTTCAAGGCGACACTGGCGCACAACTGACCTACGCCGAATTGGCTCAGCAGGCCTACTTGTGGGCCAGTGTCTTGCAAGCCGATGGTTTCGAACCGGAGCAACGCGTGATGCTGGTCATGCACGACACGCTGGAATGGCCTGTGGCTTTTTTGGGCTGCATCCTGGCGGGTGTGGTGCCGATCGCCGTCAACACCTTGCTGACGCCCAAAGATTTCGAATTCATGTTACGAGACTCGCGCGCCAAAGGGCTGATTGCCTCTGCCGCCCTGATGCCACAATTCGAACCCCTGCTCGATGGTCGCTTGCCTTCGTTGCGAAAGGTCTATCTGGGCGCTGGCGCAAGCACCAGCAAGCATGACCGCATGTCCGATCGCATGGCACAGGCCAAACCGTTGATCCAAGTGGCCGACACCCGTCCCGATGACGCCTGTTTTTGGCTTTACTCCAGCGGTTCGACCGGCAACCCCAAAGGAACTGTGCACCTGCACAGCCACCTCATGCCAACGGCTGTGCTTTACGGGCAGAGCGTATTGGGCATCCGGCATGACGATGTGGTGTTTTCGGCGGCCAAGCTCTTTTTTGCCTATGGCTTGGGCAACGCCCTGACCTTTCCCCTGAGCGTGGGAGCCACCACGGTGCTGTGGCCTGGTCGCCCCACACCTGACGATGTGTTTGGCGTGCTCAAACGGCACCAACCCACCCTGTTTTATGGCGTTCCGACGTTGTACGCCTCTTTGTTGGCGCACCCTGACAAGCCCGCTGCCCGAGACCTCAGATTGCGTGTGTGCACCAGCGCTGGCGAAGCCTTGCCGGCCGAGATCGGTCACCATTGGCAACAGGCCTATGGTTGCGAAATCCTCGACGGCATCGGTTCGACCGAAATGCTGCACATCTTTTTGTCCAACCGACCCGGTCAAGTGCGCTATGGCACCACAGGCCAAGCTGTCCCGGGGTACGAGCTGCGCTTGGTCAACGACGACGGCCAAGAGTGCGCCGCAGGCGAATTGGGCGAATTGCAAATCAAGGGACCCAGTGCCGCTTTGCTGTACTGGGGCAACCGGGCCAAGACCAAGAGCACCTTCTGCGGCGAATGGACCCGCAGCGGCGACAAGTACAGCCGCGATGCCGACGGCTATTACACCTATGGCGGGCGCTCCGACGACATGCTCAAAGTCGGCGGGATCTACGTGTCACCGTTCGAGGTGGAGGCCTCTCTCATGACCCATGCCGCCGTACTCGAAGCCGCCGTGATCGGCGTACCCGACGAAGAGGGCCTGATCAAACCCAAAGCTTATGTGGTGCTCAAAGCCGGTCAGCAGGCCAGCGTGGATGACCTCAAGGCACATGTGAAATCACAGCTTGCGCCTTACAAGTACCCGCGCTGGATAGAGATCATCGACGAGTTGCCCAAAACCGCCACAGGGAAAATCCAGAGGTTCAAACTGCGTGCTGCTCGGACATAATCAGCAGGCTTTCCATTCACAGGAGTTTTTATGACCACTCGTCGCCTTATTCTGAGTCGCAGCGCTGCTGTGCTGGGTGCCGCTTCCACCGGTTTGCTCTTGCCCGAAATCGTGCGGGCCCAAAGCAACAAAGTTCGCATTGGCCTGATGCTGCCTTACACCGGCACTTTTGCACCGTTGGGCGTGGCGATTGAAAACGCGTTTCGCATGGCGATCGACGAACAAGGCGGCAAGCTCGCCGGTCGCGAGATCGAGTGGTACAAGGTGGACGACGAGTCCGAGCCCTCCAAAGGTGTTGAAAACGCCTCGCGCCTGGTCCAACGCGACAAAGTGGACGTGCTGCTGGGCACCGTGCACTCGGGCGTTCAAATGGGCATCCACCGCGTGGCGCGCGAAAGTGGCGTGCTCAATCTGATCCCCAATGCGGGCGTGCATGCCGCCACCCGCGCCCTGTGCGCGCCCAATGTGTTCAGAACTTCGTTCAGCAACTCCCAGCCCACCCGCGCACTGGGCAAGCCCATGGACGACAAAGGCCTGAAAAAAGCCGTCTGGATCACCTGGAAGTACGCCGCCGGTGACGAAGCCTTTGAAGGCTTCAAAGAAGGCTATGTTGCAGCGGGCGGCACCATCGTCAAAGAGCTGGGTCTGCCTTTCCCCAATGTCGAGTTTCAGGCTTTGCTGACCGAAATCGCAGCCCTCAAACCCGATGCCGTGGCGTGTTTCTTTGCCGGCGGCGGTGCCGCCAAATTCATCAAAGACTATGCTGCAGCCGGTCTCAAGGACAAAATTCCGCTTTACGGTTCCGGCTTCCTGACCGAGGGCGTGTTACAGGCTGCTGGGCCGGCCGCTGAAGGCATCTACAGCACTTTGCATTACAGCGACTCGCTGGACACGCCACGCAACAAGTCGTTCCGCCTGAACTATGCCAAAACCTTCAAGTTGCAGCCCGACGTCTACGCCGTCCAAGGCTACGATTCGGGCCTGTTGCTGTTGCAAGGTGCCAATGCGGTCAAAGGCGACCTGTCCAACAAGAAAGCCCTGTACGAGGCGATGGAGAAAGCCGTCATCGACAGCCCGCGTGGCAAGTGGACCATGAGCAAGTCGCACAACCCGGTGCAAGACATCTACATGCGCGTGGTGGACAAGGGCGAAAACAAGGTGGTCGGCGTGGCCGCTAAAGCGCTGGCCGACTCTGGCGCCGGTTGTCGCATGGCCTGACGGGGTGTTGTGGATCTCGCGAACTTCCTCATTCAGGTCCTCAACAGCGTTCAGTACGGCTTGCTGCTGTTTCTGCTGGCTGCTGGTCTGACCCTGATCTTTGGCATCATGGGCGTGGTCAACCTCGCCCATGGCAGCTTCTACATGATCGGGGCTTATCTGGGTTACGGCCTGACGGCCCAGACCGGCAGTCTGGCTTTGGCACTGGCCGGCGGGGCGGCCCTGGCCGTTTTGCTGGGCTGGGTACTTGAGCGCCTGCTGTTTCGTCATTTCTACCACCGGGATCACCTCGATCAGGTGCTGATGACGTTCGGTTTGATTTATGTGCTGGAAGAGTCGCGATCCATCCTTTGGGGGGATGATGTGCACGGCGTGCCCATCCCCGATCTGTTGTCGGGTGCCATTCAGTTGACCGACAACCTGTCCTACCCGCATTACCGGTTGTTCATCTCGGCGGTTTGCATCTTGCTGGCCCTGGGTCTGTATCTGCTGATCAGCCAAACCCGCATCGGCATGCGCATCCGTGCGGGCGCCTTCAACTCGGACATGACCGAGGCCCTGGGCATCAACATCCGGCGGCTGCATGCGCTGGTGTTCGCACTCGGCGTCGGGTTGGCGGCGGTGGCCGGCATTTTGGCCGCCCCGATCTCCAGCGTCTACCCCAACATGGGCTCGCAAGTGCTGATCATGTGTTTTGTGGTGGTGGTCATCGGTGGCATCGGCAGTGTCCGTGGGGCCATGATCGCCGCCTTGCTGGTGGGTTTGGTCGACACCTTTGGCAAAGTGCTGTTGCCTTCGGTGGCCAGCATGGGGGTGTATGTGCTGATGGCGCTGGTGCTGTTGTGGCGGCCACAAGGGTTGTTCAAATCATGAGCACCGCCCGCGCCCACCTGGAAGTCTTGCCGGCCAGCGTCCGATTTTCGGTCTGGCTGGGGCTGTGCGCCTTGCTGCTGTTCCCCTGGTTCGGCACTGACTTTTACATCCAGACTGTGACCCGCATGATGATTCTGGCGATCTTTGCCATGAGCCTCGATTTGCTCCAGGGCGTCACAGGCCTGGTCTCGCTGGGCCATGCAGCCTACTTCGGGCTGGCGGGTTATGCCCTGGCTTTCATCAGCCCCGAGGCCGAACCGGTCAGCCTGTGGTGGTCTCTGCCCCTGTCGGTTGCCGCCTCCGGGCTGGCCGCCTTGATCATCGGTTTCTTTGTGGTGCGCACGCAAGGCATCTATTTCATCATGGTCACCATGGCTTTTGCCCAGATGGTGTTCTACCTCTTTTTTGACAACAAAATCCTGGGCGGCTCAGACGGCATCTACATCAACTTCAAACCCGATGCGGTCTGGTTTGACCTTGAACACAAACCGACCTTCTATTACTTCACGCTGGCCTGCCTGATGGGCAGTTACGCCTTTTTGCGGCGCTTGCTGTTCAGCCCCTTCGGTCGCGCGCTCAATGGCATCCGCATCAACGAGCATCGCATGCGCTCCATGGGCTACGCCACCTTCAGCTACAAATTGACCGCTTTCACGCTGGCGGGTGCCTTGGCCGGACTGGCCGGCTACCTGTGGGGGGCCCTGACCGGTTTTGTGAATCCGGAACTGATGGGGTTTCACACCAGTGCGCACGCCATCATGATGGTCATTTTGGGCGGCATGGGCAACTTTGCCGGTGCCATCATGGGGGCATTCGCCTTCGAATACCTGCTGCACCTGTTCAAAGACCTGCCCGACTGGGGCGGCGTGGCCTTGGGCAAACATTGGCAATTGTGGATGGGCTGCTTCATCGTGCTGATCGTCATCGTTGCACCGCGCGGCCTGACAGGCTTGCTGGCCCAACTGGGTCGTAAGGAGCGTGAAGATGCGTGAGGTCTTGCTGCGCTGCCAAGGTCTGACCAAGCGATTCGGAGGCTTGGCGGCTGTCCATGATGTCAGCCTGGATTGGGCCCGCGACGAAATCCATGCGGTGATCGGCCCCAACGGCGCAGGCAAATCGACCCTGTCGCACCTGCTGGCAGGCGATTTGCCCGCCACCAGCGGAAGCATTCAACTGGCGGGTCAGGAGGTCACCCGCTGGCACGCCGAAAAGCGTTCGCACCTGGGGCTCGGGCGCAGCTTCCAAAAGACCAACATTTTTTTACCCCTGCCGGTTTGGGAAAACGTCCGATTGGCTGCCCAGTCGCGCCACCAGCACCGGGTCATCAACCCGCTGGGGTGGTTGAGCAACGCCCAAATCGATGCACGGATCAATCAGGGGGTGGAACAAGCGCTGGCCCTGGCCCGGCTGGAGCACCGACGCGATACCGTCGCAGGGCTGATGAGCCACGGCGAACAGCGCCAGTTGGAGATTGCCATGTGCCTGGCCACTCAACCCGAGGTCTTGTTGCTCGATGAACCCCTGGCCGGGATGGGCGTGGCCGAAGCCGAGCGCATGGTCGAGTTGTTGCTGAGCCTCAAACCGCATCACGCCATGCTGCTGGTCGAGCACGACATGGACGCCGTATTCGCTCTGGCCGATCGCCTGTCGGTCATGGTCAATGGGGTGGTGATCGCCAGTGGCACCCCGGAAGAGATTCGCAACGACGCCACCGTGCAGGCGGCCTATCTGGGCGAGGAGCACGCATGAGTGACGTGATGATCCAAGCCCGTGGCCTGAACACGTTTTACGGCAGCAGCCACATCTTGCGCAACCTCGATTTCAAGTTACACCGGGGCGAGACTCTGGGTCTGATGGGGCGCAACGGCATGGGCAAAAGTACCTTGCTCAAAACCCTCATGGGCTTGGTGCGTGCGCGAAGCGGCACCATCCGCGTCGCTGACCAAGATGTCAGTCAAGCCCCCACCTGCGACATCGCCCGGCTGGGCGTGGCCTATGTGCCCGAAGGTCGCGGGATTTTTGGCAACCTGTCCGTCAAAGAAAACCTGATCATGGCCGCCCGACCTGGCGTGCGGGGACAAAATGATTGGACCTATCAACGCGTGCTCGACACCTTTCCCCGTTTGGCCGAGCGATTGGGCCACGGTGGCCAGCAACTCAGCGGCGGAGAACAACAAATGCTCACCATCGGCAGGGCCCTGATGACCAACCCCGATGTGCTGATCCTGGACGAAGCCACCGAGGGCTTGGCGCCCCTGATTGCGCGCGAAATCTGGCGCATCTGCGAAGTGATCCGCGACAGCGGCATCAGCAGCATCATCGTCGACAAAAACTGGAAGCACGTGACCCGGATCACCGACCGCAACCTGATCCTGGTCAAAGGCGAATGGGTCTTCGAGGGCAGCAGTCAGGCCTTGCTCAGTGACCCTGACCTGCTGCAAAAACACCTGGGGGTTTGACGCCCCGTCGGGCCGCTCACATGGGCTGAATATTGGCTTTTTTCACCACCCTGGCCCAGCGCGTGATCTCCTGATCGATGTAGAGGGCAAACTCTTCCGGTGTGGTGGGAGCGGGTTCTGCGCCAAAGCGGGCAAAGGACTCTTTGGCTTGCGGCGACTTCAGGGCTTGGGTCACCGCCTGATTGATTTTGGCCACCACATCCGCGGGCATGCCTGCCGGACCGACCAATCCAAACCACGCCGGGCTGTCGAGTTCCGGAAATCCCAACTCGCCCAAAGCGGGAACCTGAGGCAATTGCGGCGAGCGTTGCTTGCGGGTGACCGCCAAAATCCGCACCTTGCCGCTTGCAGCGTGCTGCAAAGCGGTGGTCAGCGAGGTCTCGATGAACAAGGGCACCACCCCGGCCAGCAAATCTTGTGCGGCAGGACCCGTGCCTTTGTAGGGCACATGGGTCATTCGTGCGCCGACTTCGGCCCCCAGACTCTCGCCGATCATGTGCCCCACCGAGCCGATTCCAGCCGTGGCGTAGGACAACTTGTTGGGGTTGGCCCGGGCGTGGTCGATCAGGCCTTTGAAATCAGTAAACGGTTGTTGGGCGTTGGCCAGGATCACCCCGGTGGTGACCCCGCCATTGGTGATCGGGGTCAGGTCCTTGCGCGCGTCATAGGGCATTTTTTGCATCAGGCTCACATTGATGCCCGCATTGGCGATCGAGCCGATCCCCAGGGTGTAACCGTCAGGTTTGGCTTTGGCGACCAGATCCAGGCCGATGACCCCACCCGCACCCGCGCGGTTGTCGATCACCACCGGTTGCTTGAGCGCATCGGACATCGCTTGCCCCATGTAGCGCGCAATGCTGTCAGCAGGTCCCCCGGCCGGAAAGGGCACGATCAGGCGGATCGATTGGGACGGAAAGTCTTGTGCCCCTGCCCATTGAGATGCCGCCAGCCAGCAAGCAACGAGGCACTGTTTGAATCCAACCCGCATGATGTCTCCTGATGGTTTGTGTGCGATGTTTATAGTGCCCCGTTCAGGATCACACAAGCACTTCAGTGTCAACCTTGCGCCCCATGGCCAGCCGCATGACCGGCGGCCTGGATTCAATGCCTTGCCCCATTGAATATTTTTTAATTACAATGGGTTCCCCACATGATCACCCGACGCCACTCCCTTCAGTGTTTGCTGGCCACCTTGGCCTTGGCCAGCCATGGGGTCCGTGCAGAACCTAAAACCATCAAAATCCTGGTCGGATTTCCGCCCGGCGGTGGCACCGATGCCGTGGCGCGAATTTTGGCCGACAAACTGAAAGACACCCTGGGTGTGCCGGTGGTGGTCGAGAACAAACCCGGTGCCGGTGGCCAGTTGGCCGCACTGGCCCTGAAAGCCGCACCCCGCGATGGATCGGTGCTTTTTTTATCACACGACCACAGCATTTCGATCCTGCCCCAAGTGGTCAAAAATCCGGGCTTTGATCCGGCGACCGATTTCACACCGGTGGTCGGATTTGCCTCATTCGTCAACGCGCTGGCCCTGTCTGCCAACACGCCGGCCAGAACCTTTGTCGAATATGTCAGCTGGGTCAAAGCGACAGGTGGCAAAGGAGCTGTGGGCATCCCGGCACCCTCCTCCACACTGGAGTTTTTGGTTCAACTCATCGGTGACAAGTTCCAACTGGATCTGGTGGCCGCCCCTTACAAAGGCAGCGCCCCCATGATGGCCGACATGCTGGGCCACCAGATTGCCGCAGGCACTGGATCGATCCCGGATTTCATCGAACACCACAAGGCCGGCAAATTGCGGGTGGTGGCGGTGTTGGGTGGGCAGCGGCAGACCACCGTGCCCCATGTCCCCACCTTTGCCGAGTTGGGGTTGCCGGGACTGGAAGAAGCTCCTTATTACGGCTTTTTTGCGCCCGCCGGTACCCCCGTCGCCTTCATCGACACTTTCAGCCAGGCCATGGCCCAAGTGCTGCAAATGCCTGAAGTGCGCGAGCCACTCAGCAAGCTGGGGCTGAATGTCCAACACATGAGTCCGGCCCAGTTGGGTCAGCGCGAAAAAGCCTACACCCAGGCCTGGGCCGGCATCATCGCACGAAGCGGTTTCAAGGCCCGGTAAAGGCACAGGCCTGTGGGTTCACTGACTGTTTTCACGCCAGCACGGCCAAGCCATGCTTGTGGGCCACCGAGAGCAGCTTGAGCGGTGATTCTGTGCTTTTCTGAAACCGCCCCTTCCTACTTATCAATCAGGGGAAAACTGTTCAGATAAACCGAGCCACTTCTATAACCTGCCAGCGACGACAACAAGAAAGATGCCATGGAATACAGACGAGAGATAGACGGACTAAGGGCGTTGGCTGTGACAGCGGTAGTGCTCTATCACTTCTGGCCAGACGTCTTCGATTATGGATATTTAGGCGTCGATGTGTTCTTCGTGATCAGTGGCAGCTGACACCTAAGCACAGGAGGCCAAACACCACCTTGCCCTCGAACTGGCATCAACGTCTAGCCCTTTGGTCAAGAAGCGATCCTAAGTTGTGATCAGAACTCAGCCTCAGATTGTCCCGCAAGATGCGTTGATATGCAGCAACGTCCCTTCACTCCCACTCAATGGTCGCTGGCGGCTTGCTGGATACATCGTAAGTCACCCGGTTGATGCCGCGCACTTCGTTGATGATGCGGCCTGACACGCGCTTGAGCAAGGCATAGGGCAACTCGGCCCAGTCGGCGGTCATGAAGTCGCTGGTCTGCACAGCCCGCAAGGCCACGACGTAATCGTAGGTGCGCCCATCGCCCATGACCCCCACGCTTTTGACCGGTAAAAACACCGTGAAGGCCTGACTGGTGAGGTCGTACCAGGTCTTGCCGGAATGGGGCTCGACCGTGGACATCAACTCTTCGATGAAGATCGCATCGGCCCGACGCAACAAATCGGCGTATTCCTTTTTGACTTCACCCAGAATCCGAACCCCTAGACCCGGGCCGGGGAAAGGATGCCGATAAACCATCTCGCGGGGCAGCCCCAGGGCCACGCCCAATTCACGCACCTCGTCTTTGAACAGGTCGCGCAAAGGCTCGAGCAGCTTCAGGCCCAATTGCTCGGGCAAACCGCCCACGTTGTGGTGGCTCTTGATGGTCACCGCCTTCTTGCTCTTGGCCCCGCCCGACTCGATGACATCGGGGTAAATGGTGCCCTGGGCCAAAAAAGTCGCCCCCTTGTGCCCGCCCTCACCGGCTTTGAGCTTGGCAGCCTCAGCCTTGAACACATCCACAAACAAGCCGCCGATGATCTTGCGTTTTTGCTCGGGGTCGCTGACCCCGGCCAATTGGCCTAAAAACAAGTCACTGGCATCGACCCGAATCACGCGGGCGTGCAACTTGCCCGCAAACATGTCCATGACCATGTCGCCTTCATTCAGGCGCAACAAACCATGGTCGACAAAGACACAGGTGAGTTTGTCGCCGATGGCGCGGTGGATCAGGGCTGCGGCCACCGATGAATCGACCCCGCCGGACAAGCCCAGAATCACTTCCTCGTCACCGACTTGACGGCGGATGGACTCGACCGCCTCGGCGATGTGGTCGCGCCTGATCCAGTCGGCGTTGGCCCCGCAAATGTCCAGCACAAAACGCTCGAGCATGGCTTTGCCCTGCACCGTGTGGGTGACTTCGGGGTGAAATTGAACCGCATAGAAATGGCGATCGACATCGGCCATGCCGGCGATGGGGCAACTGGGGGTGCTGGCCATCAGTTTGAAACCGGCAGGCATTTCGGTCACCTTGTCGCCATGGCTCATCCAGACCTTGAGCATGCCGTGCCCTTCGGGGGTGTGGAAATCGGCGATGTCTTTGAGCAGCGGGGTGTGGCCATGGGCACGCACCTCGGCATAGCCGAATTCACGGGTCTGCCCGGCTTCGACCTTGCCGCCCAATTGCTGGGCCATGGTTTGCATGCCATAGCAAATCCCCAAGACCGGAATGCCCAATTCGAACACGGCATCGGGGGCACGGTCGTCGACCTCGTAGACGCTGGCGTGCGAGCCCGACAGGATGATGCCCTTCAACTGGCCATCGGCTGCGTACTGGCGGACCCAATCGCTGCTGACATCGCAGGGGTGAACCTCGCAATACACATGCGCCTCACGCACGCGGCGGGCAATCAATTGAGTGACTTGGGAGCCGAAATCGAGGATGAGGATTTTGTGGTGTTGCATGGCGGAAGGCGGCTTAAAAAGCGATTTTAAGCCTCCCCGCCCCCCGATCCGGCCGCCGGGTGCTCAGTCGGCCCGGTAATTGGGCGCTTCTTTGGTGATTTGCACGTCGTGGACATGGCTTTCTCGGATGCCCGCTGCCGTGATTTCCACGAATTCGGCCTTGTTTTTCATCTCTTCGATGGTGGCGCAACCGCAGTAGCCCATGCTGGCCCGCACACCACCGGCCATCTGGTAGACGATGCTGACCATGGAGCCCTTGTAGGGCACCCGGCCCTCAATGCCTTCGGGGACCAGCTTGTCGGCGTTGGGGTTGCCGGTGCTGGACTCCTGGAAGTAGCGGTCGGCACTGCCTTGCTGCATGGCACCGATCGAGCCCATGCCACGGTAACTCTTGTAGCTGCGACCCTGGTACAAAATGACCTCGCCAGGGGCTTCTTCGGTGCCGGCGAACATGCCGCCCATCATCACGCTGGACGCTCCGGCCGCAATCGCTTTGGCGATGTCACCGCTGTAGCGGATGCCGCCGTCGGCGATCAGCGGAATGCCGCTGCCGCGCAAGGCGGTGGCCACGTTGTCGATGGCCGTGACCTGGGGCACGCCCACACCGGCCACGATGCGGGTGGTGCAGATCGAACCCGGACCGATGCCCACTTTGACCGCATCGGCTCCCGCCTCGGCCAAGGCCAGGGCAGCCGCGCCGGTGGCAATGTTGCCCCCGACCACATCGATGTGCGGGTAATTTTGCTTGACCCAGCGCACCCGCTCGATCACGCCTTTGCTGTGACCGTGGGCGGTGTCGACCACGATGGCATCGACCCCGGCTTTGACCAGGGCCTCGACACGCTCTTCGGTGCCCTCGCCCACCCCCACGGCGGCGCCGACACGCAAGCGGCCTGAGGCATCACGGGCGGCCAGCGGGAAGGAGGTTTGTTTGGTGATGTCTTTGACGGTGATCAGGCCGCGCAACTCAAAAGCATCATTGATCACCAGCAGGCGCTCGAGTTTGTGCTTGTTGAGCAGGGCCTTGGCTTGTTCAGGCGTGGTGCCTTCGGGCACGGTGATCAGCCGTTCACGCGGGGTCATGATGTCTTTGACCGCAACGTCGTAGCGGGTCTCAAAGCGCAGATCGCGCCCGGTGACAATCCCCACCACTTTGCCGCCATCGAGCACCGGAAAACCCGATATGCCCAATTGCTCGGACAACGCCATGACTTCTCGCACCGTGTGTTGCGGCGTGATCACCACCGGATCGCGCAACACACCGCTCTCGTAGCGCTTGACCTTGGCCACCTGAGCCGCCTGGTCTTGCGCGGTCAGGTTTTTGTGGATGATGCCCATGCCGCCCTCCTGGGCGATGGCAATCGCCAAACGCGCTTCTGTCACGGTATCCATGGCGGCCGACACCAGGGGCAGGTTGAGTTCGATTCGGCGCGAAAAACGGGTGGCAAGCGTGGTGTCCTTGGGCAGGACCTGGGAGAAGGCGGGCACCAGCAACACATCGTCGAAGGTGAGCGCTTTACCAAGAAGTCGCATGAGATGGCTCCAAAAACAGCATTCTACGCAGGGCTCACCAGCGCCCTGTATACACGATACACTGCCCCCATGTTGCAACTCACGCATGGCAGGGCCGTCGCCCTGATGGTTCTGAACGCCGCTCTCTGGGCCACGGCGGGCGTGGTCACCCGCCAACTGGAATCGGCAGCCTCGTTTGAAATCACCTTCTGGCGCAGTCTGTTCACTTTACTGACCCTGGGATGGGTCTTGCCCTGGTTGGGAGGACCTGGTTTTTGGAGCCAACTGCGTCAGGCCGGACCGCTGTTGTGGCTGTCAGGGCTGTGTTGGTCGGTCATGTTCACGGCATTCATGATTGCCCTGACACTCACCAGTGTGGCCAATGTGTTGATCACGCTGGCTTTGGGCCCCCTGTTCACTGCGCTGGTGGCGCGAGTGGTAACGGGCCACCCCATTCCCGCGCGGACCTGGCTGGCCATTGCCGTGGCAGGATTGGGGATCGGCTGGATGTTTTCGGATCAATGGGGGGGGCCGGGGGTGATTGAGGGCATGTCGGTGGCCTTGGGGGTACCGGTGGCGGCCTCGATCCACTGGACGGTGGTGCAACATGCGCGCCAAAAAGGTTTGTCGATCGATCTCGCCCCGGCCGTCATGGTCGGGGCTCTGCTGTCGTGCCTGATCACCTTGCCGCTGGCCTGGCCGCTGCAAGGGTCGCTGATCGATGTCAGCTGGCTGGCTCTGCTGGGGGTGTTTCAGTTGGCCCTGCCCTGTGTCATGGCCGTTTGGTGTGCGCGGGTATTGCACGCTGCCGAAGTGTCTTTGTTGGCCTTGCTCGAAGTGATTTTTGGCATCACGCTGGCTTGGTTGGGGGCCGGTGAAGAGCCGGGGGTGCGGGTGCTGACGGGGGGACTGCTGGTGTTGCTGGCTCTGGTCGGCAACGAATGGTGGGGCTGGCGCCGACGCTGAGGGGCTCAGCGGTTGCGGGACTTCAAAGCCCGCTCGACCTCGCGCTTGCCCTCGCGCTCCTTGATGGTGTCGCGCTTGTCGTGTTCGGCTTTACCCCGGGCCAAAGCCAGTTCGCATTTCACCCGCCCGGTCTTCCAATGCAGGTTCAGGGGCACCAGGGTGTAGCCCTTTTGCTCGACTTTGCCGATCAGTCGTCGGATTTCGTCTTTGTGCATCAGCAATTTGCGGGTGCGCACGGCATCCGGGTTGACATGGGTAGAAGCGGTTTTCAAAGGGTTGATCTGGCAGCCGATCAGGTACAACTCGCCATCGCGGATCACCACATAGCCGTCGGTCAGTTGCACCTTGCCCTCGCGGATGGCCTTGACCTCCCAGCCTTGCAGCACCATGCCTGCCTCGTGTTTTTCTTCGAAGAAATAGTTAAACGCCGCCTTTTTGTTGTCGGCGATGCGGGCGGGCGAATTTTTGGAGTCTTTGGCCATGGATGAATGAAAGCGGAGGCAGTCCTCGGTAAAATTGGGGGCTTGGGTCTGCCTGCCAGACCCTGCATTCTATGAAAACTATCCACAAGTCCGTTTTGATCTGGTTCAGTGCCGACGAAATGTTCCGTTTGGTCACCGATGTTCCCAGTTATCCGCAATTCCTGCCGTGGTGCGATCGCTCGGCGGTGCGCGAAATGCTGGAAGATGGCATGGTGGCCGAAATCGGCATGGCCTTCAGCGGCTTGCACAAAAGCTTCACCACCCGCAACACGCATGTGCCTGGTCGCCAAGTCAAACTGACCCTCATCGATGGCCCTTTCAAACATCTGGAGGGAACCTGGGATTTCATTCCGCTGGGTGAGGGGCAACGAGCCTGCAAAGTCGAATTGACCCTGAACTACAGTTTCGAGTCGATGTTTGGCGCTTTGGTGGGGCCGGTCTTTGACCGCATCGCCTCGACCCTGGTCGACGCCTTCGTCAAGCGGGCCGAACAGGTCTACACCTGATGCGGATCACCCTGACGCTGTCGGCTGCGCCCCGATCGGTGCGCGAATGGTCGCTGGATCTGCCAGCGCCTTGTGATGTCCACACGGCTCTGAGCCAGGTCGACTGGGCGGCCGGTTTGGCCCCGGAAGTGGTGGCCGATTTGCAGTTATCGATCTGGGGGCGAAAGGTCGAAGGCCGCAGCGCCTTGCAAGACGGCGACCGGATCGAACTCACCCGAGCGCTTCGGGTCGACCCCAAAGTCGCCCGGCGCGAACGATTTCAGCGCCAGGGCGTGCGCACGGCGGGCCTGTTTGTCCGCCGCCAACGCCCCTGAGCGGAGGTTTTGTACCGATCAAGCCTCGCGGCTGGCGCGCTTGCGATCGTGCTCTTTCAGGTGACGCTTGCGCAAGCGGATGCTCTTGGGGGTGATTTCGACCAATTCGTCGTCTTCAATGAACTCGACCCCGTACTCCAGCGACAGATCGATCGGCGGCGTGACTTTGATCGCATCTTCCTTGCCACTGACGCGGAAGTTGGTCAACTGCTTGGTGCGGGTGGCGTTGACGACCAGGTCGTTGTCGCGGTTGTGGATGCCGACAATCATGCCCTCGTACACCGGATCGCCTGCCTTCACAAACATGCGGCCCCGGTCATCGAGTTTGCCCAGGGCGTAGGTGAAGATTTCACCGTCATCCATCGAGATCAGCACCCCATTCTTGCGCCCTCCGATGTCGCCCTTATGGGCCTCGTAACTGTCAAAAATGTTCGAGATGAGGCCGCTGCCACGGGTCAGGTTGAGAAATTCGTTGGAGAACCCGATCAGGCCACGCGCCGGAATGCGGTACTCCAGACGCACGCGACCACGGCCATCGGGCTCCATGTTCACCAACTCGCCCTTGCGCTCGCCCAGGGCCTGCATGACGCCGCCTTGGTGGTTTTCTTCGATGTCGCAGGTCACCAGCTCGATCGGCTCGCAGCGCTCGCCGTCGATGTCTTTGAACACCACACGGGGTTTGGAGACGGCCAGCTCGTAGCCTTCCCGGCGCATGTTTTCCAGCAAAATGGTCAGGTGCAATTCGCCCCGACCCGAGACCTCAAAAATGCCATCTTCATCCGTTTCGCGCACACGCAGGGCCACATTGGACTGCAGCTCTTTTTGCAAGCGGTCCCAGATTTGGCGACTGGTGACGAACTTGCCCTCGCGACCCGCCAGAGGTGAGGTGTTGACGCAAAAATTCATGGTCAAAGTCGGCTCGTCGATTTTCAGCATCGGCAAAGGCTGGGGGTTGATGGGGTCGGTCACCGTGACGCCAATGCCCAGATCCGCAATGCCATTGATCAGCACGATGTCGCCAGGGCCGGCAGACTCGGATTGCACCCGATCCAGGCCCTCGAATTTGTGCACCTGATTGACGCGCCCCTTGAAAGAGTTGCCGTCGGGCCCCTCCATCACCAGCACATCCATGCCGGCGCGCAAAGTGCCGGCGTTGATGCGACCGACCCCGATGCGACCGACGAAGGTCGAATAGTCGAGCGCCGAAATCTGCAACTGCAAGGGGGCTTGCGGGTCGCCCTCGTGCGCCGGAACGTGCTCCAGGATGGTTTCGAACAAGGCCGACATGTCCGGGCCCCACTGCTCGCCAGCCGCTCCTTCCTGGTGCGAGGACCAGCCATTGATGCCCGAGGCATAGACCACCGGGAAATCCAGCTGTTCGTCGTTGGCACCGAGTTTGTCGAACAGGTCAAAGGCGGCATTGATCACTTTGTCGCAATTGGCCCCCGGTTTGTCGACTTTGTTGACCACCACAATCGGTTTGAGCCCCAAAGCCAGTGCTTTTTTGGTCACGAAACGGGTTTGGGGCATCGGACCTTCCTGGGCATCGATCAGCAGCAGCACGCCGTCGACCATCGACAAGGCGCGTTCGACCTCGCCACCAAAGTCAGCGTGGCCCGGGGTGTCGACGATGTTGATGTGCGTGCCTTGCCAGCTGACGGCACAATTTTTGGCCAAAATCGTGATGCCGCGCTCGCGTTCGATGTCGTTGTTGTCCATGACGGTGTCTTCGACCTTTTCATGGGCGGCAAAAGTGCCCGATTGGCGCAACAACTGGTCCACCATGGTCGTTTTGCCATGGTCCACGTGGGCGATGATGGCGATGTTTCTGATTTGCTTGCTCATGCTTTTCTCTCTTTAGGCCGCACAAGACGGCTCATTGCTTTAAAACCTGTTCAATATCCAGCGGGCTCAACAAGCGACCGGGAATGAGTTCCCCCGCTTTGACATGCCCGGTGCCCAACAAGGCACGGGGTTGCTGGCCGTAGACCCGCACAGCGGCCTGATCGGGCCAGGGGCCGCGCCGGCGCAGACCACTGAGAAACCGGCCAGCCTCGGACGCGTCGAGTTCGATGGCGGGATGATCCGCCAGCAAAATGTCAATGGGATGAAGGCAGCGCAGGCGTTCGTCCTCAGCCATGGCCTCCAGTGCCTCCAGGGTCACACACTGGCCAATGGCAAAAGGGCCGGTGGCCACTCGGCGCAAACGGCTCAGGTGCCCGCCACAGCCCAAATGCTCGGCAATGTCCTCGCCCAACGTGCGGATGTAAGTCCCCTTGGAGCAACGCACGCGCAGGCTCAGGCTGGGCGGTGCGGTGTGGAGATCGGTCGACAGCAGCTCGATGTCGTGGATGCTCACACGGCGAGCGGTTCGCTCAATGGTTTCACCCTGGCGCGCGTATTCGTACAAGGCCTTGCCGTCTTTCTTCAAGGCGCTGTGCATGGGAGGAATTTGCTCGATCTCGCCCGTGAAGTGATCCAGCGCCTCAACCACCTGTCCCGGTGTACAACGCACAGTGCGCCGTTCTACCACCGATCCTTCGGCGTCACCGGTTTCGGTTTTGAGCCCCAAAGCGATGGTGGTTTCGTAGGTCTTGTCGGCATCGAGGTGCAGTTGGCTGAATTTGGTGGCGGCGCCAAAGCACAGGGGCAAGACACCGCTGGCCAGCGGGTCCAAGGTACCGGTGTGGCCGGCTTTTTCGGCCCGCAACAACCACTTGGCTTTTTGCAAAGCCTGATTGCTGGACAAGCCCAGCGGTTTATCGAGCAACAACACCCCATGCACAGGGCGCCGCTGCACCCGGGTGCGTGGCGCGTTCATGGGCAATCAGTCTTTGGAGCGGGAGGCGACCGCTTTGGCGATCAGGGCGTTCATGTCTGCGGCCCGCTCGGGGGTTCGGTCAAACACAAAATGCAAGGTGGGCACCGTATGGATGTGCAAACGCTTGAACAAGGCGTTGCGCAAAAAACCGGCGGCCTGGTTGAGGCCTTCAGCGGCAACAGCCGGATCGCCCGTGAGGACGCTGAAAAATACTTTGGCGTGCGCATAGTCTGGCGTCACCTCGACCGCCTGCAAGGTCACCAGACCCACACGGGGGTCTTTGACCTCGCGGGCAATCAACTCGGACAAATCGCGCTGGATCTGATCGGCGATTTTGAACGAGCGGTTGGGCGCAGCAGACTTTTTCACAGCGAGCGAGCCACTTCCTTGATCTCAAAGAACTCCAACTGATCGCCTTCGACGATGTCGTTGTAACCCTTGATGTTCAAGCCACACTCGAAGCCTTCTTTGACCTCGCGGGCATCGTCCTTGAAACGCTTCAGGCTGTCGAGCTCACCCGTGAAGATGACCACGTTGTCGCGCAGCAAGCGCAATTTGGCCGAACGCCGCACCACGCCCGAGGTGACCATACAACCTGCGATCGAGCCGATTTTGCTGACGCGGAAGACCTGACGAATCTCGGCATTGCCGATGATTTCTTCTTTCTTGTCCGGGGTCAGCATGCCCGACATGGCGGCCTTGATTTCGTCGACCGCGTCGTAAATGATGTTGTAGTAGCGGATCTCGATGCCGTTGCCTTCGGCCAGCTTGCGGGCGCCGGCGTCAGCGCGGGTGTTGAAGCCGATGATCACCGCTTTGGAGGCAATCGCCAGGTTGATGTCGCTCTCGCTGATGCCGCCCACGGCAGCATAAACCACCTGAACCTTGATCTCGTCGTTGGAGAGTTTGACCAAGGAAGCGGCCAGGGCTTCTTGAGAACCTTGCACATCGGCCTTGAGGATGATGGGCAGGGTCTTGACCTCACCCGAAGCCATGTCGGAGAACATGTTTTCGAGTTTGGCCGCTTGCTGTTGGGCCAATTTGGTGTTGCGAAACTTGCCCGCGCGGTAGGTGGCGATTTCACGGGCACGGCGCTCATCGGCCAAAACCATGAAGTCATCCCCTGCCTGGGGCACATCTGACAAGCCCTGAATTTCGACCGGAATCGACGGACCCGCTGCCTTGATCGGGCGACCATTTTCGTCGAGCATGGCGCGCACCCGGCCATAGGTCTGCCCCACCAGCACCACATCGCCAGTCTTCAAGGTGCCCGACTGAACCAGCACGGTGGCCACCGGACCACGGCCCTTGTCCAACTGAGCTTCGATGACCAGGCCCTTGGCCATGGCTTCGTGGGGAGCCTTGAGTTCGAGCACCTCGGCCTGCAAAGAAACTTGTTCGAGCAACTCGTCGATGCCCTGACCGGTCTTGGCCGACACGGGAACAAACGGCGAATCACCACCGAAATCCTCCGGAACCACCTCCTCGGCCACCAACTCGCCTTTGAGTCGATCGGGATTGGCTTCAGGTTTGTCGATCTTGTTCATCGCGACCACGATGGGCACGCCAGCTGCTTTGGCGTGCTTGATGGCTTCACGGGTTTGCGGCATCACGCCGTCATCGGCGGCCACCACCAGCACCACGATGTCGGTGGCTTTGGCGCCTCGGGCACGCATGGCCGTGAAAGCCTCGTGACCGGGAGTATCCAGGAAGGTGATGACGCCACGATCGGTTTCAACGTGGTAGGCGCCGATGTGCTGGGTGATGCCCCCTGCTTCACCAGCAGCCACTTTGGCGCGCCGGATGTAATCGAGCAAAGAGGTCTTGCCGTGATCGACGTGACCCATGACGGTGACCACCGGCGGGCGTGGCAAAGACTCGGCCTGGTGCGCCGAGGACTCTTCTTCGGTGAAGGCTTCCGGATCGTCCAGGGCGGCCACAATCGCTTTGTGGCCCATTTCTTCGACCACGATCATGGCGGTGTCCTGATCCAAAGGCTGGTTGATGGTGACCATCTGGCCCAGCTTCATGAGGTGCTTGATGACCTCAGAGGCCTTGACCGCCATTTTGTGCGCCAGCTCGGCCACCGTGATGGTCTCCGGCACGTGGACTTCAATGACGCGCGCTTCGGCAGGTTGCGCAGCCACCGGGGCTTCATCCCGATCGCGCTCACGGCGGCCCTTGGGGCCACCGCGCCAACTGTTGCGGTTGTTGCCCGCCAGGGTGTCGCCACGGGTTTTGATTTCTTTCTTTTTGGCCGGATCATCGGCCCATGAGGACGACAGCTTGGCGCTTTTGACCTCTTTGCCGGCACCAGCGGCAGGTGCCGCATTGCCCGCAGCGGGCTTGGCGGTCTTTTTGTCAGCGGTCGCCGAGGCAGCGGGTTTGTGCAGGGTGCCTTTGGCCGCCGTGGCAGGCTCTTCGGGTTTTTTAGCCACCAGCACCTTTTTGGGGGCGTTCATCATCGCCCGGATCGCTTCGGCCTCGGCCAAAGCCTTGCGGCGACGGTCTTCGAGTTCGCGGGCTCGATCGGCCTCTTCTTTGGCGGCGGCATCGGCTTTGGCCTGGCGTTCGCGGGCTTGTTGCTCGGCCACTGCCTGCTCGGCTTCAGCCTTGGCTTGCGCGTCGGCGGCTTGTTCGGTGGCGCTGGGGCGCTGTGCCTCAGACTGCGCCTGCGCCAGACGCTCCTGCGCCTGGGCTTCAGCCTGCGCCTTTTCGCGGGCTTCCTGCTCCTCGCGAAGTCGGCGTTTTTCAGCCAGTTCTTCTTCCTGGCGGCGAATCAGTTCGGCCTGGCGCCGAGCCTCTTCTTCGCGCCGGGCCAATTCGGCCTGATCAATGACTGGTGCAGCAGGCGCTGGGGCTGTTTCGGATTTGGCCGGGGTGGTTTCGGTTTCATCGCGCTGGATGAAAGTGCGCTTCTTGCGCACCTCGACCTGGATGGTGCGGGCCTTGCCCGTGGCGTCGGCCTGCTTGATCTCAGTGGTCGACTTCTTGGTCAGGGTGATTTTTTTGCGTTCGGCCGATCCGGTACCGTGGCTGGCTTGCAAATAGCCCAGCAATTTTTGTTTATCGGCATCGGTCAAAACATCGGCAGGGCTCTGCTTGGCGACCCCGGCAGCAGAAAGCTGCTGAAGCAGCACGTCGGTGGATTTTTTGAGCTCGGTGGCGAACTCGGCAACGGTGGTTTGGGTCATGCGTGTGATTCCTTGTGGACACCTCAAGCCTGACCTGCAAACCAATGTTCGCGGGCTTTAAGGATGATGGCCTTGGCTTCTTCTTCAGTCTGACCGGTGATTTCGATCAACTCATCAATGGCCAAATCGGCAAGATCGTCCCGGGTGTGGACCCCTGATTCGGCCAGTTTAGCGATCAGTGCGGGGGTGAGCCCCTCCATGTCACGCAGGTTTTGTGAGACTTCTTCGACGTTTTCTTCACGAGCGATTTCGAGGGTCAGCAAAGCGTCTTTGGCGCGGGCTCGCAGCTCGTTGACGGTGTCTTCGTCAAAACTCTCGATCTCCAGCATCTCCTGCAGGGGAACATAGGCCACTTCTTCCAGGCTGGTGAAACCTTCCTGGATCAGGATGTCAGCCACTTCTTCATCGACGTCGAGGCGAGCCATGAACAACTGGCGAATGGCCTCAGTCTCAGAGGCTTGCTTTTCAGCAGACTCGTTGGCGTCCATGATGTTGATTTTCCAACCGGTCAGCATGGAGGCCAAGCGCACATTTTGACCGCCGCGACCGATGGCGATGGCCAGATTTTCTTCGTCGACCACCACGTCCATGGCGTGCTTTTCTTCGTCGACCACGATCGAGCTGACATTGGCCGGTGCCAGTGCGCCGATCACGAACTGGGCCGGGTCTTCGCTCCACAACACAATGTCGACCTTCTCGCCGGCCAACTCATTGGTGACCGCGTTCACACGGGTGCCGCGCACGCCGACGCAGGTGCCGATGGGGTCGACGCGTTTGTCGTGCGAAATGACGGCGATCTTGGCACGCGAACCGGCATCACGGGCACACGATTTGATCTCGAGCAGACCTTGTTCGATTTCGGGGACTTCCTGGCGGAACAACTCGATCATGAAATCGGGGGATGAACGCGACAAAATGATGGGTGCACCGCGCAGGGTGGCGTCGACTTCCATGATCATCGCCCGCACCCGATCGCCGTTGCGCAGGTTTTCTTTCGGGATCATCTCGCCGCGACGCAAACGGCCCTCGACACGGCCACTCTCGACAATGATGTCGCCCTTGTCCAGACGCTTAACGGTACCGACAAAAATCTTGTCGCCGCGCGACATGAATTCGTTGAGCAGCATCTCGCGCTCGGCATCACGGATTTTTTGCAAAATGACCTGCTTGGCGGCCATGGCGCCAATGCGGCCGATAGGCACCGAAGGGATGGACTCTTCGATGTACTCATCGACCTGGATGTCGGGCACGCGCTCCACTGCGTCCATGAGCATTTCTTCGGCGTCGGGATTTTGCAAGCCAGCCGCATCATCCACGACCAACCAGCGGCGGAAGGTTTCGTACTCGCCACTGTCGCGGTCGATCGCCACCCGGATATCGGCATCCTGGACGGGATTTTCTTTGTCCTGCTGCAGCAATTTTTTGGTGGCTTGGGCCAAGGCGGCCTCCACAGCGCCAAACACCACATCGTGTTCGACATTTTTCTCGCGGGCGATGGCTTCCACCAACATCAACATTTCACGGTTCATGCTTCTCTCCTGTTCACTCCAGGGTATCGGCGACAGGTCGCCGCCCTTTGAAATCGACGATCGGGGCCAAGCGGGCCTCTTTCAATTCGTCCAGACGAAAGCCCAGCACCTGCAAAGGGGCTTGCTCTTTTTTGCGACTGACGCGGGCACCTGGTTTGGTGGCCGGTTCATCGCGCCAACTGATTTGCCAAACTCCAGGCTCGGGTCCGGACTCCAGGGTACCCCTGAATTTCTTGCGCTGGGCAGACACCAAGCCCTGAGCGGCTTGGCCCATGGGCTGGCGCAGCACCAAGTCGATGACCTGGCCACTGAAACGCTGAAAATCAACCTCGCCACGCAGGGGCCGGTCGATTCCCGGCGAAGACACCTCGAGGCGCCGGTACTCGATGCTTTCGACTTCAAGGGCATATTGCAATTGGCGGGTGACTTTTTCACAGTCCTCAACTTGCACAAATCGCTCGGGCTGGTTGGCATGCCAAGGCCAGTCGATGGTGACGCGCAGCAAGCCCCCAGCCGAGCGCTCGATGTCGATCAGCTCAAAGCCCAGGCTTTGGGCGGTTTGAAGGGCAAGGTCTTGAAAACTCATGGGAAGTCGTTGGACCAAAAAAAACGGGCGGTTGGTGTCCGCCCGTTTGGTCGATTTCGGTCATTATAGACCATAAATGATTGATTTGCAAAGGGTTATGCCAACAAAGCCGCTTGCACAAGGGTACGGGTGTAGGGGTCGATGGGGGCATCGAGAACCTGGCCCACGGGTCCATGCTCCACCACTTGGCCGTGGTGCAACACCAACACATGATGCGCCATGGCTCGCACCACCGCCAGGTCATGGGTGATCAAGACGTAACTCAGGCCCCGTTGACGCTGTAATTGCATCAAAAGCATCAAAATTTGCTTCTGGATCGAAACATCCAAGGCACTGGTGGGTTCATCGAGCACCAAGACTTCGGGCGAGAGGATCAGGCCACGGGCAATGGCCAAACGCTGGCGTTGCCCGCCTGAGAATTCATGGGGGTATCGATCCAGCAAACCCGGGAACTCCGCCTCGGTCAGACCCACCTCGGCCAACACCGCACGGGCCTGGGCATCGCGCTGAAGGGCATCCAAACCAGGGTGGTGGACCCGCAAACCCTCGGCAACGATGTCGCCCACCGTCATCCGCGGGGACAAGGAAGAAAACGGATCCTGAAACACCACCTGGATGCGCCGGCGCAAACCCAAGTCTTGTGCTGGGCTCTGCCCCCAAGATTGTTGCCACAGCCGCAAATCACCGCCATGCGGATGCAAGCCCAGCAGCGCAAGCGCCAGCGTGGACTTGCCCGAACCCGACTCTCCGACCACGCCCAGGGTCTGGCCGTGGCGCAATTCAAAATCAACCCTGTCCAGCGCCCGAAAGACGCCGCGCTTGAACCACCCGGCCCAACCGGGGCGAGGAACGCTGTAATCGACAGACAACCCTTGTGCCCGGATGCGCAAGCTGTCCGTGGGGGCTGAATCGCGCACATCACGCACGGGCAAACTCTCGACCAATCGGCGCGTGTAGGGATGCTGTGGCCGGCTCAAGACCTGAGACACCTGGCCTTGCTCGACGCAGTGGCCTTTTTCCATCACCAGCACCCGATCGGCAAATTGACGCACCATGGGCAGATCGTGCGTGATCAGCAACACCGCCAAACCGTGCTCGCGCTGCAGATCGCGCAGCAGGTCCAGGATCTGCCCACGCAAGGACACATCCAGGGCGGTGGTGGGCTCATCGGCCAACAACAATCGAGGTTGCCCGGCCAGCGCCATGGCGATCATGGCGCGTTGGCGCTGCCCCCCGGACAACTGATGGGGGAAATGTGCGGCCTTGGTCGCCGCATCGGGCAAGCCGGTGCGCTCAAGCCAGGCCACCGCAGCGTGCCAAGCCTGCTGTCGGGTCAGCCCCAGTTTGAGCTCGATGACTTCGGCGATTTGGTCACCGATCGTGAACAGCGGATTCAGGGCCGTCATGGGCTCCTGGAAAATCATGGCGATCTCACCACCCCGGATGCCACGCAGCCGGGGTAAGGCCATGCGCAACAAATCCTCGCCTTGCCACAGTGCCCGGCCACTGACCTGCGCCCCTTGTGCCAGCCGCAACAAGCTGAGCGCCGACACCGACTTGCCTGAGCCCGACTCACCCACCAGGGCCAGTTTTTCTTCGGCCTGGATGACAAATTCGAGTCCGTGCACCACCTCCCGCCCCTGAAACGCCACACGCAATCGCTCAACCGACAGCAAGCTCATGGGGCCACCTCGCTGTCGTTCAGGCGCGGATCGAGCGCGTTGCGCAAGGCGTCGCCCATGAAGGTCAGCAGCAACAAGGTCGTGACCAAAACGGCAAAGGTGGACATCGATATCCACCAGGCGTCGATGTTGTTTTTACCCTGGGCCAGCATCTCTCCCAAACTCGGGGTGCCAGGCGGCACGCCCAGGCCCAAAAAATCGAGGCTGGTCAGCGCCAAAATGGCCGCACTCATGCGAAACGGCAAAAAAGTCACCACCGGGGTCAGGCTGTTGGGCAACACATGGCGCCAAATGATTTGACCGTGGCTCAGACCCAAGGCCCTGGCCGCCCGCACGAAGTCCAGTTGCCGGTTGCGCAAAAACTCGGCCCTCACATAGTCGGACAACCCCATCCAGCCGAACAGGCTGAGCAAAATCAGCAGCAAGGCCACGCTGGGCTCAAACACCGCCGAAAAAATGATCAGCAGATACAACTCGGGCATGGCGCTCCAGATCTCGATGAAACGCTGCATGGCCAAATCGGTCTTGCCCCCAAAATAGCCTTGAATGGCGCCGGTGAGCAGACCCAACAAGGTGCCGGTGAAGGTCAGCGCCAGTGCAAACAGCACTGAGATGCGAAACCCGTACAACAAACGCGCCAGCACGTCGCGTCCCCGGTCGTCGGTGCCCAGCCAGTTATCGGCCGAAGGCGCCGACGGGTTGGGTTCTTTGGCAAAGTAATTCAGGGTCGAATGGTGATACGGGTTGGGCGGAAACAGGGCCCAATTGCCATCCAGCGCCAGCTGCTGTCGAATGAAGGGATCGAGGTAATCGGTGGGGGTGTCAAAGTCGCCGCCAAACACCGTCTCGGGCGGGTTATGCACCATGGGCACATGCCACTGGCCCTGATAGCGCACCAACAACGGCTTGTCATTGGACACCCACTCGGCCATCAGGCTGACCGCAAACAAAGCCAAGAACACATACAGGCTGACCAGCCCCAATTTGTGGCGTTTGAATCGGTTCCAGGCCCTGCGGGTGGGGGTGATGCGTTCCATGATCAGCCGTCAAATTTGACGCGCGGGTCCACCCACACGTAACACAAGTCGCTGATCAGCTTGGTGGCCAATCCGATCAGGGTGAACAAATACAAGGTGCCCAACACCACCGGGTAGTCGCGCTTGATCACACTCTCGTAGCTGAGCAGTCCCAGGCCATCGAGCGAGAACAAGGTTTCGATCAGCAAAGAGCCGGTGAAAAAAGCCCCGATGAAAGCCGCCGGGAACCCGGTGACCAAGGGGATCAGGGCGTTGCGCATGACGTGCTTGTAGAGCACGCGGCGCTCGCTCAGGCCCTTGGCACGCGCCGTGATGACGTATTGCTTGCGGATTTCTTCCAAAAATGCGTTTTTGGTCAACATCGTGGTCACTGCAAAGGCGCCCAACACGCTGGCAGTGACCGGCAAGGTGATGTGCCACAAATAATCCACCACGCGCGCGCCCCAGCTGAGCTCGTCCCAGTTGGAGGAAGTCAGCCCGCGCAAGGGAAACCACTGCAGCTGGCCGCCAAAGATCACCAGCAAAGCCACCCCCAGGACAAAACCGGGAATCGCATAACCCACCAGCACCACCAGGCTCGACAAGGTGTCAAAGCGGGTTCCTGCACGCACCGCCTTGGCGATGCCCAGCGGCACCGAAATCAGGTAACTCAAAAAAAACGTCCACAAGCCCAAACTGATCGAGACGGGCAATTTTTCGCGGACCAACTCCCAGACCGTCTTGGGCTGATAAAAACTCTTGCCCAAATCAAAGCGGGCCAACTGCCCCATCATCTGCCAGAACCGCTCGCTGGCGGGTTTGTCAAACCCGTACAAGGCCTTGATTTCCTCAATCCGTTTGGCATCCACGCCCTGCCGGCCCCGATACCCGGCTCCGCCGCTGGCACTGCCCTCGCCGCCCGAGTCACGCCCCTGCAGCTGGGCCACCATTTGTTCGACCGGCCCGCCCGGTACAAATTGCACCACGGCAAAGGTGATCAACATCACCCCGAACAAGGTGGGGATCATCAGCAACAACCGTTTGAAGACATACAGCCACATGATCAAGGCCCCTTGGCTTCGGTTGACCACCAAGTCGAAGTGGCCCAGGATTCGGGTTGGTAGTAAACGGGCAAGGTAGCGGGTTGGGCAAAACGCGCCGCCCGCCAGGCGACCCTGTGCACGCTGCCGTACCAATGCGGGATGGCGTAGTGCCCCCAACGCAACACGCGATCCAGCGCTTTGAGCGCAGCAGTCAGTTCAGGCCGGGTTTGGGCCGAGATCACACGTTGCAGCAAAGCGTCGACCGCCGGGTCAGACACCCCCATCAAATTGCCCGAGCCTTCGGTCTTGGCTGCCGCACTGCCAAAGCGTTCGAGCAGCTCGGTACCGGGCGCTTCGCTGCCCACGGTGCGGTTGCTGATGACCTCGAAATCAAACACGTCCAGTCGCTTTTGCAAGACGGCAAAATCCACCGCCCTGATCTGCACCTGAATGCCCAATTTCTCCAGGTTCTTGGCCATGGGGGTCACCACCCGCGCCATCGAGCCCGAGTTGTCCATGAACTCCAAAGTGAAAGCTTGACCTTGCGCATTGCGCAGCGCACCCTCCCGAAAAGTCCACCCCGCTTCGGCCAACAGGGCCTTGGCACGCCTGAGGTTATCCCTCAGGGTTTGGCCTGACTGGGGATCCAGCGAGGTCCGGGGCGGCAACGGCACCGGTTGCTCGAACAGGGCGGCAGGCAATTGCGCGCGCAATGGTTGCAGCAAGGCCAGCTCATCGTCGCCGGGCAAACCTTGGGCCTCAAAGGGGCTGCCGACAAAATAGCCGCGCACACGCGTGTAAGCGTTGTAGAACAACTGCCGGTTCATCCACTCGTAGTCCATGGTCAAACTCAGGGCCTCGCGCACCCGGGGATCTGCCAGTTTGGGCAGGCGGGTGTTGAGCAAAAAGCCCTGAAAGTCACCGGCATTGCCATGCGGCAATTCGCGTTTGACCAATTCACCCCGGTCGAACGCGCGCCCCCGATAGGCCCGCGCCCACTCGCGGGCGATGAAAGCCTGGATGAAGTCAAACTCACCGGCTTTGAAACCTTCGAGCTGGGCCGTGTTGTCTTTGTACAGGCGGTAGGTGATGCGATCGAAATTGAACATGCCACGGCGCACGCCCAAATCACGAGCCCAGTAATCGGCCCGGCGCTGGTACGTGATGTCACGGCCAAAATCAACCTTGCCCAGGGCGTAAGGCCCACTGGCAATGGGAAAGTCGGTCACGATCTGGTCAAACGGCTTGCCAGCGCCCCAAGCGCGCGAGAAAACCGGCATGCTGCCCACGATCAAGGGCAACTCGGGGTTGACGCGTTTGAAATCGAAGCGAATGACCCGCTCGCTTTGCACCACGGCCCTGGCCACTTCACCATACAAGGTGCGAAACTGGGGCGCCGCCTGTTTGCTGGTCAGTCGCTCAAAACTGTGCAAGACATCGGCGGCCAACACCGGCTGACCGTCACTGAAGCGCGCCATGGGGTGTAACCGAAATGTCGCCGACAACCGGTCGGCGGCCACCGTGACGTCTTCGGCCAGCAGGCCATAAGCCGTGGTGGGCTCGTCCATGTTGCCCGTCAACAAGGACTCAAAAACCAGCAAGCCCATCCCCGGCGGCGCCGTGCCTTTGAGCGTGAACGGGTTGTATTTGTCAAAACTCGAGGCCCGCGTGGGTGCCACCAGTCGCATCTCGCCACCCTTCGGGGCGTTGGGGTTGACGTGGTCAAAATGGGCAAATCCAGCCGGGTATTTGATGTCGCCAAATTGGCCATAGGCATGCGCGGCCCAGCCCGTCTTGGCCAACAAGACGAACCACAAGATCAGCGCAAAGACCGGTGCGGCGACCAGGGGCCGGAATCCAAAACGAGCGCACATGCGACAATTCTGCTTCATTTTCTGCACGGAGTTGCCCCATGTCCACAAAGACTGGCTTTTTGGCCGGGAAAAAATTGCTGATCACCGGCGTGTTGTCCAACCGCTCCATCGCTTACGGCATCGCCCGCGCTTGTCATGACCAAGGCGCCGAATTGGCCTTCAGCTATGTCGGTGAGCGTTTCAAAGACCGCATCACCGAATTTGCCGCCGAATTCGGCTCCAACCTGGTCTTTGACTGCGATGTCGGCAGCGACGAGCAAATCGAACGGATGTTCAAGGACCTGGCCGTTCATTGGCCCCGTTTCGACGGCTTTGTCCATGCCATCGGATTTGCGCCGCGTGAGGCCATTGCCGGTGACTTTCTCGAAGGCCTCTCCCGGGAGGGCTACCAGATCGCTCACGACATCAGCGCCTACAGTTTTCCCGCCATGGCCAAAGCCTGCCTGCCCATGCTCAACGACAAAGCCGCTGTCCTGACCCTGTCTTACCTGGGTGCCCTGCGTGTCGTACCCAACTACAACACCATGGGCCTGGCGAAAGCCTCGCTCGAGGCCTCGGTGCGTTATTTGGCCGAATCTCTGGGAGCCCAGGGCCGTGGGCTGCGCGCCAACGGCATCAGCGCCGGCCCGATCAAGACCCTGGCCGCCAGCGGCATCAAGGGTTTTGGCAAGATCCTGAGCGTGGTGGCCGAGACCTCGCCCATCCGGCGCAACGTCACCATCGAAGATGTGGGCAATGTGGCCGCCTTTTTGCTCAGCGACCTGGCCGCCGGCGTCACCGCCGAAATCACCTATGTCGATGGCGGCTTCAGCCAGGTGGTGGGCGGCATCGCCGAGTGATCAAGCCTTGACGCAGTCGGCGAAGTAGTGCTTCTTGCCATCTTCGTCGACCGCTTCCACCAGTCCGTGGATGTCGGTCTCGAAGCCCGGGCACTTTTGGTTGAATTCGCGCGCAAACTTGAGGTAATCGACGATCTTGCGGTTGAACACTTCACCCGGGATCAGCAAAGGGATGCCGGGCGGGTAAGGCGTGACCAGTCCCACCGTGATCCGCCCTTCCAAGTCATCGATCGCCACCCGCTCGGTTTTGCGCTGGGCGATGCGGGCATAGGCATCGGCCGGGGTCATGGCCGGCGTCAGGTCTGACAAGTACATCTCGGTGGTCAGCCGCGCGATGTCGTAGCGGGCATACAACTGGTGCACATGCTGGCACAGGTCGCGCAAACCCATCCGGTCGTAACGCGGGTGCTTGGCACAAAACTCGGGCATGATCCGCCACATGGGCTGGTTTTTGGCGTAATCGTCCTTGAACTGTTGCAAGGCTGTCAGCAAAGTGTTCCAGCGGCCCTTGGTGATGCCGATGGTGAACATGATGAAGAAACTGTAGAGGCCGGTTTTCTCAACCACGACCCCGTGTTCGGTCAGGTATTTGCTGACGATGGCCGCCGGAATTCCGGTTTTGTCAAACTTGCCGTCCAGGTTCATGCCCGGGGTGACAATGGTCGCCTTGATGGGGTCGAGCATGTTGAAATCTTCGGCCAACTGCTGACCAAAACCATGCCATTTGCCCGATCGCTTGCGCGGGTCGTTGTGCAACACCCAATTGTCGGCACGCCCGATGCCCTCTTCAGGCAGTTTTTCGGGGCCCCAAACCTTGAACCACCAGTCCTGTCCGTACTCCTGGTCCACTTTGCGCATGGCACGGCGGAAGTCCAGCGCCTCCTGAATGCTTTCTTCGACCAGCGCCGTGCCGCCCGGCGGCTCCATCATGGCTGCGGCCACGTCGCAACTGGCGATGATGCTGTACTGCGGGCTGGTGCTGGTGTGCATCAGATAGGCTTCGTTGAACAGATGGCGATCGAGCTTGCGCTTTTGCGCGTCTTGCACCAGCACATGGCTGGCCTGGCTGATGCCCGCCAGCAGCTTGTGGATCGACTGGGTCGCATAGACCACGGTGTTTTGTGGCCGGCCCCGTTTTTTGCCCATGGAGTGGTAAGCGCCGTAAAACGGATGAAACGCAGCGTGCGGCAACCAGGCTTCGTCGAAGTGCAAGTTTTCAATATAACCATCGAGCATCTGCTTGATGGTTTCGGTGTTGTAGAGCACGCCGTCGTAAGTCGACTGGGTCAGCGTCAGGATGCGCGGCTTGATTTTTTTGGCGTCCACCCCCTTGAGCAAGGGATTGGCCTTGATTTTGGCCATGATCGAGGCCGGCTCGAATTCGCTTTTGGGGATCGGCCCGATGATGCCGAAATGATTGCGCGTGGGTTTGAGAAACACGGGGATCGCCCCGGTCATGATGATGGCGTGCAACACCGATTTGTGGCAGTTGCGATCGACCACCACCACATCGCCCGGGGCCACGGCATGGTGCCAGACCATCTTGTTGGAGGTGCTGGTGCCGTTGGTGACAAAGAAGCAATGGTCGGCGTTGAATATCCGGGCCGCGTTGCGCTCGCTCTCGCCAATCGCTCCGTTGTGATCCAGCAGTTGGCCCAACTCTTCCACCGCATTACAGACGTCAGCGCGCAACATGTTTTCGCCATAAAACTGGTGATACATCTGTCCGATCGGGCTTTTCAGAAAAGCCACGCCACCCGAGTGTCCGGGGCAATGCCACGAATAAGACCCGTCCTCGGCGTAATCGAGCAACGCCCGGAAAAACGGCGGCTGCAAGCCTTCGAGGTAGCTTTTGGCTTCCCGGATGATGTGACGCGCCACAAATTCGGGCGTGTCCTCGAACATGTGGATGAAACCGTGCAACTCGCGCAACACGTCGTTGGGCAAGTGCTGGCTGGTTTTGGTCTCGCCGTAGATGTAGATCGGCACCTCGGCGTTTTTGCGCCGCACCTCCTCGATGAAGGCACGCAAATTGACCACCGCCGGGTCCAGATCCGGGCCGGGGGTGAATTCTTCGTCGTCGATCGACAAAATGAAAGCGCTGGCGCGCGACTGCTGCTGGGCAAACTGGCTCAGATCGCCATAACTGGTGACCCCCAACACTTCGAAGCCCTCGGATTCGATGGCCTGGGCCAAGGCGCGGATGCCCAGGCCCGAGGTGTTCTCGGAGCGGTAGTCTTCGTCGATGATGACGATGGGAAAGCGAAACTTCATGACGATGACCCCCGTGGGACGGCGCAAAAAGGCGAAGTGTACTGGAAACCCCGTACATCACTGTTACAATTTCGGCATCCGGAGAGATGGATGAGTGGTTTAAGTCGCACGCCTGGAAAGCGTGTGTGGGTTAATAGCCCACCGCGGGTTCGAATCCCGCTCTCTCCGCCAAAATGTCAAGCAAAT